>Ga0315912_10003082_pt1 | contig 16957 bp, 11 predicted proteins | sample VfabasoilMG_FD_204469 | JGI IMG/M metagenome (GOLD analysis project Ga0315912, IMG submission 204469) | Garden soil microbial communities collected in Santa Monica, California, United States - V. faba soil | ecosystem: Environmental > Terrestrial > Soil > Garden | place: USA: California... | reverse complement strand
CCCGCTCAGCGCGGTCGATGCGCGGACGGAGCGGGGGATCCTGGAGGCCATCGATCGGCAGCGGGCCAAGCGCTCCGTGCTGCTCGTGACGCACCGCGTGGCCGCCGCGGCGCGCTGCGATCACATCGTGGTGCTCGACGAGGGGCGCATCATCGAGCAAGGCACGCACGCCGAGCTGTGTACCCTGGGTGGCCTTTACAACGTCTTTGCCGAGGAGCAGCGCATCGAGCAGGAGCTCGAGCAGCTCGGGCGCGTCAGCTCCGACGAGGTACGGGTAGCATGACGCAAGCGGCCCCCGACTCGCGCAGCGACGGGCAAAAGCGCACCGAGAAGATCCTCGCAGCGTTCCACGACGAGGAGCGCTTCACGAAGAGCTACGACGGGCGTCTGGCGCGCCAGATCTGGCGTTTTCTCGCGCCGCACCGCGGGATGATCGCGGTTTCGGTCGTGGTCCTGCTCATCACGTCCGGGCTTTCGCTCCTGCGCCCGCTCGTGATGCGTGACGGCATCGACGATGCCGTGCTCGCGGGCAATCGCCCCGCCCTGATGCGCTTCGGGCTGATCTTCGCCGGTGTCTTGCTGGCCGAGCAGGTGCTCGGCTTCGTGCACATGTACGCGATGCAGATCGTGGGAGCGCGCGCGATGTCGAGCCTCCGGCGCGAGGTGTTTCGCTTCCTGCACGGCCGAAGGCTTTCCTACTTCGACCGCCAGCTCGTCGGCAGGCTCGTGTCTCGTGTCACGAACGACGTCGACGCGATCCTGGAAGCGTTCGCCTCCGGCGCGGTGAACGGCATCGGCGACGTCGTGCGCCTGGTCGGCATCGTCGTCCTGATGATCTCGCTCGATTGGCGGCTGTCGTTGATCGCGTTCATCGCGGTGCCTCCGGTCGCGTTGTTCGTGCGCGTGATCAGAAAACCCATGCGTGAAGCCTTGCGCGAGATCCGCGCGCGGACTTCGCGCATGAATGCCATCACCAACGAACAGGTGGCGGGCATGGGCCTGATTCAGGCCTACGGCCGGCAGGAGACGGCGCGGCGCGACTTCGATGACACGAACCTCGCGTACCGCCACGCCAACGTCAAAAGCATCAAGTGGGAGGCGATTCAGGACGCCGCGATCGACATGGTCGGCTCGGTGTGCCTCGCCTCCATCATCGTCGCGCTCGGCTACCGGCAGGTGAGCTTCGGCACCGTGGTCGCGTTCAGCGCCTACCTGAGCCAATTTTTCGAGCCGATCAGCCAGCTCGCGCAGCGCTACACGCTCGTGCAGGGCGCGATGACGGGCGCCGAGCGCGTGTTCGGCCTGCTCGAGCTCGGCGAAACCGACGCGGAGCCGAGGGCGGGCGTCGCGTCCGGCGATCCGAGCGCGGCGGTCTCGCTCGAGCACGTCACCTTCTCGTACAAGCCCGGCATTCCCGTGCTCACCGACCTCTGCCTCAGCATCCGCAAGGGCGAAAAGGTCGCCCTGGTCGGCCCGACCGGCTCGGGCAAGACGACGATCACCGCGCTCGTCCTGCGCCTGTACGACATCGAGAGTGGCATCGTGCGCGTTTTCGGCGACGACGTCGTGGGGCTCGACCGCCACGCGCTCCGGCGGCGGTTCGCGGTCGTTCCGCAGGACGTCGTGCTCTTTCCCGGCACGGTCGCGGAGAACGTCGCCGCCGGGGAGATCCCGGATCCCGCGCGGGTGCGCCAGGTGCTCGAGCGCATCGGTGCGCTCGATCTCTTCCTCGCGCGCGACGGCGGGCTCGACGCCGACGTGGGCGAGCAGGGCTCGAAGTTCTCGGCGGGCGAGCGCCAGCTGATCGCCTTCGCGCGCGCGCTGTATCGTGACGCTCCGATCCTGATCCTCGACGAGGCGACCGCCAGTATCGATAGCGATACCGAGTCACGCCTCCAGCACGCGCTCGAGGAGCTCCTCAAGGATCGCACGGCGCTCGTCATCGCCCACCGCCTGAGCACCATTCGCGAAGCCGATCGCATCTTGGTGCTCAAGCAAGGCAAGCTCGTCGAGCAGGGGACCCACGACGAGCTGGTCCGCGCCGGCGGCCTGTACGCTAAGCTCCACGAGCTGCAATTTTCGCGCGAGCACACGGCGGCAGCCCGCAGCGGCGAAGTCGTCGCCGGCGCCTAGAGCGCCATCGAAGCGCTGACGCCTTCCGCTCCACGGTCGCCACTAGAAAAAACAAACACCTTACTCGAGCCAGCCCATCAGGATGGCGCGCTCCGCCATCACCTCGACCACGTCTTCCACGCGCGCGATTTCGCGGGCACGGAAGGGATGGCCACCGCGGCCCACCTCGAACATCGCGATCAGCTCGCCGTAGATGCAGAGCGGCACCATGGCGACGCCCACGACGTCCGGCAGGCAACGCATCAGGCGACCGGCAATGTGGCGGCTCTCGTTTCCGAGCTTGGGCTCGCTCACGATCGTGAACGCGTTGTGGGCCGCCTCGAGCGAAGGGTCGTCCTCGGCAATGCGCTCGCCGAGCAGACGTTCCGTGCGCGGCCCGTGGCCGCCGACCGTGACGACGGAGCGCAGGTCGCGACGCACGCGGTGCACGAGACCGATCTCGGCATTGGAGGCCGACACCGCCGTGGAGATCGCGAGCAGGAGCGCCTCGGAAAGGTCGAATGCGTGAGCGAGGACCCCGACCGGGTCGACCGCGGCCACGCGGAACGTCGAGTGCGTGGCGGGGGGCGGCGCGCTCGGGCGAATGGTGAGCGCAAAATCGTCGGGGGGAGGCGGGGGGATGCTGTCGAGCGGGCTGCTCGCGCGCGACTCGAGGCTTTCGCTGTGCGTGGCGAGGTCCTCGACCGTCTGCTCGCGGCCGTCGGCCGTCAGCGACCCGATCTCGTCGAGGCGGCGCCAGACCTGCCACGACTCGTGCCGGACGAACGAGCTCTCCGGGATGCGCCCGTGCGATCTGCCGCGCATCAGGAGCTCGAAGGAAATCGGTCCCACAGCGACGACGCCGTTGGTCACGAACCAGCGATCGCCGCGCCGCCCGCTGGGCGGCATCGTGTCTCGCCCGGGGAGATCGGAAGCTAAACTGCCAAAAGACATGAACCCCTTCGCGTACCTTGTAGGATAATACATACACTGACCTACAGCGTCGGACAACCCCGACCTTCCGGGCACAGTTGCTGCTGCCCCGCCCCGCAGGGCAGCGGGGTTGGCGGTAACCTGGCGGAACGTGGCGGTAGGTAAGGTTTTTCTGGTTGGCGCCGGGCCCGGCGACCCCGGGCTCATCTCGGCGCGGGGGCTCGAGCTTTTGGCGCGGGCGGACGTCGTCCTCTACGACGCGCTGGCGCATCCCGCGCTGCGGGAGGTGTGTCGCCCCGACGCGGAGCTGCGCAACGTCGGCAAGCGCTTTGGCGAGCCGAGCTCCGCGCAGGAGGCCATCAACGCGGAGATGATCGCGCTCGCGCGCGCGGGCAAGAGTGTCGTGCGTCTGAAGGGTGGCGATCCGCTGCTCTTCGCTCGCGGGGCCGAGGAAGCGCTCGCTCTGCGGGCCGCGGGCATCGCCTTCGAGATCGTGCCGGCGGTGCCGTCGCCGATCGGGGCGGCTGCCTACGCGGGGATCCCGCTCACGCACCGCGACCTGTCGTCCAGTGTCACGTTCATCACGGGCAGCGACCGCGCCGGGGTGCCGTGGTCGCCGGAATCCTGGAAGAAGCTGGCGACGGCGACGGACACGATTTGCGTCCTGATGGGGATGCGTCGCATCGACGCCATCTGTGCCGCGATCGTGGAGGGCGGGCGTCCCACGACGACGCCCGTGGCGGTGATTCAATGGGGGGCGCGCGCCGCTCAGCGCGTCGTGACGGGAACGCTTTCGACCATCGCCGACCTGGCGCGCGGCACCGGGCTGACGAACCCCGCCGTGATCGTCGTGGGGGAGGTGGTGGCCTTGCGCGAGACGCTCGCCTGGTACGAGGCGCTGCCGCTGTTCGGCAAGCGACTCCTCGTGCCGCGTCCGAGCGGACAGGCGGGGAGAACGGCCAGGGCCATTCGCGAGCGCGGCGGCGAGCCCACCGTCCTGCCGCTCATCGAGATCGCGCCGCCGCCCGAGCCGGCGGCGCTCGCGGCGGCGCTCACCGAGCTCGCGAGCTACGACTGGGTGCTTTTCACGAGCGAGAACGGCGTGGTGCGCGCCCTCGACGCGCTGCGCGCCACGGGTCGCGACGCGCGGGCCTTCGGAAGCACCCGGATCGGCGTGATCGGGCCGCGCACCGGGGCGGCGCTCGAGCGCTACGGGCTCGTCCCCGACCTCGTCGCCGAGGAGCACGTGGGCGAGGGCTTCGCGCGCGACATCCTGAAACAGGGGACGCCGCGGCGCGTGCTCTTGCTCCGGGCGTTGGCGGCGCGGGACGCGCTGCCGAGCACGCTCCGGGCGGCGGGCGTCACGGTGGACGTCGTCGCCGCGTACGAGACGAAGCCGGCGCCCGGGGTGTCGACCGAGCTGCGCGAGCTGTGCGAGGGTCACCTGCTCGATGCCGTGCTCCTGACCTCGAGCTCGACTGCCGAAAGTTTGGTCGAGCGACTGGGCACGGACGCGCCCGGGCTCCTGTCCGGGCTGACGATTGCCAGCATCGGCCCCGTGACGACCAGAACGGCCGAGGGCCTCGGGCTGCGGGTTCAGGTGACCGCCTCGACGTACACCGTGGACGGCTTGCTCGATGCGCTCGAGCGCCACTATCGTGGGTCCTGATGGCGACGATGCTCTCGGCCTCCCCCCCGACTCCCCCCGAGGGCGACGAGCGGGTCCTGTTCGACGGCTACGGTTCGCTGGTTCCGAGTCTCGGCAGCCTCGTGCTCTGCATCGTGACGGTCGGGCTCTGGGTCTTGCCGCTCTGGTGGCGGTCGCGCTCGCGGCACTACCGGCTGACCACGCGCCGGGTCGTGGTGGAAACGGGCGTGCTCGGCAAGCGGCTCGAGCAGGTCGATCTGTACCGCGTGAGCGACTACACGGTGGTGCGACCGATCGGCCAGCGTCTGCTCGGCACCGGCAACATCGTGCTCCGAACGCTCGACAAGACGTCGCCCATCGTGGCCATCGAGGGCATCCGCACCGACGTGGTCGCCCTGTACGAGAGCATCCGCGCCGCGACGGAGGCCGAGAAGGCGCGCCGCGGCGGCGTGCGCGTGGTCGACGTCGAGTGAGGGCGGGGGCCCCGCGATGCGGTTGACGCGATCGGGAGCGATGCGATCCGGCCTGTGAGCCGCTGATCCCGAGTCGCCCGATCAACGGACATCACGGGAACTTGGGGTTCTCCCCAATTGAATCGTGCGGCCCATCGGAGGTTTCCTGGAGGCACCCGGAGGACTTGCACGATGAACTCGCTCGCCATCAGCACCGTCCGATTTGCGTTCACGTTGGCCGTCGCTCTGCCCGTCGCAGCCTGCTCGGGATCCCTCGAATCGGAACCCGTCGAGGAAACCGTGGAGGCAGCCCAGACCGATCCGGTGGGCTTTTGTCTCGCCGACACGACACGAAACCCGATCATCGGAAACTCGGCCAACAACACGCTCACGGGTACGAGCGGGGACGACTGCATCGTGGGACTGGGCGGGAGCGACACGATCAACGCAGGCGGTGGCAATGACATCGTGTTCGGCGGCGACGGCGACGACATCGTGAACGGAGGCGACGGCAACGACCTCATCCAGGGCGGCCCCGGCCAAGACACGTTGACCGGGAACGCGGGCGACGACAACCTCGACGGCGGCGACGGCGACGACCGGCTGTTTGGCTCCGCGGGGGCCGATCGCTTGCTCGGAGGCGCGGGACAGGACCAGCTCAACGGCGAGAGCGGCAACGATCACCTCTACGGCGCCACCGGCGAGGACACGCTCGCGGGCGGCGACGGCGACGACTTCTTGAGCGACTGCGCCAATCGCAACCAGATCGACGGCGGCCCCGGCGGCGACGACTGCGCCGCCGTTGCCGCCGAAAGCAACCTCACGAGCTGCGCGGTGTTGAGGCCGTGCGGCAGGTTGACGATCTTCGACCAAGTCTTCACCGAGCCGAACAACCTGCACCTCGTCGTCAACGGCCGCTTTCGCTTCGTCGGTCAGACCTACACCGCCGGTTTCACGGGAACGCTCGTCGGCGTGAGCGTCGATGTGCGGACCGACAGAACCAGGCCGCTGCGGGTGACGATTCGCGGCGTCACGGGACTCCTTCCGAACAGCACGATCCTCGCACAGACCACCCTGACAAGGAGCTCGTCGAGCCTCAGCCAGGTCATCACCTTTTCTACCCCCATCGCGCAGGTGAACGGTGACCGCTACGCGATCGTGGTCGACTATCCGACCGCACCTCCTCAGAGCGACGAGGCGTTCTGGGATGGCGCAGTCTTCAACGCTTACCCCACGGGTGGCGTCGTGAAAAGCAACGACGGCATCACCTGGGAGTCGGAGGAAGAGTCCGACCTGCACTTCCGGACGCGCGTCACACCAAACTAGCGCTCGGCTCCACGAGCTCGACGGCGAGCGCGGGACGCAGCGGATACAGAAAGGATGCATCATGGATTTCACGAAGCAGACCAATCGGGGCGGTGCCGCTCTGCTGTGCGCCCTGGTTTCATCATTCTCGAGTGCCGGCTGCGCGATCGCCGAAGGTCAGGACCCCGCGAGGGCTGCGCTTTTCCCCGAACCTGACCAGAAACCGCCAGCGGGAGAGCCAACGCCCCAGTGCACGGAAGAGGCAGAGGCTCCCGCCTGTGAACCCGGCGGAGACCGCTACTACGCCCACCCGCTACAAAACCTGCAGAGACTCGCCGACGGCCGCCTGCCGTTCATCGATGCGCCGCGCTCGCCTTCCGGCAACGCCTACGTGATCGCCGAAGGGTTTGGCGCGTCGGATGCGTCGGATCCCGAGCCCAAGACGCTGTATTCGGGCGTGATCGAGGCGCGCGTGCGGCAGATGACGGAGGCCGAGCGCGCCCGTCTCGAGCCGCGCCCGCAGGGAACTCCCGCTAGAAAGACCGACGCTGCGCTGACGCGGGTGCTCGAGGAAGCAGAGGCTCGGACGCACCTACCCTCCGCGGCGGAGGGGTCGCTCGCACAGCCGGATGCAGTAACGGGCGGGGCCACGGAACAAGAGCCGTCCTACGGCGTGCAGATCCATCTGCAGCGAGCGCTCGACGGAACGACCACCCAGCGCATCAATCGTGCCATCGCCGAAGGCCGCGTCCAGACCTACGCCGATCGTCGGCGCGTACGCGACGAGGCGCTGGCAGAGCTCGCAGAAGCCGTGAAGAGTCGAGTCACGGAAGTCGAAGAGCAGGTCATCGCCGAGGGCGGGGAGGTCACTTTCGCCTGCCAATACGCGGCCTGCGTCTCCGCGCGGCTGACCCCACGAGCCATCTCGCGAATTGCCGAAATGGACGTCGTTCGCCGCATGGGCATCCACGAAGAGACCACCCTGGACGAATTGAACGGACGCGAGAAAGCCGATGTCTACCAGACGCGCTTGTTCTGGGACCAAACCTTCAGCGAAGGCGGCACGACCTACGACTTTTCGGGTGCGAACGGTGCGGCCACCGACATTTTCGTGGCGGTCCTCGACTCCCAGGGCTTTCGCACCAGCCACCGCGCCTTCCTCACCGGCACCAGCGGATCTCGCCTCTTCGGAATGCGGGACTGCCGCGAGCCGCCCTGTGTAAGCGTCACGTCATTCGACGTCACCGGCGAGCACGGGACCAGGGTGCTCGGAACTTTGCTGGGCGACTATCGAGACGGCCAGGATGTCTTGATCACCACGGCGGTGGACCGAGAGATTCGCTCGGCGTCGGCGGGTGAAGCGCGGGCCTATCTTTACCAGGCGTCGCGCCAGACGGGTGATCAGCAGGCGGTGTACGACAGCGTCGTCAGCCTGAGCCCCGCGCCGCACCTACTCGTGAGCTCGAATAGCATCGGGAACCCGACCGACTGCTCGGGAGAGGATGCCGCGGCGATCGGTGCCGACGGCGTGTACGAGGCCGGCATCGCGTACTTCAAGTCGATGAATCAAAACGACGGCGGCTCGGCGAGCGACTGCACCGCCGGAAGGCCCTCCGAAGCGATCGGCATTTTCGCGGTCGCCGGCTTCGACGACGACGCCGGGACGGAAGGCAATACTTGCCAGTCGAAGACCGCGCGCATTCACCCAGCCGTGAACTGGGGCGGCGCCACGACCAACGTCGCCGAAGGTAAGGGCCGAAGCATCGTTGCCCTGACCGGGTCGTTTCATGGATCCGATGTCGCTGACTCGCTCAGCAACACTGCAACCGCCGACTTCGACGGAACGAGTCACGCTTCGCCGAGCGTCGCCGCCGCAGCCGTGAACCTGATCGACATGTTCAAGAATCTCGGAGCGGGCACGAACTTCATCGACGACCCGGGCGTGCTCTACACCTGGATGTTGAACATGGGCGACCGGCGCAGTCAGACCGGCTCGCTGATGACCTCGCGCTACGACCACCGGACGGGAGCAGGCAACATCAGGATGCGTTTCCTCGGCGCCGCCGGCATGGAACTGCCGTGGGAAGCGCATCACCTCGAGTTGTGTGTCGGAGAGGGAGAGGTCATCACCATCCCTCTGAGCTCCGGATTACCCGTTGCCGCGGACAGCATTCGCGCGACCGCTTGGTGGTACGATCGCCGCATCGAAGACGGCACGACGATCGACAACATCGATCTCCAGCTTCGCGTCGGCACCTCGGTTCGCGAGAGCAACGACTCGCTCGACAACAAGGAACGCGTCTACTTCACCGGCATCAACAATCGCCCGGTTTCCCTGGACGTGTTCGGGGCCAACGTCACCTCCGACGTTGAAGGCTGCGGCGCGAACCGCATGCGGGTTTTCGTCACCATCATCGCGGAAGACGACGACCGCAACACCCCAGCCGACGGCGGGCCAAATCTCGATGCGACGACCTGTATCGGCGTCGATCGGCTCTAGCGCACAGCCCTGGGGCCGTGTGACGTGGCGCTCGTGACTCGCTGAGGCTGGCCTGCGGGCTGGCGCGGTGCTGCGACCGCTCGGCCTGCGCCTGCTCGGCACCGGCAACATCGTGCTCCGAACGCTGGGGGGCCTCCCGTTCGGCGTCCGCCGTCGAGGCCCTTGTCAGCGGCGCAGAGCGGCGCACACAATGCCCCGCACATGAAGCTGGGGCCAGGTCCCGTCGTCGCTCTGCTCTTGTTGCTGGCCGCGCCCGCGTTCGGGCAGCAGGCGGACGAGTCGACGCGCACGGCGGCACGCGCGCTGGGCAACGCCGGCGTCGAGGCCTACCAGGCGAACGATTTTGCGACCGCGCACGACAAGCTCGAGAAAGCGTACGCGATCCTGAAGGTCCCGACGCTCGGCCTCTGGTCGGGACGCGCGCTCGTGCAAGTCGGCAAATGGGTCGAGGCGAGCGAGCGCTTCCTCGAGGTGACGAGCCTGCAGGTGCCTTCGGGAGACATAGGCCTGCAGAAGCAAGCGCAAGTCGACGCCGCGGTCGAGCTCAAGACGCTGACGCCTCGCGTGCCGCTCGTCACGGTGGCGGTCGAAGGTGCGTCGCTCGCCGATTGCAGCGTGAGCGTCGACGGGCAGCCGGTGGCAAGCTCGCTCCTCTCCGCAGGCCGGCTGATGAATCCCGGCAAGCACCTGATCGAAGCACGTCACGGTAGCGATCAGGCGCGGACGGAGCTCACGGTCGCCGAAGGCGAGCGGTCCACGGCCGTGCTCAAGTTTGCGGCGGCGCCCCCCCCGGCCGTCGTCGTGGTGCCGCCCGCCGCGCCCCCTCCCGCGCGTGAAACGACCGCCGGCGCCGGCTCGCTGCAGCGCACCTGGGGCTGGGTTGCGCTCGGGGCGGGGGGCGTGGGGCTCGTCGTCGGCGGAATCACCGGTGGCATCGCGCTCGGCAAGAAGGGCGAGCTCGACGACAACGCGAATTGCCGCGACGACCGCTGCGCGCCCAGCGAGTCGGACGCCGTGGACTCGTACAACGCCATGACCACCGCGTCGTCGATCGGGTTCATCGCCGGGGGCGCGTTCGCGACGATCGGGGTCGTGCTGCTCGTCACGGCGCCGAGCGGGGCGCAGACGCAGGCGTACATCGGGCCGCAATCGGTGGGCGTGCGGGGGCGCTTCTGATGCGACGGGCTCGGGCTCTGGCGGCTGCGGCCGCGCTGGTCGTCGCTTGCGCGCTGCCGAAGGTCGAGATCGACCCGTCGCTCGCAGACGCGGGCGCGAGCGCGGGGACGGGTGGCGGTATGGCCGGAGGCTCCGGCGGCGGTGCAGGCAAGGGAGGCTCGGACGGCGCCGGTACGGGCCAGGGAGGCTCGAGCGGTGCCGGGACGGGTGCGCTCGGTGGCGTCGCCGGCGCGGGCGACAGCGACGAGCGCGAGGCCGTCTGCGGTGACTACTGCAATGCGTACGTGACGAACTGCGTCGGGGCGGAGGCGAACACGTATGACGGCCTCGGCGATTGCCTCGTGACCTGCTTCACCTCCGATTGGCATCTCGGCACCGATCCGAAGGAGATCAACAGCCTGCAGTGCCGCCAGACGCACGCGCACCTCGCCGCCACCGCGCAGATCCCGCATTGCTTTCACTCCGCCGAGTTCCCCTCCGGGACGTCTTGCGCGCCGATGTGAAGGGGCTCGTTCTTGATTTCGCGGCGGTCTCTGGGGCCGGTGCCAATCTTCCCCAAGCAAGTCACTGACGCGATTCCCTCAAGGTCGCCACTCCACAAGACAAATCAAAGCTCGACCCGCGCGAGGAAGAACTTGTTGTTCAGCTCCTTGCTCGTGAGAAGCTCGAATTTCTCGACCTTGCCGAGCTCGGTCTTCAGGGTCGATTCGCGGCTGTGCTCGGTCGTGAAGTAGATGACGCGCGTGCCTTGCTCGCGCTCGTCCTTGAGCCAGGTCTTGAACTTCGCGCCGCTCGAGACGAACGCCGGGACGTGGTTGCCGGTATAGAAATTTTCGCCTTTCCAGTTCATCTGGAAGGCGACGAGTGGCTCTTCGGGCCCTTTTCGCCGGCGGTAGTACTCGAGGATCGTCTCGCGCTGGCCCCAGTGCGGCGCCGCCTGGACCAGATACACGTCGAGCGCCCAGACCCCTGCCCACACGCCCGCGCAGACGGTCAGGATCGCGGCGTGGTGCCGGAGTCGTGGTAGCGCGAGCGCCGCGGCGCCGAAGGCCGAGACCAGCGTGATCGCCGCGAGCATGCCGCGAAACTCGAGATTCACGGGCCAAGGGCGCGCGTAGTTGTAGCTCGCGAGATACGTGAGACGTGCGGGCCCCTCCGGGTCGTCGACCGAGGCCAGGTCGCGCCCGACCAGCGCCACCACGACGGCTGCGGCAAGGCCGAACGCCGCGCTGACGGCGCGCGCGTGGCCGTCGCCGTCGGGCGCGGGCGCCGGCCAGCGCCGGAGAGCGAGCACGAAGAGAGCGAGCGCGCCGACCAGGCACACGCCGGCGGCCAGCGGCGACGCCGCGGGCGCGGGCACACGGCCGAGCGCCGAGGCGGGGAACAGCTCGAGCGCACCCCCGAGGAACAAGAGCGCCGAGCCGCTCATGAGGGCGAGGTAGTACGCGAGCTCCTTCCCGCGTGGGGTCGGGCTCGGCAAGCTGCGGTCGAGCAGGATGCCGGTGAGGATCGCGATCGGCGGCACGGCGGGCAGGATGTAGTGGTGATACTTCGTGAGTGAGATCGTGAAGAGCGAGAACGCGAGCGCGAACCAGAGCAGCAAGAAGCCGAGCCCCTCGCCCCGCGGGCTCTTCGCCTCGTCCCCTTCGTGCTGGGCGCCGAGCAGCCCGGCGACCCCGAGTCCCGTCCAGGGGAACAGGCCGTAGCCGAGCTGCCACACGTAGTAGCGGAAGCTCACGTCGTCGCCGGAGTTCGTGTCGTGCACGTGGACGAAGGCGCGCTTGTACATGTCGTGGAACAGGAGCCGATCGGTGAAGGGCGAGCCGTGCCGAGCGTACATCTGCACGTACCAGGGCATGCACAGGCACCCGACGATGAGCACGAGGCTCACGAGCTCGAGCCGCGCGAGGTCGTTCCAACGTCGGGCGGCGCAGACCGCCGCGACCACGACGGCGACCGGCAGCACCAGCCCCGGGGCGCCCTTCGCCATCGCTGAAAGAGCGGTGAACGTCCACGCGCCGAGGAAATAGAGCCGCTGTACCCGTCGCTCGCCGCGGTTCGCCCACAAGAACAGGGCGAGCACAGCCGTCCACCCGAGAGCGGCGAGGCCGGGCTGTAGCAGGGGATCGACCGGCGACGTCCAGCGGCAGGCGTCGTTGCCCGGCAGGTCGCAGTTGCCGGGTGACCCGAACAGGATCTCGTCCGCGTGCCAGCGAAAGCCGTGGTTCGGGCCGAGCGTCTGGAGCGACAGGTGGCGCGAGAACAGGTAGAGGACTTGCGGCACGACGCCCGCCACGATCGCGCCGCACACGAGGTGGTAGGCGGAGAGCCCCACGCTGCGCTTGCCGACCTTTAGCGCATACACCTGGGCCCGGCGCTCCGGATCGGTGCCGAGTCCGAGCAGGGCGCACGCGAGCGCCCCGGTGAGCGGCGCCACGTACGGCATGTCCGTCATGCTCTGGCGGCCGATCACGTACCAGTGCGGCGCGGTTGCGAGCACGAGGCCGCCCAGGAACCCCGCCCGCGCGCCGAAGCGCTCGGCGACGGCGCGATAGGCGAGGTAGCTCGCCGGCAGGACCAGCACGAACACCGGAAAGCGGGCGGCCCACTCCGGATGCGGTACCAGGCCCTGCCCGGCGCTCGCGAGCATGGAGTCGGGCGGGAAGCCGACGCCGAGCGCCGAGAACGACAGCGCCTGCAGCCAAAAATCCAGCACCGGCTTCGACCAGAACCAGGTCTCCTGGGCCCACCAGGTCGAGATCCAGTCGTCGCGCGAAAGCATCTCGCGTGCGACCTCGCCGTAGTGGGTCTCCCACGGGTCGCTGAGCGAATAGGCACCCATGAGCGGCACGACGAGCAGCACGTCGAGCAGCACCAGCCAGAAGCCCCAGCGCGCGTGGAGCGGCCGCGATTCGTCGACGATCCCGAGCGAGCCGAGCGCGCGGAAGCCCGCGACGCACGTCCACAACAAAGACCCGGTGACGGCCACGGCCGCGCCGGCGTTACCGAACGGCAGCCTGCCGGCCACGCTCAGCCGCATCACCGCCACGAACAAGACGAGGCTACCCGCGAGCTCGATGAGGCGCGGACCGCCCCAGCCGGGCGCCGGCGCATCGGTCGGACGTGGGTCGTCGAACGAGCCGAGGAAATCGAGCACGCCGGCCGTCACGAGCAGCGTGAGCGCGGTCCCGACCGGCACCGAGAACGAGAAGTGACGATCGGTGCTCATCAGCAGGAAGAGCACGGCCGCCGGCACGAGCGCGGCGGCGAGCGCCGCGGGCCGGAGCGCATTCCCCCTCGGCACGAGCGGCGCGTCGGGCGGCACGCTCGGCTCGGTCATCGTCGCTTTAGTAGCCGCGGCCAAGGCTCCGCCGCAAGGCGCCATTTTCCGTGGCTGCCCGTGCGGCCGGGGGCGTATGGTCGCGCTTTCGATGCCCGCCAAGCCCGCGCCTTACGAGCACGACGGCCCGACTCTGCGCCAGAGCATGCTTCGGCGCGTGCCGAAGCGTCTGTACGCGAGCGGGCACTTGAAGCTCCCGAGCGTGCCCGCGCTACTCGACCACTACACCGAGATGCTCGCCAAGTTCTTCCGCCTGCACGGGCGGGCGTTCAACCCCGAGGAGATCGAGCACCTGCGGGGTCTCTTGAAGGACAAGCTCGAAGAAGGCTTCGCGCTCGCCAGAAATTCGTACGTGCACGTCGACTTTCAGACGGACGAGCCGCCGAAGACGAGCCTCTCCTACAAGCTCTACCTGGAGACCGCGACGATCCAGGAAGAGTACGCGAGCTGGGTCAAGACGCGCACCCCGCCGCTCTTCGGGAGCCATCCGGATTGCAAGGTGATGGAGCTCGCTCGCTCGCTCGGAGAGCCAGGGACCGTGCCCGTGCTCGACATCGGAGCCGGCACGGGACGAAATACGCTGCCGCTCGCTCGCGCCGGCTTCCCGACGCACGCCGTCGAGCTCAGCCCCGACCTGGCCAAGATCCTGCGCGAGACCGCCGAAAAGGAGCAGCTACCCGTCACGCTGTTCGAGGGCGACGTGCTGCACGCCGAGCTCTCCGTTCCGAAGCGCCACTATGCGCTCGTCATCCTGTGCGAGGTCGTGTCCGACTTTCGCGACGAGACGGCCGTGAGCGGGTTGTTTTCGCGCGCGGCCGAGCTCGTGCGCCCGAACGGCCTGATGCTCTTCAATGCCTTCCTGCCGGTGGGCGGCTACCAGCCCGATCTGCTCGCCCGCCAGCTCTCGTTCATGCTCTGGTCCACCATCTTCACCCGCGACGAGCTGCGCGAGGCCGCGGCGGCGCACGGGTTCTCGCTGGTGTCGGAGGAGTCGGTCCACGACTTCGAGAAGCAGCGCTTGCCCGCCGAGGCTTGGCCGCCCACCGGTTGGTTCGAGGAGTGGACGCGGGGCGTCGACACGTTCGACTTGCCGATGAGCCGCGCACCGGTCGAGATGCGCTGGCTGGTGTGGAAGAAGACGGGCGGCTAGCGCCCGTCCTTTCGCCGTCGCGAAGCGCTGCGCGGCTCAGCCTTCGGCGACGACGCGGTTTCGGCCGCCGTGCTTGGCGAGGTAGAGCCGCTTGTCGGCCGTCTGCACCATCGCCTCGGCCGTCTGCTCCGTCACGGTCGCGAACGACGCGCAGCCGACGCTGACCGTGATCGTGACGTTGCCCTTGTCGGTCTCGATCGACAGGCTCGCGATGCGTTCGCGCAGGCGTTCGCCCACGATTTTGGCTCCATCGAGCGCGATTCCGCGCAGGATGAGCGCGAACTCCTCGCCGCCGTAGCGGGCGAACACGTCTTCGTTGCGGACGAGCCTGCGCGTGGCGTTCGAGATCTCGACCAGCACCTCGTCGCCCACGGGGTGACCGTAGGTGTCGTTCACGCGCTTGAAATGGTCGACATCGAACATCACGAGCGCGAGGTCCGTCGCGTGGCGGCGCGCGTACGAGAGCTCCATCCGGAGCTGATTGTCGAAGTGCTCGCGGTTGTTGGCGCCGGTGAGGGCGTCGGTGACGCTCGCCTCGTAGAGCTGACGCAGGAGCTGCTCCTGTCCCTCGTCGGCCTGGGAATAGCGGAACACCGCCTGGGGGCCGAACTGGATCAGGTCTCCGTCGCGCAGGACGGCACGGGCGACCTTTTGCCCGCCGACGAAGGTGCCGTTGGCCGACCCCGAGTCCTCGATCACGTAGGCGCCGTCTTCGTAGAGGATGCTCGCGTGCTTGCGGCTCACGCCGTCGTCGCTCAGCCAGACCTCGCATTCGTTCGCGCGGCCGACCCGGTGAGGTTGTGTCCCGAGCTTCAGGACCTGACCGAGCTGGGCCCCCCGGGCGCGGATCAAGAGGTGGCGGTCCTTGGCCTGGCGGTTCGACGCACCCGATCGCAGATCGGCCAAGTTGACGACGGCGGTCCGCTCCGACGGATCGTCATCGTCGCTCAGCACAAAGGCCTTCTTTGTCTCCTCGTCCGTCACTGCCGTGGCCCGACGTCCTCTCACTAGAACCTACACCAGGCTCCCCAACTGAGGGAGCGCTTAATTAGAACGGCACGAGCCGCCGGAACTTTCTCCCGAAGACACGTGTCGGAGTGTGCAAGCGACGAGCTTCACGCGGCAAGGCGCGGCGATTCGCCAATCCGAGCGCTGCTTTTGCCGGGGCGTCGCGATCTACCAGGAGTCTGTCTTCATGGCCCACGACCACCTTCATGCGTCGAACACCGGCGGTGTGCGTTTTACACCGCCATCACCCCCACCACCGTTTTCCCTTCCTGACGGCGCGGCAGCACCCCCGTCCGCGTTGGCGGCGACGTCCGGCTACGTGCTGATTCGGAGCACGGGTCCGGTCGACGCGAGCGAGTACGAGGACGCACGCCTCGAGGCCGTCGAGATCACGGTGCTCTGGGGTGAGACCGTGCTCGCGGTCGAGCACCTCACTCCGCCGCGCCCCTACCGGGTGGGACACGGCGAAGGCGCGGAGGTCGACTACCTGCTCCCGCGCGAGCTCTTGGCTGCCGCGAGTGCTCCCATCGTCGCCATCGAGAACGGCGTGGCGCGGCCGGTTGCGCCAGAAGGCGCGCTGCTCTCGGGCGACGACGTGTGCTTCGGTGCGCTCACATTTCGGATCAAGAGCGTCGTCGCGGGCAAGCGCGTACCGCGGGCGCTCGCTGCCGACACGCGGGGTCTCGGGGGGGCGTTCGTCGTGTCGCTGGCGTCGGTCGCCGCGTTCCTGGGCGCGCTCGCCTATTACACGCCGGCGCTCGGTGCCTCGCTCGACAATGACCTCGATCGCGATCGCCTCGAAGCCATGCGCGTCTACCTGCAAGCGCAAGCGGAGCGCGAGCGCGATCGCAAGCTGGAAGACGCGGGCAAGGCCGAGACGCCCGAGGGCGGCGGCACGCCGGGTCAGGCCGCGAAGGGGCCGGAAGGCAAGATGGGAAAGCCCGATCGCCCCTCGGTGAGCAAGCGCACGGCGATCGCGGGAAGCGGCGAGCTCACCCTCTCGCGCGAGGCCGCCATCCGTGAAGCGCAGACCTTTGGCATGATCCAGACGCTCGAAGGGATGAACGCGCGCATGCTCCCCACGGCGGCGTGGAGCACCCAGCTGGCGAACGGCCCCGACGCGACGGACGCGTGGGGTGAGCTCTACGGCAAGGAGCCGGGCGAGAGCGGCGGCTTCGGCGGGCTCGGGTTGAGCGGCATCGGAGAAGGCGGCGGTCACCGCGGCGACTGGATCGGCATGGGGCAAATTGGCACGTGCGGCACGAACTGCGGCATCGGGCTCGGCGACAAGGGCGGCTTCGGCTCGCACCTCGGGCGCGGCACCGGGCCCGGT
>Ga0315912_10003081_pt1 | contig 16961 bp, 16 predicted proteins | sample VfabasoilMG_FD_204469 | JGI IMG/M metagenome (GOLD analysis project Ga0315912, IMG submission 204469) | Garden soil microbial communities collected in Santa Monica, California, United States - V. faba soil | ecosystem: Environmental > Terrestrial > Soil > Garden | place: USA: California... | reverse complement strand
GAGCCTCAAAGTCGCCGAGAAGCTGCTCAAGCTCGCTGTTGAGCGTGGCGGCCCAACGCTCGGGGTGGAGGGGGACACCGCCTACAAGGCGATGCTGGTCGTGGCCTCGGTGAGCTCGGGCCTCGATGTGCGGTTTGCCGATCCCGTGCTCGAGGTACGCCGCCTGAAACTTTGCAAGGAGGTGCCGCATGGACAGCGACAGGGGTCCGTTCAAAGCAGGGCTCAATCGCATGGTCGGAACCTTGGCGGGACAAGGCGGGGCGCCCGACGGACGGGAGCTATCCCCGACGCTGTGCTTGCTCGAAGCGGCGCGCCGGCCCGACCCGATGCCGGTCTGCGGCGGCTGTCCGCGCTCCATGTGGTTCCTGTCCAAGGAGACGGGTCTCAAGGCGTACTGCAGAGCCATGCACGCGGTCGTTTGGGAGAGCGACAACCCCCAACCGATCCTCGCGTGCGACGGAGTTCTCGACCCAGAGGAAGGGGACTGAACCGCTGAATCGCGCGAGCGCCCTGGCCCAGCACCGCGAGAGATCGCGCATCGACGGATTGCGCGCCACGACTCGAAATCGCGCGAAATCTACCGGTACGGGACGACCGCGACGCCGGGGCTTCGGCCGATCGCCTCCACAGCCGAGGCACCCGAATGGCCGATCTCGCGGGAGTGACCATGAGAATCGAGGCCGGCTCCGAGGGATCAACTCCCGGAGCCGGCCCCCGCCCGCAACCCGAGGGCCTGCCCGGTGAGTGCCCGTAGGTTGCATGGTTCTGCACAAAATTCGTGCGCACGGGACCGGTGCGGGACGTGCGACGCTGACGCCGAAAGTGACTGCGCCCAGGACCGTGCTGGAACGTGGGGCGCCAAGCCTCACTGGACCGCTGCGGAACCTGCGATGACGACTCCGAGAATGACTGCGCCCCAGACTGCGCCGGAACCTGGGGCGGGTCCGCAACCCGCGATCGGTGCGCGACCTGCGACGACAACGCCGAGAATGATTGCCTTCCAGACCGCGCTGGCATCTGGGGTGCGACGGCCGAGCTGGACATGTGTGCCGTCTGCGACAGCGACCCAGGCAACGACTGCGTCCAAGACTGCGCCGGCGTTTGGGGCGGCCACATGGCTGTGAATCCTTGCGGGGACTGTGTCGCAGACCCGACCGCCCAGTGCCTGGACCCCTGGGACTAACCGTCCTCGCTGCATCGTGTTTCCGCGATTCGCGAGTGGGTCGCGTGCCCGAACTCTCGCTGTCGACCAGCCTCCGAGGTGTCGCGTCCGGAAGCGATCGACCAAAGTGGCGGCGTCGCGATCGGCCCCTCCAACTGGAGATGTTCCCCCATTTCCCGTCGTGGAGCGCCTGGCGGCCCCGGGAGGCCCCGGGACCCAACTACTTCAATTTCGGGTTCCAGGTTCCACGAGCCCGGCTCGGGTGCCCTGATCGCCCTGCACCTGGCTGCGCTGGTCGCCAGCCTGGTCTGGTTCGGGCGGCTGTATCGCTCGGTGCGCGCCGCCAGCCCGGCCTCGCTGCGACAATAGACCGCAGGCCGGGGGGCTGCCGGCCGGCGCCAGCTGGGTACATTCGCGCTATCGAGCGATGGACCATGCAGCGAAAGCCCCCGAGCGGCACCTGGATCCTGGCGTGGGCGCTGGGCTTCGTCTGGTTCGCCGTGCCGCGGTCCGCGCGGGCCTGTGCCACCTGCGCTTGCGGCGATCCCACACTGACCGTGATGGGCAACTCGCAGCCGTTTGCGAACCGCTTGCGGCTCTCGCTCGAGTTTCAGTATCGCACCGACGCGGTGGGCGAAGCCGGGGTCGACCGCACGGAGCTGCGCGAGGAACGGCTGACCCTGGGCGCCGCCTACGCACCTGTGGAGTGGCTGATGCTCTCGCTCACCTTCCCGGTGCTGTTCCGAACGGTGACGGACGTCAGTCTCGCCGAGGACTCGATCGTCAGCCCCGGCGACCTGGAGCTGCGCGGACGGTTCTATCTCTGGCGCGACCGCAAGCTGGCGCCACGGCACCTGCTGGCAGCCGTGGCCGGCATGCAGTTTCCGATCGCGCCGCTCGATCAGAATGCGGCAGGCGAATATCTGGAGCCCGAGCTGCAGGGCGGGACGGGCGCGTTCCAGCCCGTGCTGGGCGCCTCATACAGCTTCTTCGACGACCCCTGGTCGGTGTACGCCAGCGAGCTGGCGTACGTGCCGTTCCACAGCCGGGCCGACTGGCACAACGGCGCCGCGTGGCGCGGCAGTCACGTGGTGCAGTACCAGCTGCTGGATTGGTTCGCGCTGCGCTTCGGCGCGAACTTCCGCTGGGAGATGCGCACGCGCCGCGACCAGCCGCCGGACCCGGAGCCGGACACGGGCGGCTTCGTGCTGTTCCTGATGCCGTCGCTGGTGCTCAGCCCCGTGACCGATCTGGTGATCAACTTCGACGTGCAACTGCCGGTGATCAACGCGCTGCACGGGGACCACGACGAGAGGCCGCTGTTCGCGGTGGCGGCGGCCTATGACTTCTAAGGTGCACGCACTTGCGCTGCTGGCGCTGATGGTTTGGCTCGCGGTCGGCTGCTCGCATCGCGAACCGGGCGTCGTGGTGGAGGTCAGCATGCTGCACCAGATGGGCAGCGAGCCGTCCTTCGACGGCGTGCAGATCGGCGCGGGTGTCGAGCGCGGCATGGTTACCGACCGCGGCTACGGTGTGACGCTGTCGAGGATCCAGCTCGTGATCGGGCGGCTCGAGCTCGTGCCCTGCGCCGATACGCAGGCGCGCCTGCCACGGCCGGAGCGCGCCTGGGACGAGCTGCGGCGCTTCCTCAGCCCGGTGAGCGTGGCCCATGCGCACGGCACCGCGTCGCCGCTGGCGCTGGCCGCGCCGCGCGTGGTCGATCTGATGGCGCAGGACCGCGCCGCGTTCGAGTACGGCAGCCTGGCGCCGCCGCCCGGTCGTTACTGCGCCCTCGGGGTTCAGGTGGAGCCCGCCGACGCCGACGCCGACGGATTGGCGCGATCCGAGGCCCTAGTCGGCCGCTCGCTGTGGCTCGAGGGCAGCTTCATCGCTGACGCCGATCCAATCGCACACCCGCTGGTACTCGGCTCCGAGCTGAGCGATCGGATCGACGTGTCGTTCGTCGACGGCCAGGGTGCCCCGCGCGAGCTCCAGCTGTCGGAGACGTCACGGCACGGGGAAGTACGGCTCGAGCTGAGCTATGGGCACTTGCTCGACGGCATCGACCTGCGCCAGGACGCGCCCGAGCAGCAGCAGTACATGGCGATTCGCAATCTGCTGCGGAGCCTCAGCGCGGTCGTCGGCGAGTAGAGCTGTCGCTAGTTCGCCTGGTTGAGTGACCACTCGTCGCAACCCGGGCCGTTCGGGTCGATCCGACAGCGGTAGTCGTTGGGGCAGTCCAGCGCTTCGTCGGGGCTCGGCGTACCGCTCGCTGCACACACGGCGTAGCCGTCGATGTCGCGGGACCAGCGCACCATGGTCGACTCGAGCGTGAAGGTCTGGATCCGCTCGAGCAGGGCTGGGTCCAGGTCCTTCGAGTCGACCAAGTCCTGCAGTACATCGAAGTCCATGGGCCGGATCCTGACCCGCATCTCCAGCCGCGCCGGCTCCTTGCCGAGCGAGAAGGTGCGCTCCTGGCCATGTGGAAGGCCCGCCACGACGAAGGTGGGCAGCTGGGAGCTCTCGTAGCTCGCCGCCTCCCAGAACATGTGGGTCTCGTTGCCCTCGTCATCGAAAATGCGGTCGCGCATCACCCAAAGGTCCGGGTCGTGGCCGGGCTCGCCCTGGCGCTTGTCGACGATTTCGTCGTCGGCGATCTGGCCTGTCGACCAAAACACCTGATCGGCGTCGTCGTAGGCGACCAGCTCGAGCCAGGCGCGCCGATCCTGCGCGGCGCCGCTCGGAAACTTGTGCCCGGCGTTGGACTCGATTCGAACCGTGATCCGGCCGCTGGGGTCGGGACACAGCTGCACCAGCACGAAGTTCTGCAGGGCGCACCGGATCGCGGCCAGCTGCACCTCGACGTCGGGGAAGTCGGTGAGGGCGATGTCCACGGCGGGCCATAGGTGCTCATGGACGTCCCGTGCCGGGACACCGGGCTCGTCTGCGGCGACGCCGGGCACGCTGCTCATGTGGCACTGGCCGCAACTGTTGAAGCCCTGCGGTGTCGAGGCTCCGCTGTCGCGCCACTCCTGGAAGGTGCGCTCCAGCTCCACCTTCTTCGGGGTCACGATGTCGTGGCAGGCGCCGCACAGCTTGCTCGAGTTGGAGTGATCCGAGTCGTGCAGCGTGGAGTAGGCCCCACCGTGCATCGCGTTGCTCACCGGATCCATGATCCCGCCGCGCAGCGTGGTGTCGTTGGCCAGCGTCAGCGCCGCGTTGTGCGTGCCGGTGACCTCCACCACGTTGTGGCAGAAGTAGCAGGTTACGCCCTCCAGGTGGTCCGGCACTTCGTCGAGGTTGAGCCCATTGGTGGTGAGCCCCTCGCGCACCGCCATCGGCGCGTGGCAATTGATGCAGAAGTCGCCGAGCTCGCCTTCGGTCTCGCGCTGGCCCCGGGCGTTCATCGCCAGGAACACCGGATCCTGCGCGGCGTACGCATGCATGCTGCTCGACCACTCCCGGAAGTGCTTGGGGTGACACTCCTCGCAGGTCTCCGGGTTCAACAGCTGTTCGCGGGTGCCCTTCCAGCCCATGGCGGCGTCGCCGTCCGCGGCGCTGTCGTCGGAGCACGCCGTCGTGAGCAGCGCGAGGCTGCATAGGGCCAAACGTGCAGTGCGCACGAGCTTGCTCATTTTTCGGATCCGTTCGCGATCTACCACACGCTCCACCCATAGCGACTGGGGCACAGGTGTCAACTGCCCTCAGTCCTCGATGCAAACGTCGAACAGGGCCTTGTCGTTGCCGTCCGGGCCATCCAGCACGAAGGTGACTTCCCAGGGGCCGCCCATCCACAGGTTCACGTCGGTCACCATGAAGCGCCCGGGCTCGTCGCCGCTGGCGATCATGGGCTTGCGGATGCCGTTGTGGCCGTGGGTCGGCATGAAGGGCCTGACCTCCAGCAGGTCCGCGTCGGCGGCGGGCTCGCCGGCGCTGTCCTGGACCTCGACAAGCCAGTCGCCCGATTGCTTGCGCGGCGGAGCATAGGGGTCGGTGTCGATCACCCGCACCTGGTAGTAACCCTCGTCGCCCACCGCGATCGTGTCCGCGTACAGCGGCTGCACGTCGCCGCACGGCACGCCGGTGAAGCCGCCCGCGTCGACGTCGTCCTGGCCGGCGTCCTTGCCGCCCGAGGCGTCGTCTCCGCAGGCTGCGCCGAACAGCGCCACCACGAACAAGCACGCCCCACGCACCCACAGGCTTCGCACCATGATCACGCCTCCAGGGGGCAGCCTAGCCGCATCGCCGCCCTCGCGCACCTGGGCAAATGGTCGCAGCGCGCAGCGCGGGGCCTTGCCGGCCACGCCGCCGCTGGCGTCAGCGAGCCGGCGGGTACTTGGAGAGCTTGCGCTGCAACGAACGCCTGTGGATCTTGAGCACCCGGGCCGCCTTGGAGATGTTGCCCCCGCAGTGCGCGAGCACCCGATTGATGTGCTCCCATTCCACCTTGGCGAGTGAGGCCGGCTCGTAGCTCGGTTCCATGTCGCCGGCCTCGGGCGTGACGCGCTCGAAGGCCTCCAGGATCTCGTCGACGGACGCGGGCTTGGTCAGGTAGTGGACTGCGCCCAGTTTCACCGCGTCGAGCGCGGTGGCGATGCTGCCGAAGCCGGTGAGCATCACGATGCGCGTGGTGGGATCGATGGCGTGCAGCTCGCGCACCACGTCCAGGCCGCCCATGCCGGGCATGCGCAGGTCGACCAGGGCCAGCTCCGGGCTGTCTGCTCGCGCGAGCGTCAACCCTTCCTCGCCGTTCGCTGCACCGCGCGCCTCCAAACCCCGCTCCGCCAGCGCGCGCACCAGCCGCTCGCGGTACACGCGGTCGTCCTCGATCACCAAAATGCTGTGCGCGGTGTCGACTGGCTGCACCGCGTGAGTATAGCGGCGGGACGGGCTCGGGAGCAGGGGCTGACCTTGTCAGCGCCCTGCTGTCATCAATTCCATCGGAATGACGGCCCGATACTTGCCGCCCACCGACTGTACCGGGGCCTCCTCAGCGCGCTCGATACGGACTTCACCGAGGCCGTAGCGTGATAGAAGGCCTGCCATTTTCGCGTGAACGAGTTGCCAAAGTTGATCGCCATTCGCGCCTGCAGCGAACTTCAGCCGTACCCGTAGCGTCGTCGGAGTCACCTGCACGATCTGCATCAGTTCGACGTCCGGAACATCGATCTCGGCCGCAAGTGGCGGAACCAAGACTTCAGCTCCTCCCGACGTCGGGAACCGCAGAGCCTCCGAGGAACGGCCCTGAACGCGGATGGCCTGCAGTGGATTCCCGCACGGGCAGGCATCCGGCCTCTCGATGACACTGTCGCCCAGGTCGTAGCGAAGGATCGGCTGAACACGGTTGACAAGATTGGTCACCAGCACTGTGTAGGATGGTTTGCCTCTCGATGTAGGTCGGTAATCCGCATCCACCGGCTCGAGCACGATCCAGTCCGCGTTCACGTGATACCAGCCCTCGGTGCAGCTATAGGCAGCGATCCCGCACTCGGTCGACCCATACATGTTGCGGACCTTTGAGCCGAAGGCGACCTCGATACGTGCCTCTTCCTCCGCCCGAAGGCTCTCGGCGATCGGCAGGACCAGCACCGGGTGGATGCACAGGCGGCCGAGCCGCTGCTCGCTGGCGAGCATGGAGACCACCGACGCGTATCCCCTGAGGACGGCTGGGCGCAACGCGTTGAGCTGGGCGACAAGCTCCGGGATCGGCGTCGTTATCGAAAACGTCCTATGCGTACGCGAGTGCCACCCGCCGGCCTGTTTGCCGCCGCCGATGGCGATGTAGTGCCCGTCGGTGGCGATCACCTGCGCCTCGCGCGCACCGCCAAGGATGATCTTCAAGAGATCCCAGAATGAGAGCCACTCCGCGAGCATGCGCAACATCATCACCTTGGCGACGGCCAGATGGCGGTCGTCGAAGACGAACATCCCCCGGTACCCGCTTGTGCCCGAAGTCGTCGCGGCCAGGTATTTCCCCAGGAACCGCTGACCGATCAGGCTTCGATCTTCCACGAACGCACTGACCTTTGCCGCGGTGACCTCCGGATCGGTCAAGGTGGCGTCGAAGCTGGCCATGAGGGCCTTCTTGTCCGTAATCGGAAGCAACGCTGCATCCTCGACCCGATCGGGAAGCCCCGCATAGAGCGAGCGGTAGTAGGGGGCGTTCCCGCGCGCGAAGGCGACCATCTCGGCCAGGCGGGCCCGCTGGCGCATCTCGACGGCAGCCCGGCCCTGCTTTCTCGCGCTTCGGGCGTCTCGCCACAGAGAGAATGTGCTTTCAGGCATCGCGTGTTCCTCTTGCGCGCTGCACCGGCCGAAGCGCGCCCGTGAAAGTGCGGCGGCGCACGCGCCAGGTGATCGCCAGTGCCGTCCAGGCCAGCCACCACGGCTGGACCCCTGCGCCTCGGGAAGCAATGCTGCAGCTCGGCTTTGCCACCCCGTCGTCGGCGGGGTCGTTTGGGTTTGCGTATTGCCTCAGCTCGTCGACGTCAGCGTCGCCACCCTGGTCGGAGTCGGTGGCGTCCGCGTCGAGATCGGCGAGCGCGGCGCGCAGCGAGGGCAGGCCCTTGCGCCGCGAAAACCCTCGATCCTTGAGCGCGTCGTTGAACAACGTGTCGGTCGCCATGAACTCGACGTCGCGCGCATGACAAAACAAGCACGACGGCTTGTCCGCCAGCTCAAGCTCACGCGCGATCTCGTCCGCGTAATCTTCCAGTGCCTGCGCAGGCGCCCCGACCAGGCTCAGCCCTGCAATCACCGCCGCAACCCAAAGCCAACGCGTCACGCGTCGAGCTCCTGCCACAAGCCCAGCTCCACGCCGTGGGCCAGCCAGGCGCGCACCCGATCGGGCAGCTTGGCCCGTTCCGCGCTCGGACACTCGTCGCCCAGTCGCGACACGGCCTCACCCAGCGGCCTCTCGCTGCACAACGCATACAGCCGTGACTGACGCGGCTCGAGCCGCGCGAGTCCGATGCCCGTCGAGGCGCGCAGAACTGCCCAGTGTCGCGTCCTGCCGAGGCGGGCCGGCAGCGCCAGCGGCTCGGACTCTGTATGTTCCTGCAGCCCGCGACGCAGCTCGACGAAGGGCCAGTCCTCACGCACGAAGCTCACCGTCGGACGGGGTAGAAGGCGCGCGGCCGGCAGCCGGCCCGCGTCGTCGACCCCGAGCGCAAGCGCGGGGGTCTCGGTGGCCGTCCAGGCCTTGCGAAACGCCGCATCGACCGCCAGCGCTTGACGCACGGCTTCCCGCGGGACCTTCGCGCCGAGGGCCTCGAACGCCGCAGGGCGCTCGTCGTACCAGGGCACGAAGCGATTGGCGACACAGCCAATGTCGTGGTCGCACGGCGGGCAGTCGGTCAGATACTTCTGCGTCACCAGGTTGAACCGATACATCCCGACCAGCCGCGCGCTCAGCGGAAACTCGCGCTGCATGACCGTGAACAGCCTGAGCCAGTATTGCCGCTGGTACACCGCCAGCCGCTCACGCGCCGTCCCGCGGCTGCCGTCGAGCACCGCGGCCACCAGCCCTGTGTCGTAGCTCTCCAGCGGTGCATCGAGCTTGCCGCCTCGCGTCGCGAGCGGCGTGCGCAGCAAGGCCGTGAAGTCACGCTGCAGGCTCCGCAGCGCTTCCGGTGCACCCCGCGTCTCGCCCCTCCCCGTCGCCATCAAGCGCTCCGAACCACGCGCGCTTGCTCGAGCCCGGCGAGCAGAACGTCGAAGGCCGGGATGGCGTCGTCCCACTCGATCAGGGTCGGAAACGGCCCACCCCGGCGCCATGCCTCCGCGTACAGCCTCCACACCGGATCGATCACCGGTCGGTCGTGCGTATCAACCAGCACGCCCTGCTCCGTCTGCTGGTGCCCCGCAAGGTGTACCTGCGCCACCCGCGCGAAATCGATGGCATCGAGGTAGCGCAGCGGGTCGAAGTCGTGGTTCTCACTCGACACGTACACGTTGTTGATGTCGAGCATGAACCACACGCCGGAAGTCTGCACGACGCTGGCATAGAAGTCCCACTCCGCCAGCGTCGACTCCCGAAAGGCGACGTAGCTTGACAGATTCTCGAGCGCGAACGGCCGCCCCAGTCTGTGCTGCACGTAGGCCGCGCGCTCTGCCGCGTACTCGGCGTTCGCCTCGGTGAATGGTGCCGGAAGCAGGTCGTGATGGTTGAGCGCCTGGTCGCGTGACCAGCACAGGTGATCGCTCACGAACGGCGCGTCATGCTCGTCGGCGAGCCGAGCGATCGCATCCAGGTAGGCCTCGTCGAGCGGCTCGCTGCCCAGCAGGTTCAGGCCCACGCCGTGCAGCACACAGCGGTAGTTTGCGCCGATGCGCGCCGCGTACCCGTGCGCCGGCGTACCCGGAACCAGGTAGTTGTCGCTGAGTAGCTCCAGGTAGTCGACCGCAGGCCGCTCCCGCAGCAGATGCTCGTAGTGAGGCACCCGCAACCCGACGCCGAGCGCGTCGCGCGCCAGCACGCAGCTACTCCTCGTCGCCGACCTCACTGTTGATCCCGAGCGCCTTGATCTCCTCGACCGAGACCTCGAGCCCTTCCAAGTGCTCGACGACGCGGCGCACCTCGGCGAGCGAGAGCTCCTCGTGGTAGGCGGGCATGTTGGCGTAGGGCGTCCCATCCTCGTAGAAGCCAACCGCGCCAAAGGCGACGTTGTTTACGAGGGTCGTCTGCTCGAGCGCCATGAATTCCGCCAGCGCCGCGTCCTGGTCGCCCCCGGGCTCGACGAACAGGGTGTAGATCTCGGCTGCGTTCTCGCTGTCTTCGTCGCCGCCGTGGCAGCTCGCGCAAGTGTCTTCGTAGATCTCTTGGCCGGAGGCGCCGCTGTCTTCCGGCATGTCGACGCAGCTGATGCCCAGGCACGAACTGAAGCCGCGGCAGGTGTGCTCGACGATCGTTTCGCCGGCCCAGCCGTTCAAGATGAGCCCCCGGCAGGCGTTGTTCCCGGCGCAGGATGCGTGCACCTGGGTGAGGCCGCCGCGCTCCTCGCACATCTCCTCGAACATCGCCACCGTCAGGCCCTCGACCTGAAACTCTTTGACCTTGCGCGGGGCGTCGTCGGTGGTTTCACCGGAGCCACAGCCGCCCGCCAGCAGGCCAGACACGGCTGCTCCCAGCAACGTTTCCCCGAATCCGACCTTCGCCTTCGACCTACTGCGTCTGGTGCTCATGGAACCTTGGTAGCGAAAGTCGGGTCGATTGACCATGTGGCTCGTTGTCGCAGGGTGCCCGACCCACCTCTCGAGCCTCACAGGCGACCGCTGACTCCCAGTGTCGCGGTGACGCCGTAGCGCTGCGTGAGCCGCGCGAAGTCGAGGAAGTGAAAGTAGTTGAAAAGCGGCCGCAATTCGATGCGCAGCTCACGGGACGACGGCACGTCCCGAAGGGTCCAGCCCGCCGCTGCGCCGGCAAACACATCCCAAAACGCGGACAGCTCCTTGTCGAGTGTCATGTAGCGCTGCGGCTCGGCGTACGTGCTGCGATAGAAGCTGGCACTCGATTGCACGTAGCCGCGCGTGATGCCCACCAGGTCGAACGCGCCTCGCTCGTAGGCCAGCTCCAGGCCGGCTGTGAAGGCCTTGACCCCGTAGGTGTCGGCGTAGAGCCGGGCGTGGCTGCGCAGTGCGGTCCTGGCACCGAGCACGTGGTGGTAGCGAGTCACCAGCGCCACGCGTGTGCGTCGTTCGGGCACGCTTTCCGCGTAGCCGAACTGGTCGACGGTCAGGTAGCGGTACGGGCTCGCCTGGTAACCGTCGTGGTGCGTGATCGACAGCGCATGCTGCAAGAGGTCACGCGGCGTCGCGCTGTACGTGCCCGACAGCGTACCCAGGTAGGTCGAGAGCTGCTCCTCGAAGCCGAAGGTGTCCACCCGAGTGATGATGTTGTCCTGGAAGCCCAGGCTGAGGGCCAGCGACAGGTCTCGATCGAGCACGTCGCGCATTGCCGTGAGCTTCACGTTGTGGCTCTGCCAGTCGTTCTCCGTGGAGTAGCTGTAGTCCGCGAGCAGGGCGCTTCCGTCGTCGGAGCGGTAGCCGCCGCCGCCGCCGAAGTCGTGCCGCGTGTCGTCGAAGCGCGTGCTCGCCTGTGTGACCACGTCGACGGAGGCACTCGACACCACATCCGCGAGATAATGGGCTTCGAGCTGCCAGCGCCCGTCGAGCCGCAGCGCGGCGTCCGTGGCGCTGGTGACGATGGTCGTGTGATCGCTGTCGAAGTACAGTCCGGCCCTGGTGCCACCCGCCAGCTCTTGCGCCGCGAGCGGCGCCGGCACCACGAGGCCGGCCAGACAGAGCAAGACCGGTCCGCTGCGGGCACGGCCGTGTCGTGTCAGTTGCATCCACAGCCGCTGCCCGAGTGGGCGCTGTAACCGCCGCTCGCGCCCTCGCGGTATTCATAAACGTGCTGGTCGAGCGCTGCGGTCTGCGGATCAGGCTCGACCTGCATGCCGCGCCGAGCCAGATCTTCGCGCTCCCAGGGACGTGTTCCCGCGCAGCCCTGGAGGGCGGCCCAGCTCAGGCACAAGCCCCACCACCAGGCCATGGCACGGGTGGTGATTCTTGCAGGCGTGCGCTTCATCGATCGCAAGTCCTCTGGGTAGCGCGGGTGGGCGCGGCCTTGCTATGCCCATCGGTCCCGGCGACTGCGGCATATCGTCGCATGAAGACGCGGGAACACCGCCCAAGGGCGGAATCGAACCGCCAAGGTACCGCGCCCGCTTGCGACCACTGAGCGCCGATTGCTACCATCAGCCACCCGATGGCCCTACAACGCCACCACCAGCCTCGACATTGGGCGGGTGCCGCTTATGTACGCTGGTTTGTCGCAGTGGCTTTCGCCACCTTGCTCTCCGGCCTTCCCGCGTTCGCGGCTGAGCTCTACGCCCGGGACCTCGACTGTTGCAGCGGCGAATGCGAGGGCTCGGACGCCGAGGGTCACTGCCCGCCCGACTGCCAGTATGGCGCGTGCGCCAAGACGATTGGCGCCACCCTTCAGTACTCAGCGCCGAGCCTTTGCCCCGCTGCTTCGGCCCGCGTGGTCTTCCCGGTGCAGCTTGGGCTCGCGTTGAGTGGGTTTCACGGCGACGTGTTCCACCCGCCGCGAGCCTAGCTCCGCGCAGCACGGGAAACGTGCGTCCACTCGAGTCTACGGGTGCCCGTCGTCTGCGGTGAACCCGCAGCCCTCGATCCGCACCACGGCTCGCGATCAGTCCTGATCGCGAGCGCGCTTCAGGCGTTTGACCTCCAATCGGGCTGTGCTCGGCCTCCCCGAGCGTGTGCCATGTCCACTCACTTCAACGAAAGAGATCCGAATGAAACCGATCCATGCGTTTGTTCTGGCGATTGCCTTCACGCTCACCGCGAGCTGCTCCAAGGAACCGTCCACTGAAGCCACCGCAGTCCGCGCCGACCCATCGCAGCACGCGGCCGCCGCGGTCAAGCCCGGCTCGCACGAGGACTGGTGCGGCGAGCATGAAGTACCCGAATCGATGTGTACGCGCTGCAATCCCTCGCTGATCGCCGCCTTCAAGGCGACCAACGACTGGTGCGCCGAGCACAGCCTGCCCGAGTCGCAGTGCCTGAAATGCAATCCCGATCTGAAGATCGTTCGCCCGCCTGCGGGACAATGAGCATGCAGCTCATCGTCCCCAGCCTCGTGGCGCTGCTCGCCGTCGGCCTGGGCTGCCGATCCGACGTCGAGCCCACGCCACCGCCGCCGGCCACGAAGACGCACGAGGTCGCGGCCGAAGGCGCAATGTGCAAGGAGCACGGCGTGCTGGAGGCGCTGTGCACCAAGTGCAACCCCGCGCTGGTCGCCGTGTTTCGCGCCAAAGGGGACTTCTGCGAGGAGCATGGCCTTCCGGAGTCCGTCTGTCCGGTCTGTCATCCCGAACGGGGCGGCAAGCTCTCCGAGGATATCGCTCTCGGAGGCGACGGTGCTCCCGCGGATGGAACCAGGATCAAGCTGAAGACCAGGGAGACTGCAGCCCGCGCTGGCATTGAGACCGTGCAAGCGGTGGCGCAGACCAATGCGGCCGGAGTGGCCGCCCTGGCCAGACTCAGCTACGATGCAACGAAGCTCGCCCGCGTGAACGCCCGTGCACCGGGTGTGGTGCGAGCGATCAAGGTCGACGTCGGAACGCCCGTCAAGAAGGGGGCCGCGCTTGCGGCGATCGAGAGCGCCGATGTGGGCGCCGATCGCGCCCGACTGGCAGCGGCCCGCGCTCGGCTGTCGGTGGCCAGGGAGAACCACGAGCGACAGACCTCGTTGCAGACCGAGGGCATCGTCGCGCGCAAGACCTTGAGCGCCGCGCAGCAGGAGCTGTCGGATGCGGAGTCCGAGCTGGGAGCGCTCAACGCCTCCCTGTCGCTGGTGGGAAGCGCTCCCGAGGCCGGAGGAAGTGCCGGCTACATGCTGACCGCACCTCTCGCCGGCGTGGTTACCGAGCGCTCCGCCACGATCGGCAAGCTGGTGGGCACGGAGGAGGTGCTCTTCGAGATCGTCGACACGTCGACGCTCTGGGCAGAGCTGGAGATCAACGAGCGAGACCTGCCGCTCGTGGCGGTTGGCCAGACGGTCACGCTGACGATGGACGGACAGGCCGGTCCTCCGCTGAGCGCGACCCTGGCGTACATCGCGCCCTCCATCGATCCGCACACGCGCACGGCGAGAGCACGTGTGTCACTGCAGAACCCGCAAGGCACCCTGCGCGCCAACATGTACGGGCAGGCGAGGATCGCTGTCGACGGCGCGCAAGCGGGGGTGACCGTTCCGCGCGCGGCCGTGCAGCGCGCCAAGGACGTGTTCCTGGCCTTCGTGCGAATCGGCGACGACGAGTACGAGACACGTCGAGTGCAGGTGGGCGCCACCCGCGACGACATGATCGAGATCACGAAGGGCGTTCTGGTCGGTGAGCAGGTCGTCACCACCGGGAGCTTCTTGCTGAAGACCGAGACGCTCAAGGACAGCATCGGTGCCGGTTGCTGCGAGGGAGAGTAGCGAATGCTCAATCGCGTCATCGAGCTCTCGCTGCGCTACCGAGTGCTGGTGCTGCTCGGCGCGCTCGGGCTTGCGATCGCCGGCGCAATCGCCTTTCAGCGCTTGCCGATCGATGCGTTTCCGGACACCACTCCGGTCCAGGTGCAGGTGAACACCGTGGCCAGCGCGCTGTCGCCGCTGGAGCTGGAGCGCCAGGCCACCGCACCCATCGAGCAGGCGCTTTCGGGGTTACCTGGGCTTGCCGAGGTCCGGTCGCTCACGCGCTTCGGCCTCTCGCAGGTGACGGTCATCTTCGACGAAGACACCGACATCTATCTCGCGAGGCAGGTCGTCGCGGAGCGCGTCCAGTCGGTGACGCTCTCGCCCCAGATCGAGCGACCGCAGCTCGGGCCGGTCGCGACGGGCCTCGGCGAGATCTTCCACTACATGGTGACGGGCAAGGAAAAGAGCCTCGCGGAGCTGCGCGAAACGCAGGACTGGGTAATTCGTCCCCAGTTGCGCTCCGTACGCGGAGTGGCGGAGGTCAACGCCTGGGGCGGCGACGAGAAGCAATTTCACGTCGTGGTGGATCCCGTCCAGCTACACACGCGCGATCTGACGCTGCGCGACCTCGCAGACGCTCTCGAGCGAAACAACCTGAACGTCGGCGGCGGGATGCTGGATCAGGCGGGCGAATCGAGCCTGATTCAGGGCATCGGCATCGTGACCCGTCCGGAGGACATCGGCGACATCGTCGTGGCGGCGGATGATGGGGTGCCGATCCGGGTGCGCGACGTTGCCCGGGTCGTGCAGGGCCGAGAGATCCGGCGCGCCGCCGTGACCGCCCAGGGCAAGGGCGAGGTCGTGCTCGGGCTGGCCTTCATGATGATGGGCGAGAACAGTCACGACGTGACGACACGCCTACAGCTTCGTCTCGCCGAGATACGCAAGACGCTTCCCGAGGGCGTCGATGCCACCGTGGTCTACGCCCGCACCACCCTGATCGATCATGTGCTGCGTACGGTGCGCACGAACCTGCTCGAGGGCGCGCTGCTGGTCATCGCCGTGCTCTTCGTCTTCCTCGGCAACCTTCGGGCCGGGCTGATCGTCGCCTCCGCGATACCGCTCTCGATGCTGTTCGCCTTCGACATGATGTTGCGCGCGGGGATCGCCGGCAGCCTGATGAGCCTGGGCGCCATCGACTTCGGCCTGGTCGTCGACAGCTCCGTGATCATGGTCGAAAACGCGGTGCGTCGGCTCGCGGAGGACAAGACCGGCAAGAGCAGGATCGACGTGGTGCGAGAGGCGGCCATCGAGGTCCGCGGGCCAACCATGTTCGGCGAGCTGATCATCATGGTGGTGTATCTGCCGGTGCTCTTTCTCGAGGGCATCGAGGGCAAGCTGTTTCGGCCGATGGCGCTCACCGTGATCTTCGCGTTGATCGGGTCGATGGTGCTGTCGTTGACGCTCATGCCCGTGCTCGCGAGCCTCCTTCTGCCGCGACGTATTTCCGAAAAGGAGAGCCTTCTGGTGCGCGGGCTCAAGCGGATCTACCGGCCGACGCTTCAGCTTGCGTTGCGCTTTCGCTGGGCTGTCCTGGCGACTGCGCTGGTCTTGCTCGGCAACGCGGTGTTCATCGCGACCCAGCTCGGTTCCGAGTTCGTGCCCAAGCTTCGCGAGGGGTCGATCGTGATCAACACCGTGCGCCTCGCCGGTGTGTCGGTGGAGGAGTCGATCCGCTACGGGACACAGATCGAGCGGGTGCTGCTCGAAGAATTTCCGAATGAAATCGAGGCCGTTTGGTCGCGGACCGGCACGCCCGAGGTCGCGACGGACCCGATGGGGATCGAGGTCTCCGACGTCTTCGTGATGTTGAAGCCGGTCGTCGCCTGGAAGCGAGCGAGCACGCAGGAAGGCCTGGTCAAGGCCATGCAGGAGGAGCTGTCGTCGCTACCCGGCATGCGGATGGCATTTCTCCAGCCGATCGAGATGCGCGTAAACGAGATGATCGCAGGGATTCGGGGCGACCTCGGCATCAAGATCTTCGGCGACGACTTCGCCATTCTCAAGGAGAAGGCCCGGGCGATCGAAGCCGTCATCAAGACGATCCCGGGCGCGACCGACGTGGCGGTCGAGCAGATCACCGGGCAACCCGTGCTGCAGATCGAGGTGGATCGGGCTGCGATAGCGCGCCACGGGATCTCTGCAGCCGAGGTTCTCGACGTGGTCGAAGCGCTGGGCACGCGCCAGGTCGGCTCGCTTCAACAGGGCGAGCGGCGCTTCCCGATCACCCTCCGCATCGACGAGCGGTACCGATCGGACGCCGAGAGCATCGGGCGAATCCTCGTGACCGCGGTCAACGGTGACCGGGTCCCGCTGTCGGCATTGACGAAGATCAGCGCCGCCGAGGGTCCAACGGCGATCCAACGCGAGTGGGCAAAGCGACGCGTGGTCGTGCAGGTCAACGTACGCGACCGCGACGTCGGCAGCTTTGTGAAGGAGGCGATGGCCGCCGTGCAGGCCGTCGAGCTTCCCGAGGGCTATCACGTGCGCTATGGCGGGCAGTTCGAGAACCTGGAGCGTGCGCAGAAGCGGCTCTTGGTCGTTGTTCCCATCGCGCTCGCGCTCATCTTCATTCTGCTCTACTTCACCTACGGGCGCGTCCTCGACGCGCTTCGTGTGTTCACGGGTGTGCCGTTCGCAGCGATCGGTGGCGTGGTGGCGCTCTGGCTGCGAGACATCCCGTTCAGCATCTCGGCGGGCGTGGGGTTCGTGGCGCTCTCGGGCGTCTCCGTGCTGGGCGACATGGTG
>Ga0315912_10003080_pt1 | contig 16961 bp, 13 predicted proteins | sample VfabasoilMG_FD_204469 | JGI IMG/M metagenome (GOLD analysis project Ga0315912, IMG submission 204469) | Garden soil microbial communities collected in Santa Monica, California, United States - V. faba soil | ecosystem: Environmental > Terrestrial > Soil > Garden | place: USA: California... | reverse complement strand
GCGGCTTCCCGTTCGTCCCACATCCTTGTTTTCGCAAGAACTTTTTGCCCGCGCGGGGTAGCCAGCATTAAGCGAACTTTTCAGCCCAGCAATTTGCACCGTAAGCGCACGCACGGCTTCCGCGCACGCATGGCCACGAGTGCCGGCCGCAAAGTTCTCGCCAGCCGGCGCGCCAAAGGCCGCGCTCGCCTCACGCCGTAACGGGTTTAGTTTTGGCGCACCCTTGCTCCCCGACACGGCAGGGTTCTCGCCCGACCAACGATTGCACACGCCGGCAGAGTTCGGGCGAGTATTCGCCGAGCCCGCGCGTTCGAGCGACCGGTATTTCACCGTTCTCGCGCGCGCGAACGGGCGCCCAGCCGCTCGGCTCGGCCTGACCATCGCGCGTCGAGTTGCGAAACGAGCCGTGGACCGCAACAAGCTCAAGCGTCTCGCGCGCGAAACGTTTCGTCACCGATCGAACTTGCCAGCGTGGGATTTCGTCGTGCTTGCGCGAGCCGGAGCCGACCGCGCGGAGAGAGGCGCGCTGCGCGCAAGCCTCGAGCGCCATTTCGAGCAGCTGACGAAGGCAGCTGCGGCCGCACATGGATAACCTGAATCTGCGCCTTTTCCTCTGGCTCACGCTGCTCGGCGTGGGCTGGCTCACGTACACCGCGTGGGTCGCCGACTATCGCGCCGCACCGCGAACCACCACGGCGGCCACGCCGCAGGCAGGGCAGGTGCCCGGAGTGCCGGCGAACGACGTACCGCGCATCGGCTCCCCGTCCGATGCACAGCCGCAGATACCCACGCCTGCGCAAGCGGCGGCACCGGATACCGGCGAGCTGATCCACGTTCAAACCGACGTGCTCGATCTGCGCATCGCGTCGCAGGGCGGCGACCTCGTGCGCGCCGATTTGCTCGAGTATCCCGTCGACAAGGACATGCCCGAGCCGCTCGTGCGCTTGCTGCACGAAAGCGGCCCCGATCGGTGGGTGTTCCAGAGCGGTGTCACGAGCGCGGTCGGCGGTGCCGAGCCGAATCACCGCGGCCTGTTTCGCAGCGCGAGCAACGAGTACACGCTTGCTCCGGGCCAGGACGAGCTCGTCGTCACGCTCGACTGGGTCGGCGAAGGACCGATCAGCGCGCGCAAGACGTACACGTTCCATCGCGGCCGCTACGACGTCGAGCTCACGCTGACGGTGGCGCCGGCGGCCGGCGGCAGCTGGCGAGGCGCGCCGTACGTGAAAATGGAGCGCGTGCACGTTCCCGCGAAGCGGTCGTATACGTCGCCGGACTCGTACTCGTTCAAGGGCCCGGTTCTCTACGACGGCGATTCGTTCGAGCGAATCGATTTCGAAGACCTTGCGCGCATGCCCGAGACGCAGGAAGTGCAGGGCGGTTGGTTCGCGGCGATTCAGCACCACTTCCTCGCGGCCGCCGTGCCCCCGAGCGGCGCGGTCTATCGCTACGACGCGTCCGCGAGCGGGCAGACGTTCGTTCTGAGCGCGATCGGTCCCGTCGCCGACGTGAATGCCGCGATGCCGCTGAACGCCACGTTCACGTTGTTCGTCGGGCCGAAGCTGCAGAAGCAACTGCAGAGCGTCGGCAGCGACCTCGAGCGCACGGTCGATTACGGCATCACGACGCCGCTCGCGCAGCCGTTGTTCTCGGTCCTCGACTGGGTGCACGGCTGGGTCAACAACTGGGGCTTCGCGATCATTCTCGTGACGATCTTGATCAAGCTCGTCTTCTACAAGCTGACCGCGATGAGCGGCCGCTCGATGGCGAAGATGCGCAAGATCGCGCCGCGCATGAAGTCCTTGCAGGAGCGCTACAAAGACGATCGCCAAGGTTTGAGCCAGGCGATGATGGAGCTCTACAAGAAGGAAAAAGTGAATCCGGCGGCGGGCTGTTTGCCGATCCTGATTCAGATGCCGTTCTTCTTCGCGTTCTACTGGGTGCTCGTCGAAAGCGTCGAGATGCGGCAGGCGCCGTTCGCGCTGTGGCTCCAGGATCTTTCCGCACGCGATCCGTTCTACGTCCTGCCGGCTTTGATGGCCGCCGCGATGTTCTTCCAGACGCGCATGAGCCCCGCGCCGCCGGATCCCGTGCAGGCGCGCATGATGCAGATCATGCCGCTCGTGTTCGCCGCGTTCCTCATCGTGTTCCCGGCCGGCCTCGTGCTGTATCAGTTGACGAACACGACGTTGTCGATCTTGCAGCAGTGGCGCATCAACACGATCGTCGCGCGCGAGTCGGCCGCCACTTAGGCGCAGGGTTCGGGGAGCACGCTTGGCACTGCGGCGCGACGATACGATCGCAGCGCTCGCCACGCCGCCCGGCATCGGCGCCATCGCCGTCATTCGAGTGTCCGGGCCGAAAGCCGCCGAGATCGCGCGCGGGCTGACCGGTCAGCCGCCGCGCCCGCGGCTCGCGGATTTGCGGACGCTTCGCGACGCGCGCGGCGCCGTGCTCGACCGAGCGCTCGTGTTGTTCTTCCCGGGCCCGGGCTCGTTCACGGGCGAGGACGCCGTCGAGCTGCACTGTCACGGCGGCCGCGTAGTCGCCGACGTCGTGCTCGCGGCTGCCTTCGCTCTCGGCGCACGCCCCGCGGAAGCAGGCGAGTTCACGCTGCGCGCGTTCTTGAACGAAAAGATCGATCTGCTCCAAGCCGAGGCGATCGCCGATCTCATCGCGAGCGGCTCGGCCCAAGCGGCGCGCGCCGCCGTGCGCTCGCTCGATGGCGAATTCTCGGCGGCCGTCGGCGAGATTCAGCACGCTTTGACGAACCTACGCGTGCGCATCGAAGCGTGGCTCGATTTCCCCGACGAGGAGCTGCCGTTCGACGCGGCGCCCGAGTGCGCGGCCGAGATCGGCGCGCTCGTCGCCAAAGTCGATGCGCTCGGCGCACGTGCGCGCTCGGGCCGCGCGCTGCGCGACGGGTTGAGCGTCGCGATCGCGGGCCCGCCGAACGCGGGCAAGTCGAGTCTCCTGAACCGGCTTGCGGGTTACGACGCCGCGATCGTGACCGAGATCCCCGGCACGACGCGCGATCCGCTGCGCGAGCATCTGACGCTCGACGGCTTGCCCGTCACCGTCGTCGACACGGCGGGCCTGCGCGACACGAACGACCCCGTCGAGCGAGAAGGCGTGCGCCGCGCGCGGCTCGAGGTGGCGCGCGCGGATCTCTTACTCTGGGTTGCGGACGCCCGGGAACCGCTCGCGACAGCGCTCGCGGCGGCGCGCGCTGCTCACGCCGGCGAAGGCCCGTTGACCGTCGTGGCCAACAAGATCGATCTCGCCGGCGTGGAGCCGCACGTGCGCGACGAGCAGGGCACGCGAGTCGTCCATGTCTCCGCGTTGACGGGCGCAGGCATCGACTTGCTCGCTGCGCATATCAAGGACGCGGCCGGCCTCACGAGCGAGACGGCGGGAACGTTCACCGCACGCCGCCGCCATCTCGAGGCGCTGCTGCGTACGCGCGCCGAGCTCGGCGCCGCGCGTGCGTTCATGACCGATGCGCTCGAGCTGGCCGCCGAGCACTTGCGCAACGCGCAATCGAGCTTGAGCGAGCTCACGGGCGAGCTCACGAGCGACGACCTGCTCGGCGAGATTTTTGCGACGTTCTGTATCGGGAAGTAGCGCCGGCGGCGACGCCGCGGCACGTCGCCTAGTCGTAGAGCCCGACGACCTTCGCGCGCTCGATGCGGCTCGGCGGCGTGCTCGCGACTTCGACGCGATCGCGGCCGAACTGCTTCGCGACGTGCAGGACGCGTTCCGTGCGGGCGAGCAGCTCGTCGATCGATTCGCCGATGCGGAACTGCGCGACGCCGATCGAGACGGTCGCGCTGACGCGGTCGGAGAGCGGCTTCTCGGCGACGGCGAAGCGCAACGCCTCGGCCAGCATCTCGGCTTGGCTCGCTGCGCACGGCCACGCGAGGATCATCAACGCGCCGCCGTCGTAGCGGCCAAACGAGTACTCGGAGCGGTGCCAGGCCGGCTCCGCGATCACGCGGCGGCAACGGTCGGCGAGGCCGCAGAGGACGTCGTCGCCGGCGGCGACGCCGTGGCAATCGTTGATGTTCTGCAGGTGGTCGACGTCTGCGAGCAGCAGGCAGAAAGGGTTACCGCTGCGCCCCGCAGCCACGGCTTGCGTCGCGAGCTCTTGCAGGAACGCGGGGCGCGTCAGCGTCAGCGTCAGCGCGTCGAACGAGGGCGGGTGAGCGGTTTCGGCGAGCGGCATTTCGGACATCGAGCGGAAGATCTCTGGCTAACCGACCAATGGCCGGCAGCTTGCCGCTTCGATGCAGGTGCCTGGCGTGAACCCTCTCGCAGAAGCGAGAGCCCCGCGTTTACATAAACTCGCTCGGGTCGCTAACCGAGAATTGCTTCGCGCCGATAGAGCCGCACGGCGAGCCAACCGAACGCGAGGCCGAAGGCGAGCGTGCTCGCGACCGACAGCGCGGCGAGCGCCGGATCGATGGGCTGGTCTTTGATCAGCGTCGTGATCAGGAGGTGCTGGCTCAAGCTCGGGATCCACATGAGCTTCGGCTCGGGCTCGATGTTCAGGATCGTGGCAAACGCGAGCGGCAGCGTCGGGATCAGCAGCACGAACGTGAGGTACGTCTGGGCCTCGCGATACGTCTTCGTGAACGAGGCGACCGTCGTCATCAGCGCGGCACCGAGCGGCGCGAACGGGCAGAGAAGCCCGAACGCGAGCGCGGCCGTCGCAAAGCCGAAATTGGAGCTCATGCCGATTTGCTCGAGCGGCATCTGCTTCAGCGCGATCGTGAACGCGACCAACGTCAGCGCCAGCGACGCGAGCATGTAGCAGACCGTCGCCGTCATCTTGCCGACGATTAGGCTCGAGCGTGCCACGGGCAGCGTCAGCAGCGGCTCGAGCGACTTGCGCTCGCGCTCGCCGGCCGTCGTGTCGATCGCGAGGTGCAGCCCGCCCGTCAGCGTCGCGAACAGCAAGAAATACGTCAGCACGCCCAACATCAGCGCGGAGCGGCTGGCCGGCGTCGAGACGTCGAGCTCGTCGACGACGAACGGCCGGAGGAGACTCGGGTCGACGCCGTTCGCGACGAGCCGCAGCGCGCCGATCTGTTGCCCGTAGCCGTCCACGGCGCCGCGCAACCGGCTCACGCGGCTCGCCGCGCGCGACTTCGAGCGGTCGAAGACGAGCCCGACGCGCGCCGCGCGCTGCGTGCCGAAATCCTTGTCGAACGACTCGTCGATCACGAGCACGACGTCGTAGACACCCGTCGCGACGAGCTCGGCCGCGCGCTCGACGTCCGTGACCTCGTGCTTCTCGATCGGATCGATGCTGCGCGCGCGCAAATACGCGACGAGGTTCGGCGCGTGCTCGGCGCCCAAGACCGGCACTTGCAGCACTTCGTCGAGCGACGTCAGGTTGCGCGAGACCGTGATGTTGATCATCGCCGTGAATAGAAGTGGCCCGAACAGCGGGCCGAGCAGCAGCGAGAAAAGCGTTCGCCGCTCGCGGAGCGTCTCGAGTATTTCCTTGCGGCAGACCGTGAAGAGCGCCTTCATGCGGCGCTCCGCTCAGCGCCGCGCACGGCCTCGACGAAGATCTCCTCGAGGCTGCGGCCCGGGAAGCGGTCGGCGAGCTCGGCCGGGCTCCCCGTCAACGTGACCTTGCCCGCCGCGATGATCACGAGCTCGTCGACGAGCGCCTCGACCTCCTGCATGACGTGGCTCGAGAGCAGCACGCAGCGGCCCTGACCCCGCAGCTCGCGCAGCCAGTCGCGCAAGTGCCGCGTGGCCATGACGTCGAGGCCGTTCGTCGGCTCGTCGAGCAACAGATGCTGCGGGTTGTGAACGAGCGCTCGGCCGAGCGCGATCTTCGTGCGCTCGCCCTGCGAGAAGCCTTTGGCTTTGCGGTTCGCGATCGCGCCGAGCTCGAGCCGCTCGATCAGCGCGTCGACGCGCGCCGCAAGCGCCGCCTCGTCGAGGCCGTGCAGGCGGCCGTAGTACTCGATGTTCTCGCGGCCCGTGAGCTGCTGGTAGAGCCCCGAGCTGTGCGGCAACACGCCGAGCGTGCGGCGCGCGGCGAGCGGATCCGCCGCGAGATCGATGCCGCCGACGCGCGCCACGCCCGTCTCGGGCTTCAGCACCGTCGAGAGAATCCGCAGGCAAGTCGATTTGCCGGCGCCGTTCGGGCCCAAGAGGCCCGTGATCCGGCCGTCCGCGGCTTTGAAGCTCACGCCGTCGACGGCCCTGACCGCGCCGAAGCTCTTGCTGATCCCGCTGACCTCGATCATGGAGCGGGCCCGAGCAGCGTCAGAAAGAACGGCGTCGGCGGCTCGAGCTCGAGGCAGCTCGCGTCGAGCTTGTCCGGGGCGGGGTCCTCGAGGAACGACCGTAACAGGCGCGGCACACAGCCGACGCCGATCAGGCCATGGCCCTGGCCTCGGCCGACGAGGTGCACGCTGTTCGTAAGCCCTTCGGTCTTCACGCGCTCGGCATACGACGGCGGCGTGATCGGGTCGTACTCGCCCGACAAGAGCAAGACGGGCGTGTTGCTGACGACCGGCGTCTTGAACCCGTCGTCGAGCGAGCCTAAGGGCCAGCGCGCGCAGATCTGCCCGAGCGCATCCATGATCGCGGTGCCCAAGTACGTCGCCTCGAGACCGCCCGTCGCGGCCGCGCCCACGTACGGCACGTCCTCGGTGCAGGTCACCGAGTTGCTCATCGGGAAGCTCAACGACTCGGGCAGCTCGCGCAGCAGCGTGCGCGCCTGGCCCGCGAGCGGCGCGTAGTTGCCGGCGTGCGCTTCGCTGATCAGCACGGGCAGCAACGCGACGGTCGGGGCGCTGTAGCTCATGAACCGCACGAGCGTGCGCAGCTCGAGCGCGCTGATCGGCGGCGGGTCCGTCTCGTCGGCGGCGCCGGCGTCGAGCCGCGCGAGCACCTCGGCGAAGAGCTGCGGCAGTCCCGCGAAATGCGCGCCGCACTGCGCGTCGGCCGCGCAGCGCGCGAAGATCTGCTCGAGCGCGCGCTGGGCCTCGCGCGCCACGTCGGGCCCGAGCGCGAGCGGCGGCGGCACGACGCCGTCGAGCACGACGGCGCGAACGCGCTCGGGGTATCTGCGGAGATAGTGCTGCGCGACGCGCGTCCCGTACGAGACGCCGTAGACGTTCCACGTCTGAATCTCAAGCGCCGCGCGAACGAGGTCGAGATCGCGCACGGCGACCGAGGTCGTATAGAACCGCGGGTCGTGCTTCAGCTCCGCGACGCAGGCGTCGACGACGCGCGCGAGCTCGTCCGCGCCGGTCGTGTCGAGCGAGAGGTCGTTCGGCACGCCGCACGAGAACCCCTCGGCGGACCGTCCCGTGCCGCGTTGGTCGACGAGAATGATGTCGCGCTCGCGGCGCGCCGACTCGAACGCGCCCCGGATCTGCAGGTACATGTCGACCGTGCTCTGGCCGGGCCCGCCGGCGATCAGCAAGAGCGGGTCGGGGCGCGGCTCGGCGCTCAACGCCGCGACGCGCGCGACGAAAATCTCGATCGTCGGGCCGTCCGGTACGGCCGGGTCGAGCGGCACCTTCAGCGTCCCGCAGCGTGCGTAAGTGGCCGGCACGCCGTCGGCCGCGAGCCTGCACCGCGCCTCGCTCTGCCATTCCGGAGCCTGCGCGAAGGCGGGGACCGTCGCCGCCGAAATCGCCAAAGCGACGAGCACTGTGCCAAGGCCTTTGCGCATAGCGGCGCATGTTCGCGCATTCGGCGGTGTTCTTGCCAGCGGTATGACTTGTCGATTCTTAGGTGTCAGGGGGCCGCCGCGCCGCCTAGAATCACGGGTTCGTATGGATTATCCGATTCGCTACGGTTGCATCGTCGTCGGTGGCGGACACGCCGGCACGGAGGCTGCGCTCGCGGCCGCCCGCATGGGCGTGCGCACGCTGCTCCTGACGCAGAACCTCGAGACGCTCGGGCAGATGAGCTGCAATCCGGCGATCGGCGGCATCGGCAAAGGGCACCTCACGAAGGAGATCGACGCGCTCGGCGGCGCGATGGCGCGCGCGATCGATCGTGCCGGCATCCACTTCCGCATCTTGAACGGCAGCAAGGGACCGGCCGTGCGCGCGACGCGTGCGCAGGCCGACCGCGCCCTCTACAAGCGCGCGATCCGCGAGCTGCTCGACGCCGAGCCGAACCTCACGCTGCTGCAACAAAACGCGGACGGCCTCCTGCTCGACGGCACGCGCGTGCGCGGCGTCGTGACGCAGGCCGGCATGAAGATCGCGGCCGATACGGTCGTGCTGACGGTCGGCACGTTCTTGGACGGCAAGATCCACGTCGGCCAAGTCAACTACTCCGGCGGCCGCGCCGGCGATCCGGCTTCGATCGGCCTCGCTCGCGGCCTGCGCGACTTAGGGTTAGCCGTCGGCCGTTTGAAGACCGGCACGCCGCCGCGCATCGACGGCCGCACGGTCGATTACACGAATCTTGCCGAGCAGCCCGGCGATACGCCGACGCCGGTGTTCTCGTTCCTGGGGCTTAGGGCCGAGCACCCGCGCCAAGTCAGCTGCCACATCACGCACACGACGGAACGCACGCACGAGATCATCCGCAAGGGGCTCGATCGCTCGCCGCTCTTCACGGGCGCGATCGAAGGCATCGGTCCGCGTTACTGCCCGTCGATCGAGGACAAGGTCGTGCGGTTCGCGGATCGCACGCGGCACCAGATCTTCATCGAGCCCGAAGGCCTGACGACGCACGAGATCTATCCGAACGGCATCTCGACGTCGCTGCCGTTCGACGTGCAGCTCGACCTCGTGCACTCGATCCCCGGCTTCGAGAACGCGCACGTGACGCGTCCCGGTTACGCGATCGAGTACGACTTCTTCGATCCGCGCGACTTGAAGCTCTCGCTCGAGACGAAAGCCATCGAGAACTTGTTTTTCGCGGGCCAGATCAACGGCACGACCGGCTACGAGGAAGCCGCGGCGCAAGGCATCGTCGCCGGCATCAACGCCGGGCTTCGCGCGCGCGGCCGCGAGCCGTGGCACCCGCGCCGCGAGGAAGCCTACATCGGCGTGCTGATCGACGATCTCGTCACGCGCGGCACGAGCGAGCCGTATCGCATGTTCACGAGCCGCGCGGAGTTCCGGTTGAGCTTGCGCGAGGACAACGCCGACTTGCGCTTGACGCCCGTCGGCCGCGAGCTCGGGCTGGTGCCGGATGAGCGTTGGCGGCGGTTCGAAGCGCGCCGCGAATGGCTCGCCAAGGAAGCCGCGCGCCTCGGCGACGTCGTCGTGAGACCGGGGGACGTGCCCGCCGGGGGCGTCTTTGCAGAGGGGCTTGCCCGCGAGGCTTCGGCGTACGCGTTGCTGCGCCGGCCCGGCGTCGAGTACGCGGACGTGGCGGCGGTGCCGCGCGTGGGCGCCTCGACCGAGCTCGCTGCGCTCGAGGCGGAATTCGTCGAGCAGTGGACGGGCAGCCTTTCGATCGAAGCGCGCTACGCCGGTTATGTCGAGCGGCAGAGCGTCGAGATCGAGCGGCAAAAGCGTGAGGCCGGCACGCGGCTCGCCGCGGACTTCGACTACGCTGAAGTCGTGGGCCTCTCGAACGAGCTACGCGAGAAGCTCGCGCGCATCAGGCCGAGCGACGTGGGGCAGGCGGCGCGAATCTCGGGCATGACACCGGCCGCGCTGTCGCTCTTGTTGGTTCACGCAAAGAAGCGCGCGCGGGCCAGCGCCTGATCTCGAGGAGTAACGATGAGCAAGCACTACGGCGTTTTGGCGATGCTCGCGGCGAGCCTGGTCGCCGGTTGCGGCGGCGCGGGAGCGGGCGGGGCCGGCGAGCCGCAAGCCCAGATCGGCGGCGCGAGCGGCACGGAGCTCGCCGAGCTGCAGGTGCTGCGAGTCGGCAACGGCGCCGAGCTGCAAACGCTCGACCCGCATCACGCCGAAGACACGGCGAGCTTCAACGTGCAGATGAATCTCTACGAAGGGCTCGTCGCGGAAGCGGCCAACGGCGATCTCGTTCCGGGCGTGGCCAAAGACTGGACGATCAGCGAGGACGGCAAGACGTACGTGTTCAACATGCGCCCCGAGGCGCGTTGGTCGAACGGCGATCCCTTGACCGCGGAAGACTTCGTGTACTCGTTCCGGCGCGGCGTCGATCCGAAGACGCTCAGCGTCTACAGCTACATTTTGACGCCGCTCCTCCACGCCGACGACATCACGGCCGGCAAGCGCCCGGTCGAGGATCTCGGCGTGCGTGCGATCGACGAGCACACGCTCGAGATCAAGCTCGCGAACCCGACGCCGTATTTCCTCGGGCTGCTCTCGCACTCGATGTCCACCCCCGTGCACCGCGCGACGCTCGAGGCGCACGGCGAGCAGTGGACGCGCCCCGGCAACCTCGTCGGCAACGGCGCGTTCAAGCTCGACGAGTGGGTCGTGCAGTCGCACGTCAAGGTCGTGCGCAACCCGTACTACTGGGACAACGCGAACACGAAGCTCGAAGAAGTCTATTTCTACGCGACCGAGGACCAGAACGCCGAGCTGCAGCGATTCCGCGCGCTCGAGCTCGACATGACGGAGATCATTCCGTCGGCACAGATCAACTTCCTTCGCGAGAATTACGCCAAAGAGCTCGTGGTCGCCCCGTACTTAGGCAGCTACTACTACGGCTTCAACGTCACGCGCCCGCCGTTCAAGGACAACCCGAAGCTGCGCCGCGCGCTGTCGCTGGCCGTGAACCGCGACGTCATCACGAAGCAAATCTTGAACGTCGGCCAAATTTCGTCGTACGGCTTCGTGCCGCCGATCACGGGCTATACGCAGCAGAACATGGTCGAGGCGAGCTGGACGCAAGAGCAGCGCGAAGCCGAGGCGAAGAAGCTCTACGCCGAGGCCGGCTACGGACCCGACAAGCAGCTCCGCACGCAGATCATGTACAACACGCAAGAAGACCACCGCCGCATCGCCGTGGCGATCCAGCAGATGTGGAAGCAGGTGCTCGGCGTCGAGGCCGAGATCCTGAATCAGGAGTGGAAGGTCTTCATCGACACGCGCAACCGGAAGGTCGACACGCAGGTCTACCGGCAGGGCTGGATCGGCGACTACAACGATCCGTTCACGTACCTCGAGCTCATGAGGTCGACGGCGGGGCAGAACGACACGGGCTACAACAACCCCGAGTACGACCGTCTCGTGGCCGCGTCGCAGAGCGCGGCCGAGCCGCACGCGCGCATGGAGCTGTTGCAGGAAGCCGAGCGGCAGCTCCTCGCCGACATGCCGCTCATGCCGCTCTACATTTACGTGCGTCCGCGAATGGTCCAGCCGTGGGTCGGCGGCTACGAGTCGAACATCATGGATCACCACCGCCACAAGTACACGTACATCCTGAAGCACTAAACCGGCTCGCACGACTTGCTCTCTTACACGATACGGCGGCTGCTCGGCGCGATTCCGACGCTGCTGATTCTGATCGGCGTTGCGTTCTTTTTGATTCGCGCGGCACCCGGCGGGCCGTTCGATAGAGAGCGCAGCCTGCTTCCCGAGATCGAAGCGAACTTGAACGCGGCGTATCACTTGGACGAGCCGCTCTATCAGCAGTTCGGCCGTTATCTCTGGGGCTTGCTGCACTTCGATTTCGGCCCGTCGTTCCAGTACCGCGACTACACGGTCACGGAGCTCATCGTGCAGGGCTTCCCCGTGTCGCTGACGCTCGGGTCGATCGCGATCGTCGTGGCGTTGCTCGTCGGCATCAGCGCCGGCTCGATCGCCGCGCTCAAGCAAAACTCGAGGTGGGACCATGGCGTGATGGCCCTCTCGATGACGGGCATCTCGATCCCGAACTTCGTGATGGCGCCGCTGCTCGTGCTCGTCTTCGCCGTGAACTTGCGCTGGCTGCCGGCCGGCGGGCTCGGCGACGGCTCGCTGCGCAACCTCGTGCTGCCCGTGACGGCGCTCGCGTTGCCGCAGATCGCGTATCTCGCGCGCCTCACGCGCGGCAGCATGATCGAGGTGCTGCGCAGCAATTTCGTGCGCACGGCGCGCGCGCAGGGGCTGCCGACGTGGCAGGTCATCGTGCGGCACGCGCTGAAGCCCGCGCTGCTGCCCGTCGTGTCGTATCTCGGGCCGGCCACCGCGCACGTCATCACGGGGTCGGTCGTCATCGAGCAGATCTTCAGCCGCCCGGGGCTCGGCCGGTTTTTCGTGACGGGCGCGCTGAACCGCGACTACACGCTCGTGATGGGCGTCGTCGTGTTCTACGGAGTGCTGATCATCGTGTTCAACTTTCTCGTCGACCTCGCGTATGCGTGGCTCGACCCGAAGGTGCGCTACCGATGAGCGCTGCAGCCGCAACCCAAGCGGTGCCTGAGGTCGCGGGCCGCAGCCTGTGGGCGGATGCGTGGCGCAAGCTCAAGGGCAATCGCGCCGCGGTCGTCAGCGCGTGGATCATCGGCGCGATGGCCATCCTCGTCGTCGTCGGCCCGTGGTTCGCGGCGTATGCATTCGACTTCACGGACTTCGCGAACACGTCGATCGCGCCGAGCTGGTCTACCGGGCACTTTTTCGGCACCGACACGCTCGGCCGCGACATCTTCGTGCGCACGCTGATCGGCGGCCGCATCTCGCTGATGGTCGGCATCGTCGCGACGGCCGTGAGCCTTCTGATCGGAGTTACGTACGGCGCCGTCGCGGGCTACTTCGGCGGGCGCGTCGACACGCTGATGATGCGCATCGTCGACATCCTCTACGCGCTGCCGTTCATGTTTTTCGTGATCTTGCTGATGGTGTTCTTCGGCCGCAGCATCGTGCTGATCTTCGTCGCAATCGGCGCGATCAATTGGCTCGACATGGCGCGCATCGTGCGCGGCCAAACGCTGAGCCTGAAGCACCGCGAGTTCGTCGAGGCCGCGCAAGCGCAGGGCGTCGAGGCCGCCGCGATCATCCGCCGCCACATCGTGCCGAACTTGCTCGGTGTCGTAGCCGTCTACGTCACGCTGACGATTCCGCAAGTCATTCTCGTCGAGTCGTTCTTGAGCTTCTTGGGGCTCGGCGTGCAGGAGCCGATGACGTCGTGGGGCGCGCTCGTCAACGACGGCAGCCGCGAGCTCGAAAGCGCGCCGTGGATGCTGATCTTCCCGGCCACGTTTCTCGCGACGACGCTTTTTTGCTTCAACTTCCTGGGCGACGGCATGCGCGACGCGCTCGACCCGAAAGACCGCTAAAGCGATGCCGCTGCTCGAAGTCGAAAACCTGAACGTCCGCTTCGCGACGCCCGACGGCGAAGTACACGCCGTCAAGGATTTGAGCTTCGCGCTCGAGCAGGGCGAGACGCTCGGCATCGTCGGCGAGTCGGGCTCCGGCAAGAGCCAGACGTTCATGAGCATCATCGGCTTGCTCGCGTCGAACGGGCGGGCGTCGGGAACGGCTCGCCTCGCGGGCCGCGACCTGCTCGCGATGCCTGCGAAGGAGCTGCGCACGGTGCGCGGCCGAAGGGTCGCGATGATCTTTCAAGACCCGATGACGTCGCTGAATCCGTATCTCACGATCGAGGCGCAGATGGTCGCGGCGATCCGCGCGCACGAGCGCGTGTCGCGGACAGCGGCGCGCGCGCGTTGCATCGAGCTGCTGAACGCGGTCGCGATCCCGGAGCCGGCCGTGCGCCTGCGGCGTTACCCGCACGAGCTGTCGGGTGGTCTGCGCCAACGCGTCATGATCGCGACGAGCCTGTTGCTCGAACCCGAGGTGCTCGTCGCCGACGAGCCGACGACGGCGCTCGACGTGACGGTGCAAGCGCAGATCCTCGAGCTGCTCCGCGATCTCAAGGGGCGATTCAACACCGCGATCGTCCTGATCACGCACGACCTCGGTGTCGTCGCCGGCCTCGCGGACCGCGTGCTCGTGATGCACCGCGGCGAGCTCAAGGAGCAGGGCGCCGTTCGCGACGTGTTCTACAAGCCGCAGCACGACTACACGCGCATGCTGCTCGCGGCCGTGCCGCGGCTCGACAGCGCGCCGCCCGCCGCGCCGCTGCCCGAGCAAGCCGCGACGGCGGCGCCGCTGATCGACGCCGAGACCGTGCGCGTGCACTTCCCCGTGCCCGGCGCGGGCTGGTTCGGCAAGCGCGAGAAATTGCGCGCCGTCGACGGCGTCGACTTGAAGCTCGCGCCCGGCGAGACGCTCGGCGTCGTCGGCGAATCGGGCAGCGGCAAGTCGACGCTCGCGCGCGCGATACTCAAGCTCGTGCCGACGACGGCGGGGTCCGTCGCCGTGCTCGGCCGCGATCTCGCGGCGCTTTCACCGGCGGGTTTGCGCGCGATCAAGCGCGATCTTCAAGTCGTGTTCCAGGATCCGCTCGCGGCGTTGAACCCGCGCATGACGGTCGGCGACATCGTCAGCGAGCCGCTGTGGACGCACCGGCCCGAGCTCGACGCGGGCGCCGTCAGAGCCGCCGTCGTCGACGTGCTGCGGCGCGTCGGCCTCACAGGCCGCGAGCTGAACCGCTACCCGCACGAGTTCTCGGGCGGCCAGTGCCAACGCATCGGGATTGCGCGAGCGCTCGTGCTGAAGCCGAAGGTCATCGTCTGCGACGAGCCCGTCAGCGCGCTCGACGTGTCGATTCAGCGCGAGATCGTGCACCTCTTGCTCGAGCTGCGCCGCGAGTTCGGCCTGGCGCTCGTGTTCATCGCGCACGACCTCGCCGTCGTGCGCCAGCTCTCGCACCGCGTCATGGTCATGTATCTCGGGCGCGTCATGGAGGTCGCAGGCCGCGACGAGCTCTACTCGCAGCCGCGCCACCCGTACACCCAGGCGCTCATGAGTGCCGTGCCGCTGCCCGACCCCGACGCCGAGCGCGCGCGCGGCCGCACCGTCCTGCGCGGCGAGTTGCCGTCGCCGATCCACCCGCCGAGCGGCTGCCGGTTCCGGACCCGCTGCCCGCATGCGATCGAGCGCTGCGCGGCCGAAATGCCGGTGCTGAAGCCCTTCGGCAGCACGCTCGTGGCCTGCCACCGCGCCGAGGAGCTGGCCGCCTCGAGCCAGCCGCCGCCGCCCTAGGCTTCGGAAAACCGAAGGTCGCCTGCCATCGCGGCGCGGATTTCGCTAAGATGCGCGCCGCCGAGAAGGGAATCTCCCAGGAGCTCTTGCCCCGTGTTTCGCTCGAAAGCCGCTCTGGCCGTTGTTTTTGCCTGCGCGTTCAGCGCGCCCACCTTCGCGCAGCAGAGTGCTGCTCCGCCCGCGCCCCTGATGCCGATCACGCTCGCCGGCGACGCCGAGCGCGGCTCCGTCATTGCGCAAACCTGCGCCGGCTGCCACGGCATCCCGGGTTACTACAACGCGCACCCGGCCTATCAGGTGCCGAAGCTCGGCGGGCAGAACGCCGACTATCTCGAGGTCGCGCTGCAAGGGTATCGGCGCGGCACTCGCGGCCACGAAACGATGCAGGCCCAGGCCTCGACGTTGTCCGATCAAGACATCGCGGACGTCGCGGCCTACTTCACGAGCTTCCAAGGCGAAGCCGAGACGGGCCGCACGCGCGCATCCGCCGCGCAGATCGAGGCCGGCCGCGCGAAGGCCGCGACGTGCACCGCGTGCCACGGTCCCGAAGGCGTCGCGGCCGCGCCGCAATGGCCGAATCTCGCGGGCCAGCACGAGACGTACCTGCTCGCAGCGCTCGAGCAATACAAAACCGGCGGCCGCGTCGACATGGTCATGAACCCGCTGATCGGGCCGCTCGACGAGCAAAGCATCGAAGACCTCGCGGCGTTCTTCGCCGCGCAGCCGCACCTCTACAGCACGACGACGCCGTAGGCTCCGCCCGCGCAGGGCATACTGCGCGTATGCCCGCCGCCGACTTGAGCATTTCGAGCGCCGAGCTTGAGAAACGCCTCGGGGCCGTCGGATTTGCCGTCACGCCCGCGCAGGCCGCGCTGCTCGCGCAGTTCGTCGAGCTGCTGCTGAAGTGGAACAAGGTCTACAACCTGACCGGCGTGCGCGGCGCCGACGAGATCGTCGACCGGCATTTCGTCGAGAGCTTCGCGCTACGCGCGCATCTTTCGGGCGACCACGTGGCCGACGTCGGCAGCGGCGGCGGTTTGCCCGGCCTGCCGCTCGCGATTGCAGAGCCCGAGCGCGGCTTCACGTTGATCGAGAGCCGCGCGAAGCGCGTGCACTTCCTGCGCCACGTCGTCGGCGAGCTCAAGCTCAAGAACACGTGGGTGGCTCACTCGCGCGCCGAGGACTTACACGTCGAGCGCCCGTTTGATACCGTGCTTGCCCGCGCCGTGGCGCCGCCGGCCGAGCTGCTCAGCGTATGCCGGCACCTCACGGCCCCGGGCAGCGTCCTGGTGTTGTTGACGGCGAGCCATCTCAAGGACGCATTTCAGGGGCTCGCACCCGATTTCCTCGTGCGGCCCTCGCCGAAGGAAGGCCCGCCGTTGCGGAGCTCGATCGTGTTGTTGGAACGGATCCAGTTGTAGCGCATGGGCAGCGTCATTTGCGTCGCCAATCAGAAGGGCGGGGTCGGCAAGACGACGACCTGCGTCAATCTCGCCGCGTCGCTCGCGGCGACGCAGCGGCGCGTGCTGCTGATCGATCTCGATCCGCAGTCGAATGCGACGATGGGCTGCGGCATCGACAAGAACGCGCTCGAGTACTCCGTGTGCGACGTGCTGCTCGACGACATGCCCGTTGCCGACGTGCTGAAGCCCGCCCCCGAAGGCGGCTTCACGGTGCTGCCGAGCAATCAGGAGCTGACCTCCGCCGAGGTCGAGCTCGTGCAGAAGCCGGACCGCGAGTTTCGCCTGCGCAAGGCGCTCGAGCCGATCTTGGCGCACTACGACTACATCCTGATCGATTGCCCGCCCGCGCTGAACATGCTGACCGTCAACGCGCTCACGGCGGCCGACTACGTGCTGATCCCGATGCAGTGCGAGTACTTCGCGCTCGAGGGCTTGAGCGCGCTCGTCGGCACGATCGACCGCATCAAAGCGA
>Ga0315912_10003079_pt1 | contig 16964 bp, 18 predicted proteins | sample VfabasoilMG_FD_204469 | JGI IMG/M metagenome (GOLD analysis project Ga0315912, IMG submission 204469) | Garden soil microbial communities collected in Santa Monica, California, United States - V. faba soil | ecosystem: Environmental > Terrestrial > Soil > Garden | place: USA: California... | reverse complement strand
CGCAACCTGGCGCACGAAATCAAAAACCCGCTGGGCGCGCTGCGCGGCGCCGCGCAGCTGCTCGACCGCGAGCTGGAACGGCCCGAATTGCACGAATACACGCAAGTGATCATGAAGGAAGCCGATCGCCTGCAGTCCCTGATGGACCGGCTGCTGACGCCGCATCGCCTGCCGCAGCTGACGCTGTTCAACATCCACGAAGCCCTGGAGCGGGTGCGCAGCCTGCTGCTCGCGGAATTTCCCGCGGGCATCACGGTGCTGCGCGACTATGACGTGAGTCTCCCGCCGTTCACCGCGGACCGCGAGCAGATCATCCAGGCCCTGCTCAACATCGCCCGGAATGCGGCGCAGGCCATGCAGGGCCGGGGCGAGATTCGGCTGCGCACCCGCATCGCGCGGCGCGTGACGCTGGCCAAGAAGACCTACCGGCTGGGCCTGCTCGCCCAGATCATCGACAACGGCCCCGGCGTGCCGGACGACATGAAGGACCGGATTTTCTTTCCGCTGGTATCGGGACGCGAAGGCGGGCACGGCGTGGGCCTGACGATCGCCCAGACTTTCGTCACGCAGCACCACGGCACCATCGAGCTCGAAAGCGAACCCGGCCGCACCTGTTTCAGCATCATGCTGCCCATCGACCAATAACAAACCCGTGACCATGAAACCTGTCTGGATCATCGACGACGACCGTTCAATCCGTTGGGTCTTCGAAAAGGCCCTCACGCGCGAAGACATCGCCTTCAAGGTGTTCGGCTCGGCCCAGGAGGCCCTGCAGGCCATGGCGAGCTCGATGCCCCAGGTCGTGGTAAGCGACATCCGCATGCCGGGCGGCTCGGGACTGGAACTGCTGCAGAACATCAAGGAAAAGCATCCCAACCTGCCGGTCATCATCATGACCGCGTACTCCGACCTCGAAAGCGCGGTTGCCGCATTCCAGGGGGGCGCCTTCGAATATCTGCCGAAGCCGTTCGACGTCGACCACGCGGTCGACCTGATTCGGCGCGCGATGGAAGAAAGCCTGCGCCAGGACGACGTCGCGGACGCGCCCGAGGATTCGCCCGAGATCCTGGGACAGGCCCCGTCGATGCAGGAAGTGTTTCGCGTCATCGGCAGGTTGACCCAGTCGCATGCGACGGTGCTGATCAACGGCGAATCGGGCACCGGCAAGGAACTGGTCGCGCGGGCATTGCATCGCCACAGCCCGCGCGCGTCAAAGCCCTTCATCGCCATCAACACGGCGGCCATCCCCAAGGACCTGCTCGAGTCCGAACTGTTCGGCCATGAGCGCGGGGCGTTCACGGGCGCCCAGGCAATGCGGCGCGGACGCTTCGAGCAGGCCGAGGGCGGCACCCTGTTCCTGGACGAGATCGGCGACATGCCGCCGGACCTGCAGACGCGCCTGCTGCGCGTGTTGTCGGACGGCCATTTCTATCGCGTCGGCGGCCACCAGCCGATCAAGGCCAATGTCCGCATCATCGCCGCGACCCACCAGGACCTGGAACAACGGGTCAAGCAGGGCCTGTTCCGCGAGGACCTGTTTCACCGGCTGAACGTGATTCGCCTGCGGCTGCCCGCCCTGCGCGAGCGGCGCGAGGACATTCCGCTGCTGGCCAAGTACTTCATGCAGAAGAGCGCGCACGACCTGAGCGTCGAAAGCAAGAAGCTTTCGGATCCGGCGATGAAGTTCCTTTCGTCGCTCGATTTCCCCGGCAACGTGCGCCAGCTCGAGAACCTCTGCCACTGGCTCACCGTGATGGCGCCGGGCATGAACATCGACGTGAAAGACCTGCCGCCGGAACTGCGTGAAGAGTCGCGGATCCCGGCTTCCGAAAGCTGGGTGAGCGCGCTCGAACGGGAAGCCGACGGGCTGCTCAAGCGGGGCGACAGCGGCATCCTCGACGAACTCACGCGCCAGTTCGAAAAAGCGCTCATCACCAAGGCGCTCGCCCATACCGGCGGACGCCGCATCGAGGCTTCGGTGCTGTTGGGCATGGGTCGGAACACGCTCACCCGGAAAATCCAGGAGCTCGGCCTGGCCGAGGAAGCGGGCCGCGAGAAGTAGGCCCTAGCCGAGCTCGACGATCACCGGGGCGTGATCGGAAGGCCGCTCGAGTTTGCGAACGTCGACCAGGATGCGGCTCGACTTGCAGCGCGCCGCCAGCGGTTCGGAAAGCAGGACATGGTCGATGCGCAACCCGAGGTTGCGCTTGAACGCATTCATCCGGTAGTCCCACCAGGAAAACGATTTCTCCGGCTGCTCGAACAACCGGAAGCTGTCCTTGAGCCCGAGGCCCAGCAGTTCCTGGAACGCCGCGCGCTCCGGAGCGCTGACCAGGACTTGCCCTTCCCACGCTTTCGGATCATGCACGTCCCGGTCTTCGGGTGCGATGTTGAAATCCCCCGTCACCGCCATGGCCGGGTATCTCTGCAGTTCGTCACGCAGCCAGCCCTTGAACGATCGCAGCCAGCCCAGCTTGTACTGGTATTTCTCGGAATCCAGGCTCTGCCCGTTCGGCACATACGCGCATACCAGGCGCAAGTCGCCGAAACTGGCTGAGATCACGCGGCGCTGGGGATCCTCCAGGCCGGCGATCCCGAACTCCACGTCATCCGGCATTTCGCGGGAGAGGATCGCCACGCCGTTGTAGGTCTTCTGCCCGGAATAGGCCGCCTGGTAACCGGCGCGCTCGATGTCCGCGAGCGGAAACTTGCTGTCCTCGAGCTTCAGTTCCTGGAGGCAGATTGCATCGGGCTGCTCGGCCGCGAGCCAGTCGAGCAATTGCGGGAGCCGGACCTTGAGCGAATTGACATTCCAGGCGGCAATCTTCAAGCGACGCTACTTCTGGTCGAGCGGCGGGGTCGCGGGCGCGGCCGCCGGCGGCGGCTTGGGTGCATCGACCACCGGAACGGGACCGACGGCCGTGGAGGGATACCCGGCGCTATCGAGTGCCCCGTTCCAGGCCGACTCGTCGAAGCCCTTGAGCGCCCTGCGGCCGACCACCAGCACCGGCGCCACTTCTTCGCCGCCGGTTGCCTTTTTCATTTCTTCGCGGACCTGGAGGTCCATCGGATCGCGCGTTGCATGCGGCACGCCCCGTTTCGCCAGCAACGCGGCCGCCTTGGCGCAGCCATCGCCGCAGGAATAGCTGTACAGCGTCACCGGGAAATTCTTCATGGCTTGCTGCATGGCGTAGGACACGGTCGGCGCGGAAGGTTTGTCCGTGAGTTTCTTGCGTTCGGCCTGCCTGGCGTTGGTGGGCGGCGGCTTGTCCGTGTAATGGACATTGCCATCGGCATCCACCCACTTGTAGAGCTCGGCGGCTGCCGGAGCAGCGGCCAGTGCGGCGATCAGCACAAGGGTCCAGCGCATCATGGGCATCTCCTGCGGAACGGAAACGCAATCATGCCACGGCCATTCCATTGTGGCGCAGCAGCGCATCGATCTTCGGTTCCCGCCCGCGGAAGGCAACGAACGATTCGAGCGCGGGCCGGCTGCCGCCTGCCGCGAGGATCTGCGACCGGAAGCGGTCTCCCACGGCGGGATTGAGGACGCCGTTCTCCTCGAACAGGCTGTATGCGTCCGCCGAAAGCACCTCGGCCCATTTGTAGCTGTAATAGCCGGCCGCGTAGCCGCCGCCGAAAATGTGCGAGAAACTGTTGGGAAAGCGATGGTACGGCGGCGGCACCAGCACGGCGACGCGCTCCCGCACCCGGGCAAGCAGTTCCAGCGGCGTCGCGGTTCCCGCCGGATCGAATTCGGAGTGCAGCAACATGTCGAACATCGCGAACTCGATCTGCCGCACCGTCTGCATGCCGCTCTGGAAATTCTTCGCGGCCACCATCTTGTCGAACAGCTCGCGCGGGATGGAGCGGCGCGAGTCCACATGCCGCGTCATGTCCTTCAACACATCCCATTCCCAGCAGAAATTCTCCATGAACTGGCTCGGCAGTTCGACCGCGTCCCATTCGACGCCGTTGATCCCCGAGACGCCGAGCACCTCGACCTGCGTGAGCAGGTGGTGCAGCCCGTGCCCGAACTCGTGGAACAGGGTGATGACTTCGTCGTGCGTGAACAGGGCGGGCCGGCCGCCGACGGGCGCGGAGAAATTGCAGTTGAGGTAGGCGACGGGCGTTTGCAGCGCGCCATTCTTGCGCCGGCGCGTGATCGCGTCGTCCATCCAGGCGCCGCCGCGCTTGCTGGTTCGCGCATACAGGTCCAGGTAGAACTGGCCGACCAGGCTGCCGTCGCGCGCGCGGATGGCGAAGAAGCGCACATCGGGATGCCAGCGCGGCGCTTCGTCGGGCTCGATCCTGAGCCCGTACAACGTCTCCACCACGCGGAACATGCCGGCAAGCACGACGTCTTCCGGGAAATACTGCTTGACCTCCTGGTCGGAGAAATCGTAACGAGCCACCCGGAGTTTTTCCGAGGCATAGGCCACGTCCCAGGGCTGGAGCTCGGGGATGCCGAGCGACGTCGCCGCGAAATCCCGCAGTTCCGCAAGGTCGCGCTCCGCGTGCGGCCGGGCTTTCTGCGCCAGCTCCTCCAGGAATCGCAGGACCTGCGCAGGCGAATCGGCCATCTTCGGCTGCAGCGAGAGCTCCGCGAAGCTGCCGAACCCAAGCAATTGCGCGGAATGACGGCGCAAGGAAAGGATCTCGCGGATGATTGCCCCGTTATCCCAGCGCGGATCGCCGAACTCCGCTGCCCGCGTTGCGTAAGCCCGGTAGATCTGCTCGCGCAGCGCACGATCGTCCGCGTACTGCATGACGGGAAGATACGAGGGCATGTGCAGCGTGAACCGCCATCCGCTCTTGCCGGCGTCGGCGGCGGCGCGCGCGGCGCTTTCCAGCACGTCGTCGGGGATGCCGCCAAGGCTCGCCGGCTCCTCGACGATCAACTCGAATGCGTTCGTTGCATCGAGCACGTTGTCGTTGAACTTCGAGGACAGTTCGGCCAGCCGTTCGCTGGCTTTTTTCAACTGCTCCTTGAGATCGGCCGGCAGTTCCGCCCCGCCCAGGCGAAAATCGCGCAACTCGTTCGCAATCGCCTTTCGCTGCGCCGGCGCCAGGCCCTGGAATGCCTTGCCGGCCTCGAGCTCCTTGTATCTGCGGTACAGGCCCTCGTTCTGCGCCAGCCCGGTGAAATACTGCGTGACGCGTGGCAGGTTGCTGTTGTAGGCCTCGCGCAATTCGGGGCTGTTCATCACCGCATTCAGGTGCGAAACCTGTCCCCACGAGCGCCGCAAGCGCTCGTTCGCGTCGTCCAGCGGCGCGACGAAGCTTTCCCATTCGGGGCGTTCGGTGGCGTTTTCCACGCTCGCGATCAGCGACCGGTTCTCTTCGAGCAACTGGTCGAGCGCCGGCGCGACGTGCTTCGGGTCGAACTCCGCGAATCGCGGCAATCCGGAAAAATCGAGCAGGGGATTCATGATGGTTTCAGGAGTGGGAGAAAGGCGGGCCGCAGCGGCCCTGGTACGGGAAAGCTTGCGGCGGTTACGGGAATTTCAACCCTCGAATACCACGTGCCCGCCGACCAGGGTGAACCGCACCCTTCCCTTCAGTTCGTAACCCGAAAAGGGCGTGTTGCGACCCTGGCTCTTCAGTTTCATCGGCTCCACCTTCCAGCGGGCGCCGGGATCGAACAGGCAAAGGTCGGCGTCACCTTCCAGCGCGAGCGTTCCGGCGTCGATGCCGAGGATCCGTGCCGGCTCGCTGGTCACTCTCGCCAGCGCCGCTGCCAGGGAAACCTTGTCTTCCTCCGCCCATTTCAGCGTCAGGGCCAGCAGGAGTTCGAGGCCCGTTGCACCGGCCTCGGATTCACCGAACGGGAGTTGCTTGGCATCGTCGTCCACCGGGGTATGGTCCGAGCAGATCACGTCGATCGTGCCGTCCGCGACGCCGCGCCGCAATGCGTCCCGGTCGCGCTGGCCGCGCAAGGGCGGGACCAGGTGGCAGTTCGAATCGAAGTAGCCGATGTCGTTCTCGCTCAGGTGCACGTGGTTCGCGGAAACGTCGCACGTGACGCGGATGCCGAAGGATTTCGCCTGCCTGACCATCTCCACGCCCTCCGCGCTGGACAGGCGGCAAAGGTGCACCCGCGCGCCGGTTTCGCGGGCGAGCAGCAGGATGGTGGAAAGCGCCACGGTTTCGGCGGCGACGGGGATCGGCGCAAGGCCCAGCCGGGTCGCCACCTGGCCCTCGTGGGCAACGCCCCCTTTCGCCAACCCGGCGTCGCGCGGCCGCAGCCAGACCGGGTAACCGAATGTCGTTGCGTACTGCAGCGCGCGCATCAAGACCTGGTTGTCGGCCAGCGGCTCGTCAGCCTGCGCGAATGCGACGCAGCCGGCCTCCAGCAACTCGGCCATCTCGGTCAGCCGCTCGCCCTTCAGGCCCTGGGTCAGCGCGCCCAGCGGGTAGACGTGCGCCTGGTTGAGGCTGCGCGCGCGATGCTTGAGCATTTCCACCAGGCCAGGTTCGTCGAGCGGCGGATCGGTATCGGGAGGACAGACCAGCGAAGTGACGCCGCCGGCGACCGCGGCGGCCATCTCGCTCTCGAGCGTGGCCTTGTACTCGTAACCCGGCTCCCGCAGTCGCGCCGAAAGGTCGACCAGCCCGGGGCAGACCACCAGGCCCGCGGCATCGATGACGCGATTGGCGTGAAAGCCGTCGGGCATCTTTCCGATCGCGGCAATCCTGCCGGCGACGATGAAGACATCCGCGACGCGGTCGGCGCCGCGCGCCGGGTCAACCACCCGCCCGCCCTTGATGTGGATTTTCATGTATTCCCGACCACGATCGACATGACCGCCATGCGCACCGCTATGCCGAACGTGACCTGCGGCAGGATCACCGACTGGCGTCCGTCCGCCACGCTGGATTCGATTTCGACGCCGCGATTCATCGGTCCCGGATGCATCACGATCGCATCCGGGCGCGCCAGCGCCAGCTTCTCCGCCGTCAAGCCGTAGTTCTTGAAAAATTCCTGCGCTGACGGCAGCAATGCCCCGTTCATGCGCTCGTTCTGCAGGCGCAGCATGATGACCACATCAGCGTCCTTCAGGCCCTGCGCCATATCGTGGTAGACGTGCACGCCGAGTTCCGCCACGTTGGCCGGGAGCAGCGTGCGCGGGCCGATGACCCGGACCTCCGGCACCCCCAGCGTGGTCAGCGCATGGATCTGCGACCTTGCGACGCGCGAGTGCAGGACGTCGCCGACGATCGCCACGCGCAATGTGGAAAAATCCTTCTTGTAGTGGCGGATCGTGAACATGTCGAGCAGCCCCTGGGTCGGGTGCGCATGGCGCCCGTCCCCGGCATTGATGACATGGATGTACGGCGCGACATGGCGCGCGATCAGGTGCGCGGCGCCGCTCTGCGAATGCCGCACGACGAACATGTCCGCGTGCATCGCCGAGAGGTTCGCGACGGTGTCCAGCAGTGTCTCGCCCTTGCTCTGGGACGACGTGCCGACGTTGAGGTTGATCACGTCGGCGGACAGGCGCTTGGCCGCGATCTCGAAGGTCGTCCGCGTGCGGGTGGACGACTCGAAGAAGAGGTTGAACACCGACTTGCCGCGCAGCAGGGGCACTTTCTTGATCTCGCGCTCGGCGACCGACAGGAAGGAATGCGCCGTGTCGAGGATGTTCAGGAGGATTTCTCGCGGCAGGCCCTCGATGGTCAGCAGGTGCTTGAGCTCGCCGTTGGCATTGAGCTGCGGGTTGTACGCCATCATCCCCCCGCCACCGCAGTGACATCCAGGCTCAGGCGGCCGTCGGCTGCCTTTTTCAGTTCCACCTGCTCCCCCGCGCCGACGCTGACCTGCGCGCCGGTGAATTGCGCGGTGATCGGAAGCTCGCGGCCGCCGCGATCGACCAGCGCCGCCAGGCGCACCCGCCGCGGGCGCCCGTAGTCGAACAGCTCGTTGATCGCCGCGCGAATGGTGCGCCCGGTGTAGAGAACGTCATCCACCAGGATCACGTCGGCGTCGACGACCTCGAAGGGGATCTCGGAGGGTTTGACCCGCGGGCTCAACCCGCGGCTGCCGAAGTCGTCGCGATAGAAAGAAACGTCGATGGTCCCGAGGGGCTGCTTCAGGCCCAGCGCCTGGTGCAGCCTCTCGGCGAGCCAGACGCCGCCCGTATGGATGCCGATCAACACTGTCTCGGCGCTCGTTTCCGGGCGCATCTGCTCGATCAGCGCCGCGACCAGGCGCTCGGCGTCAGGCAAGGGCATTTTCTTCAAAGAAGGCTTCCAGGATCAGTTTTGCGGACAACGGGTCCAGCCGCTTGCGTGATTGACGTCCGTCCAGCCCGGCCGCCCGCGCCATGCTCGCGGCCTCGACCGAAGTCAGCCGTTCATCCACCATCCGGACCTGCAACCCGAAGCGGCCATGCAATCGCTGCGAGAACTTGCGCGCGAGGGCGCTGAGCCCGTGCTCCGACCCGTCCATCGCGAGGGGCAGCCCCACCACCAGGAGCACCGGTTCCCATTCTTCCACCAGCTGGGCGATGCGCGCGAATCGCCGCTCGTTCTCGACGGCATCGATGGTCTCGAGCGGATGGGCAATGGCGAGCCTCATGTCGCCCACGGCGACGCCGATGCGCCGCTCGCCGAAATCGAAGGCGAGGACGGATCCCGATTTCAATGGCTTGATGTTGCCGGCGGGCTCGGAGTGCGGATTCGGGCCGGAGGGCGCCACTCAGCGATCCCGCTCACGCATGGCCGGCATCCTCCGACAGGCTGGTCAGGTCGACGCCCAGCAGTTCCATCGCCGCGTCGAAGCGCTCGGCGGCCGGACGCTCGAAAATCACGGCCGGCGTCGCTTCCACCGTGAGCCAGGCGTTCTGGCCGAGCTCGTGCTCGAGCTGGCCCGGCGCCCAGCCGGCGTAACCCAGCGAAACCAGGATGTTGTCCGGGCCCGGCCCCTCGCCGTGACCCAGCGCCTCGAGAATGTCCTTCGACGTGGTCAACCCGACCTCGCCGTTGACCGACAGGGTCGATTGCCAGCCACCGACCGGCCGGTGCAGCACGAAACCGCGGTCGACCTGGACCGGGCCGCCGAAATAGACCGGCAGCTTGCCGACCGACTGGTTGTCGAGGGCAATCTCGACCTGCTCGAAGAGGGCGCCCAGCGTCATGTCGGTGGGCCGATTGACCACGACGCCGAGGGCGCCCTGGTCGTTGTGCTCGCAGATGAACGTAAGGGACCTGGCGAAATGCGGATCCGCCATGTTGGGCATGGCGATCAGAAAGTGGTTGGTGAGATTCACGCTTTGCATGGATGCGCCTGCGCCATTTTACCTGCGACGGCCCATGCGCCACAAACCGGGCGAATGACCCCGTATAATCCATGCAGGGCAGCGGGATTGGGCCGTGGGCGCGGCATGCCGGAGTCCCGGCCGGGCAAGGCCCGGCGCGCTGCCCGCTCCGCAATCCGAGGTTCGAGAGGCTTCATCTGGCAACCCAACAGGAATTGTCGGCTTTCCTTGCCGAGGTGGAGCGGCGAGCGTTCAAGCAGGCCATGTTTGCGGTGCGCGACCAGCATGTCGCGCTCGACATCGTGCAGGATGCCATGCTCAAGCTGACGGACAAGTATTCCGGGCGCTCGCCGGCCGAATTGCCGCTGCTGTTTCAGCGCATATTGCAGAATACGATCCGGGACTTCTACCGGCGGCAGAAAGTGCGCTCGCTGTGGACCACGCTGTTTTCGTCGTTCCAGCCGCAGGAAGATGGCGAGGACTATGACCCGCTGGAAACGATGCAGACCGAGGGTCCGGGGGGCAAGGGCGATTCCCCGGCCGACCGCCTCGAGCGCGCCCAGGTTGCAGCCCTGGTCGAGCAGGGATTGCAGCAGCTGCCCCCCCGTCAACGCGAGGCCTTCGTGCTGCGTTACTGGGAGGAGCTGGATGTGGCCGAAACCGCGGCGGCCATGGGGTGCTCGGAAGGCAGCGTCAAGACCCATTGCTCCCGCGCGACCCACGCGCTGGCGGCATTCCTGAAGCAGAAAGGCATAGAACCATGAACGAAAACGATCTGGCCAGGCGGATCGTTGAACGGCTCGACCATGGCCTGGACGAGTTGCCGTCATCGACCACACAAAAACTGCAGGCCGCCAGGGCGGCGGCCCTGGCCCGCTATCGCGGCGACCCCGGCCAGGGGCGCTGGCGGGCGGGCGCGCTGCTGCCCGGCCGGGGGCTGGCCTTGCGGCTTGCGCTGCCGATGGCGATCGTGATTGCGAGCCTCACGGGCCTGCTCTACTGGCAGATGTCGCCCTCCCATGATGACGAACTCGACACCGGCATGCTGGCCGGCGAGTTGCCCATCCATGCCTATATCGATCCGGGTTTCGACACTTGGCTACGGAACACCTCGCATACGCCGCAGCAATAGCGCTGGTTCTCACCCTGGGTTGCGGTACGCCGGCCGCCATGGCCGCGCAGGCCCAGGGCACGACGGCTCCCGCCTGGTCCCAGCTTTCTGCGGACCAGAAGCACCTGCTGGCGCCTCTTGCCAAGGAATGGGACACGCTGGAGCCGGAAAGCCGCAAGCGCTGGTCGCGGATGGCCACCCGCTACCCCACGCTGGCGCCGGACCAGCAGAACCGCTTCAAGCAACGCCTGCAGGAGTGGTCGAAGCTGACGCCCGGCGAGCGCGGACAGGCGCGGGAACGCTACAAGGAATTGCGCAACCTGCCCCCGGAACGGCGCAAGGAACTGCGGCAGCGCTGGCACGAATACCAGCAGCTTCCGGAAGAGCAGCGCCAGCAGCTGCGCGAGCAGCAGGCGCCGCCGCCGGGCGGCAAGGGCGATGCCCGACCGCCCCGATGAGCCCCTCGCGAATACGCCGTCCTTCCCGGATTCCGGCGTTCGGGCGGGGCCGAACCTGACACCCGCCTCCCTTCGCCTCCGGGTCTTCAGCCTGTTCTACGAAGGCGTGCTGCTGTTCGCCCTCGTGTTCGTGGCCTCCTACCTGTTCATCAGCCTCGCCCGCGACGCGCAATCGGGCTGGGCACGCATCGTGTTCCAGTGCTACCTGCTGGCGGTCTGCGGCGCGTACTTCATGTTCTGCTGGGTGCGCGGCGGGCAGACGCTGCCGATGAAGACCTGGCGCCTGCGCCTGGTCACCGCGGCAGGCCACCCGCTTCCGGCGAATGCGGCATTTGTGCGATACCTGGTTGCGATCCCCGCCATGACCACCGGCCTGGGCGTTCTCTGGGCAGTGTTCGATCGCGATCGCCAGTTCCTGCAGGACAGGATCGCGGGCACGCGCATCGTCCGCGTCGCGCCCGCCGGCGAGGCCTAGCAGGGCCTCGCAGCGGCTACCTTTTTTCGACCCTCCACATCATCCACACCGCCGCGCCGAGGAAGGCGAGGGTCGGGAAGATCGCCGTGAACAGCGGGGGCCAGGCATTGAGCAGGCCGAGGTGCCCGAACAGCCGGTTGGAAAGATGGAAGCCCAGCCCGAGCATGATGCCGGTGAAGATCTTGCCGCTGACGCCGCCCTCGCGCACCTGGAAATAGGCGAAGGGCAACGCCAGCACCATCATCACCAGGACCGCGAATGGATAGATGATCTTGGACCACAGCACGATCTGATAGCGCGCCGTATCCTGGCGATTCTCGGAAAGGTGGCCGATGTAGGACCACAGGTCCCAGAGCGACATCTGCTCCGGCACCACCATGAGCACGTTGAGCACGCCGGGGTTGAGCACGGAGCGCCAGTAGGCCTCCGAGATGCGGCTGACCGTCGTGCGGTCCTCCTCGAAGCGGGTCTGGACCACGTCCTGCAGGCGCCAGAGGTTCTCGCGCTGGAACTCGCCCTTTTTCGCGCGGCTGATCGCGCGCAACCGGTAGTCGGAATCGAATTCGTAGATCTTGACGTCGTGAATCACGGTCTCCGGAAAGATCCGCGCGACATTCACGAAGCTGGTGTCGTCCTTCACCCAGAGCCCGGAGCGGAACGCCTGCGCGATCACGTTGTTGCTGGTGGCCTTGAGCCGCAGCCTCTGCGCCGCCTGCTCGCTCGCCGGCGCGACGAATTCCCCGAGCAGGAAGGTGAGGATCGAAAGGGCGACGCCGATCTGCACCAGTGCAAAGGCCATGTTGCGGGCGGAAACGCCGGAGACGCGCATGACGGTGTACTCGGAATGCGCGACCAGCTGCGCAAGCGCGAACAGGGTGCCGATGAGCGCGGCCACCGGCAGGATCTCGTAAGCGCGCCCCGGAAGGCTCAGGATCACGTAGACCGCGGCGAGCTGCAGGCGGTAGCTGCCGCGGCCCAGGTCGCCGAGTTCCTGGATGAAATCGAAAAAACCGAAGAGCAGCAGCAAGGCCGAGAATACGAGCGCCGTGCTCCAGAAGATCTGCGTGGCGACGTATCGGCGGATGGTCCTCATCGGCGCAGCAGCCGCAGCGGTTTGACCGAAAGCCTGTAATAGAAGAGCGCGGCCAGCACCGCGAGCATGGCGACATGCACCGACCACATGCCGACGAACGCGCTGATGCGCTGCTGGGCGATCCAGGCCTGGAAGATCGAGAGCAGGTTGCTGTAGACCATGTAGAGCAGCGCGGCCAGCATCAGGTTCAACGACCGGCCCGCGCGCGGATTCACGAAGCTCATCGGGATGGCAAGCAGGCAGAGCACGAAGGCGCTGATGGGCAGGCCGACGCGCCAGATGAGCTCGGCGCGTGCCGCGGGCGTATCCTCCCGGAGGAGGTCCGCCGTGCTCCTCGACTTGGCGGTCGGCACGATCTCCTTGGCCTCGCTCGATTCGATGCGCAGCGAATATTTGTCGAATTCGATGATGCGGTATTCCGCGGAGCCGGGGGGGCCGATGTAGCGGCGGCCATTGAGCAGCACGAGGAAGCGGTCGCCGTTCGGGGCCGTCTCCTGGTAGCCGCGCTTGGCCACCGTCGTTCCCACCTGTTCGTCTTCATCCGAATGGACGAAGATGTTGGCGACGGTGCTCAGGTTCGCTGCGAGCTTTTCCACGAAATAGACGCGCTCGGCCCGGCGCGACTCCTTGAACACGCCCGGCGAGATCGCCGAGACTTCGTCCTGGTTCTCGAGCTGGCGCCGGAATTCCTCGGTTTTCGCCATGGCCCAGGGCGAAAGCAGCAGGCTCAGCAGCGTGATCACGAACACCAGCGGCGTTGCATAGATCAGGACCGGACGGATCCACGCGTTGAGGCCCTGCCCCGATGTGAACCAGACCACCATTTCCGAATCCCGGTAACTGCGGGTGAGCGTCATCAGCACGGAGATGAACAGCGTCAGCGACAGCAGGATCGGCAGGTAGCGAAGGTTGGCGAAGCCGAGGAACGTCAGGACGGCGTCGGTGGAGATGTTTCCGCGGGCTGCGTAGCCGAGGAAGCGGATGAGCTGCGTGGTGATGGTGATCGCCAGCAACACGACGAACGTCGTAATGCCTGTGATGGCAAACTCCCGGAGCAGGGAGCGCTGGAAAATCATCGGCTGCTTTGACTTTCCCGGGACATGGAAGGGATAATTCCGTAAGCCCTAAGTAATTGAATGGCAAACAGCATTGGAGGAGTCGCGTGGAATTTAGCATAAAAGGCGCAGCGCCGGACAAGGTCGTGGCCGGCTGTATCGTGGTGGCGGTGTTCGCATCCGGCAGGCTTTCGAGGTCCGCGAAGGTCGTCGATCGCGCGTGCGGCGGAAAGATCGGCGCCCTCCTCAAGCAAGGGGATTTCGATGCGAAGGCCGGCGCGACGCTCATGCTCTTCGACCTCCCGGGCGTCGCCAGCAAGCGCGTCCTGCTCGCCGGCTTCGGCAAGGAAGGCGCAACCGGCATTCGGGAATTCAGGGAAGGCGTGCGCGGCGCGATGCGCGCCCTCGGCGAATCAGGCGCCGCCGATGCGACCCTCTACGTCACGGAAATCGAGGTGCGGGACCGCGCCGCCGGCTGGGCCGTGATGCAGGCGGCGCAGGTGGCCCTCGAAACCGCCTACCGGTTCGATCGACTCAAGAGCGCCAAGGAACGCCGCCGGCCCCTGCAGCGCGTCGTATTCGGCGCCGCGGGCAAGGTGGCCGGGCTCGAGGCGGGTCTCGCGCGCGGCATCGCGATCGGGGAAGGGATCAATTTTGCCCGGGACCTCGGCAACCTTCCGCCCAATATCTGCACGCCGGCCTATCTGGCGGAGCAGGCTCGCGCACTGGTGCGCAGCCACAAGCTCAAGGTCGACGTGCTCGAGCGCAAGGACATGGAGAAGCTCGGCATGGGCTCCCTGATCTCCGTGGGCAACGGCAGCCGGCAACCGCCCAAGCTGATCGTGATCGAACATCGCGGCGGGCCGAAGAAGCAGAAACCCGTGGTGCTGGTGGGCAAGGGCATCACCTTCGACACCGGCGGCATCTCGCTCAAGCCCGGCGCGGAAATGGACGAGATGAAGTACGACATGTCCGGCGCAGGCAGCGTGCTGGGCGTGTTGCGCGCCGTGGCGCAGATGAAGCTGCCGCTGAATGTCGTCGGCGTGGTGCCGGCCACGGAGAACATGCCCGACGGCAATGCGACGCGTCCCGGCGACATCGTCACCAGCATGTCGGGCCAGACCATCGAGATCCTGAATACGGATGCGGAAGGGCGGCTCATCCTGTGCGACGCGCTGACCTATTCGGAGCGCTACGATCCGGCGGCGGTGATCGACATCGCCACGTTGACCGGCGCCTGCGTCATCGCGCTGGGGCATGTGGCCTCGGGCCTGTTCTCGAACGACGACAAATTGGCCGCGGAAGTGCTGGAGGCGGGACAATCCGCATTCGACCGCGCCTGGCACATGCCCATGTGGGACGACTACCAGGACCAGCTCAAGAGCAATTTCGCGGACATAGCGAACATCGGCGGCCGTCCCGCCGGCAGCGTGACCGCCGCCTGCTTCCTGGCCCGCTTCGCCCGCAAGTTCAAGTGGGCCCACCTCGACATCGCGGGCACGGCCTGGAAATCCGGGCGCGAAAAGGGATCCACCGGGCGGCCCGTCCCCCTGCTCACGCAGTTCCTGATGAAGCGCGCCGGCTGGTGACGGAAGTCCTGTTTTACACCAACGCCCCGGACAAGCTGCAGACCGCCTGCATCCTGGCGACCAAGGCGCTTGCCCGCAAGATGCGGGTGATGCTGTTCACCGCCGACGCAGCCGCCACGGATCGGCTGGGCAGGATGCTGTGGACCGTGCCCGCCACCGGCTTCATGCCCCACTGCCGCAGCGAACATGCGCTCTCGGGTGTGACGCCGGTCATCGTGGACCACCTGGCCGATCGCCTGGTGCACGACCAGGTCCTCATCAACCTGCGTGACGAGACCCCGGCCTTTTTCAGCCGCTTCCAGCGGCTGGTCGAGATCGTCGGGCAGGACGACGCCGACCGCCTGGCCGCGCGCGAGCGCTACCGGTTCTATCGAGACCGCGGATACGACATTCGCACCCACCCGCTGGGGGAGCCCGCCGCCTGATGGCCGAGGACACGCCGTATATCCCGCCCGGCGCAGAAGACGAGGAGCAGAGCGACGTCCTCGGCAAGCTCGACCACCTGCTCAACAAACACAGACCGCGGCCTCGCGATTCCGGAAGCGAGGCCCTCCCCGTCCTCACCGAAGCACTGCCCACGGAACCCATCCCGACGTTGACCGACATCGTCGCGCCGGGCGCCAGGCCGCAGCGGGCGCCCGAGACCGGTCACATCGAAATGGCGCTGATCCAGCGGCTCGCCATTCGCCTGGAAGTCGAGCGTTCGCGCCTGCTCGCGGACGGCGCCAGCGCGGATCGCGCCGCGGTCATCGACGAGCTGGTCGCGCGCCTGCGCGCTTCGCTTCCCGATATCGTCCGGGTCGCACTGGATCGCGAAGAGCGGCGCTAGCAGGGCCCGCGACGGGGTCGGTGGGCTATAATCCGGCGCTTCCCGGAACCCCGTTTTTTTCACGCCCGCATCATGGAACTCGCCAAGAGCTTCGAACCGCAGGACATCGAGCGCCGCTGGTATCCCGCATGGGAATCGCGCGGCTACTTCGAAGCCCCGGGCGATGCCACGCGCCCGCCCTATTGCATCCAGCTGCCGCCGCCCAACGTCACGGGCACGCTTCACATGGGCCACGCGTTCCAGCAGACCCTGATGGACTCGCTGATCCGCTACCACAGGATGCGCGGCTTCGACACCAACTGGGTCGTCGGCACCGATCATGCGGGCATCGCCACCCAGATCGTGGTCGAGCGCCAGCTCGAACTCGAGAAGCAATCGCGCCACGACCTCGGCCGCGACAAGTTCGTCGAGCGCGTCTGGGAATGGAAGCAGCAATCAGGCTCCACCATCACGCGCCAGATGCGACGGCTCGGCGCCTCCGCCAACTGGTCATATGCCGACACGGAAGGCCACAAGGCCGGTTACTTCACCATGGATGCGCGCATGTCGCAGGCCGTGGTCGAGGTGTTCGTGCGCCTCCATGAAGAAGGCCTCATCTACCGCGGCAAGCGCCTCGTGAACTGGGATCCGGTGCTGGGCACCGCGGTCTCCGACCTCGAGGTCGACAGCGAAGAGGAAGACGGCAGGATCTGGGAGATCCGCTATCCGCTCGCCGGCGGCAAGGAAAGCCTGGTCGTGGCGACCACGCGCCCGGAAACGATGCTGGGCGATGCCGCGGTTGCGGTGCATCCCGGCGACGATCGCTATCGTTCCCTGGTCGGCAAGCAGGTGCTGCTGCCCCTGACGGGCCGCAGCATTCCGGTCATCGCGGACGACTATGTCGATCCGGCGTTCGGCACCGGGTGCGTGAAGATCACGCCGGCGCACGATTTCAACGACTACGCGATGGGACAGCGCCATTCCCTGCCGCAGATCAACGTCATGACGCTGGGCGCGAAGATCAGCGACGAGGCGCCGCCGGCGTACCGTGGCCTGGATCGGTTCGAGGCGCGCAAGCGCGTCCTCGCGGACCTGCAGGCGCAAGGGCTGCTGGT
>Ga0315912_10003078_pt1 | contig 16968 bp, 12 predicted proteins | sample VfabasoilMG_FD_204469 | JGI IMG/M metagenome (GOLD analysis project Ga0315912, IMG submission 204469) | Garden soil microbial communities collected in Santa Monica, California, United States - V. faba soil | ecosystem: Environmental > Terrestrial > Soil > Garden | place: USA: California... | reverse complement strand
CGAAAGCGTTCGTGGAGTGGCTCGATGCGCAGAATGCAGTCAATAAACGCCGAAAGATCGGCACCACGGGATACTGCATGGGCGGAGCCATCGTGTTTCGCACGGCAGCGTCGCTGCCGAAACGCATCGGCGCGGGTTGCTCATTCCACGGCGGTAGATTGACCACGTCCGGCGAGGACAGCCCGCACCTGCTCGTTCCGAAGATGAAAACCAGCATGCTCGTCGCCATCGCGGACAACGACGATCAGAAAGAGCCGGAGTCGAAGGACATCCTGCGCAAGGCCTTCGACGATGCCAAGGTGTCGGCGGAGATCGAGGTGTACAAGGGCGCGAACCATGGCTGGATGCCGCCGGATTCGCAGAACCACAACGCCGAGGCGGCCGAGCGCGGGTGGGAGCGCAAGCTGGCGCTGTTCAAGAAAGCGCTGGCGTAGCGCGAGCGGCGCCGAACGTCAGGGCAGCAAATCACCCGTCAGGATGATCTCGACTCGACGGTTGCGCGCACGGCCTTCCGCTGTCGCGTTGTCGGCGACCGGTCGATCGGGGCCCAGTCCCTGCACGTCGATGTGCGAGGACTCGACGCCCTGCGCCGACAGATAGTCGCGGACCACGGCTGCGCGCGCCTGCGACAGCGTCTGGTTAGTCTCATGGCTGCCGGTGCTGTCCGTGTGGCCTTCGACTGTCACGTGAATCGAGGGATACACACCGATGATTCCGGAGAAACGCGCGAGCGCCTCGCGCCCTTCCGGACGCAATTCGGCCTTCGCCGTCGCGAACTGCACGCCTGCGATCTCGGCGACGATTCCACGTTCCGTCTGCCGCGTTGGCAGCGCGCGATTCAGCCGCGCCGTGAGATCCGCGCGTGCCTGGCGCTGCGCCTCCGAGGATGCAACGCGTGAGGCCTGCTCGGCGGCGAGCGCCTGCTGTCGAGCAGCCTCCTGCGCGGCGAGTTCCGCCGCAACCCGTGCTTTCTCTTCGGCGTCGAGTCGCGCGGCAGTCGCCGCCTCTTCACGCTTCCTCTTCTCTTCGGCGGCGAGCGCCGCGGCATCGGCAGCTTGTCGGCCGAGGATCGCCTGTCGGCGCGCATCCTCACCCATCTGCACGGCTTCGCGAGCGACGAGAGGAACGGTCTTGCGGATGGCGCTCTTCTTGCTGATCAGCGCCTCCTCGGCCTTGAAGAGCAACGCTCGCGCCTGTCCGAATTCCTGCGCCGCGTACTTGTCTGCCTCCGCGCGGATGGCGATATCGAGTGCGTAGCGCGCCTGCACGAGGTCGGCCGGCACCTTGACCTTCGCCTTCGGATCCACTTTCTGTCGCTGGAGATTCTTGTAGTCGAGACGCTCCGTCAGCCCGGGAATCATCACGCGCTTGCCGCGAATGCGTTTCCCGAGATTGCGCAGCACCAGGTACTTGGAGGGCGCGGTGACCGCGAAGTGCGGCTCCGCGCTGACGATCAGGGCGAACTGCGACAGCGCCGCCGATGTTTCCAGCGAGCCGACCCCGTTCACCGTTTCGAGCGCACCGATGTTGTTGGCGCGGCCATCGGCCGTCACGGCCCACAACACGTAAGTTGAAAAAGGGCCTAACTTGGCTGGATCCGGCATTTTTTCCACCGTGATCTCGACGCGTGCGCGCCCGTCCTGGAACTCGACCTCACCCGTACCCTTGGCACCTAGCGCGATCGCCGTACCATGGAATTCGAGCGTCGAGACCGGACCTTCCTGATAGCTGTAACCCTCCAGCCGTCCCTCCACATCTTCGCTGACGACACCCACGTCGCGTTCGAGCTGCTGGGCTACGGCCAACATCGGCAGCGCCAACACCAGAGTGGCGGCGAGTCGCAGGGCGAAGTGATTCGTGTGCATCGGCGGTTTCTCCCTCAGGCAGGTGCGTTGTTAGGGTACCCCCGCCTGACCCGCCTTGTTAGGCGGCAGCGTGACGCATTCCACAAATCCGGAGGTTGTTTGGGAGTTTTCCATCTGGCCGTTTCGAACGGACCTAGATCCGGTACGGAGCCGAAACTGGAGCGGCGAGACACCACCACGCCATATCGGGCACACTTCGGGCAGGGATTTCCATGAGTGAGGGTGAGATGAAGGCGATCTATAGCGCGAGCGTAGCCCTGCTGTTTCTGGCGGCGTGTGCGGGTGAGCAGGCGGTCAAGGGACCGACGCCCGAGGCGGTCGCCCAGGCCAGTGCGGCGTTGACGGCTTATCTCGATGCCGAATACCAGGAAGAGCTGGCCGAGAGCCCCGAAGAGATGACCAGCCAGGGCATCAAGACTCGCTACGGCGAGCTCGATGATCGTTCTGAAGCGGCAGCGGACAAGCGGCTGGAATGGCGCAGGCAGTCCGTCAACGACATGAAGGCGAAGTTCACGCCGGAGACGCTGAACGAAGACGCCAAGCTCTCCTACGAGATATGGGAACTCGAACTGAAGCGTGCGGAGGAGACCGCGAAGTGGCGGCGCAACCGCTATGTGTTCGCGCGCGGCAGTGCGGCTACGAACATCCCGAATTTCCTCATCAACCAGCATCGCGTCGACGAGAAGGCAGACATGGAGGCGTATGTCGCGCGAGTCGGGCTGATCGACGATGCGTTGGACCAGCTACTGGTGCGCGCGAAGGCTGCGCAGGCGGACGGCATCCACATGCCGGGCTTCTCCTATGACCAGTCCTTGAGCGAAGTCAAACGCGTGACGACGGGCGCGCCCTTCACCAAGGGCAAGGACGCGGCACTGTTCGCCGACGCCAAGACGAAGATCGCGAAGCTTGTCGCGGGCGGCAAGATCACGGCGGATGAAGGCAAGGCGTTCGAGAAGGCGGTAGCCGATGTGATGACGACGCAAATGAAGCCGGCCTATGACCGCGTAGCGGCGTTCCTCACCGAGGACAAACCCAACGGGCAGACGCCTGACAAACAAGGTGCACTGGCTCTGCCGAAAGGCGTCGAGTACTACAACGCGATGCTCTACCTGCAGACCACGACCGACATGACCGCGGACGAGATCCATGCGCTTGGCCTGTCGGAAGTCGCGCGCCTCCGCGGCGAGATGGAAAAGGTGAAAGAGGCGGCGCGCTTCAAGGGCACGCTGGCGGAGTTCTTTGTCTTCATGCGCACGGACAAGCGTTTTTACCTGCCTAACAATGACGCGGGTGCGGCGGAGTACATCAAGCTCGCCGACGGCTATCTGAAGGGCATGGAGGCGAAGCTGCCGGAGTATTTCGGCATCCTCCCAAAGGCGAAGCTCGAAGTGCGGCGTGTCGAAGCATTCCGCGAACAGCCGGGCGGGGCCCAGCACTACATGAGCGCAACGCCGGACGGATCGCGCCCGGGCATCTTCTACGCGCACCTTTCCGACATGAACGCGATGCCCACCTACCAGCTCGAGAACATCGCCTACCATGAAGGTCTGCCGGGCCATCACATGCAGGTCTCGATCCAGCAGGAACTGACCGGCATTCCGAAATTCCGCACGCAGTATCGCTATGGCGCGTACGCAGAAGGCTGGGGACTCTATTCCGAAGCGCTGGCCAAGGAGATGGGCTTCGACACCGATCCCTACAACGATTTCGGCAGACTCAGTGGCGAAATCTGGCGCGCGATCCGGCTGGTGGTGGACACCGGCATCCACGCGAAAGGCTGGACACAGCAGCAGGCCGAAGACTATTTCAAGGCCAACTCTGCGCAGCCGGAGCAGGCGATCAAGTCCGAGGTCGAGCGCTATGTCCTCAACCCAGGCCAGGCGACTAGCTACAAGGTCGGCATGATCACGATCCAGAAGCTGCGCGACGAGGCGAAGGCGGCGCTGGGCGACAAGTTCGACTACCGCACCTTCCACGACACCGTGCTCGGCGGCGGCGCGCTACCGATGCCGGTGCTGCAGGCCAAGGTGCGCCGCTGGATCGAAGCGCAGAGGAAGGCGCCGGATTGAAGATCGGCGCCGCTCGTTTCTACTTTCCGACAGGAAGAAAGTCCGCGCCCACTGGCTTGTGTTTCATGATTTCTTCCCGGCTCAGGCCGCAGATCTCGTGCGGGAACACCAGCCAGTGGTCTGTTTCGCGGACGAAGTAGTCAGGCCGCAACGAGCTCTGGTTCCTCGAAGGCTTGTAGTACACCGTCGCTATCTTGATCTGGTCGGGAAGATTCCGCCGGCAGCGTCGGCGAAGCTCCGCGACCACCGCCTCGAGACTGCGCCCCGAATCGAATACGTCATCGATCAACAGCAGACCGTCGTCGGCGTTGAGCATGGATACCAGGTAGTCGAGCGCATGGACGCGCACCGTTCGACTCTGCTGATCGATACCCGTGTAGGAAGATGTGCGGATCGCGATGTGATCGCAGCTCACCCCGTGATACTCGAGCACCTCCTGCACGGTGATGCCGATCGGCGCCCCGCCTCGCCAGACTCCGACCAGGAAGGTTGGGCGGAATCCGCTCTTGTAGACCTGACGGCCAAGTTCGAACGAGTCCTGCAACAGCGACTGGGCCGAGATGAATGTCTTTTGGATGGGTTCTGAAGTCATGGTGGCGGACTATAGCCGTGCGCCGCCCTTCCCGCTGTTTGACCCGCATTGATTCGGACGTTGTTCAATCACACTCAAAGCTTTCGCCCTTGGGCCGGCAGACATCAGCCCATTTGGACTCGCGCCAATAGTCGACCAGCTTGAGCCGTTCGACCACGTCGCGAAATCGGGACTGAGCGCGAAGCGCGCGCGAGTCCCTGCCCCACAAGTCGCGCAGGCCGTTGTAGTCACCACGCGTAAACATCGGTCGCTCGATGCGATCGAAGGCGGCATCGAACTCGCCGAGCCTTCGATACGCGGTGATCAAATACAGCTGGTGCCTGGCCTCGGCGGCGGCGAGTGCCCGCAATGCCGCCGGCTTTTTTGCGGGATCCTGTATCGCCTCGCGTACCGCCCCGAACAGGGGCGCATCGAGACCCAGGCTCCGCTCGGTATCTGCTTCCGCGCGCAACATCTCCGCAATATTGCCGGCCCGCTCATGACAGCCCGCCACCTCCAGCATGGCATACGGCCAATCGCCGATCTCCGTTGCACGCCTGGCGTACGGACAGCCACGCGCATCGTCACCGTCGCGCAGGTACAGCTCGGCGATGTCATGCGTCAGTGGCGGTGAGATTGGATCTATCTCGACTGCCTCGAGCATCACTGCGAGTGCCTCATGAGTTCGGCCCGTCACGGCCAGCGACTCGCCTAACCAGTACCGCGGAGTGCCGTCATTCGGGTTCAGGGCAATCGCCCGCCGAAAATTGGCCTGCGCGTTCGTCCAGTCCATCCGTTGCATCGCCAGCATGCCGCGCACGGCATGCGGCTGTGACAAGGTCTCATCGAGCTCCAACGCGCGGGCCGCCGCCTGCTCGGCGAGCTCGGGTGCACGCGGATCTGGCGACTGGTAATAGTGCGGAACCAGCACGTACGCCGACGCAAGCGTGGCGTAAGCCCGCGCGAGATTCGGATCGAGATCGATGGCGCGGGTCAGCAACGCGATGCTCTGACGAATGTTCTGCTCGCCACGCAACTGCCAGACCTGCAGTCCGCGCAAGTACAGCTGGTACGCCTCGAGCTCCCGCGCCGTGGGCGTCGCACGCTCACCTGTCGAGGCTAGGCGCACCTTGAGCGCACCGGCGATGCTTTCGGCAATTTCTTTCTGGATCGCGAACACGTCTTCAAGCTCGCGGTCATAGCTCTCGGCCCACAGGTGCGAGTCCGAGCGGACTTCGATGAGCTGAGCCGTGACGCGGATGCGGTTCCCCGCTTTTCGGACGCTGCCTTCGACGATGTGATCCACGTTGAGCGCACGCGCAATTTCAGGCAATGACTGCTGTGAATTGCGGAATGAAAAGGCCGAGGTGCGCGAGGCGACGCGCATACCGGGAAGTTTCGACAACGCGCCTAGCAACTCCTCGGCAATTCCGTCCGAGAAATAGGTGTTTGCCGCGTCTTCGCTCATGTTCGCAAACGGCAGGACGGCGACCGAGGGGATCCCGATCGGTGTCTGAGATCGATCGAACCGCAACCAGGCGGCAACGAGTCCGAGCACGATCACGCCCATCGTCACCCACAGCCAGGGACGCCTGCTGGGCGGCGGTTCTGGAAGTGGCAGGTTGTCCGGCGTCGCTGGCGCCTCGGCGATTGCCACCGGGGCCGCTGCCTGCGGCGCGTGCAACAGCCGATAGCCGTGACCGCGCACACCGGCCAGATATCGCGGTTGCTGGCTGTCGTCGCCCAACGCCTCGCGTACCAGTTCGACGCGCTTGGCGACGGTTTCGGCATTGACGACGCGCCCCGGCCACACGAGCTCCATCAGCTCGTCGGTCGACACCACGCGGGTGCCCGCGCGTGCGAGCGCGACCAGCAAGTCGAACGAAAGCCCGGGCAACAGAATCTCCACACCATCGCGCCATACCTGGCGCGTGGCGGAGTCGATAGTGAGATCGACCAGCCGGAACTGATCCGGCAACGGCGTGTCGGGCATTCGCCGCCTCTGCTCCGAAGCGTAAGTAATTGATGTTAGCGGCCTTCGCGCAGCTTCGCCGAATATTCGCGCCGCCTTCGCGGGAGATTCATGCGCCGCGCGAGCCCTCGGATTTCACTCGCCCCATGTTCCGAGGCGGACCGAGGCGAGCTCCCATGAACTTCAAGCGACTTCACAAAACATGGCCCCTGATCACGGCGATCTGGCTGCTCGCCGGCTGCGGAGGCGGCAGTAGTGAGAACACCGCCACTTCAGCTCAGCCCATGCCCCCCACTCAGTGGGACCAGGGGTCCTGGGACCAAATCACCTGGCAATAGTTGGAGCAACCATGAAACCCACGACTTGTTCAATTCGCGGTTTTGTCATCGGCCTCGGGGTTGCGATCGGTGTCACCGCATTGGCCGCGCCGGTATCGATTCCGAACGTGTTCACCGCCGGTACTCCGGCGCGCGCCGCCGACGTGAACGCGAACTTCGATGCCGTCGCGACGGCACACAACGATACGGATGCGCGCGTCACTGCTGTGACCAACGCGCACACCGACACCGCCGCGCGCGTCAATGCGCTCGAAGCCGGCGCACGCGAGCCCAACCTGCGGCCCAGCGGGAACCTGGTGCTCGGCCCCTCGACCGCGTCGAGCGGAAACATCCTCAAGGACACCCGGCCGTTCATCCACAACCTAGGCGAGCGCAATGTGTTCGTTGGCTTGCAGGCCGGCAATTTTTCTACTACCACGGTCGGCACAGTGGCCGTCGGCGATGGCGCACTGGCAATGGTCACCTCGGGAAGCTCAAACACAGCAGTTGGCAATTTTTCGCTGAATCGCGATAGGACCGGATACAACAACGCGGCATTCGGTGCCGGCGCGCTCCGCGGTAACACCGACGGGAACTTCAACACCGCCCTTGGTGCAAACGCGCTGGAAGCCAATACCACCGGTTCGCTCAATGTCGGCGTCGGCAACGGAGCGCTCTTCGCAAGTACCTCCGGCTTCGATAACACCGCTGTCGGCGCCGGTGCGATCGCGAGCGCGACCCAGAGCACCCGCAATACCGCCGTGGGAAGCGGCACGCTGCAGCGCCTGGTCTCGGGCGCCTCCAACACCGCAATCGGATGGGACGCGGGCGCGGATCTGCAGAATGGCAGCCTCAACATCTACCTCGCGCATCGCGGCGCCGGCAGCGAATCGAATACGTTGCGCATCGGCACCGACCAGGCTCGCGCCTTCATCGCAGGCATTCGCGGCCGTACCACCGCAAGCACCAACGCCGTTGCGGTAGTCATCGACGAGTTCGGCCAGCTCGGCACCACCGTCTCGTCACGACGCTTCAAGGAGAACATCGTCGACATGGGCGACGCCAGTAGTTTGCTCATGCGCCTGCGGCCGGTGACATTCCACTACCGCAACGACCGCAATCCGGCCGGTCCAGCCATGCAGTACGGCCTCGTCGCCGAGGAGGTAGCGAACGTCGCACCCGGCCTCGTCGCGCATGGCGCGAATGGCGAAGTCGAAACGGTGTTCTACGAATTCCTTCCGCCCATGCTGCTCAACGAACTGCAGAAGCAGCAACGCACGCTCAATGCACAAAAAGCGCGCATCGCCGAGCTCGAGAACACCGTCGCCGTACTCGCGCAGCAGGCACAGCGCACGGCCGCTTTGCTCGCGCGGCTCGAACGAACCCAGGCGGCCAATTAGCCAACTACCCAGGGAGAAGATCATGAAGAAGATGGAACGCTCGAGCTGGCACCTGATTGCCGCACTAACAACCTGTGCCGCACTCGTCGCATGCGGCGGTGGCGGTGGAGGCGGCGGCGGTGCGCCTCCGGGCGGAGGTGCCCCACCTCCCGCGGCGCCCCCGCCCGCGCCCCCGCCGCCACCGCCGCCACCGCCGCCCGCGAGCAATTCGCCGGCGGCAGGACTGGTGGTTCCATTCGTCGCCGGCAAGCGCTGGTTGTACGCGGCGGACATCACCAATTCGGTGGACTCGAGAAGCACCGGCGTCACCATCGAGCACTTCGTCGGTGATCGCCTGTTGTACGTGGAACGCCAGGTGACCTGGGGCGGACGCGCAGCGTGGCGCCTCATGCAAGTCGATGTGGAGGCTACCGCTGGTACTCGCATGGGATTTCAGGCCACACCGATGTATGTGGCCGAGGGTGCCGAAGGCCTCGATCTGTGGGTGGCGCTGGGCGGGGGCACGGGGGAATGGCGCCGCGTGTTATCGGCGCAAGCCGCCAGTTTCAGCAACACCGCGCTACTGCTGGCCGGTGGACCGGCACGGCAAAATCGCACCCAGCTCACACCCGCCACGCCCGTCACGGTTCCACTCGGTACGTATCAGGCCATACGGGCGACGCATACGTACACCTTGACCGGCGGGTCGGAAGACATCTTCGAGACACGCCACGAGTTTTTCGCGGATGGAATCGGCCCGATCGGTGCCGACTGGAACTACACCTATGACAACAACAACCCCGCCGTAGACGACAGCGCGAGTCACGGTTTGGTGCTCTTGAAGGGTATCGATTCCGGACCCAGCGTGCGCGCTGAAGTCGAACCCAACGACGATGGACGCGACGTAGCCGCGCAGTCCCTGCAAATGGACGACATCGTGTTAGGCGCCGCGCAAATGAGCGATCCCGGCCGCATCGTCGCCGACGCCAATGTTTTCGCCAACAAACAGGGACTGAAACTGCTGCAGGACTGGTATCGCTTCAACATCGTCTCCACCAGGGAGCGCCGCATTGCGTTGTCGTACGAGGTGTACGACGCCGTCGCCCAGCGCCATCGTGACCTCGACCTCTATCTATTCCGGGAAGAAGTTGGCGGCGCGCTCGCCTACGTGGCGCGCAGCACGCTCGATCCCACCACCGTCGCCGGCAACCGCGGCGAATGGATCATCGCCAACCTTCCGCCGGGCAACTACTACGCGGCGGTGCAGGCCTGGGATACCCCAGCCGGCGCCGCAACCTACGCAATCAGCGTTCGATGAAATCCAATCCACATGGGAGAAGCGACATGAATAAAAATAGATTCACAACCATCATCGCCTGCGCAGCCATCTGCATCCTCACCGGCTGCGTGACGCCCTATCAGCCTGAGGGATTCACTGGCGGCTACAAGGAGGAACACATCCGCGACAATCTGTATTACGTGACCTTCAACGGCAATGCCTGGATCGACAACGGAACCGTCGTGAAGTATTTCCATCGACGCGCGAAAGAAGTGTGCGTCGAAAATGGCTACCGCGACTACCACATCAGCGAGCAGCGCGACGGCACACAGTACATGGTCATGGGAAGCGGCTCGGGCGCCAGCACAGTCGGGAAGCCGGCCTATTCCGGCATGGTGGAGTGCCTGAAGTAATGCAACGCTTCCGCCCGAGATTATCGGCCGCCCACATTTATGTGGGCGGCATCCGCGGAAATCGCGTACTTTCGCCGCCCATGTACAGCGAAACCTTTTCCCAGTTCAAAAAGCAGCTCGGTCAACTCGACAAGTGGCTCGGCATGGCCGCCGACTACGCCAAGTCGAAAAATTTCGACCCGGATCTCTTCCCCACCCTGCGCCTTGCCCCGGACCAGTTTCCGCTCACGCGGCAGGTGCAGATCGCCTGCGACACGGTAAAGCTGTCCGCGGGCTTCCTCACCGGCAAGACGATGCCGACGCAGGAAGACAACGAGAAAACCATCGCGGAGCTCCAGGCGCGGGTTCGGTCGACTATTACCCTGCTGGACGGTCTTACGCCGAAAGATTTCGAAGGCGCCGCCACGCGCGTCGTGAGCCAGCCTCGCTGGAAAGGCGAATGGATGACCGGCGCCGACTACTTCATCGAGCACACGATTCCGAACGTCAATTTCCACCTCACCACTGCGTACGCGATCATGCGTCACAACGGCGTGGGCCTCGGTAAGCGCGACTACCTGGGTGTGCAGTCGAAGCGGCCAGCTGCCTCCTGATTCGGAAGCAGGTGTTGGTCCTGTTGTGCTGCGATGGTCTAACTCGTGATTGCACTGCAACGGAATGGGAAATCGTTATTGGTTCTTCACGCCCAGCATTGCCCACTTTCGGGGCTTTCGCACCGCCGCCCCAGGCGGCTTGACCAGGGAAACAGGAAGTTGACCGGGCACCCGAAACAAGAACCCCCGCCGGTTTCCTGACAGGCGTCATCTATCTACTAGACGTCCAACGTCTCTAAATGGCGAGCTTTACTGCTCCTTGCATGTCCATCCCGCTCATGCCGCCCACGCCCACGTCCCGCCCGGCGCTGCGCTGCCGCATGTTGGTGCGAGCTAACTATAGAAAATGTACTGGGGTATCCTGCCCCCGCAAGGCGACCCAAGACTGACAACATCACGCTCTTGCGAGGTCACTATCATGCTCGAGAAGAATATCCTGGGCACCTGGGGCGCACACCTCTCGGACGGCGACTATGCCTGCGCGCTTGCGGCACTCGGAGCGCTGCAAACCACCACCATGCCCAGCGGTGCAATACCACCGAACCCCGATGCAATTGCCACGGCTTTGCGCGCCCAAATGATATCGGGCGAGCGCACGATAGTTTGGCAAGTCAAGTTGCCGATGTCAGGCGCCCTTCATTTTGACGCCGCCGCACTCGCGCAGGGGTGGCGAGACTTTCGACACAACCTCTATCACCTGCGAGACATGCCGCGGATGGCCGTGCCGCTGGAGATGTGTCTGCAGCCGGACTTTCCATTCCAGGCGCTACGAGAATGGTTGGCGCATGAAGATGTGGTCCTTGGTTCTATGATGCTCGAGGCGTTGGTTGCGAACGGGCCGTCGAGAATCGGCTGGCACTGGCCCCTGCGTGTGGGTTTCGTCGTGGGCGGAGGGCCGGCTCTGCGCATCGCTTTCGACAAGGCGCGAGGCATAGACACCTGGATCACCGATCTGGTTCAGGCGTACCCGGTGGGAGAGGCGCGCGACCGTTGCGACCTCCTCATCGTTGACGCCACGGATACGTCAATCCTGCGCGCACCTGGAAGATTGCGCATTCGGGCCAGTTGCGTGGTGATCCTCGATGATCCGCCGGCCCTCGACCGCGCTGCTGAATTCCACGCGCATCTCACCGCAAGGTTCGGTGCCGCATCTGTCGCATGGGTCGGGCAGTCCAAGTCTCTGCCAACCCTGGCCGATTGGCTGACGGCTGTTTTCAGGGAAATTTCACACGATGTTCCGATGCCCACTACGCTCGCGCATGCCGCCCACAAGGATTCCGGAATCCCACCGCTGATCCTTGGTCGCGCACACCTGGTCGACCGCTGCCGCATTCTTGCAATCGCGGACCACCAGGATCGTGTCATCGCCTCATTGAATGCGAATTCAGAGTTCGAGCCTGTTGAAAGGGGTTCTCCCGTCCCGCGACAACCAATCAACTACGAGCCGAAGCCCGACCCTTCCGGAGGACCGGGTCCGCGACCCATTCCCGGACTGGGAGAAGGCGTGAGTCGAGGTGGTGGCTTTCGCAGTGCGCCTTCGGAGCCCACGTTCGGCGGCGGCCCCATCATTGAGCCACCACCAGCCGCAAGGCCGAAGCTGCCGACGACTTACGCTGACGACTTGCGCCATCGGGCTTTCACCTCGGAAACAGTCGACGGCAAGAGGTCGAAAGGCGAAATGGCCGATCGCGATGAGAAAATTGGATCATCGCTCTTGCCGCGTTGGATTCAGGCGAATGCCTGGCGTCAGAATGCATCCGCGAATGACGCGCGTTCCTTTCCCGCTGGAAAATGGACGCTCCTGGGAATCCACATCGGCCCATCCGCGACTCCGCGCACCGACGCTCCCTTCGTCACCACCGGATTGGATTTCAGTCAGGGCGATCTGCCTGTAGTCGCACAGGTGGAGATCAGCGGCACGCACGTCCAAGCCTTGTCGAACGATGACATGACGCCGACGAAGCTGCTAGGTGCGAACGTTCGCAATCCAATCCTGAAGAAGGTCGCGGCGCTGTCGACGCCATCAAGGCCTACGGATCCGCTGGAGCTGGTTGGCCTATCTTCCGCCACGCTGATGTTGCCCTCGACCGGTGACAGCACGGTCGCGCTCTTTGCAGTGTTCCCCGTGAAAGGCGCTAACTCGTACAGCGGCCGAATATCGATCATCTATGGCAATCGAGTTCTGCAGACCGCGAGGCTGGATCTCGAAACACGAACCGGAATGAAACTCCAGGACGCTCCGCATGTGTTCGCCGAAGCCCGAATACATGCGCGCGACGATGATCTCGAAGAGCGGCGCACCTACGACGTAGCTATCGGCGTGAGTGATATCGGCGGCAAGCTGCATCTCAACATTCAGCAGGGTGACAAGGCCGAGTCGGCCTCGCTCAGCAATCTGACGCAGCCAATCGCGGACATCCGCGCAGCGCTCAAGAATATCGCCGAAAAATTCGACTACTCGCTGCCCATGCTTGGACAACCAGCCTTTGACGTGAACCTGTACGTGCTGGCGGCACATGGCAAGGTCATCGAGAATCACCTCCGCAGCATCTGCCACGATGCCATCGACGACTGGCAACGCATCAACCTGGTGACGCAGACAAGCGAATTCTTTCCACTCGAATACCTCTACGCGGGTGCCTCGCCGGATCTCGGCGCAAAGGTATGCCCGAACATGGAGAAGTCGCTCCTGGCGGGGGACTGCCGACAGGCGCTGCGGAATGACTCGGCGGGAAATCCCGGCTGCCCGCACATCGACGATCCGGCGTACGTCTGTCCTCAGCAATTCTGGGCCTTCCAACGCACCATCGAACGCAGTCGCGGCCGTAGGGCGACGGAGAACACACCGGCTTCGGTAGCGGATTCCTCGACAGTGCGCGTACCGAGCAAACAACCTTTTGGCAGCGTCTCCGCACTGGTGTTCGCCGCCAGCGAGCGCGCATTCGCGTACGCGCAAAAACAGGATCAGCCGGCTGAACGCGCTCAAGTGGTGGCCGCATTGAACGCCTTGTGGCAGCCCATTCCGAGCGTCGACGATTGGAAGCAATGGCAAGCCGAAGTCAGCAGCGGTTCCAATGTGATCGTACTGATCGTGCATACGGACGCGTATCACACCGTGCCTGTGCTCGAGATCGGGAAGAGCCAATTCTTGCCGAAGAACAAGATCGAGCAAGGTTTCCTGGGCAATTCGAAACGACCGCGATTGCTTTTGTTACTCGGATGTTCCACCGCGGGTGTCCAGGATGATTTCCAGCCTTATCCCGAGCTGTTCCATATTGCGGGCGCTGACATTGTCCTGGCCAACGTGGGAGTCGTGCGCGGCCAGGATGCCGTCGAGATCGTCAAGCGATTGGGCACGCAGCTTGCGGCCAGGTTGAAAGGCGTTGACGCCATCTCGTTGGGCGAATTGTTGCCGCAACTGCGGCGCGAGCTCCTGGCGGCCGGACATCCCGGCGTGCTGGGGCTCGTCGGCTTCGGCGACGGCGACTGGCTGCTGGGAGGTCACTGATGTTACGACTGGAAATGCTGCCAGCCACCTGCGGAGATTGTTTGTGGCTGGAATACGGTGAACCCGATGAGTCGCACGTCGTGATCATCGATGGCGGCGTGCGCAAAACGGCAACCCTTTTGCGCCGACGGATGGAAGAGGCGCGGCGCGCGCGCAACGTCGCGACACTGGTCGTGGAATTGCTCGTGGTCACTCACATCGACAACGATCACATCGAGGGCATCATCGAGCTGCTGGCACTCGAGGACTCCAAGCTGCAAATCAAGGACCTCTGGTTCAACGGCGTGCCACAACTGAGCGCACTGCCGCCCCTCACTCCCGGCACGAAGATCCGGCGAGCCACGAAGAAGAAGCCCAAGTCGGCAGATCGAAAGCCAGCCGACCTCATGGGCAGCGACGATGAGTCCGTCGACGAATCCGAGGAAACCGCGGATGAAACATTCGAAGAAGTCGCGCTCAGCGCCCTGCCGGCGGACTTGCTAGGCACTGCCGAGGGCGACGAACTCTCGCGCTTGCTCGAACGGCGCGGCATTTCATGGAATCAAAACGAGCGCTGGAAAGGAAATGCCATCCTGGTTCCTGAGAATGGTTCGCTGCCATCGGTGGAACTCCCCGGAAAACTCAAGCTGACGCTGCTCGCGCCCAGCCTCATTCGATTGCACGAGCTGTGTACGAAATGGGACGTGGCCAAAACTGGCCGAGAAGATGAGCCGAGCGAGCGCCCAGCGAAATCGGGAGACATCCTTGGCCGCAGCGACACGTGGCCACCGGAGTGGAAGAATGGCGAAGCGTCCGATCCTTCGTTTACGAATGGATCGAGCATCACGCTGCTGGCGGAGTACGGTGAGTACGCGCTGCTGCTCGGAGCCGACGCATTTGCGGCCGACCTGGTGAAATCGATCGAGCGTTTGAAAACCGAACGCAAGTCAGCGGGCGATCCGTTCAAGCTCTCCGCCTTCAAGCTCTCGCATCACGGCAGCGACAAGAACCTGACGCAAAAACTCCTGGAGATCATCGACTGCGACTGTTTCCTGGTCTCGACTGACGGCAGTACACATCGCCATCCGGATCACCAGGCGCTGCTGCGCATCCTGAAGTATTCGAAACGCCCTCCTCGCATCCTGTTCAATTACGACGAGATGACTACGGAGAAGTGGCGCGATCGCAAGGCGGACGTACTGGGCCAGGGATTCAAGGACTACACGCCGATCTATCGCGCCAGCTCGGCGTCAAGCATGGTCCTGAATCTGCCCTGAAGACTACTTCAGGTTGAAATCGAGCTGCAGCGTAGGCGGGTCGCCCGGCGACTGCGATCTCCCGGCGCTCAGGGTTGCGAAATCCGTGACGACAAGTGCGGACTGCCCGCGACCAAACAAGGCGTGGATGCACTGAATGGCGTCGGAACTCGCAGGGTCGGCGTCTCGGATCGCCGCCAGCTTGCGCGGGTCCCTCAGACTCCAGAGTTCGGCGGCAATCTTTTCGTACTCTTCCTTGTCATCCGCCGGGGCAAAACAGCTGACGAAACTTTTCATGAGATCGAGCGCAATCATGAAATTGTCGATCGCCCATTTCATGCCAACGCGCAGGCTCGTGCGCACGATCCGACCCGAGTCGCGATGGCCCACCAGCAACGCCATCTCACCGACGAAGGCTGCCGGCGCAAAGACGCGAACCTTCAGCCCAGCTTCCACGCGCTCTTCCAGTTGCCGAAGATGGAAGAAAGTGAAGAATTCGCCTTTTGTCCATTCCTGGTATGACAGGCCAAAATTCGGATCCTCCACAGACTTCCATTGTGGTGGCGACAGGAAGGCTGCAAAAACGATCTGCTCCAACTCCATGGCGGTGATGCTCCAGCGCTTGCCTTCACGCTGGGCATCGATTCCGGCCTCGTTGTTCTCCGCGGCGAGCAACGACGAAGATGGCCATGGATCGTGAAAGACGAAGCGATCCGATTCCGGCTTGTGCCCGAACAGGGTGATGCAGTGACCGACTCGCCCGTCGTGATACGCGAGCGGGACAGCCATGTCACCGGCCACGGCTTGCAACTTGCGTAGCGACTGGACCACGTCGGCTGCGCTGCACTTGATGAGGCGAGTGATGTCCTGTGTAGACTCCGCTGGCAGGGGCCGGGCAAGCAGGCAATAGTTAGCAACCTTGCCCAGCAGGATCTGCGTATTCCACATCTGCTGGATGGTTGCGCCTTTATTTGGATCGCCGTAACGGCGCCGCCCTTCGGGAGTGGATGTGAGTTCGAAGAATGCCTGCTCCATGGCGCGAAACTCGGGCGGCTGACTTGCGCGTGCGCGCGCGAAATCCTCTTCCGTTCGACTGGCCGACGAGCCGCCAAATATCGGGTCCGGCTCCATGGTTTTCGTTTTACCCATGGGCCAACAATACAACGGCGGGTGGCCGGATTTCCGGATGCTGCATCGCCACCCAGAAAAGAACCCACACGATGGATTCCATCGCCAACACGCTTCTTTCGAAAGCGGCAAGTGTTTCAATGCGGCGCGTATCGCGATGCACAACCATTCCTAACTTCCATCGCCATCGCGCTTGCCGATCGCGTGATCTTGTGACAAAGATAGCGGCAGTGCGGTAGCGCCTCTAACAAGTAAAACAATATGAAGCGGATCATCATCTGTGCGGACGGCACCTGGAACCTGCGGGACCAGAAAGACGAGGAAACCGGCAAGGCGCGCCCCACGAATGTCACCAAGGTAGCTAGGGCGGTACGCGCCCGGGATTCCAGGGGTGTCGAACAGGTCACCTTTTATCATGATGGCCTCGGCACGAGCGGCCCGCTGGACAAGCTAACCGGCGGCGCATTCGGCACGGGCATCGAACAAAACGTCCGGGACCTCTATCGCTCGATCCTCTACAACTTCGTGCCTGGCGATGAATTGTTTTTCTTCGGCTTCAGCCGCGGTGCGTTCACCGTGCGCACGCTGGCGGGCCTGATGAATCGTATTGGAATGTTGAAGAAAGACGCCGATTACTTC
>Ga0315912_10003077_pt1 | contig 16969 bp, 3 predicted proteins | sample VfabasoilMG_FD_204469 | JGI IMG/M metagenome (GOLD analysis project Ga0315912, IMG submission 204469) | Garden soil microbial communities collected in Santa Monica, California, United States - V. faba soil | ecosystem: Environmental > Terrestrial > Soil > Garden | place: USA: California... | reverse complement strand
ACACCAATGAAGATGAACACGCCGTGTCCACCGCCATGCTGGGACCGCGCAAGTCGTAGACATACGACAAACGGTTCGCCGCGATGCTGTGCGCGTTGCCTGTGCCTGCATAGGCGTCGATCATTTCATGGTTGTCGAATTGCAGGCGCGAGTAATCATAACTGCTGATGCCGATAAAGACACCTGTGCGAGTCCCAGCCAAAGATTGAGGTGGGATAAAGGCGTTTTCAAGCGCCTCCCAACTAACCTCAAGAAGGAGGCGTTGTTGGGGATCCATGCGCGAGGCTTCTCGTGGAGAAATCCCAAAAAAGGCGGGGTCGAACAGATCCACGTTATCGAGGAAGCCGCCGAAGCGCGTTGTGATCTTTCCGCGGTCGGGAGTCTCTGAATGGAACGCATCCACATCCCAGCGGTCGGAGGGGACTTCGGTGATCGCGTCCACGCCGTTGCGGAGGAGTTCCCAAAATGCTTGCGGATTCGGTGCCTGCGGGAAGCGACAACTCAAGCCGATGATCGCAATCGGTTCTTTTGTGTAGGTTTGTGTTGGCTTCGACGCAGGCTTTGTTTGTTTGGTTTGTTGATTATCGTTCGCTAAATGATTTGCCAGTTGTTCAACCGTTGGATAATCCCATGCGAGGGTGGGAGAGAGTTTGCGGTTGAGGAAAGTTTCCAGATCGCCTGTGAGGCTGACAGCTTGAACAGAGCCAAGTCCGTAGTAGGTGAAGGGTTGGCGCGGGTCGATGGTGGATGCGTCCATTTCGAGGAGGGAGGCGATGCGCGTGAGGAGGAAGGTTTGGATCTCGGAGGAGGGTTTGTTGGTGATTTGAGTTGGGGTGACTTTCTCCCTCACCCCTAACCCCTCTCCCGCTGGGAGAGGGGGACTCTTCGCCCTCCACTCCCCAACAACATCCAACTCTCCATCTAAAAATGCAGCCTTCGTAGCGCGGCGTTGGATCTTTCCGCTGGAGGTTTTGGGGATGCTCATTGGTTTTACTAAAACGATGGCAAAGACTTGCAGGTCATGTTTTTCGGCAACGGCTTGACGGATGGCAGATGTCACTTCATTGATATCTGCGCTTCTTCCTTGTCGCGTGACCTCTTGAATGATGACCAGCTTTTCCTTGCCTTCATCTGTCACGGAGAAGGCGGCGCCTGCTGAGGGCTGTAAAGCAACGTGTGCGGACTCAACCGTCAACTCAATGTCTTGTGGGTAATGATTGCTTCCGTGAATGATGATCAAGTCTTTCAAGCGACCAGTTACAAAGAGTTCGCCTTCGTGCAGGAAGCCCAAGTCACCTGTTCGCAGGAACGGACCCTCGCCTGTATTCGCAACATGCGCTTGAAAATGATTCTTGGTATCCTCTTCCAGTCCCCAATAGCCTATTGCCACACTGGGACCTGCGACCCAGATCTCACCGACTTCATCGGAAGCACATTCTTCGAGCGTGGTCGTGTTGACGATAACAATGCGTTGGTCAATGATGGGCGCGCCGCAGTTGACCATGGTTAAAGAATTTTCGTTATTAGTGGAGGTGAGTTCAACCTTGTCGCGCTCCAGCGCCTTGCGGTCGATCGTCAGCGTGCGCGGCTCGGCGGGTCCCACGCCTCCCGAAACGAGGAGTGTGCTTTCCGCCATCCCAAAACAAGGGTAGAAAGCATCTCTTCTTAAGCCGACCCGCTCAAAGGTCCGCGCGAAGCGTTCGAGAGTCTCAGGGCGGATCGGTTCGGCACCGCAAAATGCCAGCGTCCACGAACTCAAGTCCAGCGTGTCCATCTGCTCGGGCGTGATCTTATCCACGCATAGGTCATAGGCGAAGTTCGGCGCGCCGCTGGTGGTCGCTTTGTAACGGCTGATCGCATCGAGCCAGCGGAACGGTCGTTGCAAAAACGAAACGGGCGACATCAAGGTCGAAGGTCCGTTGATATACATCGGTTCGAGGATGCCGCCGATGAGACCCATGTCGTGATAGCTCGGGAGCCAGAAACATCCAGAATTTTCTTCGCCGATCTGGAAACCGTAACGGATGGCTTTGAGGTTGTGCATCAGGTTGCCGTGCGTGAGCATCACGCCCTTGGGCTGACTGGTGGAGCCGCTTGTATATTGGAGGAATGCCAGCGTATCGGATGTGACATCCGGGCGACGCCAATCCGCTTCGATCCCAGCCGGAAGCTGCTCTGTGTTCAACCAGTGCAACGCCTGCAAATCTGGCGCGTGCTCGAATCGTTGCTTGATGTTGTCCAGGATCGTTGATGTTGTTAATGCAAAGGATGCGTGCGAATCGTCCACGATGGCTTGAATGCGCGGCACGGGACGGTTGAGGCGTGGCGGATACGCAGGGACAGCGGTCACGCCCGCATAAAGACATCCGAAGTAGGCGGCAATGTAATCCAAGCCGGATGGATATAGAAGCAGAGCGCGTTCACCCATTGCATTTTGACTCTCGAGCCACGCGCCGATGGCACGCGCCTGACGATCTAGTTCGCCGTAAGTGATCGTGACGATGTCCGAATCATTATCTTGAATGTATCGATATGCGAGGCGGTCAGGGTTTTCTTCTGCGCGTGTTCGGAGAAGGTCGAGTAGGGTATTGAGTTGTGGGGACGATGTGGGGGGAACCAGGTGGGACGATTGCATAATAAATAATTCTACCTAGCTTGCCTGAAATGTTTTGTACTTATAACACAAAAGACGATTTTCCTTTTACACCTTAAGGGTGATATGGATGTGTCTGACAACTTCCAATCTTAAAAAACCTAATATAGAACATTTGTAGATTGACTCAATTAAAGAACAGGCGTATTATGCGGGCGCGAAATGGCAATTGTCCAAACCATTTCTGGTAATTCCTTTGTTGGGGGAATCGTTCCAAACAAAGCCCTCAGCTAAAAATAATCACTACACAATCAGGGATAGGTGTCTGATTGCAAACCAAAGCCTGGAGGAATCATGTTTGCACTTAAATCATCAAAGGAAACCGCGTTTCGCGTACTGTTGACCGCGGTGATTTTATTCAACGCGCTAACACCGAACACTATTGTTGCTCAAGCTGAACAACAGCCAACAACCATAACAACTTCTGATTCGCAAATAACAGAAAAAGTAAGTCGCCCATCCCCCATGTTTACGCGACCAGAGCCACGATTGGCAGGCGAAACCGTAAGCCAGTCTGATCAACAATCAGATTTCCAATCCCGGCAATTAGACGCCGATAAGAAGTTGAAGGATTTCGAGCAAAGAATTAAAGCTCTCAGAATTGCATCCCAATCACCAAGAACGATCGCTCCCGGCAACGAGGGTAAAAAAGATATATTCACGCAACGCCCGGGTTCAAATGAGAGGATTTATACCGTTACTACATTGGATGACCATGACGATGGAATCTGTGACAGTGATTGTTCTTTGCGGGAAGCGATGTATGCAACTGGCAACTCACCTGTAGCAGATACTATTACTTTTGGAGTTGACGGTACAGTTGCTCTCAAAAGCGCATTACCATATACTAACGACTCTAATGGATTAACGATTAATGGTTCCGGGCGAAAAGTTACCATCAAGAGAAATAACTCTAATTCAACAATAAAAACTACTCCTGAATTTCCGTTCACCGGCAATAGTCCTATCTCGTCTTCTGACGAAGATATATGTATTGACCATCCTGGTTCATTTGATGTTATTGGTCTTTCATTAGACCGTTGTCAATTGTCGGCAACTGGAACATTGAAAATTATAAATAGTACTATATCAAATTATTCAATACTCACAGGATTCGGTAAAACAGTTATCTCAAATAGCACTATTTTATATCACTCAAGGATTTATGGTGAAGGTGATGTGGATATCACTAATAGCACTTTTTCAGACCACATATGGGTTACCAGTAGTGGCGAGATGCAAATCACAGGTAGTGTTTTTAAAGATGGGACCAAAATTACCAATGATGGCTCTTCCCTTTCAGTGAAGGATAGTACCTTTTTACGTAGCTTTACTGATGGTTTTGGAATACAAGATGTCGAAAACAGTATTTTTTCAGATTCTTTTATTTCTAGTATTGGCGAATTAACAATTAAAGACATTACTTTTTTACGCGGTTATATATATTCTGAGAGTGGGACAACTGTTTACAGTAGCAACAATCTGGAAATTGCAAACAGTACTCTTTTGGGCAATATTGATACTGGCAAGATACCAATTGGTACTCATTATAGTAATGAAGTAGTTGATATCCCTGGAGATGTGACAACACTTACGAGTAGCACCATATTACATAGCTCCATTTATAGTAGGTATACATTAGCTATTACAAGCGTTGGTTCTTTGACCAGTATAAACAATACCATTCTTGGTATCAGTATTGATGTTGGTAGTCAGTCTAGTTTAGATATGTACAACACCATATTTGCTAATAACAGTATATGTCATGATGTTGTTACTGTTAGTAGCCACAATATGGTCGAGTCCAATAGTGTAAGTGGATGTGGTTGGAGCGGTGGAAACGGCAATATCTTTACATCTCATCCCAATTTTGGATTTTTGAATGACGGTAATGGCACACTTTACAGCGAGATGTGGGTGTTTGAACTCAATTCCGGCTCCCCAGCTATAAATGCAGGAGATAATTCGATCTGTGCTTCCGCGCCCATTAACAATTTTTCATTAAATGGTGTTATTCGCCCACAAGGTGGGAATTGTGATATAGGCGCTTTTGAGCAACCTCCTCTGCCCAACATAAGTGAAAATGCGACTGTTTCAACTGGACAGACTGAAGCCTGTATGTCTCCTCAGGCACAGGCAAATGCCTGGACGGATATGCCAATTAATACGCGCACAGGCGATTATGAGTATATGGTGGAGGATCTTTCTGTTCCAACATCAGCGGGTTCGTTGACATTTACACGTGAGTATGTCTCTTTCAGTGTTGACAATCCCACCCTGTTAAGCCCTGGATGGACTCATAACCATGACACGCGCTTGATCATGCCTGACGACCCCGATGGAGAAGAAGGGATCATTTTGTTCAAGGCACATACAGCTAACAGGTATGACTTCTCTATTGGAGAGAATGATACCTATACGGCGGCGCCCGGCTTATGTGCTTCGCTTGTACATCAAGTAACCCCCACTTCACGGTTCATCGTAACCGACGGCTCACAAAATAAATATATATTCTATGATGACGGTAGCTTGTACTCTTATCAAGATGCACAGGGACATGGTTGGATCTATACCTACACAAACGGTAAATTGGATACCATCACTGCCGATAGCGGCGAGTCTTTGGATTTGGACTATGATCCACAGGGAAGGGTTGCATCTGTCACCGATCATACAGAACGCTCTGTAATCTATCATTACGACTCAAATGGCGACCTGGATTCAGTCACCGACGTACTCCAACAGGACTGGACCTATGAATACCATGAAGAATTGGACCACTACTTAACACGTGTTGCCGCGCCAGGAAACGTGACGGTCGAGAGCACAGAATATGACACAGCCACTGGACGTGCTGTAAGCCAAACTGACGGCGAAGGCAACTTGGTAGTCGCATTGGACTATGACCCGAATGGAACAACCACCATCAGCGATAGAGAGAATGATATCAACCCTGAGACTCATTCCTACGACGCACGCGGCACGCTGACCGGTCAAACAAATGCGGCGAGTAGTGAAACGGCGAAGGCGTTTGATGGGAATTTCCGCCCATCCGCCATCAATGATCCAAATGGAAACATCACGAATCTTCTATGGGATGAAAGCGGCCGCAATCTTTTAAAGATTATTGATGCAAAGGTAGGTGAAACATATATTAGTTACGGTTCCGTCAATAACCCGGTAAGTGTCACTGATCCAATGGGATATAACACCAAATATACTTATGGCAATGCGAATTTCCCAACCCTGCCAACGCGGGTCGAGTATCCACTTTCGTTCAATGGGCAATATATTGGCACGGATTATAAATATTATGACCCCGGTAATGCTGAAGGACAGCCCGCTGGTAAACTTGAACTGATGACCGACGCGTTGGGGAACAAAACACATTACACCTACACACCATCGGGACAGATCGAGGAAGTGATTACCGCTTATGAAACGGAAAAGGCTCAAACGACTACTTATGGTTATGACGATTTAGGACGATTGGAGGATATGACCGATACACAAGGCATCGTCACTCATAATGAGTATGACGCGGCCGGACGTTTGTTGAAAACGATCCGTAATGTTCATCCAATCGAGACCACCCAAAATTATCAAGATAAATACAATATCACCACGGAATACTTCTACGACCTGCGCGGGAACCAGATCGCGGTGAAAGATACCTATGGCGTGATCACGCGCACCTATTACGACCTGAACAACCGCCCGGTAACAGTAGTGCAGAATTTAACAGGACAAACCATTGAAACCGCGACCCCGCCCAGCAGGGGAATCGGCATTACAGATGAGAACATTCGCACAGATACGGAATATGATGACGCGGGGAATGTGGTCAATACAGTTGATCCGGCAGGCATTGTTACTCATACAGAGTATGATGAAGCCAACCGCCCTCACATTGTCACCCAGAACTATGTTGGAACTGGCGCATATGATCCTGCCTATCCCGATCAAAACATTTGGATGGAATATAAGTATGATGCCAACAGCAATGTGATCGCGGTAACGGACGTTTTCGGTATTATCACGCGCACTTACTACGATGAACTCAACCGTCCTAAAATGGTTGTTCAAAATTGGCAGGGAAATGATGTAGAGAACGATCCCGCTCCCAGCCGTGCCTTGGGGGAATGTGGGAACGAGGTCAATGTATGTACTGAGAGTTTCTACGATAAAAATGGCAATCTTATTGCCACAACAGACCCCAATGGAGTGACATCGCGTACCTATTATGATTCCCTGAATCGACCTGTGACAACAGTTCAGAATCTGGTTGGACAATCTTATACTGTCAATCAACCTCCCGCTCGCGATCCAATGAATCTGGCTGACGAAACAAATATAAGAACCGATACCTGGTATGACCAAGCTGGGAATGTCGTTGCCACACAGGATCCGAGAGGGGTCTGGACGCGCACTTATTATGATAAAGCCAACCGTCCTGTTGCTGTTTTCCAAAACTGGATTGGCACAGACCTGTATGGGGATATATCCACAGCGCCATCCTATAACCCTGCCTACCCGGATGAGAACATTCGAAGCAGCGTCGCCTACGACCAAGAGGGACGCAGGGATACTACGACTGATCCGTTTGATCATGTGACGAAATACGAATACAACGAAGTTGGTCAATTGATCAAAGTAATAGCGAATTATGTTAACGGTGGATTACCTCAAAATGAGGACAACCAGCGCAATATCATTACATCCTATACCTATGATGCGTTAGGCAGGCAGGTTACAACGACAGACACCACTGGGCGTGTTGTTTTCAATTCGTATGATAATTTGGGGCGTGTATTAACCTCCACACAAAACTATCTGGATGGGCAGGCGCAAAATTATAAGAACCCTGCCACAAACGATCAATATAATCTGGTTACCTCATACACTTATGATGAGCGCGGCAACCAGATTGGGGTGACCGACACCTTGGGCGTAAAAACGCGCACGTATTATGATTCACTGGGGCGAGCGGTGACGGTGGTTCGGAATCTAACAGGGAATATTCTCACTGCTACACCTCCGGAACGAGGGAATCCGATCAATCCGGAGGAGAACCTGAGGACCGACACGATCTATTTGGGAAATGGCAGTGTCGATTATGTCATCGATGCAATAGGGAAGACGACATATTACACGTACGATGATCTTGGGCGCTTGGACAGTATTAAAGACCCGCTTACAAAAGTGACCAGTTACAAGTACGATGCCAATAGCAATCGTATACTGATGACAGATGCAAATGATGTGGCAACCAAATATGAATATGATGCCATGAATCGTTTGAAGGCGGTTGTTGAGAACTTTTCAATTGAGAATGCGGATATGGATACAAATGTCCGCACCGAGTACACCTACGACGCGGGCGGAAACCGTCTTAGCATCCGTGATGGAAACAGCTTTTTTGAAAACGATGATTATCAAACCACCTTTATATACGACTCACTGGGTCGCTTGAAGAGCGAGACTGATCCTTTAAGTCATTCGATGGCTTATCAGTACAATGCAATGGGCTCTCCTGCACTTCAAACAGATGCCAATGGACAGCGAACCTGTTTTTATTATGATGAATTGAATCGTCTGGTTGGCAAGAATTATCGCAGTGACGATGATTGTTTGTCGAATCCAACACCTTATGATGTTGCTTTTGCATACGATGCGCTGGGACGCCGTCTATCCATGACGGATGACCTGGGGACGACATCCTGGAGCTACACCAACCTCGATCTTCCGAAAAATATTTCTGCTCCACTTAGCCCGCCTGTCTCGTATGGCTATGATACATTAGGAAACCGCACCTCTTTAAGTTATGATGACAAAACATTCACCTATGGCTATAACGACCTTAACCAGTTGTCACAAGTGACAGGTTCCGGACTGACCAGTCCTGTCCAATATGGATATGACGCGGCAGGGCGTCTCAAAACGATGACGAGACCGAATAGTGTTGATACCACCTACCACTATTATGATAACGGCTGGTTGCAGGACGTTATACATACATCCGGCTCCAATATGCTGGCTTCCTATCAATATCAATACGATAATGTAGGCAACCGCGTACAAGCGATTGAGAATGTGATTCCTCCTTCATCAATTCCGCCAACCATAACACCGACGTTCACACCCACTATAACATCCACCCCTACAAAAACTGCTACACCAACATCCTCGCCTACTGCGACTATGACAGCTTCTCCAACGCCCTCCCCGACCATTACATGGACTCCAACGGCTACCGATACCTTTACACCTACCGTCACAAATACCGTCACGCCGACCGCTACGAATACGTACACACCCACGGCTACGCAAACTTTAACCCCAAGCAATACCCCTACCTCTTCGAATACCCCGACCATTACACCTACGACGCCTACTCCCACTCCCCCGGCATCGGACTTGCTCTTCAAAGATGACTTCGAAGCGGGCAACTTGAATGCCTGGGATGTTACTGTGACAGATGGTAGCGACCTGTCAGTAGTAACCTCCGCGGCGTACCAAAGTGGCAAAGGCATGCGAGCCTTGATTGATGATACCAGCCCCATCTACGTGCAGGATACCCTCCCTGCGGCGCGATTGCGTTACCGGGCGCGCTTTTATTTCGACCCCAACTCGCTGAGCATGACAAGCGGAGATGCCCATACCATCTTCAGCGGCACTGACGTGGACAGCGCCAAAGACTTCAACGTGATCCTGGGTTACAACGGCTCTTCGTATTGGATACGCGTCAACATCCGGAAGGATGATGGTAGTTACATACCCTCATCAAATTATACGATCAGCGATGCCTGGCATGTGATCGAAATGGAATGGAAGGCAAGCGCGGCAGGGTCGAACAACGGCTATATCAAACTATGGCTCGACGATACGTTAATGGAGAATGTGTCTGGCATTGACAACGACGCTCGCTCCCTGGATAGTGCATCCTTGGGTGCAGTAGCAGGGTTGGATAGTGGCACTTCTGGAACGATGCGTTTCGATAACTTCGAATCACGCAAAACTTCCTACATCGGACCCGTCGCAGGTATCCTCAGCCTTGCCAAATCGGACAGTGATTTCCATCCCATTTCCTACATCCTTCCCGCGCCTGCTCAGCAAAGCGGTTTTCCCTCCGCCTCCACCCTGGACAACTTCAACCGTGCCAACGGCGCTATTGGAGGCAACTGGTCATGGAATACTTCTGCCTTCAGCGTCTCATCCAACCAACTTGCGATAACCTCAGGCGACCAGATGGTGTTCTGGAATCCTTCATCCTTTGGGGCAGACCAGGAGGCTTATTACACCTTCTCGACCGTCAGCACCAGCGCGGATGAACAGGGATTGGTGCTGAAAGCACAAAGTTTGAGTGGGTGGGGTAATGGCTTGATGGAAGTGATTTATCACGCCGCGACCAACGTGGTACAAGTATGGACATATACCCCTGCGCAAAACTGGCTCCAGCGCGGCGCAGATATCCCGGTCGCTTTCAACAATGGCGATCAGTTTGGTGCGCGTGCCAAAGCGGATGGAACCGTGGAAGTATACAAGAACGGAATACTGGTTGCCACGCGTAGTGTGACCGCCTGGCCCCTGTACAACAGTGGCGGGTATATCGGGATTGGGATGATCAATGCTTCTTCTGCCAGACTGGATAATTTTGGAGGCGGGAATGTTTCATCTACTCCCACCGCGACTGCCACAGCAACTGCGACATCTACTCCCACCGCGACCAAAACGCCTACGCCAACTTCTACGAATCCTCCAGCCGCGACAAATACGCCAACGATAACTTCAACGTCTACACCTACCGCGACCATCACGCAAACGGCGACGATCACCCCCACCGCGACCGCTACACAACCGCCTTTCCCGCAGGGACCGATCACCATCAATTATATTTATGATGACCTCTATCGTCTTACCGAAGCCAACTACTCTACCGGCGACTACTATCACTACGGGTATGACGCGGTTGGCAACCGCGAGACACAGACCACTTTGATCGGCGGCTTGCCATCCACCTTTGATTACGATTACGATAATGCCAACCGTCTGACCAGTGTCAATGGTGTAAATTACGTTTGGGATGATGCCGGTAACCTGAAGAATGACGGTGTGAACGCCTATACCTACGATTCCGCTAACAGACTGGCAACCCTGACCGGACCGGGTGTCACCGCCTCATACCTCTACAATGGACTGGGCGACCGTCTGCAGGAAACCACAAACGATGTGACCACGACCTTCACCATGGACCTCAACTCCGGCTTGACCCAGGTACTCGACGACGGCACAAACTCCTACATCTACGGCAACGGACGTATCGCCCAACTGGACACCACTTCACTGATGACTGATTACTATATGACTGATTCACTGGGAAGTGTGCGCCAACTCACAAACGGGAGCGGAGCCGTCACCTACGCCCGCGCCTACGACCCATACGGCGTTGTGACCGCAACCACCGGAGCCTCAGCGACACCTTACGGCTACACCGGCGAATACACCACAAACGACTTGGTCTACCTGCGCGCACGCCACTATGACCCCGCCATGGGACGCTTCCTTACGCGGGATACGTGGGGAGGTGACTATAACAGACCGCTATCATATAATGCTTGGTTGTATGTATATGGCAATCCTGTCAATTATGTTGATCCTAACGGGTTGCAGGCAATTACATCCTTTGTATTTGCAAATTATTATGACAGCTATGATGAGAAACACCCGGCAGCGTTACGTTGGACAAGTCAAGAAATATCGATGACTGAACAAGCCCTTGGCAATATTGCATCCGCCTACGCAAGGGCGTACAATGCTGAGGCGGCGAAAAGAGGTGAGCTCAACGACTGTCAAACTGGTCTCGGGTTTGAGTTGTACATTGATCCTTCCACGAAAAGGATTGATCCTTTCACAGCGTTTTTCAGGATTCATGATGGAAAGATGAATTTTACAAAGTCAAGTAGTCGAAGAATCGACCCTGATACAGGTGATGACGATAATACTTATGGTGAAACATTTAGCAAAAACAAAATTACAATCTACTCACCCGGAAGATTTGACGTTTTTACATACGGCAAAGGTAATGAAAGTAGAGCTATAGTAAACTTTGGGCATCTAATCACTCATGAAATGGGACACGCCTTTGATAATGCTGTTGGGAGAAAAGCTGGTCAAGCTGTCCTCGCTACTCTTTCAACGGGGAACACCGACATAGCAAATGGATTTTGTGGCACCAAGACCACATCAGGCATAGCATGGCAATGGCGATTTAATAATGTGAATTTTGAGTATTTTGCCGACATGTATATGAATTGGTCATATAGTTGCTGGAATGGAAATATATATGATCCAAGTGCGTTAAGCCTTGATCAACAGCGTTCCAATTTTATGAATGAACATATGCCTGTCTGGATTTACGAGAAAATTGAGGGAAAATAATTCATGAAAAACATCCTCGTTTTTTTCTTACTTCTCTCTTTGGTAGGCTGCTCGTCAAGACAAACTACTTCTCCCACTGCGACCATTAGCAACCAGCCCACATTTGAGAAACCACCTACAAAGCCCCTGCCTTCACCGACTCTAACATTGACCCCCGCACCAACACTTACATATACACTTACTCCCATTCCAACATGGACACCGCTACCAACAATAGTTTCAGATACAGGTTTACAAATTTACTTTACATGGCTTGAAGGAAATGACGCCTGTCGTTTACCATGTTGGGCCGGAATTACTCCCAAGAACACGTCATGGAACGAAGCGGAACATATATTGCAACCACTGACAGGGATAGCGGAACTAGAGACACGTTTGAATAGGCCATGTATCTTTGGTAAATGCAATTATGTTACTTGGGCACTCCTTTCTGACTTGAATACTTACGGGAATGTATATAGTAAAGAGGATGCGAACACAATTCACTTAATACAACTTCAAATCGTTGACCCTTATCTTGTGAAGGCATTCAATTTACAAAGCATCTTGAACGCATATGGAAAACCTGCCATATTATTATTCAGTACTGAACCAGACCTACCTGGGGATTTGTTTTTAGAGCTGATTCTGGTTTACCCAGATAGCCAATTTATTATCAAGTATAGTAAATACGCTAAATTAAGCGATAGTCAGGTAGTAAGTTGTGGGCAAGATAGCCATATAGAGTTGATTGTGCTCGACAATAAAGAGCAACTGATGTCTGTTGACGCGATTGCCCAGGCGACTGAAACTAATCACTTAAATGTTGATGTATGGCGCAAACCTGTTGAAGTAGCAACAGGAATGACGATAGATGAATTTTACAAGACTTATAAAGAGCCGAATGTACCCTGTATTTCTACGCCATTAAGTATCTGGCGACAGTGAACTTTTCGTCTATAACCATCAAATGGTAGCCTTTTCACAAAAAGGCTAACCAAACTGTGGAACAGTTCGGCTCGCCTTCGAATGAGGTGGTTTAATTACAAGGTGACTGTCACCTTGTCGTCGGGGAAAATTCGATGCTATCCATTTGGCTTCCTTGACATGCCCCCTCCGCAACCGTATAATCTTCTAATACTTATTTGATTTATCCATATTCATTATTTTCAATCACAGTGGGGAGCCTATTGCCTGTCTCTTGAACCCAAGAGATGCTATCGGAAGCACGACTGCACACCACACACCAAAGGAACAGACTCGTGAGCCAATCAGACATTTTCAAGTTAACCATTATGGACAGTCAGGGGAGCGCCTCCTCGCAGGTATTCGAACTCACCAAATCGGAGATCATCATCGGGCGCGATGACGCCGCCGATCTGACAATCGCGTCGCAGTCCGTGTCCCGCCGCCATGCGCGTTTGATGCGTGATGGGGACACATATACGATTGAAGATTTGGGGAGCAGTAACGGCACCTTTATCAACGGTCAAAAGCTGAGCGGGCGTCATACGCTGAAAACGGGCGATCAGGTCGGTTTGGGCAAGGCAATCGTCATGGCGTATGAAGCGCCGAAGGTGAAGGAAGTCCCCGAAGAATCGGCAAAGACGGTCTATCGTCCCAGAACGCCTGTAGCGGTATCCGGCTCGATGCAAACGATGATCGGGATGGAACCGATGATGGCGTCGAAGGTGGACTCGGGTCCGATCCAGTTGGTCGTTGCCATCGCCGGTCAGCCCCCGCAAACGCACACACTCACAGCGCAAAGCCTGACACTAGGGCGTCAGGAGGGGAGCGATATCGTCATCCCTTCGCAACTCGTCTCGCGCAATCATGCAACGCTGGAAAAGGTGACCGGCGGCTACAAGTTGAGCATGTCGTCGGAAGCCAAGAATCCCATCCTCTTCGAAGGGCGTGAGCTGGAAGGTTCGCGCCTTTTGCGTCACGGCGATATTCTTCGCATCGGCAGTCTCGATCCCGGCATGATGGTCACCATCACCTACAACGCCCCAAGTCTGGCGTCGCAGGACATCGAGAAGGATATTGTCTTCGGTGAAAAGACCCTCATTCAGATCGGGCGCGATGCAACCAACGATGTGGTGCTCGACTCTCCGAGCGTGTCGCGCTTCCATGCGCAGTTCGAGCGCGTCGGTCAGCGTTATCGTGTGGAAGACCTGCGCAGTTCCAACGGCACCTTCGTCAATGACGAACGCATCGAAGGCTCGGTCTGGCTCAAGCCCGAAGATACCATCCGCGTCGGGCAGTATCGCTTCGTCATGGGCAGGGATCAACTTGCCAGATTTGACGACAGCAACGGCTTAAGGGTCGATGTCATTACCTTGAATAAGTGGGTGCGCAAAGACCTGAACATCCTTCAGAATATTTCCGTCTCGTTCAAACCCCGTGAATTCATCGTCGTCGTCGGGCAGAGCGGCGGCGGCAAATCCACGTTTGTGGATGCGGTCGCGGGATACCGCCCGGCGACTCCTCCTTCCCGCGTGCTGGTCAACGACATCGACATTTATCAACACTTCGACTCCATCCGCAACGACATCGGCTTTGTCCCGCAAAAGGACATCATCCACATGGAGTTGACCATCTATCAGGCGCTGGATTACGCCGCCCAATTGCGCATGCCCAGCGATACGACCAAAGAGGAACGAGAAAAGCGTGTGATGGAAGTCCTCGCCGATCTGGATCTCACTCATCGCAAGGATGTCCAGATTAGCGGCTTGAGCGGTGGACAACAGAAACGCGTCTCCATTGGCGTCGAGCTGTTGACCAAACCCGGGCTTTTCTTCCTCGATGAGCCTACCTCCGGTCTCGACCCCGGAACCGAAACTGCGCTGATGCAGTTGATGCGCCGCCTCGCCGACCAGGGACGCACCATCATCCTGATCACACACGCCACCAAAAACGTCATGCTTGCGGACAAAGTCATATTCCTCGCCCGCGGCGGCTACCTCGCCTGGTTCGGTCCGCCCGAAGAAGCGTTGGAATATTTCAATGAATATCGCTCCGAACGTGAACGCCGCGCTGGCAAGATCGAGTTCGATGAGATCTACGCCATCCTTGATAACCCCGCCAACGGCAAAGCCACCGATTGGGCGAAGCGTTACCGCGAAAGCAAGGCACATAAAAAATATGTGGAGCAGGCGCTTGGCGACAAGTTGTACGAGAGTAGCTCTCCCACTGTCCCCGAATCCAAAAAGACGGCTCGCAAAGCCAGCGGACCCGGAACCAAACAGGCATCCGGTCTTCAGCAGTTCATGATCCTCTCGGCTCGCAACCTGAAGATATTGACGCGCGACCGGGCAGGCTTGATCCTCATGCTTGCCACCGCGCCGATGGTCTCGTTGCTGGATGTGATCCTCGCGCTCGTGATGGGACGGACTCCGTTCGACTTCAATAACGGAGACGCCGCGCAGACGATCATCACGCTTTTCCTGTTCACGATTTACGGCGTCATGGTCGGTGGCATCTCTCAGATGCGAGAGATCGTCAAAGAGCAAGAGATCTATAAACGTGAAAGACTGGTCAATTTACAGATCCTGCCTTATGTCCTCTCCAAAATATGGATCGCCGCCATACTCGCCTTTTATCAGGCGATCGCTTACACCGTCGTTCACTATCTTGCATTTGAAATGCCCGGCGGTGCCTCCGAGTTCCTGCAAATCTATTTCACCATGAGTCTCGCAACCCTGGCGGGTATGATGCTTGGGTTGTTCGCCTCGGCGCTGGCTCCGAATGCCAGTTCTGCTCCGCTGATCGTCATCATGTTGATGTTGCCGCAGATCGTGTTGGGTGGGGCGTTGGTGCCATTGCCCACCTTTGTCAGCGCGCCGACAGCCACACGCTGGGCATTCGAGGCGTTGATGAGCATCACCGGTCCCGGCTCGGACCTCGCGGCGGATGCCTGCTGGGAACTGCCCGAGGATGTGCGCCTCGCCATGACGCTCGATGATAAGAAAGCGAACGGCTGTAATTGTATGGGCTTGAACATGCTCAAGGAAGAGTCCTGCAATTTCCCCGGCTTGGGCAAGTTCTACGACCCGGCTGTGGATCAGCCTGAGCCGGTCGAGCCTGCGCCGCTCGCTCCCCGCCCTGCCGATCCGATCATTCCTCCCGAACCTACCGCTCCTGTGGATCAGTCAGATGCCATCGCCATGGCAGAATATCTTGAGAACATCCAAAAATATAAAGAAGAAGTGACGGGTATTCAAGATAACTTCAAAAAGGAGATAGCGGCTTGGGAGGCGGAGGCGCAGATTTATCAGAATGAAGTGATCACTTATCAGCAATCGCTTGCCCAATGGCAGGTGGGGCGAGGCAAGGCGGTCTCGCCTGCCGAATTCGCCGTCGGTAAATATTACACCGACCTGACCTGGACAGTCGTCAACAAGGAAGACCCAGCCGCCTATATCGCGAAGCTGACCAAAGCCTGGGCGATTCAAGGTCTGATCATCCTGATCCTGTTCGTTGCCATTCTCTTCCTGCAAAAAAGGAAAGATGTGGTCTAGTTGTATGAAAACGTCCCGCAGGTTTTCTCGTGAAACCGGATTGGTTCAACAGAACCTGCGGGACGGTGTATGGATTGAGTAAATGAAAATGAATCGAAAAGTACAAGTCGCACTATTCACCCTGCTCGTGCCCGCCATTCTATTGACCGCCTGTGGTGGACCTTCGGAAAGCGATGTCGCAAAGCAAGCCACACTGGACGCCATCAGCGCCTATGTGCGGCAAACGTCCACGGCGGTGGCGGCGTTGAAGGCAAACCCGAACGCGCCCATTGAGACTGCGCAGGCTCAGGCGACGGCTCAGGCTGAAGCGGTCGCGGCAACCCAGGGGGCGCAGGAAGCGTTGAGCGCGGAGGATCAGGCGGCGACGGCTTCCGCGTCT
>Ga0315912_10003076_pt1 | contig 16971 bp, 14 predicted proteins | sample VfabasoilMG_FD_204469 | JGI IMG/M metagenome (GOLD analysis project Ga0315912, IMG submission 204469) | Garden soil microbial communities collected in Santa Monica, California, United States - V. faba soil | ecosystem: Environmental > Terrestrial > Soil > Garden | place: USA: California... | reverse complement strand
ACCAAACTCACCGATCAACGTTGGTTGCTGGCCTATGGAACGAAGGGTTTCAGTTTTGTGGTGCGTCATTAATTTGTGGAAGGTTTCCCGGATAACTTGTTTGCCAAAAACCGGTTTAAGTTCCAAAACATCGATGGCAAACCAGGCCGAGTATTCTTTGGTGAGGAGAGTGGCCACATCGTATTGGTGTGGAGCGTGCACCATGCGCGAAGCATCGGTAGAAGAAAACTTCGGGAGCTCGGTCAGTACTGCCGGTTCGGCAAAGATCAGCCACGTGCTATCGACTTCAAGAAGTGCATGGCTATATCTTAAAGCGAATGATTTAAAATAGTCTTCAGTAAAATTTACTTTATGCCCATTTCTTTTGGTGAAGAAATCGGGTTTTAACAGAACCGGTTTTCCATTTTCATTATATCCCCACACACCGGCCTGCTGCCAAATGTCTTGTGTTCGATCTTTCCATACAGAAGTTTTGGATGGGTTTAATTGTACTTTCCTTAATTCTTTTGGTCCGGTTAGAGCAAATTCAAATTCGCCAACTTCGAGTGTATTGCCACTTCCGGCAATCATACTTTGAAGTGGGGTGGGCATTACACCATTTTTTAATTGTCCAAGGGAATCCAGGTTGCTATATGCAATATATCCTGTGCTGGGCTCATTGAAGGTGTCGAACCCGATAACATTAGGCATGCCCTTTAATTTTATGGCTAATTGTTTGATGGCATTGATATAATGCGACTGCAAATAATCCTGCGCGCTCATGCCTTCAATTTGAACTTGTGGCGCAAAATCATTGCCTCCAAAAAAAAGTGTAAACATAGTGGCCGATCCAAGTTTGTATAGGTTGGTGGGCCAGATCATGGGAGGAATAGGGTCGCCCTCTTGGTTGTGAATGTAGGCGGCACCACATTCGGTAAATTTTTTTGGATCGAAACCAACTTTCTCCAGCGTCCAATAGGGTGCGCCATCACCTCCGGTGAAACGGCTCCAAACGTCCTGGTGGGGATCGATAAATACATTCAACTCATGATCGGCTGCTTTTTTTACAATGGCTTGCATGTAATTCAGGTATTCCTCATCAAACTGATCAGGTCCTGCATGCTCAATGGCTTCCCATGTGATGACCAACCGGAGAAAACGATAGCCCCATTTTCTCAAGCGTTCGAAATGTTCATCGGCTTCTGATAAGGGAAAAGGGCGCCCGGCAAATGAAACGGTGTATGCCGATTCGTAAAAATTTTCCTTCTGGTGACTGGCCAGTTTAGGTGTGAACGGTATTTTGGAACTGCCACTTACATTGATGCCATGCAAAATCATGGTGCGTCCGGTTTGGTCAATAAACCAGGTTCCTTTTGTGGAAATATTTTTTGTGAGTGGATTATACAGCATTATGGCCTCGCCCTTAACCACCATGTCGCTTGTGGTTCGGATTAATTTTTCGGTTTGTATTTCAGGGTAAGGCGAATCGGTAAACAAATAGAAATATGCGCTCGTACTCAAAACGGGGATTAATACGGCTAAGCCTAAAATAATTTTCTTGAAAGTTTTCAAATCGGTAGAATTTTTGCCCCGAAAGGTACAAAAGATAAAAAGCGATTAGGTTAAGCCAGATTTAAGAAATCAAGCTTGTACCTATTGAAGGTCAGGTGGGTTCAATTCACCGTAACAAATTTTAAGCAAACCGGTTTCCCTACCGGTATTTTTTTTCCGGTGTCAGTAAGTAATCCTGTTTTCTTATTGCGTCTAAAAATTACGATTTCATCGCTTTCCTGGTTACCGACCAAGAGGAAGTTGCCGGAAGGGTCTATCTCAAAATTGCGGGGAACTTTTCCAAGCGTGGGTTGACGGCCGACAAAAGTAAGTTTTCCGTTTTTATCAATGGAGTAGATGCCCAGCTCGTGAATGTCGCCCCGCATGGAGCCGTATAGAAATTTTCCATCCGGTGAAATGTGAATATCGGCCGCACTCACCTTCCCCGTAAAGCCGGGGGTTGTCATGGAAACCATTTGTTTTTGCTTCAATTTGCCATCGTTGTAGTCAAAGGCAGAAATGTCCCCGGTATTTTCATGGATCACGTAAGCGTATTTATTATTCGGGTGAAATATAAAATGTCGTGGTCCTCCACCAACGGCTATACTCGTAAAAGCTGGCTCAGCAGGAGTGAGGGGTTGGGGTTTGGAATAATTTACGTTGTAGATGTTCACCTTGTCTGTGCCTAAATCAGGAACAAATAAATATTGATTATCTTTTGATAAGACAGTTGCATGCACGTGTGGCCTGTCTTGATTAGGTTTTACGCTGCTGCCCTGGTGCTGAATGACCTGAGTTTCATTGCTTAAAGAGCCATCTGCTTTAATGGGGATGGCGATTAAACTTCCTCCCACGTAATTACCCGCAAACACAAATTTATTTGTATCATCAACTGAAACATAGCACGGACTCTTGCCGCCTGAACTTACACTATTCAGGAAAACCATTTTACCAGTTACAGCATCAAATGAAAATGAGCTAATGTTGCCATCACCTGCCTCGGAGACTGAGTAAATAAATTTGCGGTCGCGACTAATGGCTAAATAGGATGGATTTTGTATTCCGAGTACTTCAGATTTCTTTGCCCACTCTCCGGTTTCGTTGTTAAATGAATACAGGTATATACCCTGACTTTTGCCTTCAGAAGTGTAAGTCCCAACCAGCAGATTATAAATTTTATCGGATGTCTGCGCTGAGGCCATTGAGATAAAGCATAAAGATATTGTTACTAAAATTAGTTTCATGTTTAAAGTTGTTAATGTGCTCTTATACAAGGGGCTCAAATATAATTGCAATAATTTTTTAAATTAGCTAATTAGTTGACGAGTGGTTGGGCTGTCGCTTAATGCGGAATAGATTTTGATTAACTGACAAGCCATGCACTAAACGATTTCCAGAATTGGAATTTGTAAAAGTTCAAGACGGAATAGTGGTACAGCAGCAAAATAATCAGAACCACAGGAAAAACATTTCGCCTGTTGTGCGACCGCCAATCCCAGATGCACAGCCCTATCAATAAGAGGTCGGCAATAAAAAACCCAACCACGGGAGCAATGGGATGGCCCTCTATGGTATATAGATATGGCACCACAGGTTTCATGAAAATGTGAATAATTCGATCGGTTGCCGGTGTTAACATCGGGAACACCGTGCAAGCCATGTATCGTGCATGTACGGTTGGCTTTTTCCTGTTGTACATGGCAAGACCATAAAGTATCGCGAAAGCGATAAGAGCATTCACCACAAGCGCAACAAAAAAATTATTCATCGTTTGGAGTTCCTGAATGTCGCGTAGTTTGTAGCGCAATAAATCCAACGTTGTGAAAATCACGAAAGGAACTAACACGTAAGAAAACTTTCCAATAAACCTATGTAGAGGCCGTTTGTTTACCCGAATCAGATAGGCTTGTGAAATCAGCATGAGGCACCAGAGGATGAGGGCCATGCCGTGCAAGTGCATTCGGTAGTTTTCCTGATCTAATATCCGGGTGAAATAGGTGTACCAAAACGCGAGAATCACCAATAGAAAGAAGACAGTGAACCAATAGTAGCTCCTGTCGAATAAATTTCTTTCGAGTTTCACTCTCTATTTCCCAATCAGCCCTTTGTATTGATCGGCCGTTAGCAGCCCGGCAATTTCAGACGCATTTGAAATTTTAACTTTCACCATCCATCCAGCGCCATAAGGATCGGAATTTACTTTTTCAGGATTGGCATCAAGCCCCTTGTTCACCTCCGATACGGCTCCGCTTACGGGCATAAACAAGTCGGACACGGTTTTCACAGCTTCCACCGTTCCAAAAACATCATGCTGCTTTAGGGTTTGACCGGCTGCGCTAATATCCACATAAACAATATCGCCCAATTCCCCCTGGGCAAAATCGGTGATACCAATGATTGCTGTATCGCCTTCAATCTTAACCCATTCGTGATCTTTTGTATATTTTAAATCCTGGGGAATGTTCATAGGTAGTGGAATTAGTGGTTAGTATTTGAGTTGATAGTCCTTGTATTGAATTGCGATCAAAAATAATAAAAGAAAGTCCTAAAAACTCAAGGCTGACGACTATGTGCTCAATACTATTTTTTAATGGCAAGCCTAATCGAATTTTTTAGTCTATAATAATTGTAGGGTAGTGGAATCTTAAGATGGGATGGATAGTTCGGCTATCGCGAGGTCTTCCGGGGTATCAACTCCAATGGTTTCTCGTTGTGTTTCTGCAGTAAGAATGGAGTAGCCGTTTTCCAGCCATCGAAGCTGTTCCAGCGATTCGGTTTTTTCGAGAATGGTTTGTTTTAATGTTGATAATTTTTGCAGCACATCCGTGCGATAGGCATACATCCCTATATGTTTATAAAATGTATGATGGGCAAGCCAATCTTGCTCATTTTTTCCCCTCACGTATGGAATAGGCGACCGACTAAAATAAAGAGCCTGGTTGAAGGTCCCTCTCACCACTTTTACTATGTTTGGGTTCAGCAGATGTTCCGCACTTTCAATTTTTTTTATGAGGGTTGCGATTTGAGTTTCTCCATCGAGAAAAGATGTTAGTAGATTAATTTGTTCAGGGTCAATGAAGGGTTCATCACCTTGAATATTAATGACATAGTCGAATTTCTCAGATAGTTTTTCAATTACTTCCTGACACCGGTCGGTGCCGCTTTGATGGTGGGTGCCGGTCATCATAGCTGGTCCAAATGATTTCACGTGTCGGTAGATGCGCTCATCATCTGTGGCTACAATTACTTCTGTTAATGATGACTTTATGCATTGCGTGTAAACGCGTTCAATCATAGTTTTTCCGCCAAGCATGGCCAATGGCTTTCCAGGAAAACGGGTGGAAGCATAGCGGGCAGGAATAATGCCGATGGTTTTCATAAAGTGTCGGATGTTGGATGTCCTAAGTTCGATGACGGATGATTGATAAATATTGGATAATCCGTCATTTTCATATTTTCCGCACTTTCAATGTTGATCCTTCTGTTTCCACAACTTCAATCGCTTCACCTTTTTCAATGTATTCGCCACGGGTGAAGGCATCGTAAATTTTATCACTAATTATTACTCTTCCTGAAGGGCGGAGAATGGTGAAGGCAACGCCTTTCTGTCCTGAGGAAATTTCGGGAACGAAATTGGCCGTGAACCCCTTATCTTTTTCCTGGGTTTCCGAAAGAGTATATTTTTTGAAAGCTTTTGTATCGGCCAGTTTAGCACCGCCCATAAACAACAGAAACAACCCTCCACAAATTCCTCCGAATGCTGTGAACCCGGCAATAATAATATCGCCCATTGGCACTAAATCGAAATTGAAATAATCGTTGTTGAGCATGATGAGGACCAGCGAACTCAAAGTAAGCGTAATGCCCAGCACCCCGGCCACACCAAAACCCGGAATAAAAAAAACCTCGGCTAAAATGAGCAGGAAACCAATAAGTAAAGTGATGATTTCCCAATATTCTGCAAGCCCGTTGAGATAATATGGAACGAGGTACAAAACCAATGCTGTGATGGCTGCAAAAAGCGGAAACCCAATTCCGGGTGATTGCATCTCAAAGTAAATTCCTCCAATAATGATGAGGATCAGCAACCCACTGATAAATGGATTTATGATAAAGGCAATAATTTTTTCGGAGGTGCCCAGTTTAAAAGTACTTAACTTATAATTCTCTACTTTATTTCGCTGGAGAATCTCTTCAACGGATGTTACCTGTGCTTCGCAGTAACCATGTTTCAATGCTTCAGAAGTTGTGAACGTAATAATTTCACCCTCCTTTTTTATTCCTGGAATTGACTTGCGATCGTCAACCATACCTTCGGCAATGTCTGGATTACGATGGTTGGCCTCCGCGGTTGCGCGCATGGTTTTACGAAAATAGGATTGGTATTTCTCCGGAGCCTTCTCGCCTTCTCCTGTCACCACAGTGGCGGCACCAATAGTGGCGTTTTTTGTCATGTAGATACTATCACACGCTATGGAAATATATGCTCCTGCTGAGGCAGCGTCAGAATTAATAAAAACCCAAATGGGCTTTTCAAATTTCATAATGTGGTCAACAATTTCACCGGCATCGCTCACGGCACCGCCATAACTGTCCATTTCCACGATTACATAATCGGCTTTGATGGCCGCGGCATTTTCAAGTGCGAGCCGTACGTAGCGGTTCATGGCCGGTCCAATTTCATCTTTGATTTCCATTACCATTACTTTTGGCTGGGCCACAGATGAAAGCGCAAGAAGACAAAAGAAGAGGACTGTAAGGATTCGTTTCATTTTAAGAAGGTTTGAAGCTGAATGTATTATATGTTGGATACGTAAAATTTTGAATTTTGTCTCTCCTACATGTAACTTTTTGCTTCTTGCATCAAATTTACTCAATTGTCAATTTCCATCTTCATTTTGTAACTTTCGTTTTTGATTCCTTATGATAAAAACCATCCTGCTCACGTTTATCACCACCCTTGCCCTGGCAGGCACAACAGATTCCCTTCGAACGGAAGTCATTGATGGTAAAACCTATATTATTCATCGCGTAGAGCAAAAGGAAACTTTGTTTTCCATTTCAAAAAAGTATGGTGTGGCTTTGATTTCTGTTGTTGAGAACAACCCGAATGCGAGTTCGGGATTAGAACCGGGAGATCTGATAAAAGTGCCGTATTCCCCTAATAACCGAACAAAAACCAAAGAGGGAACCATCCATAAGGTTGGCCAAAAGGAGACGTTGTATTCTATTTCCAAGCAATACGGTGTTACTGTTGATGATATAAAATCGTGGAATAACCTGACCAGTAATGGGTTGAAATTAGGCCAGGAATTATTGATCAAAGATAAAGTTCTTGAAAAGAAGGAAGTGAACACGCACACAGTTGCCGCGTCCGAAACGATGTATTCGATATCAAGAAAATATGGTGTAACTGTTCAACAAATAAAAGACTGGAACCAACTATCGTCAGATGAATTAAAACCCGGACAAATAATTTTTATTTCCGGTCCTATGGAACAAAATAATTCCAACAAAGAGTCCAATACATCGGTTGCATCCGGAAACAATCCCTCCAACGGAACCAGTGCTGTCGCGGGTGTAAGTGTTTCGAATGCCAATGTAATTCCTGTTACCGAATCAGTCGTGGGTTCGGATGAAGTGCGGGAAACCGGTATGGCCATGTTGTTGGATGGTACAGAAGGGAATCGAAAATATCTGGCGCATCATCGCACGGTGAAACCGGGCACCATTCTTCGGGTAAAAAATAACGCTCAGCGAAAAGAAGTTTTTGTGCGTGTGATCGGCAACCTTCCCAGTACTGAAGCCAGCGATGTAGTGCTGCGAATTTCGAAATCAGCTTTCGATAAGCTTGGTGGCGATGGGAAAATCCAGGTGGAGATTACTTATTTTAAGTAGAGGATAAGGCGATCAATAAGCCCTTACCAGTTTTCCTTCCATATAATTTACATAAGATCGATTAGCCACGCGCATGCCTCCCGGGGTTGGGAAGTCACCAGTGAAATACCAGTCGCCTGTATTGTTCGGTATAGCCTTGTGAAGATTCTCTATAGTCTGATACACCACTTGCACTTCGGCTACCATGCCAACGGGCTTCACGATATCACTAATTTTATTGGAAATTTCTTCTGGTGTAAATTGATTGTAAAGTTCTTTAACATGATTAATTGCCAGGGGTTCTGATTCGCTGTGCAAACATTTCTCATAAACTTCTGCTAATAAATTTTCTTTGCCCTGATCTTTCAGTAACTGAATCATAGCACGAAAGGCAACGAAGTCGCCCATCTTACTCATGTCAATACCATAACAATCCGGGAAGCGAATTTGTGGTGCGGATGAAACCACAACGATCTTTTTCGGGCTGAGACGGTCGAGCATTTTTAAAATACTTTTCTCAAGTGTAGTACCCCGTACAATGGAATCGTCAATTACCACCAATGTGTCTTTGCCTTTGCGGATTACCTCATATGTTGTGTCATACACATGTGTTACCAGTTCATCGCGGTGGGCATCATCCGTAATAAACGTTCGAAGCTTGGCATCTTTAAGAACAATTTTTTCAATGCGTGGCCGGAATGAAAGTAAATCCTCCACACTTTCCACGGTAGGCTTTCCATCCACAATATGGTCTTTCTGTTTGCTGATTAGATACTCCTCTACGCCAGCCATTAATCCGTAAAAAGCTGTTTCAGCGGTATTGGGGATGTAGGAGAATACAGTATTCTTTAAGTCAAAATTGATGGCTCTAAGCACCTGAGGCACAAGCAGTTGGCCTAGTTTTTTTCGTTCCCTATAGATGTCTGGGTCGTTTCCACGTGAAAAATAGATGCGCTCGAAGCTGCATGATTTCTTTTCTCCAGGCTCAATAATTTGCTGTTGCGAGTATTCTCCGTTCTTGGTCACAATCAGCGCATGGCCAGGTTTTATCTCCTCAATCTGACTGTATTCTACATTAAAAGCGGTTTTAATGGCTGGTTTCTCCGAAGCCACCACCACCACTTCCTCATCGGCATAAAAATATGCCGGCCGTATGCCGTTCGGGTCGCGCACCACAAACGATGACCCGGACCCGATCAGTCCAGCCATTGCATAGCCACCATCAAAATCTTTACAGGCACGTTTTAAAAGGCGCTGCAGGTTAATTTCATTTTCAATAATGTCCGATACCTCCTGATTAGAAAAATGATCCTTGTATTGCGCGAAAAGTGTTTCTACTTCTTCATCCAGAAAGTGCCCGATTTTTTCCATCACCGTAATGGTGTCCACTTTGTCTTTTGGATGCTGCCCCAGGTTTACCAGGATGTCAAACAGCTCATCTACGTTGGTCATGTTGAAGTTGCCCGCCATCACCAGGTTGCGACTCCTCCAGTTGTTTTGTCGAAGGAATGGGTGCACATTTTCAATGCTCGTTAATCCGTGTGTGCCGTAGCGCAAATGGCCAAGCCAGAGTTCGCCTGTAAAGGGTACATTCTCTTTTAACCACTTTTCGTTTTTGAAATTTTGCTTGCCCACCTTCTGTGCCCTCACGTATTTCTCCCCGATTTTCTTAAACAACGCGGCCACCGGCTGCACCTCCATGGTGCGATAGCGGCTGATGTAGCGGAAGCCCGGCTCCACATCTAATTTTATATTGGCGATTCCGGCTCCATCTTGCCCGCGGTTGTGCTGCTTCTCCATCAGGATGTACATCTTGTTCATGCCATAGCTTGGCCCGTATTTTTCGATGTAGTAGGAGAGAGGTTTTCGTAACCTCACCATGGCAATGCCGCACTCGTGCAGGATTTGATCGCTCATTTTTGAGAGTTAATCGTGTATTCGTAATGAAAAATATGAGAACAGTTAATCATTAATCATGGTTCAAAAAATATTGCAGTGTGTTTCAATTTAATCTCTTTGTTGATACCACACATATTCCTTCCCAGTCCAATAAATTAACCCGCTTGACGATTCTAATTGCTCAACCAGGATAGCTTCACCTTTCAGTTTAGCTATTGCAGTCTGGTCAACACCGGTTCCAATATTTTTCTTGTCGTAAACTTGCCATACACTCATCCACAGATAATCATCATCTTGTCCGTTTGGTATTGCTGTGCCGGCTCCTGCTAAAAAGTATTTCTTAGTTCGGGGGTGATAGATCAGGATTCCTTTTTTATTGGTTTTACCTTCGATCACCGCAAGGGCGTAATCCATAATTTTGTCTCCATCAAAGTCGCCTCGCAAATAGAAAGGATTAAGGCTCGTGTTTATGGCATAAGTTGAGCGAATATTTCCTTGATAAAAATCGGAAAGCGCCTTAGGTAAGTTTAAGTCCCACCACGATTTTTTTAAAGTCTCACTTTGTTCATAATTCTCCTGGCACAGTGTAATTGATGGAATAATAAAAAGCAGAATTGACAGGAATTTCATTATCCACATACTTTCTGAAGGATTTATCTTTTATCGAAGCCCAAAGTTAATCCTATTAATCCACCCCATCAATGAATTGGGCTGAAAGAAAAGCCACAGCAGCACAAGGGCAAGAAATGCTCCAAATAGAATTGGGAATATTGATTTCTGTTCGGTGGTTTGGTTCGTTTTGGGCTGCTTCAGAAACATAAAATAGGGTATCCGGAGGTAGTAATAAAGCGAAACAACCGTATTCAATAAGCCAAAAGCGAATAGCCATATCAAAAAGTCCTTTCCAGTTGCGGACCAAGCCTCGAGTAGTCCGGTAAACACGAATAATTTTGCCGTAAAACCAGCGGTAATGGGCAACCCCACCAGTGAAAGCATGCCAAGAGTCAGTAGAACGGCCATGCCAGTCTCAAGCCTGCCTAAACCCTGGAAGTCTGCAAGGTTTTTTGTTTGATAACGGTCTTCAAAATATTCAAGCGTTAAAAAAGCAAGCAAAGTGCTGAATACGAGCACGGTACTATAAAAGAGGAAGAAGTGGGAGCCATTCGCTGACTGCGTAGCGATAGCCACCAGTAGAAAACCCGCCTGGCCTATAGATGAATAAGCCATTAAGCGCTTGGCATTTTTTTGCCAAAGGGCTGAAAAGTTTCCTACAGTTAATGTGATGATGGCGATAATAGCCATAATGGATTGCCAATCGAATTTGGTTCCGCCATTCAGGCCAAACGCAGAAATTATCTTTATCAAAACCGCTCCGGCAGCAATTTTCGGGATTGTAGAAAACAGCGCCAACACGGGCATAGGTGTAGACTGATAAACATCGGGAGCCCAAAAATGAAATGGTGATGCTGCCATTTTGAAGAGCAGCCCCATAATTACCATCATACCTGCGCCAAGAAAAAGTTCGTTGTCGTTGAATTTTAATTTCTCTGAAAACCTTGGAGATGAAAATTCGAGCGTATCCGACAAACCATAAATCCATGTAATTCCAAAGATCATGATGGCTGTTGCTACCGAACCGTAAATAAAATATTTCATACTTGCCTCTGCACTTTGCTTATCGAAAGCATACCCGGCTAGTACATAAGCTGGAATAGACATGAGCTCGAGACTAAGGATTATCATTGCAAAGTGTTGGCTCATCACCAACAACTGTGCACCGAGCATAATGGAGAGTACTAAAGAAAAATATTCAAACGGGTTTTTAACAGTAAATTTAGAAGTGCTCAATATCACTACAAGAATTCCTGTACCATCAATAAGCCAACGTAGGTAGAAACTGAAATCATCCCTGCTCAGCATTCCTCCAAAAAGATTTATGGAATTGGAAACAGGGTTATCAAAAAAAAGGCAAATTGTGTTGCCGGCCAGTATTCCAAAACTAAAAATCCGGGCAACTCTTTTGTTTTTGGTGATCAGTCCGGCTATGATCAATAATAAAAGCCCGCATGAAAGAAATATTTCCGGGTACAGAAACTCAAGGCTGGCTGTTGTCCATTCTAATTTATCGGAAACTGAATTCATTTGATACAGATTTCACTAATGCGCACCATCCTGTTTATCATATTTAAAAAATGTGCGAATCTGAATGTAGAATGTTTATCTTCGCCCGGTCAATAAATGTGTCACCAAAAATAGACTTTCTACTTGGCAGGCCAAAAAATAATTTCTCCTTAACGGCTCGTTTACTGAAACGAATACTCGGCTTTAAATCTACACTACCTGCACAATCTCAAATTAACCCAACAATAATATGGAAGGCCAGCTAAACGACCCCAAAGTTATTCGCGCCTGGACTATGTATGATTGGTCTATCTCGGTTTATAATTTAGTGATTGGCACCACGTTTTTTCCAATCTACTTTTTAGGAGTTACGAAATCAAATTACGGGGAAGATACTGTTCCGTTTCTTGGTCGCATATTTAAGAACAGCGCCCTTTACGATTACACGCTGTCAGCGGCTTATTTGCTGATTGCCATTATGTTGCCTATCCTTTCTTCCATTGCCGATACTGCTGGAAATAAAAAAATATTCTTGAAATTCTTTTGCTACCTGGGAGGCCTGGCCTGCATTGGCATGTACTGGTTTAGTGGTAATAATGTGGGGTGGGGAGTTGTCTGTCTTATGCTGGCGGCTATAGGTTATGTGGGTAGTATGGTTTTTTATAATTCATATCTGCCTGAAATATGCTCCGAAGATCAGATGGATCGTGTGAGCGCCAAAGGTTTTTCAATGGGGTATATAGGAAGTGTGTTGCTGCAATTGATCGGTTTTGGATTGGTGCTTTATTTCACAGGGAAGACTCCCGAGGATAAGGTATCTGGCCCTCTTTATACTTTCGTGCTTACCGGCCTTTGGTGGATGGGGTTTGCACAAATTCCATTTTATATTTTAAAAGACAGAGGGGCAAACAATGCAATCAAAAGCAATTATGTTTCGAGGGGTTTTAAAGAATTGCATAAAGTTTGGCTCCAGGTAAAGGAACTTTCAATTTTGAAATGGTTCCTTACCGCCTTTTTCTTTTATAGCATGGGCGTTCAAACCATAATGCTGGCCGCAACTATATTTGGTTCGAAGGTGCTTGGGCTGCCAACTGCTAAATTGATCGTAACCATAGTCATTATACAGTTGGTGGCTATCTTAGGCGCCTTTGTCATGTCCAGGCTGTCTAAGTTTTTCGGTAACCTGTATGTACTTACCGGTGTGGTTATGCTGTGGATTCTGATTTGCGTTTCATCATACCAAGTGGCCAACCTGAAAGAAGCAGGCAACAATGTTGAATATTTTTTTTATGGATTGGCAGCGAGCGTGGGCCTGGTGATGGGAGGGATACAATCGCTCAGTAGAAGTACATACAGTAAACTTATGCCACCAACAAAAGACACCGCTTCATTCTTTAGTTTTTATGATGTTACCGAAAAAGTGGCTATCGTAATTGGAATTTTCAGCTTTGGCTTTATTGATGAATTATTCGGAATGAAAAACTCCGTACTGGCACTCATTGTGTTCTTTGTGCTCGGATTGATTGGTTTGGTAATCGCTATACAGAAACAACGGTATATTCAGTATCGATCATTTAGTAGTGAAGGTGTTTAACGGTAATGCCGTTATTGATCAATTGTTTCAAAGACTCGATCCCAATTTTAAGGTGACTGTCCACAAATCCTGTTGTTACGACCTTGTCACTTGCTTCGGTTTTAACTCCTTCAGGAACCATAGGTTGATCGGAGACAAGTAGTAATGCACCGGCTGGGATCTCATTATAGAAAGCAGTGGTAAAAATGGTTGCGGTTTCCATATCAATGGCCATCACTCTTATTTTCACTAAGTATTCTTTAAAATTATCATCCCACTCCCACACGCGCCTGTTCGTGCTGTAAACCGTTCCAGTCCAATAATCTTTGTCGTTGTCGCGAATGGTGGTGGAGATTGCCTTTTGCATGGAGAATGAAGGCAACGCAGGTACCTCTGGAGGAAAATAGTCATTGGAAGTGCCTTCACCCCGTACGGCTGCTATGGGCAATATAAAATCCCCGAGGTCATTCTTCTTTTTCAATCCACCACATTTGCCCAAAAACAAGCAGGCTTTAGGCTGAATAGCCGAAAGGCAATCCATAATTGTGGCAGCATTCGGGCTGCCCATTCCAAAATTTATTATCGTGATGCCATTGGCTGTGGCACTGCGCATTGCTCGGTCGGCACCTTTCACTTCAACACCAAACATGTCGGCAAATTTTTTAACGTAGTTATCGAAGTTTGTGAGCAAAATATATTTACCAAAATCTTCCAGCGCCATTCCGGTGTAGCGTGGAAGCCAGTTTTCAACAATGGATTGTTTCGTCTTCATATTGCAAAATAGGAAATGTTTGTTACTGATTTTCTATCTTGAAATTCAGGGGCTAAATGTTTAGGTAGCATACGAACAACCACCCAACCACTAACGAGCAACGATTTTAAGAGTTATTTTTAGGCCATGAACCAGTTGCGACTCCCCTCATTTGATTTTAAAATTAAAAAGGAAGGAGGGAAGAACTTGATCCTCGACTTAATCCGGAAAAAGTATGTTGTCCTCACACCCGAAGAATGGGTGCGACAGCATTTTATTCATTACCTGGTAAATGATTTGAAATACCCCAAATCGCTTTTTAAAGTTGAGTCCGGATTGAAATTTAATCGGTTGCAAAAACGTTCCGATATATTGATCCACAACAGGGAAGGAAAGGCCTGGATGTTGATCGAATGCAAATCGTCTGATATTAAACTCACACAAAAAGCATTCAACCAGATTGCTGTCTATAATATGTCTATCGGGGCCAAATATTTAGCTGTTACCAACGGAATGGTTCATTACTGTTGCGAGGCTAAAACCACTTCGCAGGAAGCCACCTTTTTGAACGAATTTCCACGATTTGATGTGGAAAGCTGATTTTTAAAAACAATTCCTTTTCATAATCTTGAGGGAAAATTACCGACATGAACTTAAAGGCACTTGATAAAGACATCCAGGGATTGATTAAGACACGAAGTGAGCTTCTTAAAATCAATTATAACAATCCCAAGTATGATGAGCTGGAAGAAAAGCTTCACGATGAGGAAGATGCTTTCCAGGAAAAGTATGGGGAGTATTTAGAAGAAATTTTGCAGGATATACACGATGAACATTGTCCCGATTCGGATGTATTAATGCCTATTGCCTATCTCGCTAAAAAATATTCAGTTTCAGAAAAAGGTAAATACACAGTAGATGCCTCCGAAGGTGTTTATGTGGAAACCGAGAAGTATGCCGGGAAAGACACTAAACTTGTAATCCTGCCCAACCCTATTCGCATTGTGCTGAATATTTCAAAAGAAAATCAACAGGTGGTGTGGGAGGGGAAGTAAATTATAATGGAAATAAAAAAGGCCGGATTCCCGGCCTTTTTTTATTCATATCTCTCCCTATCAAGGAACCGGTAATTCGTTTCCGATGTAATCATTGGGGTTAACATATTGGATTCTTGCTCCAAACGTAAAGTTAATTGTCCGTAAGAATTCGTTAGCTATAAAGGCTTGACCTCGTGGATTAGGGAAAAGTCCATCCAATGCGAAAGCTCCAAAAGGAGGCTCCAATGAGGCAGTTATTGAACTACCATTGATTGTAGTATTTAAGCTATTATACAGGGCCTTTAAATCCATAAGGGCTACCTTTTTACCGCCAGTATTTGCTGTCGTAATTGCAGTGTTTATAGCTGTATTAAATTCGTCAGTCCTTGCTTTTATTGCTGTAACTTCATCCACGTCCACCACCCATTTATCGGCAATTGGAAATGGTGTCCAGAGCATTGGATTAGCTGAGCCGTTAGTGTCGTAAAGACCCCAACCTGCACGCTGCCCATAATTAACATTGCATTTGTTAACTAAAGCCCCTTGCCCCAAGGAATCAGTTGGAAGCGTTAGTACAAAATAATCTCCAACCTCGATGTCACCAACTTTTGTTACAGGCTTAAATTGTCTAACTTTTTTATCGGCATCAGCCCCAACAGATACAATGAAATAATTATTACCTGCAGCAAAAAGTGGAGATCCATCTGGCGTTGAATAACCGTAAGCGGTATAAAGATCATTTAGAAGTGTGGCAGTGCCCGCATCTAACTGGAAAGGGGTAATTCTTGGTCCTATGGTCGTAAAGTAAGGGAGCTTAGTAAAATATGGCACATTCGCTACAACTCCTTTTGCATCCGTTGATGAGGCTAACATAGCGGTAATTGCTCCTGTTATACTGGGTGTAAATGCTGCAAGAGGAGTCATATCACCAGGATTAGTTCCATTGGCATTACCACTTGCCCCATTTCTTGCATAGTCAACAACATCGAAATCGCCAAGCCATATAGAAAAGAATGTGGCTTGTTTTTCGGCAGCGTCAGCAAGCACGGTTTTAGCCGCTGGGTTGGAAGCAAATCTTCCGTAAAATGGATTTAGGGTACCATAATTTGGCACATTAGCAGCCTCTACTAATTTAAGCCCTACAACACCGAAATTATTTAGGGATGCTTTATCCCCAGCAAAAGCTGTGAGTGGGTCACCTGGAACTTTTGGTTTAGGGGAGGGTGTATTGGCGGTACAAGCAAGATCAATTTTCAGTGCGAACCTTCCGTAAGGAATTGTGTTCGTTGGAGGATTGACAAATCCACCAAAACCTCCATTTGGGGAAGTAAAGATTGGCGAATTAAAAGCTGCGTTGTTATTAAAATCAGAAAACTGTTCTGCAAGTATTTTAGCATAGGTTGAATTCTGCCCTCCTTCATAAAGGGCTCCATTCATAAATCCGGCTGTAGCCGATCCTCCAATAGCAACGTATTTTGTAAGGCTAAGGTCGCCATCGGTTGGTTCAACGGTCGGAGGAAAATCGTATGTGCACGCGCCTGTTAGTAAGATGGTAACAAACGCGATTGATATTTTTCTCATTTTCATATTGATTAATGATTTATTATTTATCTCAAGAATTCATCGAAGGTAAGGCTAACATAATATATGGCTCCGAGTGTAGGGCCTCCATAATTCAAAACATAACGCTCATTGGTCAGGTTAGAACCGCCAATCTTTAAAACCGATTTAATGGTTTTTAACTTACAGCTGACTTGTGCATCGATAGTACCAATTGCGGGAACATCGCCTTGTGCAAAGCTGGACTCCCAGAGGAAGGCATTTTGCCAGCGGTAAGAAATGTTGAAGCCTACCTTATCGGTAACCTTCCGGTTGCTAAAGCTTATATTATACTTATGCTCCGGTGTATTGAACTCAGCCAAATATCCTTCATCTCTTAATTTAGTTGCATCAGACAGCCTGTTCCAATTGTAGTTGGCTCCAAGTTTATAACCTCTTGCTAAATTATACTCCAGGTTGATAGCCAGACCCCGTGCCGTTAGTTTTCGATCTACATTGGTGGGAACGGAGAATGTGTTTTCTTTTCCGGTGGTTATTATAGGGGTAAGCAGAGTTTGAGCATTACGAATATTCTGCTCTGAGCGAGGATCAAAAAGATAAGTAGCTTGGTCCATTCCGGTAAT
>Ga0315912_10003075_pt1 | contig 16974 bp, 12 predicted proteins | sample VfabasoilMG_FD_204469 | JGI IMG/M metagenome (GOLD analysis project Ga0315912, IMG submission 204469) | Garden soil microbial communities collected in Santa Monica, California, United States - V. faba soil | ecosystem: Environmental > Terrestrial > Soil > Garden | place: USA: California... | reverse complement strand
GAACTGCAAGTGCTGGCCATGCAAGCCGACGTGACGCGCATCATGACGTTCCAACTCGCGCGCGAGGCCAGCACGCGCACGTACCCGGAAATCGGGGTCCCCGATGCACATCACCCGCTCACACACAACGCCGGAGATCCGGAAAAAATGGCGCGCGTCGCCAAGATCAACGAGTTTCACGTCTCGCTCCTTTCCTACTATTTGCAGAAACTCAAAGCAACCAAAGACGGTGATGGAACGCTGCTGGATCATTCCGTCACGCTCTACGGCAGCGGCATGGGCAACCCCGACGTTCACGATCATGTGAACCTGCCGATCATCGTCGCCGGTGGCGCAGGCGGAATCAAAGGCGGTCGCCACGTAAAGTACGAGACGCCGCAACCGCTCGCGAATCTGCATTTGACGCTGCTGGATCGCGTCGGCGTGAAGCTGGATTCGTTCGCCGACAGCAAAGGCAAAATCACGGAACTGTCCGAACCCCTGTCAATGTAGGAGCGGACCATGGTCAACCGTTTTCAAAAACTAGCGGCTGCTCTCGTTCTCAGCGCATCGCTCGTCACCGCCGAAACACGCATCGCCGACGCAGCAAAAGCGTCCAACTGGAACAGCGTCAAAAAACTGATCGCACTCAAAGCCAGCGTCAACGCCCCTCAAGTAGACGGCATGACAGCGCTGCATTGGGCCGCGCATCAGGATGACCTCCCCATGGTGGAACTTCTCCTCCGCGCCGGAGCCAACGTGAAAGCAGCCAATCGCTATGGCGTCACACCGTTGTCGCTGGCTGCAACCAACGGCAACGCTGCCATGCTAGTGGCGCTCATCAAAGCCGGAGCCGATCCAAACACTTCCCTGCCCGGTGGGGAAACCGTCCTGATGACAGCAGCCCGCACAGGGAAAGTGGATGCGGTAAAGGCTCTTCTTAAAGGAGGAGCGCAGGCAAACGCCAAGGAATCCAAACGCGGCCAAACCGCCTTGATGTGGGCCGCCGCCGAGGGGCACGCGGAAACCGTCGCCACTCTCATCGAATTCGGAGCCGACCACAAAACAAGAGTAGACTCCGGCTACGACGCTTTCCTGTTCGCCGTTCGAGAAGGTCGCATAGAAGCCACGCGCGCATTGCTCAACGCGGGCGTCGACGTAAATGATACGATACAACCCAACCGCAATGGACGAGGAGGCGCAGTAGCAAAAGCGCCTAGAACAGGAACCAGCGCGCTGGTTCTGGCAGTTACCAACGCACACTACGATCTGGCATCTATGCTGCTCGACGCTGGAGCCGACCCCAACGCCTCAGGTTCAGGACTCACCGCGCTCCACGTCATCAGCGGAGTCCGCAAACCCGGCCTCGGCGATAATGACCCGGCACCCTACGGCTCCGGCAACATGACCAGCCTCCAAATGGTGAAAAAGCTAGTAGACAAAGGCGCAAACATCAACGCCAAAATGCCACGCAAACTCGCCGTAGGGCTCACAGGACTCAACACAGCCGGAGCCACGCCCTTCTTCCTAGCCGCAAGAACCGCCGACGCCGAACTCATGCGCTACCTCGCCACCCTAGGAGCCGACCCCAAAATCAACAACGCCGACAATAGCACCGCACTCATGGCAGCCGCAGGACTAGGAACAAGATCCCCGGGAGAAGACGCAGGCAGTGAAAGCGAAGTGGTGGAAGCCCTGCAAGCAGCACTAGACCTAGGCATCGACATCAACGCAATAGACAACAACGGCGAAACCGCCATGCACGGAGCCGCCTACAAAAACCACCCGCTAGCCGTAGAATTCCTGGCAAAAAAAGGCGCAAAAATCGAAGTCTGGAACCAGAAAAACAAATTCGGCTGGACCCCACTCGTCATAGCCCAAGGCTACCGCTTCGGCAACTTCAAACCATCCTTCGTAACAGTAGAAATGCTACAAAAAGTCATGTGGGACGCAGGCGTCGACGCAAAGACAGATCCGCTGCGCCCACATTCGCGTATCAACGGAATTTTCTAACCAACGGAGCAAGCAGATATGAAAACCACAGCAGCATCCATGGTCTTGATCGGATCACTCATGCTCGTGTCCATGCAAGGCCAACAACCCGCCGCGCCTGCCGCGACGAAAAAAGCCGCGCCAGAAAAGCCAATCATCCCCGGACAAAGATGGCCCATGAACACAATGACCCGCCCAATGGCACCAGAGGTCGCGCCGCCCACAACCCCGGGCCAACCGCCCGCCGACGCGATCATTCTCTTCGATGGCAAGGACCTCTCAAAATTCATCTCCGCCCGCGGCGGTGGCGAGCCGAAGTGGAAGGTCGAAAACGGCTACGTCGAGATTGTACCGGGAACCGGCGACCTGCTCACGAAAGAGAAATTCGGCGACGTCCAATTACACGCCGAATGGGCATCACCAGCCGAAGTAAAAGGTGATAGCCAGAACCGCGGCAACAGCGGCTTCAAGCTCATGCGCCTCTATGAAATTCAGGTTCTGGATTCTGTGAACAATCCCACCTACGCCGACGGTGCCGCCGGTTCCATCTACGGACAGTGGCCCCCAATGGTGAACGTGTCCCGCAAACCCGGCGAGTGGCAGTCGTACGACCTGATCTTCGAGACCCCCACTTTCAACGACCAAGGCACCGTAGTGAAACAAGGCGCAATCACTCTGCTCCACAACGGAGTGGTCGTACAACATGCGATGAAGCTGACAGGAGCAACCTCAAACGGCGTCTTCGTTCCACACAGCACCGAAGAACCACTCCTAATCCAGGACCACAACAGCCCTGTGCGATACCGCAACATCTGGATTCGCCGAATCCCTGCAGGTGACAAGCGGTAAACCGTCCGTACAAGCAATCGTCACCAAACTGCGTTCCCTGGGAAGTAGAGAAAATGTCCAGGGAATGCAGCGCTACGGCATTCAATCTGCCAAAGCATTCGGAGTCACCGCGCCCAACCTGCGCCGCGTTGCAAAAGAGATCGGCACAGATCACGCGCTAGCCATGAAACTCTGGAAGACAAGAATCCACGACGCCCGAGCCGTAGCCGCTCTCATCGCCGATCCATCTGCCCTCACCGAACAAGAAGCCGATCAGTGGACAGCCGACTTCGACAACTGGGCCATCTGCGACCTCACCTGTCTCGCGCTCTACTGGCAAACTCCATTCGCCTGGAAAAAAGTCCGCCAGTGGTCGAAATCAAAACACGAATACACAAAGCGAGCAGCCTTCGCCCTGATAGCAGCACTCGCCGTACATGCAAAGACAACACCAGACAACCCCTTCCAAGCCGCACTACACCTAATCGAAAAGGCATCCACCGACGAACGCAACTTCGTCAAAAAGTCCGTCAACTGGGCACTACGCCAAATCGGAAAGCGCAATGCAACACTTCGCCCGCAAGCCCTGCAATGCGCCGAGAAACTAGCCGCAGCCGAATCCAAAACAGCAAGATGGATCGGCCGAGACGCCCTCCGGGATATATAATAAGAACATGCGAAGGCGACTGCTCCTACTCCTGCCGCTAGCGGCCACACTATCCTACGGCCAATGCGTCATGTGCTCCCGAACCGCAGCAGCCCAAAACGAAGCAAGAATGAGTGTCCTCCAACAAGGCATCTGGATCCTCGGTATCCCACCAGTAACCATCCTCACCTTCTTCCTAGGCCTCGCCTACAAACGCCGCAAAGACTAGCGTCCTGCTCCCTGTGATAACCTAATAATTACGCCGTCGATAGTATGTCCGCAAGGGTGAGCGAAGCGATCGTTCTGCGGACTTATCCGCTCAGGGAAGCCGACTTAATTGTCAGCTTTCTGTCGCGGGATCTCGGCAAGCTGCGAGGGGTCGCACGCAGGGCTCGCAAGCCGAACAGCCGGTTCGGTAGCGGTCTTGAAAGGCTCTCTTATGTGAGGATGGAATACTTCCACAAAGAGAATCGCGATCTTGATACGCTTGACGCCTGCGAGTTGATCCGCTCCCGGTTCAATCTTGCTTCGGGTTTCGAGACATCGGTGGCCTTGGATTTTTTCGCGGAGATAGCCGACCAGCTTCTTCCCGCGGGTGAGCCGAATGAGAAGTTTTTTCGGCTCTTGTTGGCGGTGACCGATTTTTTGGTCAGCGCCGGTAAGCCTGGCCTCTGGCTGTCGGTGAATTATTTCACCCTCTGGTCCGTCCGGCTCGCCGGCATCTTGCCGCCGATGGAGTTGCAGGAGCAGGATAGGATGATCGCAGAAGAGATGCTTTGCACGCCAATTACGGAGGTCTCCGGCAGTGAGTGGACGCGCTCGGCTTGCGCCGGACTTCGCAAACAACTGATCCGCACCATCGAAGAACACGTCGAACGCCGACTCCTCACCGTCCCCGTTCTGGAAGCCCTCTAGTTACACCATATGCATTCTTACCAGGAAATCCTATTTCGATTGAAGAAGTACTGGTCCGACCGCGGCTGCATTATCACCGAACCCTACGACCTTGAAGTCGGCGCCGGTACCATGTGCCCCGAAACATTTCTGCGCGTTCTTGGTCCCAAACCATATCGCGTTGCTTATGTTCAGCCCAGCCGCCGCCCTGCCGACGGGCGCTATGGCGAGAATCCCAACCGCCTCTACAAACACCAGCAATTGCAGGTCATTCTTAAGCCCACACCCGCCGACGTGATCGATCAGTACCTCGGTTCACTCGAAGCCATCGGCATCGATCTCACCAAACACGACATCAAATTTGAAGAAGACAACTGGGAGTCGCCGACACTCGGAGCCTGGGGCGTTGGCTGGCAGGTCATGCTCGACGGCCTCGAAATTACGCAGTTCACCTACTTCCAGCAATGCGGCGGAATCGATCTGGAACTTTGCCCCGCTGAACTCACGTATGGCCTGGAACGGCTCGCCGCGTTTCTGCAAGGCGTGGAAAGCGTCTACGAAATCGAGTGGACCAAAGACGTCAAGTACGCGGCTGTACGGCTCACCGACGAGTTGCAGATGTCGGTCTACAATTTCGAAATGGCCGACGTCCCCACGTTGTGGGAACTCTTCGGACTCCACGAAAAGGAATGCCAACGCTTGATCGACGCCTGGCCGAAGTACGAAGAGAAACACCGCTTCCCGGTTCTTGGAGCCTATGAACAGGTGCTCAAATGCTCAAACCTGTTCAACCTGCTTGACTCGCGCGGAGCCATCTCGGTCACCGAACGTGTCGGCGTCATCGGACGTGTTCGCAAGCTCGCGGTCGGAACCGCGCAGCTCTGGGTGGAGCAACAACAATGAACTTCCTCCTGGAAATTGGCGTTGAAGAAATCCCGGATTGGATGATCGTGCCCGCGCTGGTTCACCTGCGCGACGGCTTCGCCAATCTGCTGGCCACCAACAGACTCAAGGGTCAGGTGCATTGGGCCGACGCGACGTGCCGGCGATTGGTCATCATGGCCGAAGGACTGCCCACTGGCCAGAAGGACTCCATCGAGATTCTTAACGGACCGCCGAAGTCCGCCGGAGAAGGCGCGGCGCAGGGCTTTGCTCGCAAGAGCGGAATCACATTCGAAGACCTTGAAGTCACCTCTACGCCGAAGGGCGAATACTACACTTACCGGCGAAAACTCGTTGGTCGTCCGACACTGGAAATACTCGACGAAGCCTTGCCCGGTTTGATCCTCGGAATCCCGTGGCCCAAGACGATGTACTGGTCCGACAAGGGCAGCTCGCGTTTCATCCGCCCGATTCGTTGGGTGACAGCGATCCTCGGCGCCACCACGTTGCGGTTTAATGTTGCTGGAGTGGATGCGACGAACACGACCAGCGGCCATCGCCGCTTCGGTAAGCCCAGCATCCGAGTTGCGATCAAGCACTATGAAATCAAGCTCCGCGACAACCATGTTCTGGTTCACGCCGCCGATCGCCGCAAGAAAATCGAAGACGGTATCGCCGCGCTTCTTGAAGGCAAAGACCTCACGCTCAAGGCCGACGAAAAGCTGCTCGACACGCTGACTTACTTGACCGAGTGGCCCACTCCCATTCTCGGAAGCTTCGATCCGAGCTATCTCACGTTGCCTGAAGAAGTGCTGGTAACCGTGATGCGACATCACCAGAAATACTTCTCCGTGTCGAAGCCCGACGGAACACTGGCACCGCACTTCATCGCTGTGATGAACATCCCATCGGACCCGGATGGTTTCGTCGTCGCAGGCAACGAGCGAGTCCTGCGAGCCCGCTTCAACGATGCTCGCTTCTTCTGGGACGCTGATCAAAAGCGCAAGCTTGAAGATCGCGTCGAATCGCTTGCGAGTGTGACGTTCCACGCGAAGCTTGGCAACTACCTTGAGAAAACTCACCGCGTCTGGAAACTCGTCGAACAACTCGGCGGCGATGAACACGCCCAACGCGCCGCGCTGCTGGCCAAGTGCGATCTCACCACAGACATGGTGAAAGAGTTCACCGACCTGCAAGGAATCGTCGGCGGTCTTTACGCCCGCGCTCAAGGCGAATCGGCTTACACGGCCGAGGCAATCTACGAGCACTACAAGCCGCTCAACATGGAGGACTCGGTTCCGAGTTCACACGGCGGCCTGATTCTATCGCTCGCCGACAAGCTCGACACGCTCCGCGAGTGTTTCCGTGTCGGCATGGCACCGAAGGGATCGTCCGATCCATTCGCGTTGCGCCGCGCCGCACAAGGTGTAGTGAAAGTTCTTGTCGAAGGCAACATCACCACGCCGTTGAACACGCTGCTTGGCGGCGACGCAGCTCTCGAAGAGTTCTTCGCCGACCGCATCCGTTACTACTTCCGCGAGATTCGCGGCTACAAATACGACGAAGTAAACGCCGTGCTCGCTGCCGGTAAAGACTCGCTACCCGATGTCGCCGAGCGGCTCGCCGCTATTCAAGCAGTGCGCCCAACACCTGATTTTGAGCCGCTGGCAGCAAGCTTCAAACGCATCCGCAACATTTTAGAACAGGCCTCTTTCACCGCTGGGACGTTTGATCCCGCGCTGTTGGAAGATGGTCCCGAACGTGACCTGTATCAAGCTGCATCCGCGCTGCAACTCGGCGCGGGTTACACAACTGACCTGGAGCGAATCGCTTCGCTACGACCCGCGGTCGATCTGTTCTTTGACAAAGTTCTCGTGAACGCGCCGGACGCAAACGTCCGCATGAACCGTCTGGCTCTGCTCTATTCGATCCTGACGCGTTCCAGCGCAATCGCTGATTTTTCTGAAATTGTAACTTCCTAAGGAGCCCACTGAACCCATGAAGAAACACGTCTTTGCTTTCGGCGCAGGAACTGCCGATGGCGACGGAACAATGAAAGAGGTGCTCGGCGGTAAAGGCGCCGGCCTCGCCGAAATGTGCAAAGCCGGAGTGCCCGTCCCTCCCGGTTTCACAATCTCAACTGAAGTCTGCAACATCTACTTCGAGAACAATAAGACTGTTCCGGAAGAAGTAGAAAAGCAGATGGAGAAGGCGCTCAAGCAACTGGAAGAGCGCATGGGCCAGAAGCTCAACGGCGATGAGAATCCTCTCTTGCTCAGCGTGCGTTCGGGTGCCAAGTTCTCCATGCCTGGCATGATGAACACCATCTTGAACCTCGGCATGAATGACAAGACGGTTGAGGTTCTATCGAAGAAGTCCGGCAATCCACGCTTTGCTTATGACTGCTACCGCCGCTTCATCCAGATGTTCGGTGAGGTTGCTCTCAACATCGATATGGAGCACTTCGACCATATCTTTGATACCCGCAAAGCCAAGGCCAAGGTGAAGCTCGACACCGATCTCACCGCGGAAGATCTCAAGGCAATCATTGTCGATTACAAGAAGCTGGTGAAGAAGGAAACCAAGCAGGACTTCCCGCAAGACCCGATGGATCAGCTCCGCATGTCGCGCGACGCCGTGTTCCAAAGCTGGTGGAATCCGAAGGCTTCCTACTACCGCAAGATGGAAAAGATCCCGGACAACATCGGAACCGCTGCAAACGTGCAGGCGATGGTGTTCGGCAACATGGGCGACAATTCCGGTACGGGCGTCGGCTTCACACGTGACCCTGGCACCGGCGAGAAGGTGTTCTACGGTGAGTATCTGTTGAACGCCCAAGGCGAAGACGTCGTCGCCGGTATCCGTACTCCCGAACCAATCTCGAAGCTCAAGAACGTGATGCCGAAGGCTTATAAAGAGCTGGTGGAGATCACGACGAACCTTGAGAATCATTACAAGGACATGCAGGATTTCGAGTTCACGATCGAAGAGGGCACGCTCTACATGTTGCAGACCCGCAACGGTAAACGCACCGGCCCTGCTGCTCTGCGCGTAGCCGTCGAGATGGTTGAGGAAGGTCTCATCGATCAGAAGACCGCTGTCCAGCGCGTGGCTCCGGCGCAGCTCGATCAGTTACTGCACCCCGTGTTCGACAATGCTTCTCTTAAGAAGCTGGTCAAGCTCACCACCGGTATCGCAGCGTCCCCGGGCGCCGCTGTCGGTCGCGCGGCCTTCACGGCGGATGATGCTGTGATCGCTTCGGAGAAGGGTCCGGTGATTCTGGTCCGTAAGGAAACAACGCCGGACGATATTCACGGCATGGACGTTGCCAAGGGAATTCTCACTGCCGTCGGCGGCAAGTCTTCGCACGCGGCAGTTGTGGCTCGTGGCATGGGCCGTCCCTGCATCGTCGGTGCGGGCGCAATCTCGATCAACGAGAAGGCTAAGATGTGTACGGTCTCGGTTGGCGGCAAGACCATCACGGTGAAGGAAGGCGACTGGATTTCGATCGACGGTACTACGGCCGATGTGTTCCTCGGACAGGGTTCGACGAAGGAACCTGATCCGCACTCCGGCCATTTCGGCAAGTTCATGCACTGGGTGGATCAGTACCGCGGTAAGTTTGGTGTTCGCGCGAATGCCGATATTCCGCGTGATGCCAAGGTGGCTCGTGAGTTCGGTGCCGAGGGCATTGGCCTCTGCCGTACCGAGCACATGTTCTTCGCCTCGGATCGTCTGCCCTTTGTGCAGGCCATGATTCTGGCTCGCGATGAGAAGACCCGTAAGAAGGCGCTGACCAAGCTTCTGCCGATGCAGCGTTCCGATTTTGCCGGCTTGTTCAAGGCGATGGACGGATATCCGGTGGTGATTCGTACGCTGGATCCTCCGCTGCATGAGTTCCTGCCCAAGCGGGAGCACTTGATGGTGGACGTGGTCCGGTTGCCTCACGCAACGGCCAAGGAAAAGAAGGAAATGTCGGAAACCTACGGCGTGCCCGTGGGCGAGCTCAAAAAGCACCTGCCGGAGTTGCTGCATCGCGTGGAAGAGTTGCACGAGTTCAACCCGATGCTGGGACACCGTGGCTGCCGTCTTGGCATCTCATACCCCGAGATCACCGAGATGCAGGCCCGCGCGATCTTCGAAGCTGTGGTTCAGGTTGCGAAGAAGGGTGTGAAGGTGATTCCGGAAGTGATGATCCCGCTGATTGGGAGCGCTCGTGAGCTGGAGCACCAGAAGGAAATTGTGGCGGCGGTTGCCACCGAGGTGTTGGGTAAGGCTGGGTTGAAGGATCAGCATTACATGGTGGGAACGATGATCGAGATTCCGCGCGCTGCGCTGCTTGCCGATCAAGTTGCCGCACATGCGGAGTTCTTTAGCTTCGGCACGAACGACCTCACGCAAACCACGATGGGGTTGTCACGCGACGACTATACGAAGTTCTCAAAGCTGTATGAAGACCAGAAGGTGTTCAAGGCCGATCCGTTCGGAACGCTGGATCAGGAAGGCGTTGGCAAGCTGATCGAGATGGCCGTGAAGCTGGGTCGCGGAGTCCGCAAGGACCTCGAGATTGGCATCTGCGGAGAACACGGCGGAGAGCCGAGTTCGGTGGAGTTCTGCTACAGAGTCGGAATGGACTATGTAAGCTGCTCGCCGTACCGTGTACCGATTGCCCGGCTGGCCGCAGCACAGGCTGCGCTGGCGAAGGGTGGGAAGAGCGAAGCCAACCGCACGGCTTAGTTTAGACCGAGTTGAATGCAAAGGCCGGGCCCTCGGGTCCGGCCTTTCGCCATTCTTGGCGTTTTGTTTGCGATATTCAATTTTCAAATAACGATGGCAGCTTTGTCGGGTCTTTTTCAAGACACGGTTGGCTGCCGATTGGAATAACATGGCGTGTCAAGTTTTTTGATCATCGCACCGTGAGAGCGTTCCATGGCGGTGCCAGCTAAAGATGCGTTATCCTCAAAAAATGCTTCGTAAGTCATTAGCCCTCGCTCTTTTTTGTGTGTTTTCCTGCTCGGCGCAAGAAGTGTGGAATGCTCCGGCATTTTCTCTGGATGCCCAGGCGATATTGCGGGCGGCGGCTTCGAAAAAGTCCCCGGCGGATGCAGATGTTTTTATTCTTTCCGACATTGTGAGTTACACGTTTGATGCGCAAGGCAGGCAGACGACACGGATTCATCGGATTTATCAGGTGAAAAATGCGGATGGTATGGAAAATTGGGGGACAACATCCAGCCGTTGGGAACCATGGCATGAAGAAAAGCCCAAACTTCGCGCACGGGTGATTGCGCCAAACGGGACAGTCACCACGCTGGATCAAAAGACGGTAGCCGAGGTTCCTGCCGAAGAAGGCAATGAAACCCTCAGCGATGCACGTGTTCTGAAAGCCCCGCTCCCTGGTTTATCACCGGGGGCGATTGTGGAAGAAGAGATCATCGGTGTCGAGACAACGCCGCTATTCGCCGCTGGCACTGTGATTCGGACCACCATTGGCGCTTCGCAGCCGGGCGATCATTTTCAACTCGTCGTGGATGCGCCTGCGTCGCTACCATTGAAATACGTGGCAAGACTGCTGCCCACGCTGGATACCAAACGTGTAGAGGAGCGGGGTCGCGTGCGTGTCACTTTTACACATGGCCCGATGGATGCCCTTGAGACGCGTTGGGGCTATCTTCCCTATGATGAGCCGCGCGTGCCGCATGTGACGATTTCCACCGCGTCATCCTGGACCGCAATTGGTACCGCCTATCATGCAATTGTCGAAGCGCAATTGCGCAACGCACAACTTGGGCCGTTAACTCCCGGGCCGACGCAACCGGGACAATCGCGTTTAGAGATCGCCAACGGGTTACTGCGGAAGCTCAATGAAGAGATACGCTACACGGGTCTTGAGTTTGCCGAAGCCGCTATTGTGCCGCGCAAACCTGCCGAAGTTTTGGCTCGCAAGTACGGCGATTGCAAGGATCAGGCAGCGCTGCTTGTGGCAATGCTACGAGCCGCCGGAATTCCCGCAAATGTGGCGCTGTTGCGTTCCGGCTATGGTCACGATATCGAGTTGGATCTCCCCGGAATGGGCATGTTTGATCACGCGATTGTGTACGTCCCGGGAACACCCGGCATGTGGGCTGATCCGACAGACACTTTTTCGCGCTTCAATGAGTTGCCGGTAGGCGATCAGGGGCGCATGGCGTTGATTGCAAGCGAGGCCCCGGTGTTATTGAAGATTCCAGAATCAGCCGCTGGCGAGAATGGACGGGTCGAAACTCGCGAGTTTTTCCTGTCTGAAAAAGGGAAGTCGCGAGTGTTGGAAACCCTGGAGACACGAGGATCGGAAGAGCGCTACTACCGTGATAACTATGATTCGGTTGAGGACAAAACCGTAAAAGAGACGCTGGGAAAATACGTCAAGGATGTGTTTTTGAGCGAGCTGCCACCAGTGTTTGGCTATACCAAGTCGTCGGATTTGTTGACGCCTTTCGTATTGCGGCTGGAGGTGAACGAAGCCGGACGCGGGGCAACGGACGAAACAGACGGAGTCGTCGCGATTCCTCTGGCTGGGTTGTTGAACCAGTTGCCAGATATGTTTCTGGAAAAAGATGAGGAGGCGCAACAACTGCATCCGGATCGGAAGTCAGATGTTTATCTGGCTGACCCTGTGGTGCGTGAGTGGCGTTATAAAATTCACACACCGGCTGGATTCCGATTGACAACTTTGCCGGTTGAGGCACGCAAGCCTATCGGTTCTGGCGAATTCAGCGTTCGTTTTGAAGGCGAGCGTGATGGCATTGTGAGTGGCGTCCTGCGGCTGGATCCGGGCAAACACCGCTACACGATTGAGGAAGCGCGCGGCATTAGGAAGGCGATTGAAGAATTGCAAAAAGAACCCATGATGATGGTTCGTTTTGAGCAGACCGGTGAGGCGTTGCTGACTGCCGGAAAGATCAAAGAAGCGATAGCAGAGTTCCGACGTCTTGCTGCAATGCATCCCAAAGAAGCACTGCATCGTACGCAGGTGGCAAAAGCGCTGTTGCAAGCGGGTGCAGGCGATGCCGCACGGGAAGAGGCGTTGGAGGCAACGAAAATTGAACCCGATTCCGCAGTTGCATTCGCCGCGCTTGGCTGGGTATTGGAGCATGACAACATTGGCCGCCGCTTCCGAAAGAGCAGCGATCTGGCAGGCGCAGAAGCGGCGTATCGCAAGGCAATCTCACTTGATGCCGAGAACGTGAATTACAAAGTGAGCCTCGCGCTGATCCTCGAATCTTTTTCGGGCGAACGTTACGCAGATAAAGGCAGGCTGGATCAGGCCATCGCCGAATATAAGGCTTTGGACGGCAAGCTCGGGAACGGGTTTGAGAACAATATCTTGTATGCGTTACTCCATGCCCGCCGCTATGACGAAGTGATGCAAATGGCGGAAAAGCGCGATACGCAGACAGGCAAAGCATTGTGGCTTGCCGCCATGGCCGCAAAGTCCGGTGGACCGGCAACCATCGCCGAGGCGGCCAAGCGCGTGTCACCCGACAGCGCCCGCCGCGCAACTCTGCGCGAGGCCGGGCAGATTCTTTTGAACTTGCGTTTTTATAAGGAGTCCGCCGACTTGTTGGAAGCGTTCGCAGAAGGCGGCGCACAAGCGGCAGCGATGCGGACGACGACGCTTGCGTTGCGGAAGACAATATTGCATGAGGAGAATCTGAAAGAGCCTGCTACGCCGGTAGCCGCATTGAAAAGGTTTTTTTCTGTGATGGTAAACCCCAACGCGAAGGTTGCCGATTTTACTAACCTCTTGGTCGCCGGAAGTCCGTTGCTCAAGGGAAAGGAGTTCGATGAGGTTCAAGCTGCTGGTTCGATCATGCGGGGGGCAACCGCTAAGACGGGCCTATCCTGGCAGGTGACCACGGACCTCGGCCTGGCAAGCGCGCAATTTAGCGAGGATGGTTCCGATGAAGTGGCGTGGCGGGTACGCGCTGTCTTTCCTGGCCAAGGTCCGGTGACGAACTCCACTGCATTTGTCACGAAGGAAGAAGGAAAACATCGCATCATAACCGTGGATGAACCATGGCCGTTGGCGGATAGATCGTTTCAATTGCTGGAGCAGGGGAATACTGCGGCCGCCAAACAGTTGCTGGATTGGATTAGGGACGTGGTCCCCGGCACGTCAAACGATGATCCGCTCGCAGGCAACGTATTTGCGAAGCTATGGACTAGGGATACCGAGCCAACACCGACAGCCATGCGCAACGCAGCGGCAAGCCTGATGGGTGGCGACTTGCTCAAGAGCAAAGGAATTGCAATCCTTCAAGAAAGCCGAAAGAATGCCAAATCAGATGCAGACAAGTTGAATTTGGACTGGGCTTTACTCAGAGCTTATGACGCCATCGAAGATTCGAAAGCCGCTGGATTGCTTGCACGCGAATTGTTCAACACTTATCCCAGCTCCGATGTTGCCTTGCTTGCAGCCGTTGGAAGCTTGATTACTGAAAAAAGTTATGACCTTGCGCGGGAGTTAGTGGATGCGCGTCTGAAGAGGAGAGCAGACGATGTGCTGGGGCTACGGTTGAGTTCGGATCTTTACATCATGAAGGGCAGTGTAGAGCAGGCGATCGAGACCGGCAGAAAGGCTGCGTCCGCACCGGGTGCCGGTGCTATGGAATGGAATAGTCTGGCGTGGAACATGCTCGTTGCCGGACAAGCCACTGAGGCGGCGATCGAAGCAGGACAGAAAGCCGTCACTGCATCGGGAAGCGGTCAATTCGCCACTCTACACACCCTCGCAGCAATTTACGCAGAAGCCAACCAACTCACCGAAGCCCGTCAGTTGCTCCTCCAAGCTGTCGATACAACCGTCTCCGCTGAACCCGAAGACAATGCCTGGTATGTCCTTGGACGCATTGCCGAGAACTACGGCATCACCAGCACGGCGCTCGCAGCTTACCGACGCGTGGAAAAGCCTAAGGATAGCGATGCCAGTGACATCGTTTCCAGTTGGGCTCTTGCACAAAAACGCTTGGCGGCGATGCAGGCAGCTAAGTAGCGGCCTGTGGAAGGCATAAAAAAGCCGGTCTTTCGACCGGCTTTTTTTGTTTACTTTGAACTGCTAGATCTAAGCGTCAGCTTGGGCTTGACCTTCTTGGGCCGCCTTCAGACGCTCTTCTTTGCGCTTGGCTTTCTCTTCCGCACGCTTTACCAGTTCCGATCCCACCAGTTCCAACATGCATTGCTCGGCACCATCGCCTTTGCGCCAGGTGAGGCGCACGATGCGAGTGTAGCCGCCGTTGCGTTGCGAAAACCGTGGGCTGAGCTTGTCGAATAACTTCTTCACCGACGCCGGGGTTTGCAGGTAAGAAGCTGCCTGACGACGTGCGTGAAGGGAATCGCGTTCGGTCATCTGACCAAGACGGGCATTCTCCACGCTGAAGTTGACTTTACGAACAGGCGAGTGGACCGAATGAAGTCAACCGGAAGATCTTCATCAAAGTTACGATCCTGGCTGACGTAGCCACGACCAGACTTCAGGCGCATCTCGATATTAAGTTTGCCGCCTTCGCTGATGGTTGCCACGTGCATGTGACGGTCGAGAACTTCGACATTGTGGTCCGTTTGAATCTGGCTGCTGAGAACCTCGCCGGGCGTGTCGGCTTTCAAGGTGACGGTGAAGGTGCCTTCGCCGGACATCTTGAAGTAGTGCCAAACCTCCGCACAATGAATCATCGCTTCGGTGGGGATGGAGCCAACGTGCAGGCAAGTCTCCCCAAGCTTAGGCGATTTTTCCACCACCGCCACTTTCAACCCATACTGCGCCGCACGAATTCTGCCGAATATCCGCCGGGACCACTGCCAATGATGAGAACGCCGCAAGTCACCATTTCAGTTTGGTAAGCGATGGTCAAAGGTTGGCGAGCCGTGGCTGCCTAATGCAATAAGTCAAAAACACGAAAATGTAGCTTGACAATGAAATAATTGGGGAGCACAATCGGGATATGCGGTTCAAAATACTGCGGTCGATTGGAATATTCGCTCTTCTGGCGCATGCGCTGATCGGGAGTGCCCAAGAGTCAAAGCGAGCATGGACCACACCTTCCGCGAACAGCCCTGTGTTGATTGAGATCTTCATGAACCATCAGGTCATGGAGGCTGATTCCGTCAACAGGATCCGGGGGGTACTCAAAAGCTCCTTGGAATCTCCGGTGAAGAGCACGCCCAGGTTGTTGCAAGCTTTCGTGCAGCGTTAGCTACAAGCAAAGGATTCCCTGCCGCAGCATCCAGGTCACCTTTTCTTGTCGCTGCGTTCAACAATGTAGTACAAGGACTCTCACCTGCGGGCGCGGCTAACATTCGGGCTTACATGAACGGCGCATTCCGCGCTGGATTGAGAACGATGACCTTAAAGGGGAATGGGAAATGAAACTCTCCGTGTTGGCTATTAGTCTGATAAGCTTGACGCTGGCGCCTACTGCTTCTGCTCAATGTGGCGATGTGATTTTGGTGGTTGCAAGCGGGCTGAGCAGGACAGGCGGCAACACAGTGGCGGGCTATTCATCAGCCTATGTAATTTCAGATGACCCTTGGACGTGGTATATCGAGGGAACGGCACAGGTGGCGATGGGAGGATCCATACGTGGCTTCAATTCCGTCGGCAGCAACGCCATTGTGTACTCTGGTTTTCAGTTTAGCCTCCAGTATGAGATGGAAGGAATCTCATCGGGAACGTTTGGCATGGACGAATCCTATAACTTCTCCCAGAGTTGCTGGGGCGGACCCTTTCCCTTCTCTTCAAGCGATTTGCAATACGATGTCTACCGACCGACAGTTTCGGGAGCAGATCGTATTTGGTGGTTCAATGGCCAGCAGCCTTCGGGATTTCCCACGAATACCTCGCTGGTTGCCAACTTGAACTGTGGTTCTTGTACGGATACACCGGAATGGGTAGCGAGTGCCAACGGTGACAAGGTACTGTTCAGTTGTACGGAATGCTCTTCGCCGACTATTTACAGTGATTACCGTAGTGACACACCCGGTGATATTCCGATCCACTTCAGCATCGACGGCTTTGAGTCTACGATTCTAGAGTTCACCGTCAACGCCCCACTCCTCCTGGCAGCAAAGCCGCCCTACACTGCTCACGAGATCTATTTCGACGGGTACGAATCGTTGATCAGGTATTCCGTTTTAGACATTTTCTTATCCGAGATTTCCAACGTGCCAGTTAACGAGACGTTTGCTACTTTTTGGAACGACCACCCAACCAATAATTGGGCTAAGCCACCAGCGGGCGGCTACACCTTGTCCGGCAACGAATTCAACGATCACATCTTCGTGTACTGCAATGGATGCATACCAACATTGGCCCCTCCAGTCCAAAACCCGCAATATCCACTTGGGACGACTAAGATTGATCACACAACACAAAACTGGTTTGTTGGCTCCATAGTGTCGGGGCAAGGCGTTGGTGTCCAGACCAATGGGTTCCAGAGATACCAGGACCATGGAAATCATGAGTGAACTGAAACTCACACACGTGGCGCAAAAGGAGTTACTGTAGGCATGATGACGATCAAAGCAATAGACCTTCAAGTTCGGTGGCTAGTAGTGTTATCTCTTTTCGTGATGACTGCGGGTATTGGAGGGAGCGCACCAATGGGATTCGAGAAGCCAAGCCGCTTGACCGACGACTCCGACGCAGTTGTTGTGGGAGAGTTACTCCAATTCAACCAATCAGGGCTAGTAGGGACAATGCACTTAAGGGTGCAGCG
>Ga0315912_10003074_pt1 | contig 16978 bp, 14 predicted proteins | sample VfabasoilMG_FD_204469 | JGI IMG/M metagenome (GOLD analysis project Ga0315912, IMG submission 204469) | Garden soil microbial communities collected in Santa Monica, California, United States - V. faba soil | ecosystem: Environmental > Terrestrial > Soil > Garden | place: USA: California... | reverse complement strand
CCCGGAAACCTTCCAGACGCCGTCGCCGAGCTTGGCCTTGCCCGAACCCTGCTCGATGGGTTCGATGAGGACGAGCTCGCTGCCAACGTACTGCATCCCACGCTGATTGAGGTTCGGCTGCTCGACCGCTTCGGGATGCTTCTTGCGGTAGTTGAGGTACCAGAGCATCGCGACGATGCCGAGCACGGCGAACGCGATCCACTGCCACTGCCACGGAATCGGGATGACGATGAGCAGAAGGCCGATGACCGCGGCCGCGGCAGCAAACCAGATGGCAACCGCGCCGGGCAGCAGCGTCTCGAGCGCCGCCAGCACCACCGCGAACACGATCCAGTGCCACCATTCCATGTTTCTCAGGAAGTTCATGACTGCGGTACTCGCGGCACGGTGCGCGCGGAGCCGGGCGAACCTGGCGGCAGGCTGCTCGGCTGGCGCTGCATGGCGTCCTTGGCAAGTTCGGCGATGCCACCCAGCGCGCCTAACAACCCTGCGGATTCCATCGGCATCATGAACACCTTCTGGTTCGGTGAAGCGGCAAATTCCTTGAGCGCTTCGACGTATTTCTGCGCCACGAAGTAGTTGATGGCCTGCACGTCACCCTGCGCGATGGCCTGCGACACCATGGCGGTGGCGCGCGCTTCGGCCTGGGCCAGACGCTCGCGCGCCTCGGCCTCGCGGAACGCGGCCTCCTTGTTGCCTTCGGCGGCAAGCACTACGGCCTGTTTCTCGCCTTCGGCCTTGAGGATGGCGGCCTGGCGGAAGCCTTCGGCGTCGAGAATGTTGGCGCGCTTTTCGCGCTCGGCCTTCATCTGGCGGCCCATCGCTTCGATGAGATTTGCCGGCGGTGTGATGTCCTTGATCTCGATGCGCGTGCACTTCACGCCCCAGGGCGTGGTGGCGTCATCGACCACCTTGAGCAGGCGATGGTTGATCTCGTCGCGCTTCGACAGCGTTTCGTCGAGATCCATTGAGCCGACGACCGTGCGGATATTCGTCATGGTCAGGTTGACCATGGCGAGGCGCAGGTTGGCGACTTCGTAGGCGGCCTTGGGGGCGTCGAGCACCTGGAAGAACACCACCGCGTCGATGGCGACCATCGCGTTGTCCTTGGTGATCACTTCCTGCCGGGGAACGTCGAGCACCTGCTCCATCATGTTGATGCGCTGCCCGATATTGTCGATGAACGGGATCAGCCAGTGCGGGCCGGGCGCCATGGTCTCCGAGAACTTGCCCAGCCGCTGCCGGGTGTACTCGAAACCCTGGGGCACGATCACCAGCGTCTTGATGCCGATGACGATGATGCCAACGACGATGAGAATGACCGCCATCGTTCCAAATTCCATTCTGTTCTCCCCTAACGTGACGCCGCACTCAGTGCCCGCGAATCATACGCTTAGGGTCGCCGTTTCCGCACGTAGCCGGCCCGCGACATGGGAATGCGGCGCCTCTTCTGCGATGATCCGCGGCGTGAGGGTAGCCAGCGAGCAGCCAGCCACCAGAAGCGGGCCCGCGCCGGGGATAACTTAGCAACAGGTCGTCGTGTCAGAAGCCCCCGTTCCGGAAATCAATGTAGAGCCAGATCACTTCGACGTCGTGACGAGCGACGTGGTGCTGGTCGCGCGCCTCGAGTCGACTTTCGCGTTATGTCTGTATGACGCCGTCCTCGAGTCCGGCGCACTGATCCACCTGCGCGTTGCACCACCAGGCCGCGTGCAGGACCCCAATCTCACCGACACCACGCTATCCACCGACCTGCTGCTGCTTGATCGATGCTTCATCGAGCTGCGCAAGAGCGAGCCTCGTGCGCAGCACTGGCAGGCGAAAGTCGTAGGCCAGGTCCAGGACCTGCCGGGCGCGCGCGAGCGCTTCGACGGCGTGCAGAGCTTTCTCACCGCGTTCCTCGCCGACGCCAATGTGAAGCTGATTTCCTGCGATACCCACGTGGATCACGTGCAAATGCTGCGATTCCGTCCCGCAATGGGGCATGTACGCAGCGAGCCCCTTGCCGCTTTACGCCTCGGTAGCTGAAAATCGGCGCCATGCGCCGAAAAATAGTTGCCCTGCTGGTCCCCCTCGTGGGGTTGCTCACCGTCGATGCCGCGTTGGCCGCCAAGAAGCCCGCCAACGCCCCCCTGCTGAAGCTGTTCGAAACCAGCTGGCAGGAGGACCTGCTCGACGATCCCATCATGGCGACCGCCGTCGGTGATCATCGTTACGACGCGCTGCTGACCCAGATGTCGCCCGAGGCGCTCGAAGCGCGCAAGAAGCGCGCCTTCGACCGCCTGGCCGCGTTGCGCAAGATTCCGAAGGAAAAGCTCGAGAAGGCCGACCAGCTCAACTACGACCTCTTCGAACGTGAAAACAAACTCGTCCTCAACGAGGCGAACTTCAAGCCGTACCTGTACTCCATCCGCAGCACCGACGGCCCGCAGCTGCTGCCCGAGCTCTCCGAGATTCACCCGTTCCAGACGGTCAAGGACTACGAGAACTGGATCGCGCGCATCAACGCGAGCGGTGTGTACTTCGACCAGTGGATCTTCTTGTTAGGACAGGGCGTTACCGAGCGCCGCGTGCAGCCGCGCGTCACGATCAACAAGGTGCTCGACCAGATCAAGCCGCAGCTCGTCACGGATCCCGAAGCCAGCGGCTTCTATGCCCCGTTCAGGAAGATGCCCGCGAGTTTCGATGCGGCCACCAAGGACCGCCTGACCTCCTCGGCCAAGTCCGTGATCCAGGCCGTGGCCGTGCCGGCGTACCAGCGCTTCGACAAGTTCCTGCGCGAGGTCTATCTACCCGCGTCGCGCGACACGGTGGGCATCTACGACACGCCCGATGGCGAGCTGTACTACAAGAACCGGATGTCGTACTTCACGACCATCGACAACCCCGATGCCGCACGCATCCACAACATCGGGCTCGAGGAAGTGAAGCGCATCCGCGCCGAGATGGAGAAGACGCTCGAAGGCATCAACTTCCTGGGCACGCTCGACCAGTTCCTCGGGTTCATCCGCAACGATCCGCGGTTTTATTACAAGACCCCGGAAGAGCTGTTCGCCGCCTACGAAAAGACCGCGCGTGCCATCGAGCCGCAGTTGCCGAAGCTGTTCGGCCGGTTGCCGAAGACGCCTTTCGGAGTCCGCCCGATTCCGGCGGCCAGCGCACCCACCACCACCACGGCCTATTACCAGCCGCCGTCACTCGACGGATCGCGGCCCGGCAATTACTACGTGAACCTGTACAAGCCGGAGACGCGCCCGATGTGGGAAGTCGAGGCACTCACGGCTCATGAATCCGTGCCTGGCCACCATCTGCAGATCGCCCTGGCGTACGAGCTGACCGGGCTGCCGCAGTTCCGTCGCAACGGCAACTACACCGCCTACATCGAAGGCTGGGCGCTGTATTCGGAGGCACTCGGCTACGACCTCGGTCTCTACAAGGACGACTTCTCGAAGATCGGCCAGCTGAACTACGACATGTGGCGCGCGGTGCGTCTCGTGGTCGACACCGGCATGCACCAGTACAAGTGGACGCGTGACCAGGCCATCTATTACTTCCAGCAGAACACCGGGAAGAACCGCCAGGACATCGAAAACGAAGTCGACCGCTACATCTCCTGGCCGGGCCAGGCGCTGGCGTACAAGCTAGGTCAGCTGAGAATCCAGACGTTGCGGGACGAAGCCAAGAAAGCGCTCGGTGATCGCTTCGATATCCGCGCGTTCCACGACCAGCTCCTCGGAATGGGGCCGTTGCCCTTGTCCGTGCTGGATACGGAGATGCGGGCCTGGATCGCGGCGCAAAGCGCGCGCCGATAGTCTTCGATCTGACGTCTCATCACTCATTCTCCAATCGGTCTTCGAGACCTTCGATGGCTGCCAGCAGGCGCGCGCAGCGGATTTCCGCTGCGGCGTACTGCCGCCTCGCGTGACTGATCAAATGCTCCGGAACGTCGTCGCGCTTCTCGAGTAGCTCGATTTCGATGCGCGCGCGCGCCGAGGCGCGGCAGGCCGCGGCGTAGTGTCGTTGCCATTGTTCGAGCTGTTCGTCGAGTGCGCATGCAGCCACATCGACGTCTTCCTGGAACTGTGTGGGCACATACGCGTTCGGCGTGTAACCACCAATCAATGACGAACTTGCCACGATCGCTCCTCCTACCCCAGTTATTGATTCGGGGGTGGCGCAATCATCGCGAACGAGTGTGTCGGCCGGATGTCGGTGGCCGTTCAGATCCGCGTGCGGATCTGTTCCGGCGCGTTGTCGGACTCCCGGCCGGAGCTACGTGGGAGTCAGCTCAAGGTCCTGCGAATAGACGACATTCATGACGTTGTCGTACCAGCCGCGCAGTGCGGGTTTCACCAGATGCTTGTTCACGTAGAAATACAGCGGGATCAGCGGGTGATCCGCGAGCATGGTGCGCTCGGCCTCTTCGAGCAGCGCACGGCGCCTGGCGAGGTCGGTTTGTCGTGAGGCTTCTTCGAGCAGCGCGTCGTAGGCCGCGCTCGAGTAGCGCGGCAGGTTGATGCCGAATCCGCTCTTCAGGTACTGCAGGAAGGTGTACGGATCGTTGTAATCGCCGACCCAGGAGAGGCGATACATGTCGACCGCGCGCCGATCGATGGCGTCGAACAGCGATTTGAATTCCACCGCCGCCAGGCTGGCCTCGACTCCGAGCGCCTCCTTCCACATGGATGCCACGGCCACCGCGACCTTGGTATGCACTTCGCCCGTGTTGAACTGCAATTCGAAGCGCAGAGGTTTTTCCCGCGTGTAACCCGCCTCGGCCAGGAGCTTGCGTGCGATCCGGATCCTTTCGTCGATGGGCGTCGTGGCGTAGTCGAACGACTGGGCACCGTAGTTGTTTACGCCCGGCGGAACCCACGCGTAGGCAGGCAGTTCGCCGACTCGCAGCACCGAAGTCGCCAGCCGTTCGCGATCGATGGCCATCGACAGCGCGCGGCGCAGCTTCGGATTGCTGAACAACCCCCGATCGAGATTGAACCCGTAGTAGTACGTGCTGAGCTGCGGCGCCACGTGCAGCTCCGCCGCCAGATTTTCCCTGATCCAGTCGAACTGTCCGCGCGGCACGACCGCCGTGCAATGGAGCTCGCCGGCGCGATAGGCGCGCAGCTCGGCATTTTCATCGGCGATCTGCAGGTACTTCACGCCGTCGAGCTTGTTGGCGGCGTTGTTCCAGTAGTGGGTATTGCGCGCGGTGCGGATATAGCTGCCCTGCAGCCACTCGGTGAGCACGAAAGCGCCGTTCGAAACCTGGTCTCCCGGCCGCGCGAAGCGATCGCCGAACCTCGCCAGGGACGGACGATGCAGCGGCGCCGTCGAGGGATGTGCCATGAGTCCCGGAAGATAGGGCGCCGGGCTTGCGAGGGTGATCACGACGGTCCGGGCATCGGGCGCGGCAACGCCGAGCGAATCCGCGGGCTTCTTGCCCGCGACGATGTCGGGCGCGTTCAGGATCACGTCAATGACCTGCGCATATTGCGAGGCGGTGGCCGGATCCGTGAGGCGCTTGAGGCCCGCGACGAAGTCCTCTCCCACCACCGGCTCGCCATTGGACCAGCGCAGGTTGGGCCGCAGCTTGAAGGTGTAGATGCGGCCGTCTTCGCTGACCGTCCAGCTCTCCGCGGCGGCGGGCACGGTCGCCGCGTTCTTGTCGAGCCGCGTGAGGCCTTCGAACAGATCGCGCAACACCATCATCGATTCGGTGGAGCGAGCCTTGTGGGGATCCAGGGAATCGGGATCGGGGCCGTTGCCCCGCAGGAGAATGGCGGACTGTTTCCTGGTCCCGTCTTCGCGCGGGCCGCAGGCGCTCAATGCCAACGCTGCCAATGGAGCAGCGAGAACCCGGCGTCGCGTAACTTTGCCCATCAGGCGGCGCGGGATTTCTTGAGATGCACCAGCAGGATGGAGACCGCCGCGGGCGTGACACCGGCCACTCGTGCCGCCTGGCCCACCGTGGCGGGCCGAATCTGCGCGAGCTTCTGGCGCACTTCGTTCGACAGCCCCGCGACGCGCGCGTAGTCGAGGTCCGCGGGCAGCTGCGTCTCCTCGTTGCGCCGGTGGCGCGCGATTTCTTCTTCCTGCCGCTCGATGTAGCCGGAGTATTTCGCCGCCACTTCGAGCTGCACGCGAATCTGGGCCGCGAGCCGATCATCCTCCGGGGCGGGCATCGGGCCGATGAGCTCGATCACCTGCTCGTATGACACTTCCGGCCGGCGCAGCAGATCGAATGCGGAGAGCGCATCGCGGGTAGCGGTGTCTCCAAGCACGCGAGCCGACCACTCCGCCGGAATTCCCGACGCCTTGATGCGCGTGTCGTGGAAACGCGCGAGCTCGCGCTCGCTGCCCACGCGCTTGGCCTCGAAAAAAGCCCAACGTTCGTCGTCGACCAGTCCCATCTCGCGTCCCGCGGGAGTGAGGCGCAGATCGGCATTGTCCTCGCGCAGCAGCAGGCGATGTTCCGCGCGGCTCGTGAACATGCGATAGGGCTCGCGCGTTCCGCTCGTGACCAGGTCATCGATGAGCACCCCGACGTAACTCTCGCTGCGCTTCGGGGTGAATGCGGTTTTCCGGGCGACGGCGCGCGCGGCGTTGATGCCCGCGATGAGTCCCTGCGCGGCGGCTTCTTCGTAGCCCGTGGTGCCGTTGATCTGTCCCGCGAAGAAAAGACCTGCGAGCGGTTTGGTCTCGAGCGACGGCTTGAGATCGCGCGGATCGAAGAAGTCGTATTCGATGGCATAGCCGGGGCGCGTGATGTGCGCGTTCTCGAACCCCTTGATGGTGCGCACGAACTCGAACTGCACGTCGTAGGGAAGGCTGGTCGAGATGCCGTTCGGATATACCTCGTGGGTGTTGAGACCCTCGGGCTCGATGAAGATCTGGTGCGAAGTCTTGTCGGCGAACCTCACTACCTTGTCTTCCACGGACGGGCAGTAGCGAGGACCGACGCCCTCGATCTTGCCGGTGAACATCGGCGAACGATCGGTCGCCGCGCGAATGATCTCGTGCGTGCGCTCGGTGGTCGCCGTGATGTGGCAGGGCAGCTGCGCGGGGTGATCGCTCTCGCGGCCGAGATAGCTGAACACCGGCCGCGGCGCGTCCGAGTACTGCGTCGCGAGTTGTGAATAGTCGATGGTGCGGCCGTCGATGCGCGGCGGCGTACCCGTCTTGAGACGCGCCACGCGGAACGGCAACGCCCGCAGGCGCTCGGCCAGTTTGTTAGACGGCGGATCGCCGGCGCGTCCGCCGGAATAGTTGTCGAGCCCGACGTGGATGCGTCCGCCCAGGAACGTGCCGACGGTGAGCACGACCGCAGGCGCACGAAATTCGATGCCGGTGACGGTGACGACGCCAGCGATGGCGCCGTTCTCGACGATCAGGTCGCCACACTCCTGCTGGAACAGCGTGAGGTTCCGCTGGTTCTCGAGAGTGCGGCGGACGAATGCCTTGTACAGGACGCGATCGGCCTGCACGCGCGTTGCGCGCACGGCCGGGCCCTTGCTGGCGTTCAGCGTGCGCGACTGGATAGCCGCCGCATCGGCCGCTCGCGCCATGACACCGCCCAGCGCGTCGATCTCTTTGACGAGGTGACCCTTGCCGATGCCGCCGATGGCCGGATTGCAGCTCATCTGACCCAGCGTCTCGATGGACTGCGTGAGCAGCAGCGTGCGCGCGCCCATGCGCGCGGCCGCCAGGGCCGCTTCGGTGCCCGCGTGCCCGCCGCCTACGACGATTACGTCAAATGCTGTCGGGTTTCTGGATGTGTTGGCCAAGGAAGTCATGCCGGATCAAAGAGTTAAGCCGACTCGGAAGGCGGCGAATCTTAGCTCGCCCGCATCGTCAACGCCACCGCGCCCAGCCCGTTGTTGTGGGTAAGCGCACGGTTTCCCCTTCACAGGAGATGAACATGAAGAACACGACCCTCTTGGCCGGTATCGGTCTGGCCCTGATCGCAATGGCGGGCTCGGTCTCGGCCGGCACGCCGCGCATCGATCAGCGCGAACACAACCAGCGCGCGCGCATTCACAACGGTGTGGCGAGCGGTGAGCTCACGCGCCCCGAGGCACGCCGCCTGGCGGCTGGCCAGGTGCATGTGCATCGCGTCGAGGCGCGCGCAAAGTCCGATGGCGTCGTGACGGGCCGAGAGCGCGCCCATCTGCAGCACGAGGCGAATCAGCAGTCGCGCCGCATCTATCGCCAGAAGCACGACGTGCAAGACCGCAACTGAACCCGGAACGTCAGAGCTGAAGGGCACGTACCGCATCGGTCGTGCCCTTCTCACGGGCTTCGCCCGGAATTCAATCCCGGCTACGCCGGGTCCATCTAATGTGAAAACCGCTCGTGTAAGCTCCGCGGCGCATGATGCGACTTTGCGCTCTGACAGGACTTCTCGCCTTCGCCGGCCTGGCCGAGGCACAAGCGCCCGCTTCGCAGCTCACACTCAAGCCGTGCCGGCTCGAACATCCGGCGCGCATGTTCGCGCTCACGGCCGACTGCGTGAGCATCACCGTTCCCGAGAATCCGGACGAGCCCAAGGGACGCACCATCGATCTCTTCGTCGCGCGCGTGCCGGCCATCAGCCTCAACAAGAAACCGGACCCGCTGTTTCTGATCGCCGGCGGTCCGGGCACGTCGGCCGTCGATCTCTACACCTCGTACGCCGGCGCCTTCGACCGCGTGCGCCGCGATCGCGACATCATCCTGCTGGACCAGCGCGGAACCGGAAGATCACACCGCCTGGATTGCGACTACGGCGACACGAATCTCTTCGAGCGCATCGACGACGTGGAAGTCGGCGCGGCCAACATCAGGTGCCGTGACGAGCTCGCGGCGAAGTCCGATCTCAGGATGTACACCACCAGCGTGGCGATACGCGATCTCGATCGCGTGCGGCAGCTGCTGGGGTACGAGCACATCAACATCTACGGCAATTCCTATGGCACGCGCGTGGCGCAGCACTATGCGCGGCGTTATCCGAAGGCCACGCGGACGGTGATCCTCGACGGCGTCGTGAATCCGGAAGCGGTGCTGGGCCCGGCGATCGCCATCGATGCGGAACGCGCGCTGGAACGCATCCTGGCGCGCTGCATGCGCGATGCGTCCTGTGCCAGGGCCTTCACCGATCCAACCGCCGACTACCGCGCCCTGCGCGCGCAGCTCGCCGCGAAGCCCGTGAAGACGATGGTCAGCGATGCCGCTACCGGGCGTCCCCTCAACTTCGATTTCACGACGAGACATCTCTCCGCCGTGCTGAGGTTCGCGAGCTACAACGACGACCAGGCCGCGCTGCTGCCGCTGTCACTGCATCTCGCGACACACGAAGCCAACTTCACGCCGCTTGCGAGTCAGTTCCGCGTGTTCGCGCATTCACTCGACGCTTCGTTCGCCTATGGCATGCACAACAGCGTCGCCTGCAGCGAAGACGCGCCGCTCATCGATTCGGCGAACCTCGACCTCGAGGCGCTCAAGGCCACCCACATGGGAGCCGAACAGGTGCAGCAGCTCGTCGAGGCCTGCAAGGACTGGCCGAAAGGGATGGTCGATGACGACCTGCACAAACCATTCAAGAGTGACGCGGCGGCGCTGCTGCTCTCGGGCGCGGACGATCCGGTGACGCCGCCCGAATACGCCACGCTGGCGCAACGCGCCTTTGCCGACAGCAGACACGTGGTGGTCGCCGGCCACGGTCACGGCCAGCTGGGAACACCGTGCGTCGACCGCATCATCCAGAGCTTCGTCTCCGCGGGCAGCGCCAAGGCGCTCGACACACGTTGCACGGACAAGCTCAAACCCATGCCCTTCTTCATCACGCTGGCCGGGCCGGCTCCCTGAGTTCGGTGAACCGGAATCCATGTTAGAAGCCCGCGGTCTGGTCAAATCCTTCGGCAGCGTCGCGGCAGTGCGTGCGGTGAGCTTCACCGCGCGCGACGGGCAGATCACCGGGTTGTTAGGGCCGAACGGCGCGGGCAAGTCCACCACGCTGCGCATGCTGTACACGGTCCTCAAGCCCGACGCGGGCGATGCATTCATCGACGGCCGGAGCGTGTCGGAGGATCCGCTCGCCGCTCGCCGTTCGATCGGCGTGCTGTCCCACGGTGCGGGCGTCTACGGCAATCTCACGGCGCGCGAGAACATCGCCTACTTCGGCGAGCTGCATGGCATGGCCCGGGCCGAACGCGTCGCGCGCACCGCCGAGCTCATCGAGATGCTGGAGATGCAGCCGTTCGCCGATCGGCTGGCGAAAGGCTTCTCGCAGGGGCAAAAGCTCAAGACCGCCCTGGCGCGCGCGCTGATCCACCGTCCGCGCAACGTGCTGCTCGACGAGCCCACCAACGGACTCGACGTGATGGCAGTGCGCAACCTGCGAAGGCTGCTGGGCCAGCTGCGCGATGCCGGCCACTGCGTGCTGTTCTCGAGCCACGTCATGCAGGAAGTCGATCAGCTGTGCGACGAAGTGGTGGTGATCAACGGTGGCCAGGTGGTCGCTGCCGGGGCGCTCGCGGAAATCCGCGGCATGTCCGCCAACAGTCAGCTCGAAGACGCCTTCGTGGCGCTGATGCATGGCGACGGCGGCCAACGCGACGGTGATGCCAAGTGAATCTGCGCGGCATCTGGGCGGTGTTCCGCAAGGAGTTCCACGAGAATCTGCGTGACAAACGTACGCTGGTCTCGGCGCTGGTATTCGGTCCGGTCATCAGCCCCATCCTCGTCGCGGCGCTGGTGCAGTTCGGCATCTCGCAGGCCGAGACCCAGTACGAGGAGAACATCGTCGTAGCGGTGTCGCATGCGGAGAACGCGCCCAATCTCGTCGACTATCTCGCCGCCCGTGGCGTCGACATCGTAAAGGTGGAGTTCGACGAAGCCGCCGCGCGCAACGCCGTGGCGACTCAGACGCACAAGATCATCCTCGAAATCCCTGCCGATTTCGGTGAGCGCCTGCAGGCGGGCCAGCCGGCGCCAGCGATTCTCTACTCGGACAGTTCGCGCGGCTTCGAGCGGCGCGGGGTCGGGCGAGTGCGCGCGCTCGTCCAGAATTACGGCATCGAGATCGCGCAGCTGCGCTTCCTGGCGCGCGGCATCGATCCCATCTCGGTGCTGCCGATATCCGTACAGGAGATCGACGTGTCGACGCCCACCGGTCGCTCGGTGCTGGTGCTCAACATGATGACCTACCTGGTGCTGCTCTCGATGCTGTTCGGTGGCTTGTACCTCGCCATCGACGCCACTGCGGGCGAGCGTGAGCGCGGATCGCTCGAGGTGCTGCTCACCTCACCGGTTCCCCGCGAGCATCTGATCTACGGCAAGATCATCGCGGCCGCGGCATACATGCTGATCTCGCTGGTGCTCACGGTGACCATGTTCTCGATCGCCATGAGCTTCGTGGGCCTCGAACAGATGGGCACCACCGCCAACCTCGGGCCGGCGGCGGGCCTCAAGATCGTGGCCTGCTGCGCACCGTTGATCGTCTTCGGTTCCGCTTACCTCACGATCCTTTCGGCCTTCGCGAAGAGCTACCGCGAAGCGCAGACGTACCTTCAGCTCATGGTCACGATTCCAACGATGCCGCTGATCTTCGCCGGCATCATGGGGCTGCAGTCCAAGCTCGCGTACATGTTCGTGCCGTTCCTGAGTCAGCACCTGCTCGTGACCACGGTGGTTCGTGCGGAGGAGATCCTGCCGGCGCACATGCTGGCTTCGGTGGGCAGCACGCTGGTATTCGGACTGATCCTCACGTACTTCGCCGGCCGGCTTTACCGGCGAGAAGCCCTGCTGGGTTGAAAGTCAGGCGGACTTCTTCCGGATGGGATGCACACCGGGCGGCAACGACGCCGTGCGGTGCTGCGCAAGCAGCGCGCGATAGCGGAATATCTCCGTCGACGTGTACTCGCGCGCTTCCACCTCGTAGCGGTTGTCCCAATAGCCGCGGCGGAAACATTCCAGGAGGTACCGCGGAACGGTGAGATCGCCCGTGGCCCACTGGCGAATGACATGGAAATACTCGTGCAGCACCAGCGGCCCATCGGAGAAGAATTCCTTGCCGCTGCCACGCAGATAGATGCGGTTCCGCCTCGTGGTGGCGATGGCGCGCCAGTGAAAGCGCACGAAGATGCTGTATTGAATGACCTTGATCTGGCCAATGGACTCCCCGAACAGGGTCTCCAGGGCCTGTTGCACGTCGTTCGGCGGATAACAGCGATTACCTACCCACACGGCCTCATTTTCCTATGCAGAACGACCCGAAGATACGGCCTAACAAGTCATCCGCTGTAAAGATTCCGGTAATTTCCTCCAGCGCTTTCTGACCCTGCCGCAGGTCTTCGGCGATCAGCTCGCCGGCACGATGCTCTTCGAGCTTGTGCGCCGCGGTTTCGACGCATTCGCGCGCCCGGCCCAGGGCGTCCAGGTGGCGGCGCCGGGCGGAGATGCTTCCGCTGCCCGCGGTCTGAAAGCTGACGCTGTCTTTCAGGTGCGCCCGGAGCAGATCGAGTCCCAGGCCGCTGGTGGCCGACACGTGCACGCGTGGGGGACCCGAGTAGGTATCGGCCACTGGAATCCCCGCGGCGAGATCGATCTTGTTGAACACCAGGGTGACGGGGACATCCGCGGGGAGACGCGACTTTTCCTGCTCGAAGGCCTTGGCGTGGGGGTCCGCGGCCGTGTCGATGACGAACAACACGCGATCGGCGCGCGACATCTCGGCGGCGGCGCGCCGCACGCCTTCGCGTTCGACCACGTCTTCGGAATCACGCAGGCCGGCCGTATCCAGCACGTGCAGCGGCAGACCGTCGATATCGATGCGTTCGCGCAGCACGTCGCGCGTCGTGCCCGGAATGGCAGTGACGATGGCGGCTTCGTATCCAGCGAGGCGGTTGAGCAGGCTCGACTTGCCGGAATTGGGCCGGCCGGCGAGCACCACCGTCATGCCGTCGCGCAGCAGCCTGCCCTGGCTCGCCGCCGTGGCCACTCCGTCGAAGTGACCGCGCACGGTAGCTAGGCGCTCGCGCAGTTCCGCATCGCCCAGGAAGTCGACCTCTTCCTCGGGAAAGTCGATGGCCGCCTCGACGTAGGTGCGAAGGTCGATCAGCGCGTCGGTGAGCCCCTGCACCATGCTCGAGAATTCGCCCTGCAGCGATCGCATGGCGGCGCGTGCCGCTTCGCGCGAACCGGCGTCGATGAGATCGGCGACGGCCTCGGCCTGTGCCAGGTCGATCTTGTCGTTGTGAAAGGCGCGTTCGGTGAATTCACCAGGGCGCGCCCGGCGCGCGCCGAGCTCGAGGCATCGCTCGATCAGCTGTTCCACGATCACGGGACCGCCGTGGCCCTGCAGTTCGACCACGTGTTCGCCGGTGTATGAATGAGGTCCGGGAAAAAACAGCGTGATGCCGATGTCGATCGGATTGCCGGCGCGATCGAGGAATCGCGACAGCGTGGCGTGGCGCGCGACGGGAAGCTCGCCCACCAGCGTGGCTGCGATCTGCGGCGCTTTCGGTCCCGATACCCGCACGACGCCGACACCGCCGCGCCCGGGCGGAGTTGCCGCTGCCACTATGGTGTCGGTATGACTCATGCGAACGCGCGGGCTGATCGCGCCGGTCGAGTCTACGCCGGTCGCCGCGCCCTGCCGCGCGACTCGGTGTTTGTACTAGCTCCGACGCGGATTACTTCTTGCGCGCCTTGTCTTCGAGCGCGATTTTCCGATTGATATTCCACTGCTGCAGGATCGAGAGCCCGGTGTTCGTGACCCAGTAGAGCACGAGGCCCGCGGGGAACAACGCGAACATGACCGAGAACACGATGGGCATGAGCTGGAAGATCCTGGCCTGCACCGGATCCGGCGGCGGCGGATTCAGCTTCGACTGACCCCACATCGCCAATCCGTTGAGGATGGGGAGAATGAAATAGGGGTCCCGCGACGACAGATCGTTGATCCAGCCGAAGAACGGCGCCTGGCGCATTTCCACGCTCTCGAGCAGCACCCAGTAGAACGCCAGGAACACCGGCATCTGGATGAGCATGGGCAGACAGCCCGCGAGCGGATTCACCTTCTCGGTCTTGTACAACTCCATCGTTGCCTGGCCGAGTTTGCTGCGATCGTCCTTGTAGGTTTCCTGCAGTGCCTTCATGCGCGGCGCGAGGGTGCGCATGCGCGCCATCGAGCGGCCCGCCTTTTCGGACAGCGGATAGAAAAGCAGCTTCAGCAGGAAGGTGACCAGGATGATGGCCAGGCCCCAGTTGCGCACGAACGAGTGCGCGAAATCGAGCATCGAGAACAGCGGCTTCGACAAAAGCGTGAGCACGCCGTAGTCGGCGACGCGGCTCAGTTCCGGATGGATGGATTCGAGCTGCTTCTGCAGCTTCGGGCCGACGAAGAAGTCTTCTTTGACTTCGGCCTTGTTGCCGGGAGCAACGACTTCCGCCGGTCCAATCGCACCGAGGATGTACTCACGGCCTTTGACACCGAGTGAGAGGGCGTAGGTCTTGGTGTGGTCCGGAACGATGGCGCTCACGAAATGATGCTGCAGGCCCGCGAGCCAGCTGCCAGCGACCGGGGGGAACTGCTTGATCTGATCCGGCTTCTCGATGTCGAGCTTGTGGTAGGTGTGCTCGTCGTCCTTTTCCTTGACGGCCCAGATGGCCGGCCCGCGTGACGCGTAACTCTCCACTTTGAACATGGAGCGCTCGATCGGCGGATCCGTGCGCACGATGCGCGCGTAGGAATGCATCGTCCAGGGCGCTGCGCTCTGATTGTCGATGGAGTACTCGACACGCACCGCGTACATGCTGCGATGGAAGACGAAGGTCTTGGTGACGTTGACACCCTGGCCATCGGTCCAGGTGAGCGGCACGCGCAGCTCGTCCTGGCCGGGTGCCAGCGAGTACTGATCCGAGCTGCTCGCGAATGCCGCGAGATGCGATGGCCGCACATCATCGGGTTTGCCGCCGGCGAGGCCGGACTGCAGCACGTAGTTAGTCGTCGGATCGTCGCGGTTGAAGAGGATGATGGGCTCGGGCTTCCCCTTCGTGACCGGGTAGGCGGGCAGCTCGGCGCGCACCAGCGTGCCGCCCTTGAGGTCGATGTCGAGAATGAGGACGTCGGTGGTCACGCGCACCTTGCCGCCAGACGCTTCGACGGCTTCGGTCGCCGGAGTCGGGACGGCAGTGCCGGCAGAGGACGCCGCAGGCACCGCGTCAGCGGGTGTAGCGGGCACACTTTGACTCGCCTGCGGAACAGTATCGGCCGGAGACGGGGGTGTTGGCGCGTTGGTGGTGCCAGTGACAGCGGTGGGCGATGCGGCCTTCTGGCTGTAATCGATCTGCCACTGCGTGTAGTTGACCCAGAGTGCGAGCGCGAGACCGCCCCACAGGAAGACGCGAATGTTGTTAGTCATGCAAATGCTTTGGGCAGCCAGGTACCGGATCGAATCCGCCTTCATGCCAGGGGTGACAGCGGGAAATACGTTTGATCGCGAGCCAGGTGCCGCGCAGGGAACCGTGCGTCTCGACGGCCTCGATCGCGTAGTGCGAACAGGACGGATAGAAACGGCAGCGCGGGCCCAGCAATGGGCTGATGGCGAGCTGGTACCCGCGAATCAGATATTTCAGGACGTAGCGCATGTCGTTGCGACGCGTTGCCAAAGGGTCGCGAGGCTAGCACGCAGCGATGTCGCTGGTGCCTCGCGAGCCGGGAATTTTGCGGCCACCACTATGTCGACGGCCGGCAGCGAATGTTGCTCGAGACGAAAACTCTCCCGGACCAGGCGCCGCAGGCGATTGCGCGCAACGGCGCTGCCGGCGGTTTTCACCGCGACCGCGAGCCCGACCCGAGGATGCGTGAGCCCGTTGGGTTTCACGCGCAGCGCGAAGAATCGATCGTCGATGCGGCGCCCGCCGGCGTAGATCGCATCGAATTGCAGCTTGCTGCGAAGTCGGAGCTCGGCGCCAAATCGAAACCGACGAGGAGTGGGCTGCATAGGCGGCCCGTTGCAGAAGGCCGAGATCGTTTTTAAGGAACGATCTTCTTGCGGCCCTTGGAACGGCGGCGCGCAAGAACCTTCTTGCCGCCGGTGGTCTTCATGCGTGCGCGAAAACCGGTGGCGCGTTTGCGCTTGATCTTACTGGGCTGATAAGTGCGTTTCATGATGATCGGCCCGAAGCCGCTGATCTTCCGGAAAAAAGGGCGGGAAGGTTACGCAGCGGGTGCCGCGGGTGTCAATACAATCCCGTCAGGAACGGCTAGACTTCGCACCCCTTTTTGCCGGCCCACCTCCGTAAGCGGACAACCCCACCTGTGACAGCAGCGACGCGCGAAACCACACAGGTGGATGGGAACTCACTCTGGACGCGCTGCGTGCGCGCCCTGGAAGACGAACTGCCGGGGGAGCACTTCAACATGTGGGTGCGGCCTCTGCAGGCCGTCGAAAGCAGTGGCGCCCTGAAACTGCTGGCTCCCAACCGTTTCGCCGTGGATTGGGTCAATGCCAATTTATTGTCGCGTCTCGGAGAGATCGTTCGCCGCTTCGTCGAGGGCGACGCACCGATCGTGACGGTGGAAGTCGGCTCGCGAGGGCCCGAGGTCGTTCGAACCAGCGTAACCGAGGGCAATGGCGTAGCACGCCCCAAGCGCAGCGAGGGCATCGTCGTCGGCGTCCGGTTGAATCCCGACTTCACGTTCAACGGTTTCGTCGAAGGCAAGAGCAACCAGCTCGCCAAGGCCGCCGCGGTGCAGGTCGCGGAGAATCCCGGGCGCGCCTACAACCCGCTGTTCATCTATGGCGGCGTCGGTCTCGGAAAGACTCACCTGATGCAGGCCGTGGGTCACGCCATCAAGGCGCGGGATCCGGAAGCACGCGTGGCCTACATTCACTCGGAAAGATTCGTGAGTGACATGGTGATCGCGCTTCAGCACAACAAGATGAACGAGTTCAAGACGGCGTATCGCTCGCTCGACGCGCTGCTCATCGATGAC
>Ga0315912_10003073_pt1 | contig 16978 bp, 14 predicted proteins | sample VfabasoilMG_FD_204469 | JGI IMG/M metagenome (GOLD analysis project Ga0315912, IMG submission 204469) | Garden soil microbial communities collected in Santa Monica, California, United States - V. faba soil | ecosystem: Environmental > Terrestrial > Soil > Garden | place: USA: California... | reverse complement strand
CGCGGCGATGCTGGGCACCTCCAGCTGCTGCAGCGCCAGCGGCAGGCGCTGGATGCCGTTGCGGTACCACCGGCCGATCTGGTCCGGCGTGACCGCATCGGTGGTGAAGCGTTTCATGTCCTTGACATTGCCACCGGACGAGAACACCGTGCCGGCGCCGGTGAGGATCATCACGCGCGCCGAAGCGTCGGCATTGATGCGCTCGACGGCGGCGACGAACTCGTCGACCGCGGCATTGCCGGTGAGCGCGTTGCGCACCTCGGGCGCGTTCATCGTCAGCGTGACGACCGCGCCGTCCTGTTCGTACTTGAGAAATTCGCTCATTGGGAGGGTCCTGGGTGGTCGAAACCGCGGCACAGCGCGCGTGTCAGTTCGGCGGCCGGCACGGCCTTGCAGCCCGAGTTGTTCTGGCCCGACCACAGCGGCGAGAAGTCGCCGCTGCCGCGCGCCTCGGCCGCGGCGCGCAGCGGCGCCAGCGCGGCGGCCGATCGCGGGAAGGCCGGATGCGGGGCGGCGCGCAGCGGCCCCAGCTCGCGCATCACACGGTTGACGATGCCGCGCGCCGGCCTGCCGGTGAACAGATTGCTCAACGCGGTATGGGCGGCGGCTTCGCTGCGCAGCGCAGCGCGGTGAATCGCCGAGGTCGTCGCCTCGGGGCACAGCAGGTAGGCGGTGCCGAGCTGCACGCCGTCGGCGCCCAGCGCCATCGCCGCGGCCACGCCGGCAGCATCGGCGATGCCGCCGGCGGCGACCACTGGCACGCGCACCGCCTGCCTGACCTGCGGCAGCAGAGCGAGGCTGCCGAGCTGGCGGCTCAGGTCGTCGGACAGGAAGTGACCGCGATGGCCGCCGGCCTCCAGCCCCTGCGCGATCACTGCGTCGGCGCCGTGCGCTTCGAGCCAGCGCGCCTCGTCGACAGTGGTGGCCGAACCGAGCACGAAGGCGCCGCTGCGGCGCACGCGCTGCAGCAGCGGCGGCGCCGGCAGGCCGAAATGAAAGCTGACGACCGACGGACGGAACTGCTCGATCAGCGCCACCGTGTCCTTGTCGAACGACGCACGCGCAGCGCCTGCGACAATCTGCGCCGCGTCGATGCCGAGTTCGTCGTAGTAGGGCCGCAGCGCGTCGCGCCAGGCGGCCTCGGCCACTGCATCGGACGCAGGCTCGGTGTGGCAGAAGAAATTCAGATTGAAGGGTTTCTGCGTCTTCGCGCGGATCGCCTGCAGCTCGTCGCGCAGCGTGGCCGGCGTCAGCAGCGCTGCCGGCAACGAGCCCAGCGCACCGGCCTCGCTGACGGCCACCGTCAACGCATGCAGCTGCACGCCGGCCATCGGCGACTGGATCAACGGGAAGCGAATGTTCAGACGCTGCGAAAGTGGATTCATGCCACACCTCCATCACGAGCCGCCGGCCCGGGCAGCAGCACCTCGAGCAGGAACGGCACGGTCGGCGTGCCGGCGGCGAGCAACGCGCGGCCGAGTTGTGCATGCCAGTACGAGGCCGAACCGTGGTCACCGCGCCCTTCCTGCAGGCGGCGCGTCACCAGCTGCAGGTCGAATTCGTCCGTGACGCCGATCGCACCGTGCACCGCATGCGCGATGGCGACGGCCTTCTCGGCCGCGTCGGCGGCACGCGCCTTGGCCACGGCGGCGCGCAGGCGCTGCGGCATCACGCCCGTCTCGGCGCAGCCCAGCTCGGCGGCCATGCGCGCCGCGAACGCCTGCTCGACCAGCACCGCCAGCTGCTGCTGGATTGCCTGGAACTTGCCGATCGGCTTGCCGAACTGCGCGCGGTCGTTGGCATACTGCAGCGTCATCGCCAGCAGCCGCTGCAACGCGCCGGCCATCAGCGTGGCGGTGATCAGCGCGCCGGCGACCTGCAGGTCGGCATTGCCGCACGGCCCGGAGTCGGGCAGCGCGCCCAGCACGATGTCGGCCTGCAGGCTGCCGTGCACGCCGCTGCGCTGCACCCTGGCCGCGGCCAGCGGCACGCAGCTCGGTCCCTCGGGCGTGTGCAGCAGCAGCGACTGCGCCACCGCGCCGAAAGGCACGCCGGGGCAGTGCCAGCTGCCGTCGCTGCGACGCTGCACCGTCGGCGCAATGGCGATCGCCCCCGCGCCCGCGTCTGCGCCCAGCACGCCGCGCGCCCACATCGTCTGCGCCAGCGGCACCGGCAGCGTGTGGTGGCCGCAGGCCAGCCACAGCGGGAAGGCCTCGCGCAGGCCGGCGCCGCCCTCGCCAGGCAGCAGCAGGTCCAGGTAGCCGGAGGCTTCGATCGTGGCCCACAGCGCGGACGCATCGGCCGTGCGCTCGACCTCGCGCACGATGGCCGGGCTGCAGGCGCCCTGCAGCAGCTTCTCGAAGGAGTCGACCAGCAACGCATCCATCAGCGCAACCCCAGTGCGCGGGCGATCACGCCGCGCAGGATCTCGCGCGTGCCGCCGCGCAGCGAAAAGGTCGGGCACACCTGCAGCACGTAGTGCAGCGTGCGCAGCAGCATCTCCGGCGGCGGGCCTTCAGGCGACGCATACAGCGCGTCGGCCAGCAGGTTGGGCAGCGCCTGCTCGAACTCGGTGCCCAGGTCCTTGACCAATGCGGCCTCGATCACCGGGCTCGCGCCTTCGGCCAGCCGTGCGGTCAGCGCCAGCGACATTTCGCGCAGCGGTGCCAGGTGGGCCAGCAGCTTGCCGGCCAGGATCAGATCGCTTTCGCTCGCGCGCTGCAGGCTGCGCAGATGGCCGAGCCAGGCATCGAAGAGCACGATGCTGCCGTAGATGCGCTCGGGCCCGCTGCGTTCGAAGGCCAGCTCGGCCGTCACCTGCGCCCAGCCGGCGCCCTCCTCGCCGACCAGCGCATCGGCCGGCAGCTGCACGTCGTCGAAGAAGACCTCGTTGAAGTGCGCGTCGCCGGCCAGGTCGCCGATGGTGCGCACGGTGATGCCGGGCAGCGACAGGTCGACGATTACCTGCGACAGGCCCTGGTGCCGGTCTTCGGGGCTGCCGCTGGTGCGCACCAGCGCGATCATGTATTGCGCGCGGTGCGCATTGGTGGTCCACAGCTTCTGGCCCTTGAGCACCCAGCCCTCGGCCGTGCGCGCGGCGCGCGTGCGCAGCCCGGCCAGGTCGGAGCCACTCTGCGGCTCGCTCATGCCGATGCAGAAGAAGGCTTCGGCGGCGCAGATCTTCGGCAGGAAGAAGTCCTTCTGCGCGCTGCTGCCGTACTTCAGGATCAGCGGGCCGCTCTGCCGGTCGGCGATCCAGTGCGCCGACACCGGTGCGCCGCGCGCCAGCAGTTCCTCGGCCAGCACGAAGCGGTGGAAGGCGTCCTTGCCGCCGCCGCCATATTCACGCGGCAGCGTCAAACCGACCCAGCCGCGCGCCGCCAGCGCACGGCTGAACGCGGCATCGAAACCCATCCACGAACGCGCCAGCCGGTCGGCGGGCCGCCCGGCCAGCGCCTCGGCTAGAAAGGCGCGCACCGCGGGGCGCAGTGTCTCGGCCCTGTCGGGGATGCGGCTGAGTTGCAGCGGCGACAGCATCAGTAGCTTCTGGGCAGCCCGAGCACATGCTCGGCTACGTAGGACAGCACCATGTTGGTGGAGATCGGCGCCACTTGGTACAGCCGCGTTTCGCGGAACTTGCGCTCCACGTCGTATTCGCAGGCAAAGCCGAAGCCGCCGTGGAACTGCAGGCAGGCGTTGGCCGCCTCCCAGCTGGCCTTGGCCGCCAGGTACTTGGCCATGTTGGCTTCGGCGCCGCAGGGCTGGTGGGCGTCGAACAGCTCGCAGGCGCGCCAGCGCATCAGGTTGGCGGCCTCCACCTCGACGTAGCTTTCGGCGATCGGGAACTGCACGCCCTGGTTCTGGCCGATCGGCCGACCGAAGACCTGGCGTTCCTTCACGTACGCACTCACACGGTCGACGAACCAGTAGCCGTCGCCGATGCATTCGGCGGCGATCAGCGTGCGCTCGGCATTCAGCCCGTCGAGGATGTACCTGAAGCCCTGGCCTTCCTGGCCGATCAGGTGCTGCGCCGGGATTTCCAGGTTTTCGAAGAACAGCTCGTTGGTCTCGTGGTTGACCATGTTGGCGATGGGCCGCACGCTCAAGCCCTTGCCGATGGCCTCGCGCAGGTCCACGAGGAAGATCGACAAGCCTTCGCTCTTCTTCCGCACCTCGGCCAGCGGCGTGGTGCGCGCCAGCAGGATCATCAGCTCGCTGTGCTGGATGCGCGAGATCCATACCTTCTGGCCGTTCACGACGTAGCGGTCGCCCTTCTTCACCGCGCTCGTCTTGATCTTGGTGGTATCGGTGCCGGTACTGGGCTCGGTCACGCCCATGCTCTGCAAGCGCAACTCGCCCTTGGCGATAGCCGGCAGGTAGCGGGCCTTCTGCTCGGCAGAGCCGTGGCGCAGCAGCGTGCCCATGTTGTACATCTGGCCGTGACAGGCGCCGGCGTTGCCGCCGCAGCGGTTGATCTCTTCCATGATCACGCTGGCCTCGGCCAGACCCAGGCCGGAGCCGCCGTACTGCTGCGGGATCAGCGCCGCTAGCCAGCCGGCTTGGGTCAGCGCGGCTACGAACTCGGCCGGGTAGGCGCGCGCCGCATCGACACGGCGAAAGTATTCGTCCGGGAAACCGGCGCACAGCACGCGCACCGCATCGCGGATCTCGACGTAGCGATCGTCACCGACGGCCATTCAAGCCCCGTACGCACCGATGACGGAAATGGCGGCGACGTTCTGGCTCGGGAAACCACCCAGGTTGTGCGTCACACCCCAGGTGGGCGCACCGAGCTGGCGGCTACCGGCACGGCCGCTGAGCTGCAGGTACATCTCGTAGACCATGCGCAGCCCCGAGGCACCGATCGGGTGGCCGAAGCACTTGAGCCCGCCGTCGATCTGGCAGGGCACGGCGCCTTCGGCGTCGAAGAAGCCGTCGAGCACGTCGCGGATCGCCGTGCCTTCGGGCGAGAGCTGCAGGTCCTCCATCGTCACCAGTTCGGTGACCGAGAAGCAGTCGTGCACGTCGACCAGCGATACCTGCTCGCGCGGCCGGGTGATGCCGGCTTCCTTGTAGGCGCGCGCTGCCGCGATGCGCGTGGTGGCGAAGTAGGAGCCGTCCCATCGGTCGAACTGCACTTCCTCGCCGTTGGACACCGCCACCTGCAGCGCCTTGACCGCGACCAGATCCTTCTTGCCCAGGCCGCGCGCGATGTCGGGTGTGCAGACGATGGCGCAGGCGCTGCCATCGCTGACGCCGCAGCAGTCGTACAGGCCCAGCGGCTCGGCGATCATCGGTGCGCGCAGCACGTCGTCTTCGGTGATGGCGTTGCGCAGGTGCGCCTTCGGGTTCCTGGCGGCATTGGCGTGGCTCTTCACCGAGATGTGTGCCATCGCGCGCTTCAGCTCGTCCTTGTCCGCGCCGTGTTTGGCGCGGTAGGCGGCGGCCAGCTGCGCGAAGGAGCCCGGTGCCGAAAGGTTCGGCCAGAACAGGTCGTTCAGCGCGCCGCGGCCGCGCTGCGGCAGGCCGCCGTAGCCGGTGTCCTTGAGCTTTTCCACGCCCAGCGCCAAGGCGATGTCGGCCGCGCCCGAGGCCACCGCGTAGACCGCGCCGCGCAGCGCCTCGGTGCCGGTGGCGCAGTAGTTCTCGACGCGCGTCACCGGGATGTAGGGCAGCCGCAAGGTCATCGCCAGCGGCACCGCCGACTTGCCCAGGTGCTGCTCCTCGATGGCCGTGCCCAGCCAGGCGGCCTCGATCTGCTTGCGCTCGATGCCGGCGTCGGCCAGCGCCTCCTCGAAGGCCTCGACCATCAGGTCCTGCGCATTGCAGTCCCAGCGCTCGCCGAACTTCGAGCAGCCCATGCCGAGGATGACGACCTTGTCCTTGATGCCGCTTGCCATGTCTTGCTCCTTTTCAGGCCGGCGTGGCCTTCCAGAAATAGCGCACGAAGCCGCGCATCGGGTCGGCGTCCTTGATGCGGAACACCATGCGCACCGGCAGGCCGACGTCGATCTTGCCGGGCTCGACCTCGCTGAAGTCCATCAGCATGCGCCCGCCGCCGTCGAACTGCACCATGCCGAAGTAGGTGGGCGGGTCGGGGCTGTAGGTCAGCGAGTCGGCGGTGTAGCTCATCAGCGTGCCGCTGCGTTCCGAGAACGCATAGTCGTCCTGGCTGTCCAGCGCATTGCATTCCGGGTTGACGCAGTAGCGCTGGCGCGGGTACTGCACCGTGCCGCAGACCCGGCACTTGCCGCCGATCAGGCCCTGGATCATGTCGCGGTTGCGGTAGAGCACCGTCATCTGCGTCGGCTTGTCGGGCTCGGCGCGCATGCCGCGTTCGAGATCCACCAGGTTGTTGAAGGACAGGTAGCGCATGTAGTTGCCGTCTTCGCGCCGCGCTGCCAATGCACCCCTGACGCCGCGGCGTTCGCCGGCCTGGGCGATGGCCGGCGTCACCTCGAACAGCAGCGCGTCGCAGCCTTCGCCGAAGGCGGCGAGCAGGATGCGGTCACCCGCCTTCGCGTCTTCCAGCGCGGCGGCCAGCATCAGCAGCGGATGGGCGACGCCGGTGTCGCCGCAGACGGCGGCCAGGTTGTCGCGCACCGTGCCTTCGCCCAGGCCGCAGCGCTTGGCCACCGCCACACCGATGCGCGACAGCGTGCCGGGCATGCAGAAATGCGTGATCGCGGCCGCGTCGACGCCGCTCTTCGCCAGCAGCGCCGCCACCGCACGCGGCACGATCTTCATGTAGCCCTCGTCGCGCACCCAGCGCTCTTCCCAGGCGTAGTCGTGCGCGCGGTCATGCATGCGGTACTGGTGCACGAAGTCCACCGTCTCGCTGTGCGATGCGATCAGACGCGCAAGCGGCTCGCCGTGGCCCACCAGCACGGCCGCGGCGCCATCGCCGTAGTGCATCTCCTGCGTGCTGCCGGCCTTGGACTTGCGCGCGTCGGCGGCCACCACCAGCGTCTGACCTGGCGCACCGTAGCCGTCCAGCGCCGCGGCCAGCGCGGTGCTGCCGGCACGCTGGCTGCCCGATTGGTCGATAGCGCGCAGCGCAGACTTCAGCTGCAGCGCATTGGCCACCACACCGGCGTTCTGCCGGTCGTCGAAGGGCAGTGTGCTCGAGGCCAGCACCAGTTGTGTCAGCGCCTGGCGGTCAAAGCCGGCCAGGCAGTCGCGCGCCGCCTCCACCGCCAGGGTGATGCTGTCTTCGTCCCAGTTGCAGATGCTTCGTTCGCCCTTGGCCAGCCCGCGCAAGCCTGGCGCGAACCAGGCGTTGGCCGCGGCGATCGCCTTGCGTTGCAGCCGGGCACGCGGCAGGTAGGCGCCGAAGGACAGGATGCCGAAGTCGGCCGTGCTCATCAGACCGGATCCCAGCTGAAGACATCCGCCGAGCGATCGAGCGCATAGAAGCTCGCCTTCATCGCCGGGATGGCATGCGAGGCCACCGTCTCGGGCGTCCAGCCCTCGTCGCGGTGCACCGAGCGGATCGGCCGGCTCTGGCCCATCAGGAAGATCTCGTTGGCGCGCACCGCGAAGATCTGGCCGCTGACGCCCTTGGCCTCGTCGCTGAGCAGGTACACCGCCAGCGGCGCGATCTTGTTGGTCTCCATCGCCTTCATGCGCGCCAGCCGCGCGGCCTGTTCGGGCGTGTCGCTGGGGATGGTGCCGATCAGCCGGCTCCAGGCGAAGGGGCTGATGCAGTTGCTGCGCACGTTGAAGCGCGCCATGTCCAGCGCGATCGACTTCGACAGCCCGACGATGCCCAGCTTGGCCGCCGCATAGTTGGCCTGGCCGAAGTTGCCGATCAGCCCCGAGGTGGAGGTCATGTGCACGAAGGCGCCGTGTTCCTCGCTGCGGAAGATCGAAGCCGCGGCGCGCGACATGTAGAAGCTGCCGTTCAGGTGCACGTCGATCACCGCCTTCCACTCGTCGATCGACATGTTGTGGAAGATGCGGTCGCGCAGGATGCCGGCGTTGTTGACCACCGCGTCAAGCCGGCCGAAGGCATCGGTGGCGCTGCGGATGATGCGGTTGGCCGATTCCCACTCGGCCACGCTGTCGGTGTTGGCCACCGCGGTGCCGCCGGCGGCGCGGATCTCGCCCACCACCTGCATCGCCGGCCCGTTGTCGTGGCCTGAGCCGGATTCCGATACGCCGGGGTCGTTGACCACCACCTTCGCGCCCTGCGCGGCCGCCATCAGCGCGATGTCGCGGCCGATGCCGCGCCCGGCGCCAGTGACGACGACCGCCTTGCCATCCAGCATGCCCATGATGTTGTCTCCTAGGTGACGCCCGCCGAGGGGCACGAGCTGCTTTCCATTCTCACGCAAACTGCAGTTCTCGCCACAGCCCAGGAACCCTCATGCCCGACCCCGACACCGATGCGACACGGCGCCGCTACTGGAGCGAAGAACTCGAGGCCGCCTACCACTTCATGTTCGAGCAGGTGCTGCCCTACCCGGTGGCCGAAAGCGGCGAGCCGATGGTGTCGCTGCAGCAGGCCGCGCAGCAGGCCGATGTGGTCGTGCAGTTCTCAACACGGCCGCATGCGCTGGGCCTGCCGCGGCTGTTCTACCTGCGCGACGGGCAGATCCCCGGCTTCATCGGCGCCGCCGCTGAGATGAACCAGCGCGGCTGGGTGATGCGTGTCGAGGACGGCTACCGCACGCCGCCGATGCAGAAGCACCTGGGCCTGCTTCCGCAGGTCTTCGACGCGGTGCTGAGGAGCGTGATATGGGAGCTGAACGGCCAGCGGCCGACACCGGAGTTCATGTTCCGCCGCTGCTCCACGCTGGTGGCCAGCGTGCCGAAGTTCGGCACGCACATGTCGGGCAGCGCCATCGACATCTCGGTGCTGCAGCTGGAGGAACCGACGCGCGAGGTCGACCGCGGCGCGCCCTACCTGGAGATGTCGGCGCTGACGCCGATGGGCTCGCCCTTCGTATCCGACGAGGCGCGCAGGAACCGCCGCGACATCAGCGCACTGATGCGCCGGCACGGCTTCGTCGACTATCCCTGGGAGTTCTGGCACTACTCCAGCGGCGACGCCTACGAGCAGGTGCTGGCCGGGAGCGGCCGGCCCGCGATCTACGGCGCGGTGCAATGCGATCCGCAGACGCTGCAGGTCACGCCGCTGCCGCAGCCCGAGCAGCCGCTGAACAGCTTCGACGAAATCCGCGCCGAGATCGACGCGGCGCTGGCGCGGCTGGGTTGATTCATCCGAGATCGCGTTCGATCGGATAGAAGTCGTTGGCTGCTGACGGCGTGGAGCGGCTGCTCCGGACGCCGCTTGGTTTTCACAGGCCGTGCCGCGTCGGCTGCGGTAGCGCGCTGGTGGTAGGGCGGGTGCTTCGAGTTCGCGGGCGCAGGCCCCATGCGCGGCACGCTGATCCCGTGCCCGCCTGGTCGGTGATGACGAGGTCACCGCCGCAGGCCCGAGCCGTTGGCCCGCGAGCGTGGGCCGGAGAACGCGGGCCCGGAGTGCCCGCCACGCTGAACGCTCGAACGCCGGCTGACCGAGAGCAGCGAGCGGCGGCTATGCGCCGACTGACGTCGCCGGATTTCCACGCGCTTGATCGCAACTCGGTATCAGACCTTGCGCTTGCGCACCGGCGACTTGGCGATGCGCAGCACCGGCGCGCGCACCCCGGCTTCGCGCAGCGCGGCATCGACCAGTGCATCGGCCATCCACAGCGCGATGCGCTCCACCTCGCGGTCGGGCAGGCCCCAGATGTCCTTCAGCACCACATAGGGTTCGATGCCGTAGACGATGGACAACGCGCGGTGCAGCCGGTCGCGCACCGCGCTCGGCATGTCCTTGGCCAGCGGCGCGATGGCGTGCTCCAGGATGCCGATGCGGTGGCCGCGACGGTACGGCTCTTCTTCCAGCAGACCCGCGCGCTCCAGCGCCCACTGCTCCAGCGAGAGCTGCGCCGCGGCGCGCAGCGGCGCCTCGAACTCCTTGAAGCGCGGAAAGGTCTTCTTGAACAGCTGGTGCAGCCGCGCGCGCCCGGCCAGGCCGTCGTCCGAGAAGGTGCGCACCGGCCCGAGCGAACTGTCGATCACCGCGGTGGTGAGCGCGCTGCGGCTCGGAAAGTAGCGGTAGGCGGTGGCGCGCGATACCTTCGCATGCAACGCCACCTCGGCCACCGAAGGCACGTGGCCCTCGCTGCGGATCAGCGCCATGGCCGTGTCCAGCAGAAGGTGGAAGGTCGATGCCTTGACGCCGCGCTCGGGCGGCACGGGTGCTTCGCTGAGGCGTAAGCGGGGTCGCGTCATGCGGGTAATTCCGGGGATTCGGCGGGTGGGGTTGTTCTTGTATTGCGCCAGCTTCGGCCCGTATGATGCATCCATCCAGAAATGAGACACAAGTCTCATCAAACCATCGTAAACCCTGTGGCCGGGTTCGTCCGGGCCGACACACGGGTGCAGGAGACAAGGCTCGATGCGCATCGCCAGTTGGACCTGGGGTGGACGTGAGCACGTGGGCACGCTCTCGCCTTGCGGCCGCGAGCTCACGCCGCTGGCCGTGGCTGATGTGTCGCGCGGTGCGCTCGGTCTGATCCAGTCGCTGGCCGCCGGCGAGCCGCTGCCGCGGCCGTCGGGCACACGGCTGCCGACCGAGGTGGTCACGCTGCGCGCGCCGCTGCCCAAGCCGTTGCGCAGCCTGTTCTGCGCCGGGCGCAACTACCGCGCGCATGCCGCCGAACTGGCGACCACGGTGTTCCGCGACAGCCTGCCGAAGGAGGACCTGTGGCCCATCGTCTTCGGCAAGCTGCCCGAATGCGTGATCGGTCCCTTCGATGAGGTGCGCTTGCCCGGGGCCGCGGTATCGACGCAGATCGACTACGAATCCGAACTGGCCGTGGTCATCGGCCGCGGCGGGCGCGACATCCCGCGCTCGCGGGCGATGGACCATGTGCACGGCTACACCATCGTCAACGACGTCAGCTCGCGCGACGTGCAGGTGCGCCACCAGCAGTGGGACCTGGGCAAGAGCTTCGATACCTTCTGCCCGATGGGGCCGTGCATCGTCAGCGCCGACGAGCTCGACGGCCGCGACACGCGCGTGCGCGGCTGGGTCACGCCCAAGGGCGGCAGCGCCGAGCTGCGCCAGGACGCGAGCACCCGCGACCTGATCTTCGACATCCCCACGCTGATCGAGACCTGCTCGCGCGGCATCACGCTGTACCCCGGCGACGTCATCGCCACCGGCTCGCCCGCGGGCGTGGGCATGGGCTTCAATCCGCCGAAGTGGTTGCGCAGCGGCGACGTGGTGCGCATCGAGATCGACGGCATCGGCGCCATCGAGAACAGGTTCGTCTAGATGGCACTGCACCTGATCGACCGCATCGCGGTGGAGGACGAGGGCCAGGGCGACGCCGTGGTCTGCGTGCACGGCCTGGGCGGCAGTTCCAACACCTGGACACCGCTGATGCCGGCGCTGTCGCGGCACCGCGCGCTGCGGGTCGACCTGCCCGGCAGCGGCCGCTCGCAACAGGCCGAAGGGTCGCTGTCGATCGCGCGCTATGTCGAATCGCTGGTCGCGGTGTGCAGCCGGCTCGATATCACACGCGCTCATTGGCTCGCCCATTCGATGGGCACGATCGTGATCCAGCATCTGGCGGCGACGCAGCCGAAGCTGGTGCGCAGCCTGGCGCTGTTCGGCCCGCTGGCCGCGCCCACCGATGCCGCCCGTGCCGGCGTGCGCGCCCGCGCCGCCAAGGCGCGCGCCGAAGGCATGCAGGAGATCGCCGAAACGCTCGTGCAGGCGGCCCTGTCGGCCGACACGCGCCAGCGCTTGCCGCTGGCCGTCGCCTTCGTGCGCGAGAGCCTGATGCGCCAGCAGGGCGAGGCCTATGCGCGCAGCTGCGAGGCGCTGGCCGACGCCCAGGCCGCGGACGTGTCGCCATGCAAGCTGCCGGTGCTGCTGGTCACCGGCGACGAGGACGGTGTCGCGCCGCCGCAGGTGGTGCGTGCATTGGCCGAACGCTTCCACAGCGCCACGTCGGCGCGTGTGGTGGTGCTGCCGCGCTGCGGCCACTGGACGCCGATCGAACGACACGAGGAATGTGCACGCGAACTGCGCGAGTTTCTCGGGGCGCAGAGGGGTTCGGCGTGAGCTGGTACGCCGTGGTTCAGCGTGGCGCGCGGCCCAGGCATGCGTTCTCCGGCCCACGCTCGCAGGCCACCGGCTTCTGGTCGCCCGCGAGCGTGGGCCGGAGAACGCGGGTGACGCCGGCGCGCTGCCGCAGCGCACTGTACATGGAGAAGTCGATATGAGCGACGTGCTGTTTACCAACGTGCGCATCTTCGACGGCGGCGGCGAGGCACCCTTCACCGGCGACGTGCTGGTGCAGGGCAACCGCATCAGCCGCGTGGTCAAGACCGCCTACGGCCAGCGCTCCACCCCGGTGCTGGGCGCGATGACCATCGACGGCGCCGGCGCCTTCCTGATGCCGGGCATGGTCGAGGCGCACACGCATTTCAGCTGGAACGACCAGCCCAGCCTCGACGCCATCCAGCGCATGCCGCCCGAGGAGCACATCCTGTGGTGCGCCGAGGTCGCAAAGCGCTACCTCGACATGGGCTGGACCAGTTGCGTCGGCGCGGCCGCCGCCAAGCCGCGGCTGGACGTGGTCATCCGCAATGCCATCAACGACGGCACCATCGTCGGGCCGCGTTACCTGGCCGCCGGCCAGGAGATCACCGTGCCCGGCGGGCTGGGCGACACCACGCAGCCGCACCTGCCACAGCCCGAGTTCGCGTTCGGCGCCGTCGTCAGCGGCCCGCACGAGATGCGGCGCTGCGTGCGCATGCAGGCCAAGTACGGCGTCGACACGGTAAAGATCAACCTGTCTGGCGAATCGATCACCGGCATGCCGTCGGACATGAGCCAGTTCACGGAAGAGGAAATCCGCGTCTGCGTGCAGGAGGCCAAGGCCTGGGGCAAACGCGTCGCGTCGCATGCGCGCTCGACCTGGTCGATCAAGGAGTGCGTGCGCCAGGGCATCGAGGTGATCTATCACGCCAGCTTCTGCGACGAAGAAGCGCTGGACATGCTCGAGGCGCACAAGTTCGAACACTTCGTCGCGCCGGGGCTGGCCTGGCTGATCAACACCTGCTTCAACGCCAGTCAGTACGGGCTGACGCGCGAGGTGACGCAGAAAATGGGCTACCACCGCGAGCTGGAAGCCGCCATCGAAAGCATGAAGGCCTTGCGCAAGCGAGGCGTGCGCATCCTGCCCGGCGGCGACTACGGCTTCGCGTGGACGCCACACGGCACCAACGCGCGCGACCTGGAGTACTTCGTCAAGCACGTCGGCATGAGCACCATGGAAGCACTGCTGTCGGCCACCGCCTGGGGCGGGCCGATGATGAAGATGGGCAAGCAGCTGGGCTATATCCGCGAAGGCTGCCTGGCCGACATCCTGCTGGTCGACGGCGACCCGCTGGCCGACATCACGATCCTGCAGGACAAGAGCCGCATCCTGGCGGTGATGAAGGATGGTGAGTTCCACCGCGCGCCGCCGGTAGGCCAGGCCCGGCCGGTGCGCACCGGTGCACCCGCCACTGTCAACCGCTGGGCGGCATGAGGAGCAGGCCATGAGCGACACCTTGTTCACCAACGTGCGCATCCTCGACGGCAGCGGCGCCCACCCCTACAGCGGCAGCGTGCTGGTGCAGGGCAACCGCATCCGCCAGGTGGGCCGCAGCACGGCACCGATCTCGCCGGCCGGCGCCACCGTCATCGACGGCGCCGGCGCCACGCTGATGCCCGGCATGTGCGAGGCGCACACACATTTCTCCTGGAACGACGCCGCCACGCTGGGCGCGATCCAGGCCATGCCGCTGGAAGAGCATGTGTTGTGGTGCGCCAAGGTGGCGGGCCGCTACCTGCAGGCCGGCTTCACCAGCTGCCTGGGCGCGGCCTGCGCCAAGCCGCGGCTGGACGTGGTGACGCGCAACGCCGTCAACAGCGGGCAGATCCCCGGGCCGCGCTACCTGGCCGCCAGCCAGGAGATCACCGTGCTCGGCGGGCTGGGCGACGAGACGCTGCCGCACCTGCCCTTCCCCGAGTTCAGTTTCGGCGTCAACGTCAGTGGCGCCGAGGACATGCGCAAGGCGGTGCGCTTGTTCCTGAAGTACGGCGTTGACTCGATCAAGCTCAACCTGTCGGGCGACAACTTCACGCCGCAAAGCCCCGCCGAGACCACCTGGATGACCGATGCCGAGGTCGCCGCCGCGGCCGAGGAAGTGAAGATGCGCGGCAAGCGCATCATCGTGCACGCGCGCTCGGCCGCCAGCGTCAAGCAGGCGCTGCGCCACGGCATCCGGCTGATCTACCACGCCAGCTTCACCGACACCGAAACGCTGGACATGCTGGAAGCGGTGCGCGACGAGGTCTTCGTCGCGCCGGGCATCGCCATCCTGTACGCGATGCTCAACGAGGCCGAGGCCTTCGGCATCACGCGCGACATGGCCATCGGCATGGGCTACCAGATCGAATGGGACGCGGCGCTCGAATCGCTGAGCAAGATGCACAAGCGCGGCATTCGCATCCTGCCCGGCGGCGACTACGGTTTCGCCTTCACGCCGCACTGCCAGAACGCGCGCGACCTGGAGTTCTTCGTCAAGTACCTGGGCTTCACGCCGATGGAAGCGATCCGCTCGGCCACGCTTTACGGCGGCCAGATCATGATGCGGCCCAACGAACTGGGGGCGGTCAGGGAGGGTTATCTCGCCGACCTGCTGCTGGTGGACGGCGACCCACTGGCCAACCTGTCCATCCTGCGCGAGCCGAAGCGGCTGCTGGCGGTGATGAAGGACGGCCAGTTTGCCAAGGCGCCGGACATCGCCTCGCAACGGGCCTGGGGGCGCGCCGCATGACGATGACGCGCACCCGGCTGGCCGCGTGGATCCTCATCGGCGGGCCGATCGCGGTGTTCTCGCTGTGGGCGATGTTCGACAACACGCGGCTGTACTTCGTCACGCTGCTCAACGGGCTGACGCTGGCCTCGCTGTACTTCATCGTCGCCAGCGGCTTCACGCTGGTCTTCGGGCTGATGCGCAACGTCAACCTGGCGCATGGTTCGCTGTACCTGCTGGGCGGCTACGTCGGCTACGTGGTCGCGGCCTGGACCGGCTGGTGGATCATTGCGCTGGCCGCGGGCTTCCTGGCCGCCGCGCTGGCCGGTCTGCTGATGCAGTGGGGCATCCTGCGCCACATGCAGGGACAGGAACTGCGCCAGACGATGGTGACCATCGGCCTGTCGATCGTCGTCGCCGACATCCTGCTGTGGATCTTCACCGGCCAGGTGCATCAGATGGAAGCGCCCTCGTTCCTGCAGGGTCCCATCCGCGGCATCCCGCTGATCAACGCCTACGGCGCCTTCCGCTTGAGCCTGCTCGGCTTCGGCATCGCCATCGGCGTGTTCCTGTGGTGGCTGCTGGCGCGCACGCGCGTGGGCATGATGATCCGCGCCGGTGTTGATGACCGCGCCATGCTCGCCGCCGCCGGCGTCAACGTGAACCTGGTGTTTGCCGTGACTTTCGCGCTCGGCGCCGGGCTGGCCGGCTTCGGCGGTGTGATCGGCGCGGTCGAGCTGAGCATGGTGCCGGGCGAGGACATCCGGCTGCTGCTGGCCTCGCTGATCGTCGTCATCGTCGGCGGCATGGGCAGCGTCGTCGGCGCGGCCATCGGCGCGGTGATCCTGGGCCTGTCCGAGACCTACGGGTTGGCCTACGCGCCCACCTACAGCGTGGTCTTCACCTTCGTGATTCTGATCCTGGTGCTGGCCTTCAGGCCCCGAGGCATCATGGGGAAAGCCGCATGAGCGCGGCCCAATGGCGCCGCGCGATGAACGGCGGCATGGCCGCTGCCCGGCCGCGCCCGGCGTCGCCGCGCGCGCTGCCCGTGCCCGCGCCGGTCGAGGACCCCTTCGCCGACAGCGACGCACCGCGCTGGCTCAAGCTGCTGTGGCGCACGCTAGCGCCGCGGCATGTGTTCATCGCCGCCTTCGTGCTGCTGTTCCCCTTCGCCGCCACGCCCTTCTTCACCTTCCAGGTCGCGGCGCAGTCGCTGGTGCTGGGGCTGATCGCGCTGTCGCTCGCCTTCCTGGCCGGCTACGGCGGCATGGTCTCGCTGGCGCAGATGACGGTGGCCGGCATCGCCGGCTATGGCATCGCAGTGCTGGGCACCAGCAGCAGCGCCGAGATCAGCCTCGGCTGGCCCTGGTGGGTGGCGGTGCCCGCGGCGATCGCCTTCGCGGTGCTGTGCGCCACGCTGGTTGGCTGGCTGTCGGTGCGCACCGAGGGCATCTACACCATCATGATCACGCTGGCCATCGGCGTGGCTTTCTACTATCTGGTGCTGCAGAACTACAGCGTGTTCAACGGCTTCCAGGGGCTGCGCGAGCTCAAGCCGCCCACCGTGTTCGGCGTCGACTGGCGCGCACCGCTGCCCTACTACTACCTGTCGCTGGCCTGCGCGATGAGCGGCTACTTCATCGTGCGCTACGTGGTGCGCGCGCCCTTCGGCGTCGCGCTGCAGGGCGTGCGCGACAACCCGCGGCGCATGGAGGCGCTGGGCTTCAACGTCGTCGCGCACCGCGTCGCGGCCTATGCGCTGGCCGGGCTGCTGGCGGCCGTCGGCGGCGTGCTGCTCGCCTGGTACAACGCGCTGATGAGCCCCGGCTCGGTGGGCACCGGTTGGATGATCAACATCCTGATCATCGCCGTGCTCGGCGGTGTCAAGCACCCGATCGGCGCCTTTCTCGGCGCGATCGTGTTCGTGCTGCTGCAGACCTTCGCCATCGACGTCATCGATCGCGAGCGCTTCAACCTCGTGATCGGCGGCGTGTTCCTCGCCATCGTGCTGTTTTCCCCCGACGGCCTGCTCGGGCTGTGGGCGAAGCTTCGCTCACGCTTGCAGCCCAACCAGGTCTTGACTTCAACCCAAAGGAGACATCCG
>Ga0315912_10003072_pt1 | contig 16988 bp, 15 predicted proteins | sample VfabasoilMG_FD_204469 | JGI IMG/M metagenome (GOLD analysis project Ga0315912, IMG submission 204469) | Garden soil microbial communities collected in Santa Monica, California, United States - V. faba soil | ecosystem: Environmental > Terrestrial > Soil > Garden | place: USA: California... | reverse complement strand
CAATGCGGTCCCCTCGTCAGACACACGGAAAAACTTGCAAAACCGCAAAGGGGCTTGAATTAGCTTGAACTGCCGTGAACTGAGAGGGTTGCAGCGGGGACGGGCGCGGGTTGAGCGAGCGGCAGATCGGAAAATTAAATGAGCAAATCGCAAAATTCCCGGCGCGATTTTTCGATTTGCAGGCGATCAAAAAGAGAGACGCATTGCAACTCTGCCGGGGCGTTGCACGATCTTTGCAACCCCTCGGAAAAGTCGTGCCGGGCGGGTGGATTAGGCGAATGCCCTGGAGTCTGGCCGCCGCCGCAAGTGCCGGTTCGCCGGCCCGCATCCACCCTCTCAGGACTCCGGCACAAGCCCCCATGTGGTCGCCGCCAGCCTTGCCCAGGGAAGGTCATCAAATTCAGATAAAAACGTTGGCGTACTCGGACGCGCGGATTCGCAGGCGGTCCTGCTCGTCGTGGCCGATCTCTTCGATCCGAAATTCCTTCGAGCTCCAGCCCGGCTTTGACGAGTGCGTCACGTCCACGATATCACCCGGCTGGAGGGCGAGGCCCTTGACGTTGGTGGTGATCTGGACGGCCTGCCGGCTGGCGCGGTTTTCGCGAACGATCTGCTCGGCGATCCTCTCGGCCTGGGTGCGGCTCGTGACGGCCGGGAATTTCAGGTTCACGTCGGCGACTCCATTGTTGCCGATCCGCTCGGCGCGCTCGTCCTGATCGACGGTGTCGCGGCGGGCGACTTCGCCCTCGGCGTTGTGGGTTTCGTCCGAGTGAAACAGCACCCGGACTTCGTTCGGCCGATCCTGCCGGTCCACGTCCTCGATTTCGAAGGCGCTTTTACCCCCGACGAGCAGCATGTTCGACTCATCGAAGGAGAAGACGCTCGAAGCCGCCGCGCGCTGCTTGAAAGTGACCTTGCCGCCGGACAAAAACATCGTCGCGTACGCCCCGTCCAGGATCGCCCGCGCGTGATCCTGGAGCGGTTGACGGAAATCGACCGCGTAATCCGCCCGGTAACGCTCCTCGGTGACCGCGCCGAAGTCCCCTTCCCAATCGATCGAAGCCTCCGCGTAATCGTAAAAAGACTCTGCCGCCGGCCAGTCGATCTTGTCCTCGGGCCAGCCACGCCCGCGGCGGGTCTCGGTGAGCATGTAAACGAGGTGCGCAGCCGGGTTTCGGGTCCACTCGCGGGGGTAATAGTCGTAATCAACCTCGATGGTCGCCGCGGCGGCCGGCGCGGTGGGGAATTCGAGGTAACCCTTCGTCCGGTTGACCGAGAAAACATTGCCGCTCTGGTTCGTGGCGGACATCTCGGTAAAAGCCACCGAATTGACCTCCACGCTGGTGACTTCCTTGATGTCGTCGAAGGCCATTTTGAAACGGACCTTCGAACCGTTCGCGCCGGTCAAACTTTCCGCCGCGACACTGGTCACGTCGAAGCCAGCGTCCGTGAAAGTCCGGCAACGCGCGCCCATGACCCGCGTGGTCGTGTTGAAACCGCTCACATGGGCCGCCGCCGTCGAGCGAATGACCAGATGCGCCACGCCGGGCAGACCGTGGACGGGGAAATCGCGGTCCCATTCACCGCGCACGTCCTGTTCGATGGCGATCGCGTGCTCGCCGTCGTACACCGTGAAGGACGGGACGGCGGTTCCGAGCCCGATCGCGCCCTCGACCGAGTCGGAATAGTCCTGCGTCGGGTTGCGGTAAAAGCCGTAATTCGCCTCGAAACTGCGGTCGTTGTACGGGAGCCCCTTGAAGCGGACGGTGTCCGAATCGATTTCAGCGGGCGCGGCCGACAAAACGAGGATCAGATTGCTGCGTTGGGGATCGGCGGTGGCGTCCGATTGGACGGGGAGCTGTTGATACACCAGGTTGCCGGCGGTGACCACCTGCCCGAGGATGTCCGGGAGCGGGATCTCGGGATTGCGCGACGTGACGAGGGCGCCGTCCGAGTAACGGCCGCGATTGTTGCCCAGGCGCGGCAGCTTCGGCTTGAGCAGGAAAGACGAGGCAAAGCTCAGCACCACGCCGATCACAAAAAGCACCACGCTGGAGCCCATGACCCGCTTGTCGTTCAGCATCGCGGCGAGTAAGGGAACCTCAACTGGCGAAACCGTCGCGCACGGGGACATTTTCAACCTCCCGAGGAGCGTGATGCCGTTGTCGATCCGGGACTCGCATCCGTTGAGGATGTGCAGGAGTTTGCCCTCGCCGAGATGCACGGCAACATGGGTGGGGAAGGTGTCCTTGCGCTTACGGAAAAAGATGACGGACCCCGTCTCGCCGAGCCCGTGGTAACCCCGTTGCAAGACCTGTGCAGCGGTCTGTCCGGCCGCCTCGGAATCCCTGGTCTCGACCTCGGGCACGATGATGTCGAGTTGCTCGCGGAGCCAGAGCATCGCGAGCCCGGCGCAATCGATCCCCTCGCGCGTGCGTCCGCCCGCGCGGAAAGACAAATTGAGATACTCTTTCATCGGATCACCGTCTGGTTGGCGAGATCGAGGAAGCCCCCGAAGTTCTCGGTGTTTTTGCGTTCGCAACAGTCGGCAAAACTGCGGCCGCAACCGCGCTCGATCTTGAGCGTGTCGCCGCTGGCCGGCGCGACCGGCAACGGCGGCGCGACGATGACCTGGCCGGAATAACTCTCCATCACGCGCCGGCTCAGGCCCTGAAGCGCCGCCGTGGCGGTCGCCGCGTCAAACGTCACCCGGCCGTGCCGCCAGTAATGCCGGCCGCCCGTGTACGCCTGCACCTTTTCGAGGGCGGTGTTGTCCGCGTTCGGGTTCCACTTCGACCGGATGCAGATGCGCCAGTAACGCCGCGAACTGGCCGACGGAATCCGCACATCATAATAGACACCACCCACGGGCGGCAGTTCGTAATACGACTCGAAGGTCCACGTCGCGGCATCGGCCGAGGAGAAGATCGCGATCAACCGCGGCAGGCTGGCCGGCGACGCGGAATCCACCGTCTTGATGCGCCACAACCGGAGCGCCTTCGCGGAGCCGAAATCGAACTGCAAATAAGGCTTCAGCGCGGCGTTCGCGTAGCCTTCCTGGCCGCTGTCGATCTCGTAATAGCCGTTGTCCAGGGTGCCCCAGTCCGTGAGCGTGAATTTCCAGTGGCGCGAGTTGGAGGCGCGCACGTTGTAACCGTGGTAACCGAGCCGCGTGAAAGTCACATCCGCGCCCACGCTGGTGATATCGATGCGCGGCCCGCCGGGTGTCGCCCGCACGAACCACCAGGTCGGCGAGCTGTACTGCACGTAATAGGTGGTGCCAAAGCTCAGGCCACCCGGCGGAGTCGTGCCCGCGAGGACAAAGGCGTCATTGTTCGACAAACCGTGACCGGCATCGCGTCGAAAGGCATCCCACGCGGGGTAAGCGAGGCAGGCGAGGGCGCTGCCGCCGGTGTCCTGCGAGCTGGCGGTGATGCTGCCATCGACCAGGGCATCCACCTCGTCCGTGCCGTAGCTGCCCGAGGCCCCGGCGTCCTCGGTGAGGCCGGCGCTGTTGATCTGCGTGGTGGTGCTCGAGGCTCCGACCGTTTTGGCCGCGTAATGCGCGGGCAGCCAGCGCAGCTTGGTACACCAGTCGTCCGCCCAGTTGAACCGGCAGTTCTGGTGCATGTTCTCGCGCGGGAGCACGATGTTGAGCGCGGTCAGATCGCCCGAGACGGTGAACGTGATCTGCTCGGGGTTCGACGCCCACGAATCGATCTGGCCGATGAACAGGACCACGCAATCCGTCGCGGCCGGGCCGTCGATGCTCGTCGCGATCTTGCGAATCACCACCCAGCAATCGTAAAAGCTGACCGCATCGAGCATTTCGGCCCACTCGGCCGAGACGTTTGACGCGGTGAGCGTGAGGCGGTCGGCGGTGTTCTTGCCCGAGCATTGCACCGGGCTGCGTTTGAGCGGCCAAAACTCGTAATCCTGCGCGTCGCCCTGCGTGCCCGTGGGCTCGGGCGGGACGGTCGGGGTGAAAAAACTCGTGCCACCGGGCACCGTGCAAAGGCGCAACGTCGAGACCGTGCCCCAGGGCGTGGTGATCGCGGCCTTGAGATAGATGTCCACCAGCTCGGCCCAGCCCGTTTGTGCGGCGTCCTTCTCCGTGTTGAGATCGGTCGAGAGCGTTTTCACTGGAGCAGCTTCAACTGGGCGGCCTGCGCTTCCATCAATTTGATCTCCTGCTCGAACGCGAACTCGTACGCGCGCAATTCCAGCGGCGTGATGCCGCCGCGCCGGGCGTCGTTCAGTTCGTGGACGTACTGCCGCTGGTAGATCAGGCAGTTGAGATGCCGGGTGTCGAACATGTCGCGCTCGGGCGAGGGCGCGAACTGCGCCGCTTCGCGGGCCTCGGCGATGCGGCGGTCGAACTCATTCTGGCGACCGTAAAGCGCGTTGCTCGTGGGATCGGTGGCGCAACCCACAAAGACGAGGACGAGGACAAGCAGGGCGAGGCTATTCCTGATCATACATGGGGTCTTGGTTGGTGGCGGTTGACGGGCTCGCGCAGCCGGCGAGGAACAACAGCGCGAGGCTAAAGGCGCATATCAACGATCGAAAGGATTTCATTCTTGGAGAGTTTGATGGATTGAGATTTCTGCGGTTCGAACCAACCGATGCGTTCCTGTCCGACGCTGCCGTAAACGAACCAGTTGATCGCGTGCATCTCGTCCTTACCCCGCTGGTCGGGTTGATAAATGACGGAGCCGAAAGCGAGCCCGGCCTTCGCCTTGCGGGCCGGATTGTCCGCGTGCAGGCGACGGGCAATGCACGCGGCCTCATCAGTGAAATCCTCGCAATCCCAGGCTTCGTCCACGTACTTGCGGCGGCGCTTGAACTGTTCGCGCGCGAACGCGCCGTTGACCCACGAGAGGCTCGGGATCGAGTAGGCGCGGTCGCGCAGGTCGAGGATGTTCGTGGGGATGCCCTCGCGCTTGACGATGGCAATGATCTCGACGAGGTGCAGGCTCATGCGACGGTTACCATCCCATATTGGTAGGCGAAAAGGTTGTGGAGGGCTTTGACGTTCGCGAGTGCCAGCTCGCCTTTGATGATCATCGCGTGGGCGACATCCACCTGATCACAAATCAACGTCCCATCAGTCATCCCGAGCAGGCTCACATTGCCGGCCACCTGCGTGCGCGAGCGCGTGATCGTGCCCAGCAGCGCCCCGTTGCAGTAGAATTTCACGTCATTGCTCGATGTGGTCGCGGTCACCGCGAACGAACGCCAGGTGTTCGGCGTGCCGTTGCTCTGGCTCGCCGCGCCCCAGGTCGTGGCATCGCCGTCGAAGGGCGTGAACGCGTTCGCCGCGCTGATCTGGAAACCCAGGCAATCGCCGGTCGCGTTCGCTCCATAGGCGAAAAGCACCTGCTGCGCGGCGGCCGTTGGCGACTTCGCGATGATGAACATCGAGATGATCGGCGTGTTGCCGGTCGCGCCGTGGCTGTAATTGGAGCACAGCGCCCACTCGTTGGTGCCCCGGTAACTCTGGTATTGGGCATCCTCGGCTCCGGTCAGGTTGATCGGCAGGCTCGCCTGCCAGTCGGCCCGGTGATCGTGAAAAGTTTCGTCCCAAGTCTCGTCCTCGGTCACCGCCGCGCCGTCTTCGAGCGCGTAAAACTCCCGGTTCGGGTCCCACCACAAGCGGAGTTCATCGATCGTGTAGCCCGTGGCCGTCTCGACTTCATCCAGCTCGGGCAGGTGCCGGCGCGGGGCCACGTCCTCCATCATGACGCGCGCCTGCATCGTGGCCACATTGAACTCGCGACCGGGAATCTCGCGGAGTCGCACCTCGTAATTGCCCGTGCGGTCGAGGTTGTCGCGGAAGTAGAAGCTGTCGAACGTGCCGCGCTGGTTCAGGAAACTCCGCAGCCGCCACCACTCGGCGCGGGTCATCGGCGTTGTGGTGACTTCGATTCGATGCTTGTATTCCTGCGGGGTCCACAGGCCTCGCGCTTGCGCCGGGCCGTCCTCGAACTCGTCTTTGAGCACCCGGTCGAACGGCGTGATGATCTGCCGTTCGATCTGCGCGGAGGGATACAGGATGGCGCTCATGCTGCGGGCCTAAAACGTAAGGGGTAAAACGTAAATGGCTTCATGCCACAAGCCTCTTGGTTGCGCGGCTCACGTCTGAGTCGTCGCCCATGTCCTGCGCGATCTTCACCCGCGCGCCGTTGATGCTCTCGGCGACGATCTCGCCCCGGAGCCCGCTCGAAAGGCGGATCACCACCTCGGTGGGCCCGCCCTGCCCGCCGCTTGCAAGGCCGCTGAAATCGCCTGGCAACTGCCCGGCCACACCGCCCTCGGCGAACTTCGACCGCAGGCTGTTCGTGTTGACCAGGCTGAGCGGCGTGTTGCCGATGTAACCCGAGGCCGCGAGCATGCCGCCCAGCGAAAGCATCTTCGGCCGGCGCAACACCGTGAGGAACTCGGGGCCAGCCTCGCCCGCCAGCGCGTTGAACTTGGGTAACACCGTTGGCTGGTTCACCATCGCCACACCGCCCTGGGCAAACTGGGTCACCGTGAAGTTCCCGGCGCCACCGGCCGCCGCCGCTGTGCCGCCACCAAGTCCGCCGATCGCGCGCGTGATCGCGTTGAGCAGGATGGTCTGAATGATCATCTCGCCGACGCTCGCGAGGAAGTTGCCGGCAAACTCCTTGAACGCCTCGCCGGCCTCCTTCGTGCCGCTGGCGAAATCGACAAACGCCCGCGAAAACCCGGCGCTGAACTGCTGCGCGGCGCCAAGCGCGATCTGGCCCGTCTGCGTCATGAAAAAGGCCCGTTCCTGTTCCAGTTCGATCGCTTGCTCCAGTTGCTCAATCTCGGTCTGGTGCAGGAGCCCGATGGTTTCCTGGGCGCGTTGCGCGGCCTCGGCGGTGCTGAAATAGCCTTCGGCCTGGAGCTTGAGTAGCGCGGTCATCTCGCGTCCGTGCTGAAGTTCAAGCTCGCGGCGCTCGCTGCCGCCCGGCACCCCGCGCGCGAGCGTGGCGTTGTAAAGTTCACGCGCCTTGGCAAGTTCCGCCGCTGCATCCCGCGCCGCCGACTCGTCGCCACGTCGGCCGCTTTGAACGCTTCCCAGGTCGCCGGCAGCGCCGCCGCCGAGCGAGCCGATGCCTTTGAACAGGATCGCATCGGCGATTTTCGATGGCGACAACGTCTTCAGCTCTCGGGCCAGCGCAACGATGGTGGTCAGTTCGCGGGCGAGGGTTGTGATCCACTCGATCAACGGCCCGCCGCTGATGGCCAGCAAAGCGCCGATCTCCTCGCGCAGATCCCCGATCGCGTTGCTCATCTGCGCCACCTTGCCGGTCGCCGTGTCCGCCGCGCCGCGCGCGAGGCCGCCGAACCGTTCGTCGATCTGTTGCAGCGCGTCCGCGAGCTTCTCGTTCGCCGACGCCGTTTCGTTCACGATGATGCCGTAACGGCTCAGGGTGCTAAACTCGCCGGCCAGCGCCTTGCCCACGAGCAGCGCCGCCGCGTTCAAGTCCGTGCCCATGCCTTCCGCCAGATCGAGGACCAGTTCGGTGAGCACCGGCACGTCCTTGCGGGCCGCGCCAAACGCGATCAACTGCTGCTCAACGCCAAGGATCGTCTCGTCGCCGAACCGGGTCACCTGCTGGAGCGAGCCCGCCAGGGCCTGCAGTTCGCGCGAGTATTCCTCGGTGAACTGGCCCGAGGCGCGCAGCGTGCCGTTGAGCTTGGCAATCGCGATCTCCTGCTCGCTGAACGCCTGGAAGCTGGCCTTGAGTTCGCGCAGCAACACGCCCGCGATCACCGACGTGGCGAGGAAACGGTACGCCGCCGAGAGCTGGTTCGCCATCGCGATGGACCGCTGCTTCGTCGTGTTGAGGCTGTCGAGTTCCTTGCGCGCCTGGGCGGCGCCTTCGCCCTGCTTGACGACCTCGACGATGAACTGCGTTTTATTGTCGTCAGCCATGCGCCTCCTTCAGCCGTTCGTTCGGCGGCACCCAGTTGTCCGGGTTGCTCTTCGCGTCTTCCGTGAAAATGTCGTCGTGCCGTTTCATCGCCTGTTCACCGTCCCACACCGCGCAGCTCTGCTTGAGGGCGAACCGCCACTCGGCTTCGTCCGCGAGCCGCGCCTGGAGCACTAAGCGGGGACCGCTCCAGCTTCGCACTTCGGCGGGGGCCCATCCGCAGCGGATGCAGAGGAGTTCAAGTCGGAGCCACTCGCGTTCAATGTCCGCGTCTCCCACAGCTTTTCCGCCAGCGCGGCCATTTTTTTTTGCCAGCCCACCCCGTAGCACAGGGCCAGTGCCGTGAGCTCGACGCGGTTCGCGCTCTCGATGGTGAGTTTGTCCAGGTCAGCCGCTGGCAGATGGGGCGGGAGCGCCGCGGCGGTGACCCGGTCCGGGTCCAGCACGTCCTTGCCGGGTTCGGTCAGCTCACGAACTTCGCGCCGGCCGAGCGCGCGGATGCGCGCGGAAACGATGCGGCCCGAGCGGTATTCGACTTCCAGATCCTTGAAGCCGGCGTCGTGGTCGGCTTCGGTGACAAGTTCGGCGAGGATGTTCATGGTCCCGGCGGTGCGGATTAGCTGAATTTGAGGGAGAACTCGGCGTTCGGTCCGCTGGCCACGCTGTCGCGACAGGCCTCGAACTGGATCTGGTGCGTGCGCATCTTGTTCCGCGCACCGTAGGGCGCGCCGATAATCTCGATGTCGCCGATGGTCACCGCGACGCGGTTGCCGGCGGTGCTGCCCAGGGAGATCGACGCCGCGAAGTTGGTCGAGGCCGCGAACTGCCCCCAAAAATCCTGCGTGGCCACCAGCTCGGCCTCGGGATCGAAGCTGCCCGCGACGAGGCGGTCCACGATGCGGAAGCCCTTGATGCCGTCGGTCGAGTTCGCGCCGAACCGGGGCACGATCTCATTGCCCAGCGTCCACTCGGCATTCTCGATCACCAGCGCGGTCGAGCCGTTGTAAGTGATGGTGCCGCCGGCGAAGATCGGCGGTTTGGTCGAGACCAGGAAGTTCGCGGTCGCGCTCGGGAACGTGGTGTCGGCCGGCGCCAGCCAGCGGCCCATGATCGCGAAGGTGACGATCGCGAATTGATCGGCGGTGTAACGGACGCGCTCGATGTTCACCTTGCCACCCGTGAGCTTGTGCAGCTTCCCCTGGGTCCACCAGTAAGCCGTGACAGAAGCCCCGTCAGTGACCGGGACCGTGGGCGCGTAGGTGACAAAGCCATCGCCCGCGGCGGGCGTGCTCTCGGCGGTGTACGTCGCGGCGAGATCGGCGGCCAGCAACAGCGGGTCAATCTCGACCTTCTGCCCGATGGCGCCGGCCTGGATCGTGCCGTTGCCGCGCAGTTGGTAGTCGAACCGCAACACGACATGCTTGCGCGAGTTGTGGCCCGAGGTCCGCGCGTGCCCGTGCCGCAGCGGCTTGGGTGAGATGCGCGTGGACGCAGGTTCCCAACGCAAGTTGGTGCAGGGGATCAGGTCGGCGGTGACCGCCGGGGTCGGGTCCACGTCGTAAGTGCTCTCGGCCTTGATGGCCAGCAATTGAATCTCGTCGAGTTCCATAACAGGTTTTCTTTCTCACGCCACGCGGCTCCCGTGAAGGAAAGCCACGAACCGGCAACGTGCCGGCGCGCACACCGCTGCGCGGGTTAATACGTTTGATCGGCCGCGCCGCGTCGCCGCCGATATTCCACCGTGTAAATAATGACCGAGCCGCCCACGTCGTTCGCCTGCTCATCGATCCAGGGATCTTCCGTGCCGCCGACGAGGACGTTCGCCAGGCCGTTCAACTGCAGATCGCCCTCGACCGCATCCTGGATCGCGGCGACCAGGTCGTCGTGTTGCTCCACTTTGTCCGCGCCTTTGAAGTGGGTGACAATGACGAGCGGGAAGGTGTACGTGCGGCCCTGTGTGTCGCCGTTGCCGAGCTGGCTCTCGGCGCCCGGCCGCCAGTAGAGCGAGGGCATCACCTGGGCGATCTGCATCGGATCGAGCTTGCGCGCCACCACCTTGAACGGGCCGTTGCTCAACGGGCCGAGCGCCTCGAGGTTCGACTGGATGCGGGCGCAAATCTGTTTCTTGATCGAGTCAGACACGGTTCACCTCCTGGGCGATGCCCTTCCTGATTTCGCGGATGATGATCGGGATCGAGTCGCGGACCGCCGGCCGCAGGTACGGGCGCCCGGCGTAGTTCATCCAGCGCGTGTGCGCCTTGACCTCCTGCGAGGTGAAGTTGTCGTCCGTCTCGCGGCCGCCGCCCGCCGTCCAGTTGATGTCCCGGACGCGCCGCGAATGCGCCGCGACACTGACTGTCCCGCGAAAGCCCAGCTCGTGAATGCGCCCATAAACGACGTTGGTGCCGATGGCGCCGACCACCTTTTCCGCTCCGCGATCCAGCCGGGTGCTGTGCGTGATCGAGTTGCGGAGGGTGCGCGTCTGATTGCGCAACAGCGGCGAGACGGGGCCGATGAACCGGCGGTTCGCCCGCGTGTTGTTCACGTAGTCCGTGAAATACTTCCGCTGACTCACCCCGACCGCGTGTTGCAGCCCACGATTGAGCCCGATCTCCGCGCCCGTGAGGATGCGCGGCAGGAGCTGCTTGACGCTGTCCTGCGCCTTCTCCAGTCCGGTCTCTTTGATGCGGATGATGATCATTACGTTTTACCCCTTACGCCTTATTCAAGAATTCCACCGGACGTGCCGGGTGAGCGTGGCCTTGACGTTCGGCAACAGATCGAGCTGCGCGAACGAGGTCACCGCGCCCGAGGGTGCGCTCAGGCTGGCGACGCCCAGGCGGTCCCGGTTCTGCCACCAGTGGGCGCATTGCTCCTCGCACGCGAGCCGGATGTCCTCGGGCAGCGCGGTCTGGCCTTCCTCGGCGTCCGTGCCGGGGAGCACGTACCCGCCGATGTAAAACACGCGGCATTGCGAGCGGCTGCTGGCGATGGGCGAGTAAAGGGAGATCACACACTCGCGGCGGATCACGTAGCTGTCATCGCTCACCGTGGCCGTCTGCCAGCCCAGGCGCTCCCCGTCCTTGACCTCGAAGTAGGTCACCAGCTCGATGGGATACCGCATCACACGGATCTCGGTGTCGTCGCCGGAGAACTCTTCGGACGCGGTTTCCGACCGCTCGAACAGGCGGTTGCAATGGCTTTGCAGCCGCGCGGAAACGCCCTCAATCACCGCGTCGAGCTGGGTGTCGTAATCGGTGAGCGTGGCCTCGATGCCGAGGCGAACCTTGAGGTTGGCGAGCGTGCAGAGTTTCATGGCAATGTCCCCAAAATGAAGCCGTCAACCCGGCCGACGCCGGTGGTGGGCGCTGGCGCGGCTTCGGCGAACTGAATGGCCCCCAAGTCCGGCGTTGCTCCAAACGGATTACCGTTGATGTCCACCCAATCGTCATCGGTCAAATCCTGCCCGCTGTCCGCGCCGATGGTGGAGTTATAGGCGGCGGTCGCAACCGAGCGCCAGTCGTAGCCAATGCCCCGGCAGGGGGAACCGGACTGAAGCGAGAAATCGTCGGCCGCCGCATTGGTGAACAGCGGGTCTTGCTCAATGGAATTGTCGCCGAACGTGGAACCTGAGATCATGTCGGCAACACTCGTGAAGGTGGAACCGAGCACAATGGACAGCGCCGCGCCGCCTGTCTCGAACATATTGTGATGCGTGATCGTCGAGGCTGCGCGTGCAGCCGCATTGTCGATGCGGACGGTGTCGCCAGTCGTGCAATCAAAGATGATGTTGTTGCGAGCGGTGATGCTATCAATCGCACTCGTGGACCGGATGCCGTCGCCTGCGCGGACGAAAGTTGAATTGTAAATGTGAACATCGCCCCCGCCAGAGTTCGGATAGATGCCGCGCTCGGTCATGTCGTGCGAAATCAGCCCGATAAAAAACACCGTGGAAGAAGCTCCCGTGAGCGCCGGACCACGCACCGAATCCGAAAGCCGTGTGTTGATCACCCAGATGTCGTCGGCCTGGTCGTGGATGACCAGCGACTCGCCGTTGCTGCCGCCACCCGCCTGATAATCCGTGCCGGTGCAACCGCTCACGACGACGTGCCGACAGGCTTTGAAATCATAGGAGTTTTCTCCCTCCGGCCCTGAAGTCGAGTTCCCGATGTAAATGTATTCTGGCCACTCAGAGTGACCCGGACCAGCAGACCCCATCTGCACGGAGTCACCCGAATTGTTGTGAGTCACGTTCTCCAAAAACCAGATATGATGCGCCCGCGAATCCGTCCCTGCCTTGAACGCGTGCAGGTCGGCTTCCGCTCCCGGCTCAAGCGGCAAAGCGGGTCCGTTGTCGTGGAGATAGCAGTTGTAAACCGTCAAGTGGTGCGCGGCGTTGGCCAGCAGCGTTTGATCCCCCACACCAATGACCGTGCCTCGGTTGGCCGTGATTCCACTTATCTCGACGGTATGCAGCGCGGCATGATGCAGAGGATCACCAAAGTCCAAACCCATGTTCCACTTGATGTTGACAAAATTCACTCCCTTCATGCGGACATAGCTACCGCTAAAAAAACTGGCGTCGAGCGTCGCGCCCGAGCGTGTGTAGGTCGGAGACCCAACCCCCACGATGAACACCGGGCTTTCAGCCGTCCCAGAACAGGCCCACTGAAGATTACTCGTGATCGTTCCGTTCCCGTGAATCTCGACGTAACTTCCAGCCGCAAGCGTCGTCGGCACCGTCTTTCGCGGCGCTCCTGGGTGACCGTAGGTGTTGGAAGTGTCGCTGCCCGTCGCGAGGTCAATGTAGTAATATCCCGCCGTAGCCGACGGACTTCCGCCAGACCATGACGCGGGCGGCGCAGGGTCGGCTTCGTCAATCCCCCAGTAACCTGTCGGAATGCCGAGCGGTGGAACGTAGTCAGCCCCTTGGGCAAATGCCTTCCGCGTGTGCATCGCGCATCGGGCGATGGCCGCGCAAACCGCTGCGCGTCGCAGAAAACTCCGGCGAGTCATGGTTGGGGCCTGCTTCATTAGAATAGCCGGTATCCGTGCAGCAGCATCCCAATCGCGTAAACCACCCATAATCCGGCCAGCGTTGCAATCACACCGCCCACAAAGTAGGTGACACAAATTGCCACATGCTTGAGGCAAAACAGGATTGTTTTCATTGAGCGTAGGAGTGCGCCACCGTCGCCGCAGCGCCGCCGCCGGTCCCGGCCGATTGCGCGGCACCGATGTCGCGAGAGGCCGATGTGGTGGCCGAGTAGATCGCGGAATCCTGAAGGAAGGTATCGCGGCCGACGCCCTTCGCATCCACACCGCCGCCCGCCGTGGAGTTGAGCGCCACATTGCCGTTGGCCGCATCGGTGAGCGGGTTCGCGCTGAACGTGATCGCACCCGAAATGAAGGAGGCGTTGACGTTCACCGTCTCGCCGCTGGTGTTGGAGTAGAAGCCGGGAATGTCGATGTAAGGATAACCACGAGCGTCGTCCGTGTCATACTCCACGCCATACTGGCCGTTGTCCGAGAAGATGCAGTTCTGCGCGATGATCGTTGAGCGTGTCGTCACCGTGAGCCCGTTCATTTCCAGGCCGGACTCGACGTTGTTCACGAACGTGCAATTGATGAACACCACGAACGCATGCGAGACGGGAATCTCCACGCCGTTCGCGCCGTTGTTCTCGGAAACGAATTCGATGAATGTCACCGGTTCCGTGGAATCGGCGGTGACGACGACGCCCTCCGAATCTCCGGCACCCGGCCCATTGTCATGCGACCAGCAGCGGACCAAGACCGATTCCTCGACAATCTTGAAACCGCCATAATCGTTCGCGTCATCGACATTACATGAGTGCGCCTCGCAACTTTCAAGGTAGCTGGCGCCCTCGATCAAGAAGCCCGCCCGCCACATGTTTTTGACCCGCACATTTTTGACCGTCGTGCCGGCCGCTGTGATGTGCAAGCCGCCGGTCGAAGCCGTGCCCGCGTCGCCGTTCTGGTCGAGGATGAAGTATTGCAGTTCGTTGTTCGTCGCCGAAAAGACGAGCAGCGAAGCGGCGGTGCCCGTGGCCGGACCCTGGAGAGTGGCAAAGCCGCCATCGCCCGGCGACGTGGTGTAGCCCTCGAACCGCACGTAACCCGAGATGTTGTGCGTCACCGTGTCCGTGACGGTGTAGGTGACTCCGTTTTTGAAGTTCACGCGCAGCGGTTCGCCGCCAGTGCCGACCATCGCCGGTGCAACAAAGCCAAACGGAAAGTCCAACGTGGTCGAAGGCCCCGCCCAGGCACCGCCAACTTTGATGCTTCGATCATCGCTGGTGCTGGTGGTCGGCGCCGTGCCGCTGATGACCGTGGTGGAGACGGTGATCGTATCCGCCCCGTCATCGACAGCGGTGATGCGGGAGACGAATACCGCCACACTCGCGCCGTCGTTGTAAACGCTCGCGAACATGCCGGCCGAAACACCCGAGAGATCGGTTGCTCCCGCGAAGGTGTAAACGCCGGTGCCCGAGTTCCAATCGCCACCGGTCCCGGTGACCAGCGCGGCATCGGCCGTGGTGGAGCCCGCGTTGAGATTCGAGCCGGTCGTCTGGACGTAGAACTCGGTGAACGCCGCCGATGCGTTCAGCGCGGCCAACAGCAGGAGAGAGAGAAGGAGTTTCTTCATGATCAATTCTTGGTGCCGTAGATGGAAACGGTGACGCGGGTAACGGTGGCCGCGGAGTCCACGTTCCAGCCGATGTAATCGCCGGCCGTGACCGCACCGCTGGCCGTCCACGTCAACGAGGTGTCCTGATTCTTTGCCGCGCTCGAAAGCGTCGGGAGTTCCGAGGCGGCGATGGAATCGGCATCAACCGGCGGGAAGTTCGCGTAAGTGTCTTTCCAAACATCGACCACGATGGATCCGGTTTGATCCGCGATGATGTCCCAGCCGGTGATCGTACCGGAGTAGGGAATACGGACGTAACCTTTCTGGCCGGTCGTAATGGCGGAACCGCCACCGTCGAGATTGAGCACGATCTGAAACTTCTTTGCCTCGGCAATCTCCGTATCACGCGTGATTGTGGACGCGAGCGCGAGTGTCACCGCGGCGTTTTCTGTCCCGCTGTTTGCAACGGTCACCTCGCTTGCACCGGAGTCCGCAATGGTGGCCACGTAGTTCCCAGTGGTGTCGGTTGCAAGAGCGACGGCGTTTGCGGCGACAGCGGCATTGGCCACCGTGCCGCTGAGATCGCCGCCGACCGTGGCCGCGCCCGCCGCCGACGCGCCCGAGGCCGCGCTGTTAAAGTCGCTGATCGTGCTCGCGGTCTGCGTCCCCGTGTGGTTCGCGCGTGCGAGTGGATCGGTGGCCAGCTTCGAAAGCGCGATGGCCGCCGAGGCGTTGATGTCTTCGTTCAAGATCGCGCCGTTCGCGATCTTGGCCGAGGTCACCGAGTTGTCGTCGGGTGTGCCACCGCTGCTCGGCGGGCTCCAGGCATCGCCCACCGCCTGGGCCGCCACCCAGGCGCCGCCGCTCGCGCGCAACAGAATCTCGAAGCGCCCGTCCGCCGCGCTGCTGTTGGTCAGAGTCGCCGACGAGTAACCGCGTCCCGGCCACACGAGCGAACTGGAGAGCGTGATGATCTGGCTGCCCGAGTTGTACGTGTTCGTGCCGATGATCAGGATGTCATGCGTCGGGCTCGACGAGAGTGTGATCGCCGCCGCGTCATCCGTGAAGGTCGCGCCCACGCGGTTCGTGGTGTTCACCAGCACGATCGTCCCCGTGATGTTGCCGGCGTTCCACTGGTTCATGTCCAGGCGATCCACGTTGAGATCGCTGAAGGTCTTTTCACCCGTGACCGTCTGTGTGCCAGTCTTGGTAACCATGCCGAGCGTGTCCTGCTCGCCCTGGGTGTCCACCACGGTAGCCGCGGCGGCGGCGAAGTCGCTGATCGTCGAGGCTAGTTGCGTGCCCGTGTGATTCGCCCGCGCGAGCGGATCGGTGGCCAGCTTTGAAAGCGCGATGGCCGCCGAGGCGTTCACATCGGCATTCACGATCGCACCACTGCCGATTTGCGCGTTCGCAACGGTGCCGGTGAGATCGCCACCGACGGTTGCCGCGCCTGCCGCCGAGGCGCCGGCGGCCGCGCTGTTGAAATCACTGATCGTGCTGGCGGTCTGCGTCCCGGTGTGATTCGCCCGCGCGAGCGGATCAGTGGCCAGCTTCGAGAGCGCGATGGCCGCCGAGGCGTTGATGTCGGCGTTCATGATCGCGCCGTCAATGATCATCGCGCTCGTAATGCTGCTGTTGCGCACGTTGCCGGTGATCTGGCCCGGTGTCGCTGTGTCCTCGAAGTTCACGCTGCCCGCGTCGCTGAACCGGATGGGCCACGCGACCGCTGTCCAGGTGCCGAGCTCATTGCCGTCCTCAACCTCGATGGTGAGTGAAGCCTGCGACCGGAAGTTCGACCAGCTCGACGACTTGATGTCGTCGCTGCCCGCGCCCAGCAGTGGCAGGTCGAGTGTGAGCGCGCCGGCGGTGTGGGTCACCGTGCCCGCGCCCGCGCCCGCGGCCTGCATGGTGAACTTGCCGGCGGCCGCGCTCCAGGTCGGCACGTAGCCGTTCGCCAGGAGATCGTCGTCCACATCTGTCAAACCGCGCAGCGTGGCGCTCGTGGTCGGCGGCGTGGTGTAGCTGAACGTCAGCGCCGTGGTGGTGATCGCGGTGAGCAGGTTGGTGCTGCCATCGTTCGGAACCTCGATCAGGATCGGCGACCCGCCGTCGAACGTGACCCGGTAATTGCCCTGCTCCAGTTCGACGCTTACGACGCCGTTCGTCGCGGTGTAGCTGATTGGGTTGCGCGAATAGATCAGCGTCGAGCCATCGGCTTGCGGGTTCGAGATGGGGATGAAACGGACGGTGACGTTCGGCGTGGTGAAGTCGGAGAGCTGCAACGTGCCGGTCACCCAGGCGGCGCGGGTGGTAAGGGGTAAGGCGTAAAGCGTAAGGAAAATGCAGAGGACGCGCACGGTGGTTGCAAAGGGGTTGCCGAATATGCC
>Ga0315912_10003071_pt1 | contig 16989 bp, 16 predicted proteins | sample VfabasoilMG_FD_204469 | JGI IMG/M metagenome (GOLD analysis project Ga0315912, IMG submission 204469) | Garden soil microbial communities collected in Santa Monica, California, United States - V. faba soil | ecosystem: Environmental > Terrestrial > Soil > Garden | place: USA: California... | reverse complement strand
ATCCCGTGCCCGTCGATTCCCCCACAAACAATTATGCGCGCTACATATTCTTCACCCATAAGGAACTCAACTCAGGATAATTCGCGCGATAGTCAGCGTGGCTGGCACGGATGACTTTCAGCGCCTCATCCCGCCCATATATGCCGGAAATTTCCACCTTGTGTTGAGTCGTCCCCGGCGCGCTCTTATAGGTGAGAAAGTAATGCTGGAGGCGATCGAGGAGCGCCCTCGGACATTGCGAAATATCCGTAAAGTTCCCGTACACGGCATCGTCCCGCATGACGGCGATGATTTTGTCGTCGGCCTCGCCGCCGTCGGCCAGACTCAAGCCTCCGATCGGCAGTGCCGTCAGGAGAATGTCGCTGTGGGGGATACTCTTCTCAGACAACACACAGATATCGAGTGGATCGCCGTCGCCGACCATCCCCTTGCGGCGGGCTCGCTTGGCAAAGATACCGGCCACCTGCTCCCCGGAATAGGTCTGCGGGATCAATCCGTAGTACACCGGACAGAAATTTGAAAACCGCTGTGGCCGGTCCACTTTGAGAAATCCACTGCTCTTGTCCACCTCATATTTGACCGTATCGGTCGGGACGATTTCGATGTAGGCCGTCACCACCTCCGGGGCTTCCTCTCCGATAGACACACCATGCCATGGGTGCGCTTTGAACATCAGCCCAAGCAGGCGTTGGAAGGGATCACTTCCCCCGCGGATGACCGCTGTCTTGTCGATGTTTATTTCCTTTCCATTTCGTTTCTTCTCTTTCATGCATCCTCCGGTATCTGCAGACCATTCCTATCTTCAACTTCAATTTCCCTCAATCCCGCTCCAGTATCTCTCAGACGCCGGACAGGAGCAATAATTGCTCACCGTTAGCCTACGACTCTCCCTCTTTCAGGTAAAAGAAAGTCGTCCGGCAAACGCCACTGCTGACTTGTAGAATTGTCTCACAATCGGTACTCTTCGTCTCGACAGATTCCCATTATCTATGGACCACCTAGAATCCAAGCCCCACCCCCGCGACCCCCTGCACGGGATTACCCTGAAATCTATTGTTACCACGTTGGTGGCACGGCACGGTTGGGCCGAACTCGGGAAACGGGTTCCCATCCGTTGTTTCCGTCACCATCCTACGATAGCTTCCAGCTTGACCTTCCTACGAAAAACACCCTGGGCACGTCAACGGATCGAACGGATGTTTGTCGCAGAACTCCCTCATTCATAGGCTAACATCATGGCTTCCAACTCTACTATTTATAAAGCCACTCTACAGATCGCCGACATGGACCGCCAGTACTACCAGGATCATGCCCTTACGATAGCGCGCCATCCGTCTGAAACGGACGAACGAATGATGATACGGCTACTGGCCTTCGCTCTCCATGCAAGCGAGACCTTGTCCTTCGGGCGCGGCGTGGGAACCGAAGATGAACCCGCGCTCTGGCAAAAAGATTTGACCGGCGCCATCCATCTCTGGATTGAAGTCGGACAACCGGATGAGAAGTCCCTGCGGCAGGCATGCGGCCGCTCCACACAAGTCGCCGTCTATGCCTATGGCTCCCGGAGCGCCGATGTCTGGTGGGCAAAGAATCATCCCCTGCTCGATCGACTGGAGAACCTGACCGTAACCCTCCTCCCAATGGAAAGCGTTCGCGCCCTCGCGGCGTTGGCCGGTCCCAGCATGCGTTTGCAATGGACGATTCAGGACGGACATCTGTGGATTGCCGACGATACCCAGAATGTCCACATTGAACTTCAGCGATTGAAGAGCTGAAAACTGCTCTTCACATGCGCCTGATATGAAACAGTGTCAGACCTGCCTTCACTCTGGCCTTAGGCAGAATGGACTTGTGCATCTGGACGGTCGGGAGCGATTCGACGGATTCTTCCCACACAATCCGCAATGCGCTTTGCGCCAATATCGTTCGCAGGCCGCCCGGTCCGACCACAAACGCACTTCCTTGTGGCCGCAACATCTGCCGTAACCAGGTCACGCTTGCCGTCAGCGCTCCCGCCTCCGTGAAAGAGGCATAGGGCAGCCATTGATAAATCACGTCATAGGGCTGGTGATTTACCATTGTCAGGTTCCAGATCGACGCCGGAACAATGCGGATCCGCCTCAACCACTCCCACTGTTGTGGGACAGCGCACCTGGTCCAAAGTTCCTGCGCCTGGCGCTGCGCATAGGCAGCATCGTAACTACGGATCGTGTAGTCGCGCGGACGATCGCAAGCAATACAGGTCTCGATCACCGTGTCGCCATTGTCGATCAGCACCCGTTCCGCCCGTGAGAGAACCGTCCCCAGCTCAGAGTCTTGTTGTGCCAGATCTTGTACAAAGTCTGCCACAAACGGCTGCGCTGCCAATTCCCCGATCTCTTCCTCGTCGTCCGGATATGACAGCACTGCTCCAAAAGCGTCGGCAGGGCAAATCGGCGGGACTCCCTGCACGAAAAGCGTGCGCCAATCGATAGGACTATCTGTATATGCATATTCTGCTGACGAGATGGGCCTCACCGCGATCTCTTGCCGGAGACGCATGACAATTTGTTTCTCCCGATCTTTCAACATCAGCTCGTGCCCCTTCACTTCCAGGCGGCGATCCAGCGGCGCCACGCGCCGGCTTCGCGCCTCGACATACGACAGACCGGTGCTATCGTCCGAGACGGTCGCCTTCCGGATGAGCCCGCCCTGCACCGTGAGACAGAGGTTCTGCTCTGGCTCGAAATAGCGAAGCGGAGGATCCTGCGCCGGAATCCACGTTAGCTGATGCGATCGGGCCTGATCCATGAACAGCGCCATGGGATTTCCACCGGCAGGCGCCACGGGTGTAAACCAACTGCTGAAAAGCCGGAATGCTGCTTCCGATGGATAGGCGGGAATCCCGCGATAGCGAAGCGGCTGTGGGTTTGGACGGCCTTCGTTCTGATCGTCGAACAGACCACGGATCAACTCAAACACAGCTGAGCCGGTACCGGACAGCAACGACTTGAACAGTTCGACTACGGGGAGAAAATCAATATGGTCCCAATGCATGGCCCCCATACAGGCCATGAAACGAGCCGACTCGAACATACCCTTGTCCAGTACGTAGAGGGCGTCTTTCCGATGACGGATCGTCGCGATTCCCTCGGCATCGATACTGAAATCCTCATCGCGATAGAACCACAGCACTTCTTCAATCGGCACCCGTAGCGCCTGCGCCGCCATCGCACGCAGGTGGTCCGCTGTGATCTGCCGCCAACCGGGCTTCGCCGCCAGATTCAACCTGGTTTCGTTGATCAGCCCGCCCGGCTTCAGTCCGATCCACTGCCCCCAATCGAGCCGAATGCGCGCTCTCACGAGCGAGACAGTTCCGTCGGTATTCGACTGCCATTCACACTCATGCACGGGGTGGCCTGAAGGGTCCGTGGCAAGAAACCGCCGGCCATCGGGCCGATAGAAGATCAGATGCCCGGTTGGACGTGTGACGACTCGCCCCCCATTTTGCTCCAACTGGTCGGCAAGGGCGCGCGTGGAGGGAAAAACAAGATGCGTGGGACTCTGCAGGGCAAACGAGACTGGATCAGGAGACATTTACTCGCGGAGTTGGCCGCTCCCCAGGACGATGAACTTGAAACAGGTCAGTTCTTCGAGACCCATCGGACCGCGCGCATGGATCCGGGAGGTGCTGATGCCGATTTCAGCCCCAAGGCCGAACTGATAGCCGTCATTGAGCCGAGTGGAGGCATTGACGAGAACAGCGCCGGCATCGACTTCTTTGAGGAACCGCATCGACCGGCCATAATCTGCCGTCACGATAGCCTCCGTATGCCGCGACCCGTACCGCGCGATGTGCTCCATGGCCTCATCCATGTTCTTGACAACTTTCACCGCCAGCACCAGATCAAGAAACTCGGTCCCGTAATCTTCATCGCCGGCCGGTTTTGCCTCAGGAACCAACTGGCAGGTCTTCGGGCACCCGCGAATCTCGACTTTTGCCGACCGGAGGCTCGCTGCCAGTTTGGGGAGCAGCGTCCTCGCGATCGACTGGTGAATCAGCAGGGTCTCCATGGCATTGCAGGTCGACGGGCGTTGCGCCTTGGCATTCACGCAAATCGACTCGGCCATCGCCGGATCTGCCGAAACATCCACATACACATGGCAGACCCCCGCGTCGTGCTTCACGACAGGAATGGTCGAATGTTCGGCAATGAGCTTCATGAGAGATTCGCCGCCGCGCGGAATAATCAAATCGATGTACTTATCTTGTTTGAGCAACACCGGCACCAGCTCGCGATCTGCCCGTTCGACGAAGGTGATCGATCCGGCCGGCACACCAGCCTTTTCGGCTGCCTCAGACAAGATGGCGGCGATGGCGCGGTTCGAATGAATTGCCTCGCTGCCGCCCCGCAACACACACACATTCCCGGACTTCAGACACAGCGCCGCTGAATCTGCGGTGACATTGGGACGTGACTCGTAGATAATACCGATGACACCGATCGGGGCGCGCACACGCCCCACCTGCATCCCGTTGGGCCTGGTCCACATCGCAGGCCCCGTTCCCAAGGGATCCGGCAATTTAGCCACTTCGCGGATGCCGGCCGCCATTTCAGCGATCCGCTTCTCCGTCAGACGCAGGCGATCCGCCATGGCTTTTTTGGCCGGATCGGCTCCAAACGCATCAAGATCGTTCTGATTGGCTTCGAGCAGCTTGTCCACCTTGGATTCGAGCGCCTCGGCCATTGTGAGCAACGCCTGATTCTTCACGGCCGTTGATACGGATGCCAGCTTTCTCGACGCCTGTTTGGCCTTAACAACCAGTTCCTCGACGTATTGAGGGATCGGCTTCAGTTCCTGAACCGGCTCGATGCTCTCGTCCTGTTTTTGTAATTCTGTATTCATGGCAGACGGTGCCCCGATGATAGCTCTCCGCGCAAAGCATACCCCGCCCCTCTCCAAGGGGTCAAGGTAACTGGATCACCCCCGCTCGCTAGGAAGTGGTGGGAGGCGGAGGAGACACAGGCGGCGGAGTCAAGTTTGTGGGAGGCAATGGAGTAGCTTGGCCTGATCCGCCTGGAACGGCAGACTGTCCTGGAGCACTCCCAAGAGGTAGCGCCCCAGGCAGAACAAGTGTCGGCATGGATGGGTTGGGAAACTGGAACACCCAGTCGTAATACGTCGGTTTTCCTTCAAAGTGGCGAACCACAAGCGGAAACGCACGTTGTTTGATTGGCTGACTCCGGCTTTTGCTGCGAACTCCCATGATGCCGCCAGTGGGCGCCCGCAGAAGATCCCATTCTGCCCGACCGACTGGATCCAGGTACACCTTTCGGAGAAACGGCTTCGGCTGTTTGGTCAATTCGGCCAGCGTTTGCGGATACACTTCGCCGGGCATGACCCTTCCCGCTTTCTTGGTGGCGGAATAGAGTGCAAGGGCATTCTGTATTTCAATGCCTTTGGCGAGCAAGTCCGCTTCCTGCTCCCGTTGCACCATCGTCTTCCATTGCCGAGCTGCCACCGACATCGCGACGCCAATCACCACAATCGCGACCATCAGCATAACATAGGAGAAGCCTCGCTCACCCTCCTTCGCTGATGTCGAATGAATCCGCATAGCATGCCCTGCTTACTCTTGAGAAGGCGGTTGCTCTTCTGATAACAGCACGGTTTGATCGATGCGAGCACCGGTATGACGAATCGTTACGCTCTCCGGCGTGATGGCCTTCAGCACCAGATGTTCCTCAACACGGTCTCCGACTTTCCCGACCATGACCTCTTCATTCTTACTGAGTACGGCGATCTCCCTGCCGCGTTGTCGATTGTCGCCCAGCCGAAGAAACCCTAGATACTTATATTGTGCCAGCTCTGCCGACATCACCTGCTCCGGACCTGACAGCTCAGGAGACGCGTCCTGATGTACAACTTGCTCATCGGCTTCCTGTCCAATCGGAAATGTCCCATCTGAGCTGGGCAACGCAAAAATATTGCGGGGCGGCGTAAATGTCGTCGCTCGTTCGGTATGCGCCAATGCTAGTCGTTCCAGATTCACATGTAACCCGCTCCCCCTGGCCATTGTCGGTCGAGTAGAGGATGCCCTACCCGTGACATTCGTCAGGGGCACTCGAACCGGCTCTTCCCAAACTCCCCATTGCCAGACGGCCAGCCCTGCCCAGACCAGAAAGAGCACAACCGCAAGCATGAGCTTTCGTTTTTTATCGATGACCATTACAAACTCATCGGCATACGCTAGTTCGTTGGTTCTGCGCGTAGATAGGTGGCAATTTTGATTTTAAACGTTAATGTCTTGTCTTGCGCGCTCCCCGACTGCGTCAGCTCAAGATCTTCAATAAACAATAGCTCCTCCGCCGTCTCCAAATCATAAATGAATCGGCGGAGGTCTTCGTATCGCCCGCTCATCGAGCCCTGCAACAACCCTTTACTCGTATTGGCGACCGGCGTCGGCTCCGTCTTATAGGACAACGCCGGCAAGGTGACTCGATCGCGCTTTGCTTCCTCTGAGATCCCCAATGCCAGCGGAGCGAAATCCCGTTCTGCCGGCAATACCGCCCAGACTTGGCGAAGATCCTGCTTCGCTTTCCTTGCTTCACGATGATGCATCAGCAACTGGCGCGCCGAGATCCACTCTTTATCCAGACGTTCCCGTTTGGACTCGGCGCCGGCCACGCCGACACGCTGAACCAGTGACAACAGCAGCAGCAGCCCCAACGCCATGCCCACCCAGGGCAACAGGGGCGCAAACGGCTGTTGTAACAGCAGTGTTAATCGCTCTCGCATCAGCCTTAGGTTCCTGTTTGCCGATAACGCAGGGTCACGTTGAACTCAACAAGCCCGTTCGTCCCGGCACGATGCTGCGCCAAGACCGGATCCTTGAACAGCGGATGATCTTGCAGGCTCACCGTAAAGGCAGTAATGTCCTCCAAACTCATGGCCGTTCCTGTCAAATGCACCAGGGTACCGCCCGCATCGAACTGAACGCTGCTCAGTGCGAGCCTTGCAGGGATGACTTGCTCTAATCCAGCCAGGAACTTCGTCCAGGAAAACGTTCGCTTTTCAAGAAGCTGATTGGCAAGGTCGACCTCGACCGATAATCCCTGCAAAGCCCCTTCAGATAGGTCGAACCCCTCTTGTCCAGCCTCGGCAACCAGCTGCACATCCATTTGACGGACCCGATCGAGTTCTGCCTCGATGATCCGGGCTTCTCGGTACTGTAACGTCGCCTGACCAAGGCTCCAGAGAATCCCCAGTGACAGCATGGCGCACAGCACCACCAACAGCGTTCGCAGCGGAGCGGCTGCGGGTCGATACCGATTGCTTAAGTTGATGTGGAACCGGGCCGGATTGTCGCCCAGCAACGGGACATGCCTGATTAACTCCGTCAGGTGCCCGATCACAGCATTCAGCTCACCCATGTTTACGATACTCCGGCCATGGCGGCCAACGATGTCATGCCCTGGTGGCCTCCCTTTGCAGCGAGGCCGAGCCGCTCAAGAGCACCCCATCCCACCTGTTCGACGGACAAGTCCAGGCCAGCTTCAAGCTTTGTCTTTAAGCCGGCGAGTTCCCCGTCAACACAGAGAATCGCGTGTTTGATGCCTACGGCAGGATGCCGTTGCTGACAAACATCCAGAGTTGCACCGCATTCCTCGATGATTTTCTCCAGCACACCCGACGTTTCCCCTGTATCCAGCGCACCGTCCCCCAGGAACTTACATCGGTAGAACAGCGGCCTTCCCTGCTGAAACACTATCGTTGTCAGCGATCGATCCGCCACATTGGCCCAAAGCAAATTTGTCTTCTGCCGGCGCAGTCCACCCGAAGCTCTCCGCCACAGATCGAACAACCGGAGACTCGTGATTCCGACTTCAGAGGGAATGAGGCCCACGGATTCACAGAGTGTTTCGTACTGCTGCAGGACGGATTCTTGAATCGCCACGGCCAGCACGGTATACACGCGGCGTTCATCCCCCGGCGCAGCAGGAAACAGCTGCGACACCACCTTTGCCGAGGCCAATGAAAACAGCTGCTCCTGCCCTAGCCGCCATCGGATCAACGCCTCACGTTCATCAGCATTCGCAGGACACTGATCCAGATGTAACACCATGGCTCGCACCGTGGCATCGGGAAGGAGCAGGGTAATTCGGCGAGGAAGACCGGACAACAGAGATTGACCTTCACGTCGGCTCTCGTCCCGCAGACCCGCGAGTGTGCGAATGCGGCCTTGCAACGCCGCAATATCCGATACGTTCGGATCTGTCGGAGACGGTTTTAAGAGACCTCCGGGAAGCGGAGACACCACGCATCGATGCCGCTTTCTCCCCCGCCAATTTCGTTCCGTCTCGGCCCACGCCACAGCATCAGTTCCAAGCTTGAGGCAACAGTGTGGCTGCTTGTCGGCCCATTCCCACATCACTTACCCTTCCTCGCTGAATGTCACACGATTGATCTCCCGCAGCGAGGTCTCCCCATTGATCACCTTCTTGAGCGCAGATTGTCGAAGCGTGATCATCCCATCGGTCACCGCGCGATACCGGATTTCAGAGAGCGGTCGCTCCGCAAGAATCATCTCCTTGATCTCATCGGTAAGATCCAAAAATTCGGTGATACACTGTCGCCCTCGAAACCCGGTGTCGAGACAATGTCCGCAGCCTTTCCCTTCGTAGAACACCGTATCTTTGAACTGCTCATAATCTAGCCCCGATTCTTCGATGAGCGACTGCTGAGCTTTAACCGGCATGCGGCAGTGCGGACACAGCATGCGGACCAGCCGTTGTGCCAAGACACAATTGAGCGCTGCAAGAAAATTGTACGCATCGATCCCCATCGACGCAAATCGCCCGATCACGTCGAACACGTTGTTCGCGTGAACGGTCGTCAAGACAAGATGGCCGGTCAGGGCGGACTGAATGGCAATCTGAGCCGTTTCGGGATCACGAATTTCTCCGACCATGATCTTATCCGGGTCATGTCGCAAGATGGACCGAAGTCCTCGCGCGAAGGTCAATCCCTTTTTCTCGTTGACGGGGATCTGCACCACCCCCGAAAACTGATACTCGACCGGATCTTCGATCGTAATCAGCTTATCTTCGAGCGTGTTCATTTCAGAAATCGCGGCATACAAGGTTGTTGTTTTTCCGCTTCCTGTCGGTCCGGTCACCAAGATCATGCCGTAGGGACGCATGATGGCCCGCCGAAACCGTTTCAAATCTTCCGGATTGAATCCAAGCCGTTCGAGTTTCAACGCGGATACGCCGGTCGTAATAGATTCCCGGTCTAAGATTCTGACAACAACAGATTCCCCGAATACGCTGGGTAGAATGGAGACACGAAAATCTACAACCTTTCGATCCAGCCTCATGCGAAAACTACCGTCCTGAGGGACCCGGCGCTCGGCGATGTCCAACTCCGCCATGACTTTCAGGCGAGAGACCAGCGGAGCGTGCAATCGAATATCGAGCGGCTCCATTGCCTGAATAAGGATGCCGTCGACACGAAACTTAACTTTCGTTGCCCGGTCGGCTGCCTCGATATGAATGTCGCTGGAGCGGCGCTGCATCGCGCTCAGCAGAATGGAATCGAGCAACTTGACGGCAGGACTCTGGTCCTCCCCGGCATGATCGATGGTGAGGACCTCCTCGCCTCGTTCGTCCTCCTTCACCAGCACCGACCGGTACTCCGCTTCAAGCTCTCGCAGCGCCTGATTGGACCCTGCGCTACGGTCCAGCGCCGCAAGAATGGCGCCTTTTGAACTGATAATCAGCTCCAGCCGCTTTCCAATCAAGATCTCCAGTTCATCGAGGCCCAGGACATTCTGCGGATCTGCAATGACAATGGTCAGCACCCCGTCTCGGTCTGCAATGGGGATGAATGGAAATCGCTGCATCAATTTGACGGAGATCGTCTCATAGTAACGAGGATCGACTTGAAAACTTGTCAACGAATCGTAGGGAAGTCCGTACTGAGCAGCCAGCGCCCGGGCGAGTTGATCCTCTGAGAGCAGTCCCTGCTCCACCAGAACCTGCCCCAGCGTAGCCGAGGCTCCATCCAGCCGACGAAGCGTGCCTTCGAGCGCCTGTTTCGAAACAATTCCCTGGCTGACTAACACGTCAGCCAGAGACGGTCTGGCAACACTACGCGCCATGAGATACCTCGTGCACCGCTGTAGACATATCCCCTACCACCGCCATCAACCGTACCATCTTGAATCTACCGGGCCGCGGAACACCTCATGCTGCTACCTGAAGCTATCGCGGATCTTGATGCGTGAGACAACATCAAGTAGCCACACAGGATGCTCAAAATGGCCGTTCAGCAAGGCCGCAGCGAGCGAAGAGGCGAAGCGTACTCCGCGCCGTACGGTGAGCCTCTGAGCGATGCGAGAACGACGCTGGCGGACTTTTTCAGCATCCTGCTAGCCAACGGATCCAGCCATCTGAAACACCGGCAGATACATGACGATCACGATACCTCCGACCAATACCCCCATAACAAGCAATAAGGCAGGTTCAATCCAGGTTGTGAGTTGCGTGAGTCTCGTGTCGAGATCGGCTTCATAAAACTCCGCCACATCTCTCAGCATCGCATCGAGCGACCCGGTCTCTTCTCCAACCGACAGCATTTCAATTGCCAATTTTGGAAGCACGCGAGGACGATCCAGAGCCGACGCAAGCGTCACGCCCTCTCGGATTTCATTGACTGCACCAGCCAGTCCTTGCGACACCCATCGGTTTGAAACCGCACCTCTGGCATTCTGCAAGGCATCGACCAATGGAATGCCTCCGGCTAGAATTGTTCCGAGCGTCCGAGTCAGCTGTACCGTATTGTGTTTGACCGCGATGGGGCCGAACAGCGGAAGTTTCAACAATAGCCGATCAATCGCCAGGCGACCTTTAGGGGTCATATAATAGGCACGCACTCCCACAACAAGACCCGCCAGAAGCAGTCCCAAAGGCACGAGCCTGGACTCCGCATGGTTCACAACATCGAGCAGCGCTTGAGTCGCCCAGGGCAATGCCTTCGCGGACTCCCCGTAGACCGATACAAACGTCGGCATCACATAGGTCAACAAAAATCCGATGACACCCACTCCGATGAGAATGAGAAACGCAGGATATGAAAGCGCCTTCATCACCTTCTGGCGCAGCCCCATCATGAGTTTCAGATATGCAACATACCGTTGAAGCACATCGGGGAGATTACCCGACTGCTCACCTGCCTTCACCGTCGCCACGTAGAGGTCTGGGAAATACAGAGGATGTCTGGCCAACGCATCGGAGGCCGACGAACCGCCACGGATATCTTCACGGATATTGCGCAGCACCTTCTGAAATCCCGCATGCGTAGAGCGCTCGATCAGCAGCTCCCACACCCGCAATACCGGCAATCCCGACTTCACCAACGCGAGCAGCTCTTGGTTGAAAATCAAAAACTCTCCCAACGGAAGCGTGCCCCACGACCAGGAGTTCCCCGATGCCGCCGCCGATCCCATCCCACGGCGGTGAAGCTTGAACACCAGAAGCCCTTGCGATTCAAGTTTGGCGCGCACTCGCGACTCATCGTCCCCCTCGACTTGGCCATTGATAGTGGAACCATCGGGCCTGGCAACTCGGTACGTAAATACCGCCATAATGATGGACCTTTATCGCTAGCAGCAGAGCGACTCCTGCACTATTCAGCCGTCTTGTACTCACGCGCACCGGAGACCGGGAGCGCCACCAGCCAGAGGTCTTGACCGACCTGGATATGACTATCGGAAAGCTGGTTCATGGCCATGAGCCGTTTGAGAGAAACGCGATGCCGCTGGGCGATACTCCACAGGGTATCGCCTGGCATAACCACCACTCGCAGGGGATTGCCTGCAGCGGTTCTCGAAACCCTGGCTGTGTCAAGCGATGCCTTCTCATGGAAATACGGCGCCTGCGTCACAGCCACTGCAGCGCGTTCCGGTAATCCATCCAGCTGATCAAGTTTTGCCGACGCCAGCCCCATTTGACGACCTCTTGCCGAAGGCGTACCCGCCGGACTTCCCGTTCCGGCAATCTGATTATGGAGCTGCTTCAGCTGGCTCTGTAGGATAGCCCCGGTCCGGGCTGCCCGTTCTCGCGCGGATCGTGAGCCGGCCAGCTCTTCCCGCTGGAGATCGATCACATGTCGTGCTTCAATCAACCGGCGTTCTGCCTCGCGGACGCGCCCCTCCAATTGAGCCCGGGAGATTTGGAGGTCGGCTAATTCCAGTCGCCGTGAATCAATTTCCGCGCGCAACTCGACGATTGTTCGTTGGGCATCCCGGAGCGATGTCTTCAACGTATCCATGGTCAATTGCAGGTCGGAAAACTCCGGCTCATCAAGCGGCTCCAGCGGGCTGCAGGCAACGACGGAGCTCATGGCAAACCCGAATAACACCAGTCCAATGAACGCGGCACGCCAGAGGGCCGCTCCTGGACAGCCCCTCCCCTGTGTAGGATGACTCGGACCAGATCGCTGTAGCGGCATGGTTACCATTGGTTATAGGCAGTCCCGTTTGTCCCGACGAGGTCCGACCCGGAATAGACATCGAAGACACCGCCCTCGGTCGGTTCGGTGATCTCTTGCCAGGAATCCGATGAATTCGTAAAGGGATCCTTGGGAAGCGTCCGCAGATATCCCGCCGCAACCAGTCCGTCCAAGGACGGAGGATATTTCCCCTGATCGGCGCGATGCTGGTCGAGCAACTCCCGCATGGTGAATAAATCTTGCCGCAACACGGTTTCCCTCGCCTTGATCACGGACGACTGGTAGGACGGAACCGCGATTGTGGCAAGAATTCCGATGATGGACACCACAATCATCAGCTCAATGAGCGTGAAACCCTGCGCATGTCCCGCCCCATGCTTACCAGTCCTGATATTTCGTTCCATCGAGCGCGGCCGCCTCGCTTTGAGTCATCACATCATAGACGTCTTCGCCGCACCAACCGGACGGCTTCGGCTGATCTCTGTAGCAACGCAGCACCCAATCGGGCTTGTCGGTCAGCGGGTCCACCGGCACCACGCGCAGATATCGCCTGACGGTGGTCCCGCGAACCGTGGCCTCTTCTCCGGTGAGTTTGACCCCCAGCAGCATATTGAGCGACTTCGGGTAGCCGTACTGGCTCGCCACATCCTTGCACGTCAATTTATTTTTCACGCACACCGGCCCGATCAGCACATCTCCGTCCCGGTTCCATTCAAGCTTAAACGTATCGATGGCGCTCCGTATCGTCCGGAGCTGCTGACGCAATTCAATTTCCTGCACACGCTTCGTCGACACTTTGCTCAGCGGCATGGCGACGGAAGCCAAAATCACCACGATAGTCATGGTGACAAGGATCTCCAGAAGCGTGAGCCCCTCTTCTTTCACCGGACTCTCACAACCCCGGTCCCGATTTCCGAAGAAGCCGCCCGCCCGATACTATCAGAGCCAACAAGCTCGACACGGATCGGAGAAACTCCCGGGGCTTTCGTCATGAAGACAACGCTGACAGATCGTGGAGCACGCTGCCCCGGACGAGCCAGCCGGAATTCGACAGTTCCAACCGCGGCTCCCATATCGCCCGACGGGAGACTTGACGGGCTAACGAGTTCCGCCTCACCAAGCCGTTTAAACTGGAGAATCGTTGGATCATATTCCAACTTAAAAATGCTTTGATCCGATGCGCTGAGCCGCCCATCGACAACCGACAATTTGATTTCCTTGCCGAGTTTGACGGCCGACTCATCGGGATGGATTGCCAACACAGGATCAGGACTCGCTAATTGCGCTAAAGAACGGCTGGAGGTCGTATCCCTGGCGCCCTTGACCCCGCTATTGAAAACAGCCGTGCCCTCTCCATAGACACTGCCGGAATTGGCAGACACCTTCTGGGTTGGGGTCGAAAACATTGGACCGGTTGCATAGGTCGACTCTGTTCCGGACCAGAAGGTTTGCGCACTGAGCGCCGGAGGGGTCATGTTCTGCACAATATGCGGCGTAATCGTGAGAATCACCTCTGTCGTAACCCGATCCGTTCTGAACGAACTGATGAGATTTCCAATAAAGGGAAGGTCGCCGATCCAGGGGATCGTCACTTTGGTTTTGCGGTCTTCCTCTTGCAAGAGGCCACCCAATACAATGGTTTCCCCGTCCTTGATGCTGAGCATTGTCTCAGCAGATCGGTTACCGAACTTGAATTGCGTAATGGGCGGAGACGCCTGCAATGTGACTTGTTCACCTAAGCGAATCACTTCAATCTTCATTTTCAATCCAAGCTCACCACCCAGCCTGATGGAAGGCTCCACTGCCAGTTTAACGCCGGTATCCCGAAACTCAATAGAAGTAACGGTCGATGTGGTCGGCACGGCACCTGTTGCAGCTTGGCCCGGCAGAACATTCGTCGTCGACAATAGGATCGGCTGTTTATCACCAATGTTGATTTCCGCCTTCCGGTTGTTCATGACCCGGATCTTCGGCGCAGCCAATGTCTTCGCGTCCGTAATTTGTTTAAAAAAATCCAATTGGATGTTTGTCGGGAGCTTGAAGAGATAGTTCCCAGGACCCAGGTCCGACAACTGGCTGGCGCTGAACTGCTGAGCCAACGTCCCGGCAATAAGACCGGCAGGAGGCGGGAGAGGAACCATGGCGCCGGCGACCTGCTTCGGATAAGTCAGCCCATAGTTCTGATTGGCCGTTCGGTTGACTTCCAGCACTTCGACATCAAAAAGCACCTCGGACTCTTGACGATCATTGGCCAGAATGATTTTTTCAGCCATTTGAATTTTCTCAGGCTGATCTCGAATCACGATCGTATTCAATTGCTCATTCGCATGCATGCGCTTCGAATCCAACATGCTTTTCAGAAGCGTCAACATGTCTTTAGATTTGGCGCTTGAAAGATAGAACGTTCGGATCATTAGATCCTGATACTGTTCCTGCTTCTGTTTGGTGTTGGGGCTGATGATCAATACGCCCGGGGATACGGCGCGGGAAAACAAGTTATTGCTGTTCAGAAGAAGCTGGAGCGCATCCTCGAAGGGTGTGTCCTGAATCGCAATAGAAATCGGGTCGTTCCTGACGTCCTTGTCGAAAATCAGGGTCAACCCGCCGGCCTTGGCCACGCCTTCCAACACTTCCTTGATGCCCGCATTTCTAAACTTGAGCGTGACGGGCTGCTTGAGCCGGTCGCCCCTCATGAGCGCCTGCTGCTCCTCCGTCAGACGACTGATGCTTTCCAGAGGCTCGCGGAACGCAGGGTCCAATTCGGCGGATCTCGTAAAGCCGTCGATTGCCTCATCGGTCCGCCCGAGCTGAACCAGACGTTCCGCTTCACGATACTGCGATCGCGACTCCTTGAGCCGAATCGCTTCAGCAAGACTGGCCTGATATTCCGAGCTCGATGGTTCGATCGTAAGCGCACGTTTGAATTGCTCAATGGCCTGATCAACCCGCCGCTCCTTCAAAAACGTCCGTCCGCGGTCTTCGTACATCGCCGCCGCACGTTCACGAGCCAAGGCGTATTTGTTCTGCAGGGAGGGATCAAACGGGGCCTCTTTCAGCGCCTGCTTATAAGCCAGACCTGCCTCTTCCCAGTTACCGGCCGCCAGATGTTGATCACCCCGTTTTATATCAGCAGAAATAAACAAGGAGCATCCTGTGACCAGGAATAAGCCACAGATCTGGGCGATAACGGCTGGCTTTCGGTTGAGGAAATTCTCCTCGCAGATCACGAAGATACCCTTTCCGCCGAAGACATAGTCATCGGGCTGAACAGAATACAGCGGTCCAATCTCACTCTCTTATACTACAGACGAAGAAAGGCTCAAAGGAAAAGTCCAGAAAAAGAAGGGGCGGAGACAGCAGATCTCAGGATGATGTATCTGACAGCTATTGTAGATAGTAAGCGGGTGGTTCACAGACGCTAATAATTGAGGGAGGCAGGCGTCTTACCTGGATCCAATAGAACCACTAACTCAGGAGAACAACTCGGCGCCGGCAAACGGCAGACCTTGACCATCTTTGGCCGAGAGTACCGGCGGCAAACCGTCGGTCGGCCATTCTATTTTAAGCAATTGATCATTCCAGATGATGCACCGCTCATGTTGTGGCGACCAATAGTCAGTCGTCTTGTAGAGGACTTCTGTATGGTCGGAGAGCGCTAGAAAACCGTGGGCAAACCCTTCCGGCACCCAGATCTGTTTCTGATTTTCCGCTGTGAGTACTTCGCCCACCCATTGCCCGAACGTCGAGGAGGTTCGCCGAAGATCCACCGCCACGTCAAAGACAGCCCCTGCGATAACACGGACTAGCTTCCCTTGGGGTTGCCGAATTTGATAGTGCAGCCCGCGCAACACATGTTTGGCGGATAACGAATGATTGTCTTGCACGAAAGAGACAGTTCTCCCGATAGCCTGACAGAATGCCTGTTGATTAAAGCTCTCAAAAAAGAAACCCCGATCATCCCGATACACTTTCGGTTCCACTACCAGAACATCGTTAATATCTGTCGGCTGAATGGTCATCTTACAGCACCGGCTCCTTTAACACCTGTAGCAAATAGCGACCATATTCGTTCTTCAACAATGGTTGGGCAAGTTTCTCCAACTGCCCGGCGTCGATCCATTTGTTGCGATATGCTATCTCTTCCGGACACGCCACCTTGAGCCCCTGCCGGTGTTCAATCGTGGCGATGAATTGGCTGGCATCCAAGACCGACTCGTGAGTTCCGGTATCCAGCCAGGCATATCCACGACCCATAACTTCGACATGCAATTGCCCCTGTTCCAGATACAGTCGGTTCAGGTCGGTAATCTCAAGCTCACCGCGTGGCGACGGCTTCAGCTGCTTCGCGAGTGCTGCGACATGGGCATCATAAAAATATAACCCTGTGACGGCATAACTGGATTTTGGCACGGCAGGCTTTTCTTCGAGATTGATAGCCTGGCCGCCTGCATTGAAAGCTACAACACCGTATCGCTCAGGATCATGAACATGGTA
>Ga0315912_10003070_pt1 | contig 16991 bp, 14 predicted proteins | sample VfabasoilMG_FD_204469 | JGI IMG/M metagenome (GOLD analysis project Ga0315912, IMG submission 204469) | Garden soil microbial communities collected in Santa Monica, California, United States - V. faba soil | ecosystem: Environmental > Terrestrial > Soil > Garden | place: USA: California... | reverse complement strand
TCCCTGGTGGAACGGTATGGCGAAAAGATCGCGCGCTGAAGCGCGCTCCTACATTGCCTCGACGAGCGTCTAGGCAGACTGGAACCGCGGCAACCATCGCGCGATCAGGCCCAGGCGCTGCACGGGATCGGGTTCCTGCAGCACCTGCTGGCGCTCGCGCGCTTCGATCGGCAGCACCTCGGCGAGCCGGTACGCCACCCACGCCGCATCGTCGAAATGGCGCCGTGGCGCCGCGCCGAGCTCGCCACCCGCCTGCTCCGCCACGCGCTCGAGCAGGGTCGCGAGCAGGCCGTACTCCGCCGGCACGGGCACGACCTCGTCCGGCGCGCGCAGCACCACCTCGCCCAGCACCAGGCCGTTGTCGCGCACGCGCGTGCGCTCGACGTGGAACACCTGCTCGCCGCGCGCGGTGATGCCGAGCAGGCCGTCGGACAGGGTGGTGAAGTCGGTGATCCGCGCGAGTGTGCCGAACGCGGCCGGCACCGCCGGCGCGCCGACCTCGCTGCCGGTGAGGATCAGGGTCACGCCGAATCCGCTGCCGCCGCGCATGCAATCCGCCACCATCTGCACGTAGCGGTGCTCGAAGATGCGCAGGTCGATGCGACCGCCGGGCAACAGCACCGAATGGAGCGGGAAGAGCGGCAGCGTGGACGCCGGCACGCGGTGACCTAGCGCGCGGCCGCGTTCGACGCGCGCCCGGGCTGGCGCCGGCTCAACGCGGCCAGAGCCAGCCGAACGCGCCGCCGCTCAGGCAGCCGTAAATCAACCCGTCGAGCGCATCGATCATCACGCTGCGCCACGGCTTGCCCATCCAGATGCCGTCGATCACCGACCCGCCCGTGTAGGTCAGGAAGGTGATGGTTCCCACGACCCGGAAGACCTGCAGGTAGTCCGCCCCCGGCGCCATCGTGCGCGAGGCGACATAGGCCACCGCGAACGCGGCAACCAGCGAGAAGGTGAACCACGAGCCGAGCATCCGCCCCAGCGACTGCATGCCGTTCGCCTTGAGCAACAGGAACCCCACCGGTCCGTCGACGAACTTCTGCACCATCGCCGGATCCTGCATCTCCTTGCCGCCCGTGCAATACGGCAGCACGTACTTCCCCGGCGGCGGCGCCTGCCTGCGGATCGCCGCACGCACCTCGTCCTCGTTCGGCAGCCGGAGGTATTCCGACTTGTGCCACTGGAACACCATGTGGATCAGGCTGCTGGCGAAGAACACGAGCACCGCCGACAGCACGATGGGCCCCCAGAGCTGCATCAGCGTCACCATGTGCGATTCCTCCCATGCACCCTCTCCCGTCCCAGGGTGCCCGCCACGCGATCCCGCGGGGATCCCGGGGAGTCGATGTCGATATCGTCGTGCGACTGGGCCGTGGCCGCAAGCGGAACGCCGCTCGCGCTGCCCGTGGCCAGGCGCATGGAACGGTCGGGTTCAATCGCCGGCGCCTTTGGTTCGGGACACCCACCTTTGGTTCGGGACACCCACATCCAATCCGCACAATCTTACCCCTCGACGCGCCATTTCTCCGATGTACGTCGCAGGCGATCCCGGTCATCGTGCGCGCATGACCTACGCCCGCACCCTGCTCGCCCCTCCTGACGTGCCCGGGTACTACCACTGCACCTCACGCTGCGTCCGACGCGCGTGGCTATGTGGGATTGATCCCTATACGCAGCGGTCATTCGAGCATCGGCGCCAATGGGTCGAGGATCGCATCTGCATGCTCGCCGACGTCTTCGCGGCTGCGATCTACGGCTACGCCGTCATGTCCAATCACCTGCACGTCGTGCTGCATATCGATCCCCATGCCTCGTCCTCCTGGGACGATGACGAGGTCGCTCGTCGATGGTGTGCATTGTTCCCGGTTGCATCCGACGATCCCGCCGCCCATCACCAGCAGCGGGTGAGCCTTGCGGCGAACCCTGCCCGCATCGCGATCTTCCGATCCCGACTCGGGTCGCTCTCCTGGTTCATGCGCTGCCTGAACGAGCCCATCGCACGACGGGCGAATCGGGAAGACGACTGCACAGGGCGATTCTGGGAGGGGCGGTACAAGTGCCAAGCACTGCTCGACGAACGGGCAGTGCTCGCCGCCATGGCGTATGTGGATCTCAATCCCATCCGGGCGGGCATGACCGATCGGCTCGACCAGTCCAGGCATACGAGCATTGCCCGGCGCATCGGGCAGGCTCAGCAAGACGCCGGCGTCGAAACAACTAGGCTCGAACCCGTCGCCGGCCGCACCAGCGTGGAACGCCTGTCGATCCGGACCAGCGACTACCTCGAACTGGTCGATTGGACTGGCCGGCAGTGGCGGCCGGGGAAGGTTGGCGTCATTGCTGCTTCCGAGCCAGGCGTGCTGGCACGGCTGGGAATCGAGCCCGGCCATTGGACGACACAGGTTCGAGAAGTGGGTTCGGGATACTGGCGGGCCATCGGCAGCGTGAATGCCCTACTTGAACGAGCCTCTGCCATGGGTCAGCGTTGGCTCAAGGGATTGGGGCTGGCGAGTGCGGTTCAGCCCGTATAGGGATGGCGTAACTCGGGTCGTCCTCGGACGCTGCGGGTTGGCCAACCTCAGCTTCGATTGCCACTACGGCCCACGCGAGCCCTTCGCTCAGATGATGTGGGCATGGTCCATTGATCAGAATGGATCTCACACAAACCAACCCATTCTCCGGCCGGGCCGCGACGACAGCCTGCAGCCTGCGTTTGCCTTCGACACTCGCGAGAAATAGTGGGTGTCCCGGTCTGTCCCCATAGTGGGTGTCCCGGTCTGTCCGCTACGGAGCAAGCGACCGAATTGTCGAGACCACGAGACTTCGATTCGAATCGCTGCTGTCGCCTGACACGACGTTCTCGTCCTCCAGGAGCGCAAGTGCAGCCCCTTGCTCTCCGCATATCGCTAAACCCATGGCTCGGGCAAATTTCCAGGGCCCGTTCACGCACATTCGCCATCTGTTAGCGAACAATGTCGATTGAAGCGTGCCATCACTAGCACATCGTTCGAAGATCGGCAGGGCCTTCTCTTCCACTTCGCGCACTACATCTGCGAGCTGTTGATTTACACGACTCGCATCATCTGACAAAGCGATGGATTTGTTATTCCCCTCGAAAGCAATAACTCCATCGCACAAATCTCCATCCTCTCTAGTTCCTTCAACGACAGGAACTACGCCCAGCCGCAGCGCTTCTATGTCTCCCAATGCCGCTTGGCCCAGCGACCAGCCAAACTGGAAATATGGATACCACCGCCGACCAAAAGCCATAGGTCGCAACGCCGGGATCATCTGCTCTAGGTTTGTGAGCGAAGGCAAAGTCAAACCAATGTCAAACTGTACCCGTGACCAAAGGTGGCGTAGCGTGACAACGCGAACAACAACGACTCCACTTGCCAACTTCTTCTTCCAGACCTCTTCCAGCCCTCCAGAGCCTGGTAAGTCCTTGCGCTCCGAGTCCTTTCCGAACTGAACGCTTGCAAGCCACTTGGACAACCGCGCTCGAACCTGAGTCGGATTCATTTCTCGTCTGTTACTCCAACCAGAACGTCAATATGTCGTAGAACTGCGGATTTGCACCCGTCGTTGCCGGCCCGTAGTTCTGCTTTTGATTTTTCGTGTATCTTGCGCACGGCCCGCACTTGACTTCCACCCCGATCAGGTTGCCGTTTCCATCGATAAAGCTATTGTCGGTTATAGCTCTACCCGATGAGCCACTCGGCGGAACGACTGTTTGATTACCGGACGTCGCCAGGCCCGCCGCAGCCATCGCTGCCGCGAGCCACTTTTCGCCTGCTTTGCCTTTGCTTCCGGAGGTTCCAGACGCACACGGACTAGCGATATTCGTATGAACAACCGCAACTCCAGGACGTGCGGCCGAAGTTACAGTCAATTTGAGTCCATTTATGTCTCGTCCGGAGTTCGGGCGAGACGCGGCATATCTGAATGTGTTTAGCTCACCGAGCAGCCCGATGGGGTCGCTCTGTACATACCTACCCGTTGCTGCCTCATAGTCTCTAAAGTAGTTGTAATTGAGCCCACTCTCCCCGTCAAACACCTGCCCCGGGAACCTCAGGCTGTACCCGAACGGCGTAGTGATCCCAACGTTCGCACTCGGCGTCTCGACCGCCACCGTATCCCCAAACGGATCCGACTCCCACCGCCACACCGTCGTGCCCTGGGCGTTGACGATCGCTCTCGGCGTGTCGAGCTGATCGACCTCGACGAAGTAGCCCTCCAGTGCCGGTGCCTGCGCGCCGCCCTCGCTGCTCGCCGCGATCACCAGCCCGCCCCAAGGCGATGCCCCCGCACTGGCAGGCTTCAGCACTACCACCGGGGCATCTTCCAGCCAAAGCGTTTCCTGGATCGCCCCCCCTGCCCGTCGTACTCGCCAATCAGGTGGCCGCGTTCGTCATAGGCGTACTGGCGGGTCGGGGCGGTAACGGTACCGGCGGGCGCCGAGGCCTGTGCCACGGCTTCCGCCCCCACCCACTTCGCCACCCGCTCCCCGAACGCGTTGTATGCGTAGCGCGTGGTGGTGCTCGACCCGAGCTTGTGCTGCACCAGCCGATTGCGGCCGGAATAGCTGCTGTCCAGCGTTGAGCCTGCGTTGCTGCCCAGTGTTGGCACGAAACGCGTGGTGTTGCCTGCGGCGTCGTACGTGCGTGCCTGGGTGGACTGGCCCTGCGGCGTCACGCTCGAGAGACGGTTGCTGGAAGGGTCTATGCCGTAGGCAGTCGACTGCGCAGGCTGCACGTCCGTAGCCTTGGCCTGGCTCGTGCGGTTGCCGGTGGGGTCGTAGTCCCAGGCCAGGTCATGCCGGGCACTCGGGCCTGCGGTAGCGCTGTTGGTGGCGTCATCGAGCCGGTCGAGATCGTCGTAGCCGTAGGTCCAGTTGGACCACGGCGCAGGGCCCGCATCGGCGATGGCGATGATGCGGCTGGCGGCGTCGTAGTCGAGGCTGCGCGTGCCGCCGGCCAGGGTATGGCTTTCGATCCGGCCATCGGTGTCGTATCGACGCTCGTAGCGATTGCCGTTGCCTTAGGTCCAGGCCTCATGAACGATAGGGTTTCGTCGGGATACGAAGTTCCCGTCAGTCGATTGCTGGCGTCGTAGCGATAGGTGGCAGTGATCGCCCGCGTATCGCGGAGGGTCTTGAGATTGCCCGCGGCATCGTAGTCGTGAGTCGTCGTGCCCGTATCGGTGCTCTTCAGGCGCGTCAGTTCGTCGAAGCCCGAGCAAATACCGGGTCGCTAGCCCACGTGGGTCGGCGACCTGACGCAGGTTGTCCTGGGCATCGTAGGCGTCACCGATGGTGCCGTTCGCGGGATCGGTGATCCCGCGGCAGGGTTCGCTGACGCTGCGTTGGTGGACCTGACACCATGCTCCGCGATACCGGCGCACTCCCGGTATGGCAACCGCCGCGCAGTCCTGCCGCGCGGCGATTGGGGAGCGGCTACTTGTTGCCGGTGGTCACGGTCCAGGTATCGGCCAGTCCACCGATCGTGACCACCACCGACCTCGTCGTGTTCGTCGTCGTCGCCGAGGTGACGCGCACGGCCACGGTGTCGCCGTTGTTCACGGTGCCGGCGCTCGCGGTGTATGCGCCACCGTTGCGGCTGTACTGCGCATCGCCGCCCGACACCGTGATCGCCACGCCGGCGTTGATCCCCGACACGGTGATCGTGTTGGAGGTCGTGCGGGAATTCCGCCTCGCCCCGGTGACGTCGGTGAAGGCGAACGCGTTCGGCGTGGTGTCCACGCTGCCCGTCGTGCTCGCATACGTGTCGGAAACGCCGCCGATCGTCAGCACCGTGGAGACGATGGTGTTCGCGCCCGCGGCCGACGTGTGCCGGACGCGCACGCTGTCGCCGGCGACCACGCTGCCCGCCGCCGAGGTGTACGCACCTCCATTCACGCTGTAACTGCCGTTGGCCACCGAGAGGGCGGCCGGCGCATTGATGCCCGCCACGGTGACGGCGTCGGAGGTCTGCACGGTGCCGGTCGCCACGCCGGTGGCGTCGGTGAACACGAACGCCGTCGGCACGGTGTCGATCGCTTCGGTCGTGCTGGTGTAGGTGTCGGAGACGCCGCCGATGCTGAGCGTGGTGTTCGTCGCCGTCGAGAAGGACGCCGACGCCACGTGCTGGACGCGCACGCCCTGGCCGTTCGTGACCGTTCCGGCCGCGCTCGTGAAGGCGCCGCCATTGATGCTGTAGCTGCCGCCGGTGACGGAGATTGGGGCGGGTGCGTTGATACCGGACACGGTCACCGGGTTGGACGTCACGAGCGAACTGCGCGCGACGCCGGAAGAGTCCACGAACGCGTAGGCATTCGGCGTGGTGTCGGCCGCGAGCGTCGTGCTCGTATAGGTGTCGGAAACCCCACCGATGGTGAGCGTGGTGTTCGTCGCGGTGGCGTGGTTCGACGAGGACGTGTGTTGCACGCGCACGCTCTGGCCGTTCGAAACCGTTCCTGTCACGGACGTATAGGCACCGCCATCGATGCTGTAGTTGCCGCCCGTTACGCTGATTGCCGCCGGCGCGTTGATGCCGGCGACCACGATCGCGTTCGACGCCTGCGCCGTGGACAGGGCCACGCCGGCGACGTCAATGAACGCGTACGCATCGGGCGTGGTGTCGGCGGCGAGGGTCGTGGACGAGAAGACATCCGAAACCGAATCCGCCAGGGTCAGCGTCGTGTCGGCGCGCGAGCCGAAACCCGAACCGCTGACGTGCCGCACGCGGACCTGTTGCCCGGCGGACACCTGGTTGTACGCGTAGTTCGTGTAGGCGCCGCCGTCGATGCTGTATTCGCCGCCCGAGACGGTGATGCTCACGGGCGTGTCGATGCCGGTGACGGTGATCGGCGCCGAGACCACCCAGGTGTTCGGCGTCACGTCGAACTGGTCGACGAACTGGATCGCGTCGGGTCGATTGTCGCGGACCTCCAGCGTCAGGTTCGCGCCGTTGTTCGTGGCGTTGGGGTCGGGGTCGCCGCCCTCCAGGGTTGCCTCGAACGCGAGATCGACCGACGCGACGGGCGCGGTTGCCGTCAGCGACAACGACGGAAGCGGATATTCCGTCACCGTCGCCGGAGGAAGGCACTGCAGCACCTGCGTACCCGTGCAATCCCATCCAGAAACCGACAGGTTCGAAAGCCCCGCCGGCAGTGCAAGCGAAAGCCGCGTGGCGGCAGCCAGCGAACCCAGGGACGGGTGCGTCGCGTCGTCCACCACGTCGATCGTCAGCGACAAGGCGTCGCCGTGCCCGATCTGGCCCGGGTAGTAGCCCGGGCTGTACATGAACATGGAGAGGTCGACCGAACCCACGCCCTGCAACCGTCGCGTCCGGAATTCCCTGGTCCCGGTGACTGCGTCGTCGCTGGACCACAGCGCGACCAGCGAACCCGGATCACCAATTCCGATGCCCCCCGGACGTTGGTCCCCGGCGATGGACTGGTTGAGGACCGTCGCCACGCCAATGGGCGAACCATCCGCCAGGAACTGTCGCGCCACGATCGCGTAACCATCGCCGTCCGCGGTCGCATCCTCCCACGCGACCGCGAAGCCCTGGTGGTCGTCGACGGCGACGCGCGGTGACCCGCGCAGCGTGCCGTCGACGGCCGAGACGTCGATTTCGGTGCCGACGACCTGCCCGTCCTGATCGATGCGGCGCGCGAAAATGCCACCATCGCGCTGCCATGCCACGACGCGCTGCGTCTGTATCGCGGACGCTGACGCCACCGGCCCGAGCGCGCTGCCGACGCCGGAATCGATCCGCATCACGCCACCGGTCGGCGCGCCTTCGCGCAGGAAGCCGCGCGCGAGGATGCCCGTGGGCCCGCCCGACGTCGCGGGTCCTGCCCACGACACGAGGTAGTTTCCGTTCAAGTCGATCGCGACGGCGGGATGCAGCGGCGCGGGCGAATCCGCGACATCGACGCGCACTTCCGGGCCCACCGGCAGTCCGTAGGCGAAGCCCTGGGCGAACACCCCGTGTCCGCCGCCCGCCAGCGCGCCACTCCACGCCACTACCGTGTATTGGCTGTAGCCGTTCATGGCGAGCGCGGGGAACTGCTGGTCGCCGGTCGAGGTGGAATTGACCTGGATGCGGGGGAACAGGGCGGTCCCATCGGAACGGAACCCTTCCATGAACACGCCCTTGCCCGAACCATCCGAGCCGTCCTCGGTCCAGGCCAGGGCGTGATACCGGTAGCTCCGGCTGATTCCGAGGGCGGGTTCCGAGACTTCGACGCTTGCGTCGCTGCGGATCGTGCGCAGGGCTCCATAGGACATCCCATCGGTGCCCACGAAACGCGCGCGCAGCGCGTTGCCGACGCCCGATCCTTCGATGAAGGCGACGACCGAGACGCCGAGGCCATCGGTCGCGATGACGGCCTGCGAATTCGTGCCCACGCCAGCGGGGCTGGCCAGCCCCTCCGACCCGACCGGCACGTAGGCGCCTGCCGTTGCCGAGGACACCGCCAGGACCGCGGCGACGAGATTCGCGCGCGCTCCCGCGCACGTCCTACCCTGGATGACATCCATCGACATGTCCACGTCTCCTGAAAGCATGCATGCGAGCACGACGACGCCTGGGCGCGCGTGCCGGAACGAAACAGGTATTCCCCACTGATGACCGCGACGCCGGACAGGGCCCCAAGCCCTCCGACCGTGCGCACGTTAGCGGCGCGTGTTGGACCGGTCAAGGCGCTTGCGACCGAGTAATACGCGCGTCATGCACGGGGCGCGTCGCGAGGTTGGCGCGATTCAACGCGCGCGCTGAGCGCCCGTGCCCGCCAGCCGCTCCGCGAACCGGCGCGGCGCGTGTTCGAATCCCCCGTTCGACATGAACACGACATGGTCGCCCGCGCGTGCGATTTCTCCCAGCCGCGCAAGCATCGCATCGACCGACACCACGGCTTCGCCGCGACCGCCCAGCGCGCCGACGACGCGCGCCGCGTCCCACGGCAGCTCCGGCCGCTGCAGGAACACCACCGCGTCCGCATCCGCGAGTGACGGCGCGAGTTCGTCCGCATGCGCGCCCAGGCGCATGGAATTGCTGCGCGGCTCCAGCGCCACGAGGATGCGGCGCGTGCCGGCACGCGCACGCAGGCCGGCGAGCGTGGTGGCGATCGCGGTGGGGTGGTGCGCGAAGTCGTCGTAGATCGTGATGCCGCCGATCTCGGCCACCACTTCCATGCGTCGCTTCGGTGCGCGGAAGTCCGCCAGTGCCGCGAGGGCGACGGCAGGCGACACGCCCACGGCGTTCGCGGCGGCGATCGCGGCGAGTGCGTTCATCACGCTGTGGCGGCCGAGCATCGGCCAGTCGATGCGGCCGACCGCGGCGCCGCGATGCACGAGTTCGAAGCTCGAGCCGTCCGCGCGCATGGCGCGCGCCTGCCACTCGGCGTCGCCATCGATCGCGAAGCGTTCGACCGGCGTCCAGCAGCCCATCGCCAGCACCTCGGCGAGCCGCGCGTCCTCGCCGTTCACGATCAGCCGGCCCTTGCCCGGCACGGTGCGCACGAGATGGTGGAACTGGCGCTGGATCGCGGCCACGTCGGGGAAGATGTCGGCGTGGTCGTATTCGAGGTTGTTGAGGATCGCCACCTCGGGCCGGTAGTGCACGAACTTCGAGCGCTTGTCGAAGAACGCGGTGTCGTACTCGTCGGCCTCGATCACGAACTCCGCGCCCCGCCCCAGGCGCGCCGAGACGCCGAAGTTCTCGGGCACGCCACCGACCAGGAACCCGGGCCGGCGACCGGCGCGCTCGAGGATCCACGCGAGCAGGCTCGTGGTGGTGGTCTTGCCGTGGGTGCCGGCGACGGCGAGCACGCGCCGCCCGGGAAGCACGCCCTCGCCCAGCCACTGCGGTCCCGAGACGTAGGCGAGGCCCTGGTCGAGCACGTGCTCGATCGCGGGATTGCCACGCGAGAGCGCGTTGCCCACGACCACGAGGTCGGGCGGCGGCTGCAGGTGCTCCGCCCGGTAGCCCTGGGCAAGCGTGATGCCGAGCGCCTCGAGCTGGTCGCTCATCGGCGGATACACGCTCTGGTCGGATCCGGCGACCTCGTGCCCGAGTTCGCGCGCGAGCGCGGCGACGCCGCCCATGAAGGTGCCGCAGATGCCCAGGATGTGCAGCTTCATCGGAAACGCGCCGCCTGCGGGGGAAGGATCAAGGGGTGGCCGGGAACAGGGCGATGTCGATCATCACGTTCGCCACGAAGAAGCCGAGCGCGAGCATGACGCCGATCGTCATCGGTACCTCGAGCGCGTGGCGCAGGATGTGCCCCGTCACCATCAGGTGCCACGACAGCAGCGCGAGCCAGAGCCAGCCAGCCATCAGCTGGATGCCGGTCGGCGTGGCGCCGACCGCGACCGTGGGCACGAGCAGGATGGGGGCGAACAGCAGCGCGAACACGATGCTGACCAGCGAGATCGCGCCCACCGTCTGCCAGATCCGCTCGCCCTTGCCGGCGATGGTGAGCGCCAGGCACGGCAGGCCGACCATGAGCACGTCGTCCAGCAGCGTGCGCGGAAACCGGACCTGGTCGGGCCTGAGCACACCGACGAGGACCAGGTCCAGGATCACCGCGGCGCCGAACAGCAGCATGCCGAGCAGGGGCGAATACGGCAGGTCCTGCGGCCCGCGTCGCAGCCAGCACAGGTCGCGCGCGAGTTCGACCAGCGTCTTCATGGGCCACCCGGCCCGGTGCGGGCGGCTACCATTCCCGCATGCCAGCCGATCATGCCGAACACCCGCAGGCCCAGGTCGACGCGCGGGGCCGTCCCTGCCCCGAGCCGGTGCTGGCCTTGCGCGCGGCCCTGCGCGCGCTCGAACCCGGTGCGGTGGTGGAACTGCTGGCGACCGATCCGCTCGCGCCCGTGGACGTCCAGGCGTACTGCCTGCGGGCCGGGCACGAACTCCTGCGGGAGGCGCATGGCGTGGATGGGATGAGGTTCCTGGTGCGAGGCGGCCCGCGCGCGACGTGAGCGGGCGTCGGCGCCGGGCGGCCGGATCGGCCTCGACGGCGAGCGGAAGGATCGCACGCGACGGCGGTCAGGCGGCGTTGCGCACCGCCGCGAGCATGCGCCCGTAGACGTCATCCATGCTGCCCTCGCCGTGGATCTCGACCAGTTCGTCGAGCTTGCGGTAGTGGTCCACGACGGGCGCCGTCTGTGCCTCGTACACGCACAGGCGCTCGCGCACGGTCTCGGGATTGTCGTCCTTGCGGCCCTCGGCGCGCGCGCGGCCGGCGAGCCGCTCAAACAGCACATCGGGATCCACGTGCAGCAGCAGCACGATGTCGAGCGGCTGGCCGATGCGGTCGAGCAGGCCATCGAGCGCGTCGGCCTGGGCGAGGTTGCGCGGATAGCCGTCGAGGATGAAGCCGGGCTTGCAGTCGGGTTCCGCCAGTCGCGCCTCGAGCATGCCGAGCACGATCTCGTCCGACACGAGCTGGCCCGCATCCATGACCGCCTTGGCCTGGATGCCCAGCGGCGTACCCGCCTTCACCTGCGCCCGCAGCAGGTCGCCGGTGGAGATGTGGGCCACGCCCAGTTCGGCCTTGAGCCGGGCCGCCTGCGTGCCCTTGCCGGAGCCGGGCGCGCCCAGCAACACGATGCGCATGATGCAAAACCCCTGCGAGCCGGAACGGGACGAGCCCGCGGCCGGTAATGGAATGGATTGGAGGCAACGTACCGTTCCGCTGGCGGGCAAGTCAAATTGCGGTGGTGGGGGCTCGGTGAACGTCGGTTCAACAAGGCAAAGGTGTCGTTCTGGACAGCCGCGCAAACAAGGCGCCCCCCCTCGTCCCACCTCGGTAGATCCCCTCTCCCCCGTGGGGAGAGGGTCAGGGTGAGGGGGTGGCGACAACACCGCTCCCTCGCGCGCGCCTACGCATGAATCTGCGCAAGGTCGCCCCTCACCCTGCCCTCTCCCCGGGGGGGGGGAGAGGGGAAACGAGAAGCGGGGCGAGCGAGCACATTCGCCTAGAATCGATCGACCTACGGAGCCCCGCCATGCCCCCTCGCGCGACCTTACCGCTCGGCAACCTGCTCTACGCCCAATCCGGCGGCCCCACGGCCGTGATCAACGCCACGGCCGCCGCGGTGATCGAAACCGCGCGCAAGGCGAAGCGCACGATCGGCAAGGTCTACGCGGCGAAGAACGGCATCATCGGCGCCCTGCGCGAGCAGTTGATCGATACCGGCTTCGAATCGCCCGACGCGATCCGGGCACTCGCGCACACGCCCGGCGCCGCGTTCGGTTCCTGCCGCTACAAGCTGAAGTCGCTGGAGCAGAGCCGCGCGCAGTACGAACGGCTGATCGAGGTGTTCCGCGCGCACGACATCCGCTGGTTCCTCTACAACGGCGGGAACGATTCGGCCGACACCTCGAACAAGATCTCGCGCATCGGCGAGGCGCTGGGCTATCCCGTGCACTGCATCGGCGTGCCCAAGACCGTCGACAACGACCTCGTCGTCACCGACAACTGCCCCGGCTTCGGCTCGGTCGCCAAGTACACGGCGCTCTCCATCCTCGAGGCCAGCCTGGACGTGCAGTCCATGTTCGAGTCCTCGACCAAGGTCTTCGTGATGGAGGTGATGGGCCGGCACGCGGGCTGGATCGCGGCCGCGGCCGGGCTGGCCGGCAAGCGCGCCGACGACCCGCCGCAGATCATCCTGTTCCCCGAAGTGCCGTTCGACGAGGCGCGCTTCCTGGCGCAGGTGAAGGCCACCGTGGAACGCGTGGGCTACTGCTCGGTCGTCGTCTCGGAGGGATTGAAGGGTCCCGATGGCCGTTTCCTGGCCGAAGCCGGCAGCAAGGACGCGTTCGGCCATACGCAACTCGGCGGCGTGGGCCCGATGATCGCGAACCTGATCAAGGAGCGGCTGGGCTACAAGTTCCACTGGGCGGTAAGCGACTACCTGCAGCGCGCCGCAAGCCACATCGCCTCGAAGACCGACTACGAACAGGCGCGCGCCGTGGGCAAGGCCGCGGTGGAATACGCCGTGGCGGGACGCAACGCGGTGATGCCAGTGATCAGGCGGGTGTCCCAGCGGCCCTACCGCTGGCGGATAGAACCCGCGCCGCTGGACTCGATCGCCAACCACGAGAAGAAGATGCCCCCGGCGTTCATCCGCGACGACGGCTACGGCATCACGGCCGCCTGCCGGCGCTACCTCGAGCCCCTGATCCAGGGCGAGGCGTATCCGAGCTACGGGTCGAACGGCCTGCCGGATTACGTGCAGTTGAAGCTGCGCGCCGTGCGCAGGAAGTTGGCGGCCTACTCGATCGCCGACAAATAGCGGTTTCGGAGGGGGATCGCGCGCTTGCGCGCGCTCCCACGGAAGCAGGGAGGATGCGAGGCTCTGGCTGCCGTCGGAGCGCGCGTGAGCGCGCGATGACGTCCTAGCACGCCTGCCCGCACCCCGACTGCTCGAACTGCAGCGTGGTGTGGCGGATGCCGAACCTCGCGGCGATCACGCGCTGGGCCTCGCCCAGCAGTTCATCGGCGGGCCGCGTGCCGTCGTGCTCGAGGTGCGCGGTGAGTGCCGCGACCGTGGTCGAGAGCGGCCAGACATGCAGGTCGTGCACCGACCGCACGCCCTCGAGCCCGGTCAGGGCGTCGTGGATGGCCTTCAGCTCGATCCCGCGCGGCACCGCATCCAGGGCGAGCTCGAGCGCTTCGCGCAGGAGCCCGATGCTGCTCACCAGGATCACGATCGCGATTCCGAGGCCCGCTGCCGGGTCCAGCCAGTGCCAGCCCGTCAGCGCGACCACGCCGCCGACCACGACCACGGCGAGGGAGACGGCCGCATCCGCCGCCATGTGCAGGAAGGCGCCGCGCGCGTTCAGGTCACGCTTGCGACCACGCCAGAACAGTGCGGCCGAACCGGCGTTCACCAGGAACCCGACGCCGGCGACGAGGCTGACGACCAGCCCGGGCACAGGGTGGGGCGTGCCGATCCGGTGCACGCTCTCCCAGGCCAGGGCCCCGCAGGCGACCAGCAGCAGCGCGCCGTTGAGCAGCGCGGCGAGGATGGTCGAGCGCGCCATGCCATAGGTGTGGCGCACGCTCGGCCGGCGCATGGCCAGGCGCGCCGCACCCCAGGCCAGGACCAGTCCCAGCACGTCGCTGAGGTTGTGGCCGGCATCGGCCACCAGGGCCATCGACCCGATCGCGATGCCGACGCCGGCCTCGACCACCACCAGCACCACGTTCAGCACCGTGCTGATGCGGAAAGCGCCCAGGTCCTGGCTGTGGAGCTCGGCGTGGTCGTCGTGCGGGTCATGGGATCCGGGGTCGCCGTGGCCGTGCCCGGCGTGATGCCCGTGGTGTGAATGTCCGTGTCCGATGCCCATGGGGCATTCTCGCGCGAATTGCCCGCTCCAGTCCCGGCCAGCTAGACTCCTCCGGATTTTTTGCCCCGACCGGCCTTCGAGCCGGGCACCCCATAAGGAGTCACGACATGCTGCAAGAGAACGGTCTGATGATCGCGCTCGGCTGCGCGGTATTGGCGCTGGTCTACGGCGGATGGTCCATCCGCTGGATCCTGTCCCAGCCCGCCGGCAACGAGCGCATGCAGGAAATCGCCGCGGCGATCCAGGAAGGCGCACGCGCCTACCTCAACCGCCAGTACCAGACGATCGCCATCGTCGGCGTGATCCTGTTCGCGGTGCTCGGGTTCGCGCTGAACTGGCCCACGGCGATCGGGTTCGCGGTCGGCGCGGTGCTCTCCGGCGCGGCCGGCTACGTCGGCATGAACGTCTCGGTGCGTGCGAACGTGCGCACGGCCGAGGCGGCCCGCAGCGGCATCAACCCGGCCATGGCCGTGGCCTTCCGCGGCGGCGCCATCACCGGCATGCTGGTCGTGGGCCTGGGCCTGCTCGGCGTGGCGGGCTACTACGCGCTGCTTATCTCGCAGGGCAAGACCGTCGACGAGACGCTGCACGCGCTCGTCGGCCTCGCCTTCGGCTCCTCGCTCATCTCGATCTTCGCGCGCCTGGGCGGCGGCATCTTCACCAAGGGCGCTGACGTGGGCGCCGACCTCGTGGGCAAGGTGGAAGCCGGCATCCCCGAGGACGACCCCCGCAATCCCGCCGTGATCGCGGACAACGTGGGCGACAACGTCGGCGACTGCGCCGGCATGGCCGCCGACCTGTTCGAGACCTACGCGGTGACCATCATCGCCACCATGCTGCTGGGCAGCCTGATGGCCGCCACCGTCGGCCCGAACGGCGTGCTGTATCCGCTGGTGATCGGCGGCGTGTCGATCATCGCCTCGATCGTGGGCACCTTCTTCGTGAAGGTCACGCCGGGCGGGAAGATCATGAACGCGCTGTACAAGGGCGTGATCGTCTCGGGCGTGCTGGCCGCGGCCGCGTTCTACCCGATCACCACCCAGCTCATGGGCGCGAACGCCATGAACCTGTACTGGTGCGCGCTGATCGGCCTCGCGCTGACCGCCGCCATGGTGGTGATCACCGAGTACTACACCGCGACCGAATACGCGCCGGTGCGCCACGTGGCGCAGGCCTCCACCACCGGCCACGCGACGAACATCATCGCCGGCATCGGCATCTCGATGAAGTCCACGGCGCTGCCCGTGCTCGCCGTGTGCGCCTCGATCTGGGGCTCGTTCGAGTTCGGCGGCCTGTACGGCATCGCCGTGGCGGCCACCGCCATGCTCTCCATGACCGGCATGATCGTCGCGCTCGACGCGTACGGTCCGATCACCGACAACGCCGGCGGCATCGCCGAGATGGCGGAACTGCCCAAGGAAGTGCGCGCGGTCACCGACCCGCTCGATGCCGTGGGCAACACCACCAAGGCCGTGACCAAGGGCTACGCGATCGGCTCGGCCGGCCTCGCCGCGCTCGTGCTGTTCGCCGACTTCACCCACAACCTCGAAGCCGCGGGCAAGCTGCAGGTGTTTTCGCTGAGCGATCCGGCCGTGATCATCGGCCTGTTCATCGGTGGCCTGATCCCCTACCTGTTCGGCGCCATGGCGATGGAAGCCGTGGGTCGCGCCGCGGGTTCGGTGGTGGAGGAAGTGCGCCGCCAGTTCCGCGACATCAAGGGCATCATGGAAGGCAAGGCCAAGCCGGACTACTCCCGCGCGGTCGACATGCTGACCAAGTCCGCGATCAAGGAGATGATGATTCCCTCGATCCTGCCGGTGCTCGTGCCGGTCGTGGTCGCGTTCGGCCTGAACTTCCTCATGGGCCCCGGCGCCGGCGTGCGCGCGCTCGGCGGCCTGCTGATCGGCACCATCGTGACCGGCCTGTTCGTGGCGATCTCGATGACCACCGGCGGCGGCGCGTGGGACAACGCGAAGAAGTACATCGAGGACGGCCACCACGGCGGCAAGGGCTCGGACGCGCACAAGGCGGCCGTGACCGGCGACACCGTGGGCGACCCGTACAAGGACACGGCCGGCCCTGCCGTGAACCCGCTGATCAAGATCATCAACATCGTCGCGCTGCTGCTGATCCCGCTGCTGTAACCGGGGATCACCTCGCGACAACGGGAACGCCGCGAACCTCCGCGGCGTTTTCGTTTGCGGCCGGCAATTTCGCGCGTGCCAAGCTCGCCTCAACCTCGTAGGCCGGGGTGCGCCGCAGGCGCTCTCCGGCGCTCTTGCGCTCGCAGTCCGAACCGCCAGAGCCGCGGAGAGCGCCTGCGGCGCCCTCCGCGCTACGGGCTGCTTGATCCCGCTGCTGTAATCGGGCATCACGTTGCGATACCGGGAACGCCGCGGACCTCCGCGGCGTTCTCGCTTGCGGCCGGTAATTTCGCGCGTGCCAAGCTCGCCTCAGCCTCGTAGGCCGGAGTGCGCCGCAGGCGCTCTACGGCGCTCTTGCGCTCGCAGTCCGAACCGCCAGAGCCGCGGAGAGCGCCTGCGGCGCACTCCGCGCTACGGGCGACGTGCTATTCGCGATCGATGTCTGCGATGCCAGGTGGTTGGGAGCTCGATG
>Ga0315912_10003069_pt1 | contig 16991 bp, 15 predicted proteins | sample VfabasoilMG_FD_204469 | JGI IMG/M metagenome (GOLD analysis project Ga0315912, IMG submission 204469) | Garden soil microbial communities collected in Santa Monica, California, United States - V. faba soil | ecosystem: Environmental > Terrestrial > Soil > Garden | place: USA: California... | reverse complement strand
CGGGTGCGGGCGACTGTACTCGTATGACCTCTTCGACCACTGCACGCGGACGGTGCCGCGAGAACTCGCGGACGGGCGCTGGACGTTCTCCCAGGGCGACATCACCCGGCAACTGCAGCAGCTCCCGCCACGGATCGATTACCTGTTCATGGACTGCGATCACTCGGCGCAATTCGCGCGCTGGTACCTGCGCGAACTGTTCCCGCGCCTGTCGCCCGGAACACCCATCAGTATCCATGACATCTTCCCGGACAGCCTCGGCGAGTCACAGGTCGTTCGTGAATGGCTCGCTGCGCGGCGCGTGCCGCACTTCACGACCGCGCCCGCGGTGGCGCCGGATGTCTACGCCCAGTTGATGGAAGTGAAACGCGAGCTGGGGCTCGACGAACCCATTCACAGCTCGCGCCGCAATCCGATGGTATTCCTCCGCTGGCCAGACGAGGATCGGAGCCGGCTCGAGTTCTCGTGGGCAGGTTCGAGCCAGGGCCACACGACCGATCGGCTGTCGCACGCGTCTCACCAGGCGGCACGAGGCACGACATGACGAACCGCTCCTCATCGAGATCCGCGCGCGGCAGCGTCCGCTCGAGCGTCGGCGCCATGCTGGTTCTATTCGCGCTGGCGTGGCCCGGATCGGCCGAGCTTGCCAGAGCCGCGCCGCCGTCCGGATTGCTCCAGCTGGCAGGCGAGCTCGACTCGCTCCGCAAGGACACTCATAGCGACAAGGGCTCGGGGCAGGCCAGCCCTGGAACGACCGAGAGCATCTCGCTCGATTCCGAGGAGTCGCCGGGCGCGTGGCTCTTCCTCGAGATCGCGTTCTATGTCGTGCTCTCGCCGTTCGTCATCCCATACGGCGCCCTCGGGGACGACTGGAGCCGGCAAGGGTACTTCGCGTCGGCGCCCTACGCCGGCGTCCCGGGGTACCTGCAGCTGGGCTTCGATCCGGACCGGGACCCCCGAGCCATGGGTCGGCCGCTCACGGGCGCATTGGTCGTCGAAGGGGGCCGCCCGTCGGCCGACATCGAACGATGGGGGTCGTGGATGCGGATCGAAACCGCGCGGCTTGGACTCGACCTCACGGGCAACCTGGTTCGAGAACAGTTGGGCAACGGGGAGCATGACCAACTCGGGCTCGTCTCCGGGGACCTCACCTACCGCTTCGCGCAGGGCCCCCGGCTCCAGTTCCGTGCGGGCCTGGGCGTCAACGGGCTGATCGACCACGGCTGGTCGGCGACCGGCGTGGACATGCTCTACGGGGTCGACTGGATGCCGCGACCACCCTGGGTGGTCGCGCTCGCGGTCCGCGGCGGCGGTGTGGGTCACGCCGGCGTGTTCGCGCCGCGTGCCACGGTGGGACTGACCACGCACGGCTGGCAGCTGGAGGCGGGCTACTCCTGGCTCCAGGTGGGTTCAGTGGACCTCGGAACGCCCGTACTGGGGGTGCGCCGCTGGTTCTGATCCCGTCGAACGGGCATCGGGCGGGACGCTGATCAAATTGTCTTGCCGGCATCTCCGCCGGCGGTAGGCTGGCGTGCGTCCCCCACCACGCGACACGGCCCTCCACCCCCCTCGCACGACATCGAGGTCCCCATGCGCCGTCCACTCCCGGGACACGCCCGCGCGACGCTTTCGCTCCTCTCCCTGTTCTTCGCTGGCCTTTGCTGGGCCGGGCCCACGAGCCCACCCTCGGCGCCCGCGGTCCAGTACACCCCGCTCGTGGTCACCCCCGTCCCGAATCTCGGTCCCAGCATCCTCGTGAACGGCGACTTCGAGAACCGCACGCAGCCGGCAGGCTGCTACAGCAATCTCTCCAACGCCGACGTCACCGCCCACCTGCCCGGAATCACGGCGTTCGGGAACGCGGAGGAGATCGACATCTACGCCGACGGCACGGACTGCTTCTTCGGTGGAGTGCCCCAGAGTGGGACCTCGAAACTGGCGATCCACATCCAGGTCCTCGGCCTGGTCGACGCGTTCTCCTTCTCGCTGACGACGCCGGTGGTTGCAGGCACGTCGTATGACTTCTCCTGCTACGCCTGGCCGAATACCACGTTCGATCCCAATATCGGCTCGCTGGAGATCGGCCTGTCGAACAACCCGGCGGTCTTCGGCACGCCGGTCTGGTCTGGCACTCCCGCGACCGTCGGCATGTGGAACCACCTCACACAGACGTTCATCGCACCGATCAACGCCAACTACCTCACGGTTCGCTCCGGTGCCCCGAACCAGAGCTGGCTCCACATCGACAACTTCGCGCTGTCGCCGACGGGAGTGGTCTCCGTCCCGAGTACGAGTTGGGGACGCGTGAAGGCGATCTATCGTTGAGACGTGGCGATCGGCTGCCGGGCACTGGACGACACGCGAGTTCGCAGCGCTTCGCGCCTGCAGTGAGATCACGCTTCGGGCCGCCATGAACTACCCCGAATCGATCCCCACGCTCACCACCCCCCGGCTCGTGCTGCGCGAGACCGCGGATCGCGACGCCGCAGCGGTCTTCGAGCTGGAGAGTGACCCGGTGGCGATGCGCTACTGGAGCAGGCCGCCGATGCAGGACTTCGCCGAAGCGGTGGCCGCGGTCGAGCGAGCCCAGGGCTTCTTCCCCGCACGCGTGGGGCTGCGTTGGTCGATCTGCGGGCTCGAAGATGACGTGATGCTCGGCCATGTCGGGGTCTTCGATCTCCACGAGCAGAGCGGCCGTGCGGAGATCGGCTATGGCCTCGTGCGCCGGCACTGGGGCCAGGGATTCATGCACGAAGCGCTGACCGTCGTGATCGACTACGCATTCGGCCCCTTCGGTCTGCGCCGGCTCGAGGCGGATATCCACCCGGGCAACCTGGCGTCGGTGCGAGCACTCGAACGGCTGGGCTTCTCACGCGAGGGGTACTTGCGCGAACGCTGGCAGGTCGGCGACCAGATCTCCGACAGCGTGCTCATGGGCCTACTGGCTCGCGAGTGGCAGGCGCGACGGATTTCGGGGTGACGGGCGCCTTACGGCGACTTCCGCACCAGCATCAGGGTGACGTCATCCGCGAACGCTTCACAGCCGCCATGCCGGCGCGTGGCTTGCAGGATCTCGTCGATCATCTGCCGCACCGGAAGTTGCCGCGACTGAGCCAACACCGCCGACAGCCGCTCGATGCCGAACTCCTCGCCGCCGGGAGCGCGGCACTCCACGACGCCGTCGGTATAGAAGAGGACCACGTCCCCCGGCTCCAGGATCGCCACACCGGTCTTGTAGCGTGAGTCGCTGAAGATCCCGAGCGGGAATCCGCCCGTGTCCAAGCGCTGGGCCGTGCCGTTCGCGCGCACGAGCAGCGGTGGGTTGTGCCCACAGTTCGTGTACCGCAGGCACGACTCGGCGGGCTCCAGCAGCGCGTAGACGCAGGTCACGTACGCCGACTCCGAAGTGGCGTCCGGCATCAGCACGTTCAGTCGGTTGGCCAGGTGCGAGGGTTCACGTCTCCGGCGCGCCTGCGAGCGCAGGATCGACCGGAACGCCGTCATGTTGAGCGCGGCGGCGATCCCCTTGCCCGAGACGTCGGCGATCACCAGCCCCCACATGTCTTCGGCCAGGTCGATGCAATCGTAGTAGTCGCCGCCGATCTCGAACGTCGGAAGGCACATGCCTTCGATCTCGAAGCCCGCCACGCGCGGCGCTCGAGCGGGCAACAGGCGATTCTGGACCTCCTGGGCCAGGTGCATCTGGTGTTCGATCCGACGGCGCTCGAGCAGCTCGCGATGGAGCAGCGCGCGTCCGATCGCGCCGGAGGCGGCGTCGGCGAAGACGTGCAGGATCTCCAGGTCCTCCTCGTCGAACGCATCCAGCTCGTCGCTCTCGAGGTTGAGGCAGCCCACCGTCTCGCCGGCGCCGAGGATCGGGACCGCGACCTCGGATCGCGTGGACGCCCGGCCGACGACGTAGCGTGGATCCTGGCTCACGTCGGGCACATCCACGACCTCGCCGGTCCGGATGACGTGCCCCACCAGGCCACCACCCTTCATGAGCATCGAGTCGTTCGCGGGGGGGCGCGAATCGAAGCCGCGGTGGGCGATCCCGGCGATGACCTGCCCGGGACCGATGGACTCTCGCTGCAACGCGGCGCGGTTCAAGACGAAGATGCCGGCCGCGTCGTAAGGCACGGCGGCCTGGACCGCGTCCAGCACGCGATCGAGGACCTCGTCCAGGCTCAGCGTCGAGCGGATGCGACCCGAGAGCGACAGCAGCAGGTCGTATCGCCGTTCCACCGACAGCGTCTCGAAGCGGGGCCGAGCCATGGCGTCCTGCGGCCGTCACCGGCCGCCCACTGGAGGTTCAAGTTCACCGATGCTGCGCGTGAGCGACGTTATCGCCCGGTGAGACAGCACTCGCGTCAGCGAAGCGTGAACTCACCCCCGGCCGCGGCGAAATTCCTCCCGAGCGCTCGAGCGCTCGGACGACGATCGTTCAGAAGCGGTACCCGAGCAGGTTCCATTCGGCGAGCCACATCAGGATTCCCACGGCGGCCACGCTGACCAGCGAGAAGTGGAGGCGCGACCCGCGCGACGAATCCGGGGCTCTCCACTTCCGCGCGCACTCGATGAGCAGCACGACGGTGAGCAATGCACTCAGGATCGGGAGCGTGAACAGCACGAACAGGATCGGGGGCATCCCGTACTGGATCGGTGAAGTCGAGCTCGCGATGAGGGACACGAAGCCGAGCAGGAACACCAGATCGAGGGCCGCGATCGCGATCGCGACGATCTCGCCGCGCCGGAAGAGCTGTGCGCCCCGAAGGCCGCGGCGCGTCCGCCCCACAACCAGTACCGCCGGCCACACCAACGCGGTCGTCACGCACACCGTGGCGAGTGCGGCGACGATCCCCAGCTGGACGCGAGCCGCTTCGTGCCACGGAGAACGCTCGTAGACCCGCGCGATCGACCCGCCGGTGAACAGGTGCGTGACGCGACCCCGCGCATCGGCCTCGAACACCAGCAGTCCGCGGCCCTTCGCTGCCTGGAATCGCAGCGGGGCGATCGCCACGTACCGGTCCCCGGATTACTCCAGCGTGTTCTCCGAGCCGCGCCGGAACTCCAGCTGGCTCACGAGGCTCACCAGCCGCTCGATCCCCCGGTGTCCGTAGCGATCGTGCACATAGGCGCCTGCGCAGCGCCTCGACTCCGCCGCCGCTCCCGCGAACGGCACTGCGGTCGCCGCGGGCCGTTGGTCGGGAAAGTAGCGATCGAGCAGTGCTTTCAAGATCGCGCCTCGAGCCGCGTTGCCACCCTTGCCGTTGAACACCAGGAAGAAACCGGTGTCGTGCTCGGGCAACAGGTAAAGCAGGCTTGCGAAGCCGGCGCCGTCGCCGTCGTGCCACAGCGCACGCTCGCCGTTCTGGAAGCGCTCCCAGAAGCCGAACGCGATCCCCGGCAGCAGGGAGTCCTGGGTGAACTGCCGCCGATGCATCTCCTCGATGAGCCGCGCCTCGAGGATGCGCTCGGCGCCCAGGCTTCCGCGCTGGAGGTGCGCAATCGCGAACCGGGCCATGTCCATCCCGGTCGTCGTCAGCATGGACGCGGGCACCGTCTTCACGAAGTCGGCGGGAACCGGCTGCGGCGGATCGGAGTCGTCGTCATAGCCCTGCGCGAGATCCGCAGGCACGATGGGCGAGGCGAAGCTGCTGTGTTTCATCCCGAGCGGCGTGAACAGGTGGTCGTGGACGAAGCGGTCGAAGGGCCGCCCGGAGACCTCCTCGATCAACAGTCCCGCCAGCGCCATGCCGTGGTTGGAGTAGCTCACGTACTTCCCCGGCGGGAGGATACGAGCCGGCATCCGGCGGGCGAGATACTCGCCGAGCGGTTCCGGCTCGACCCCGGGCAACGACTTGCGGTCGACGTTCCGATCGTCGAAGCCGCCCGTGTGCGTGAGCAGATGGAACAGCGTGACGGGCTGGGAAAAGGTCGGCGCGAGCTGGAACGACTTCAGGTAGGAGTCGACGTCTGCGTCCAACGCCAGCTGCCCGCGCTCGACCAGTTGCATGGCGGCCGTGGCGGTGACGAGTTTCGAGACCGAGGCCACCCGGAAGATCGTGCGTTCCGCGTCCACCGGGGTTCGCCGTTCGAGGTCCGCGAAGCCGTGCCCATTGGCGAAGAGGACCTCCCCGCCGCGGACGGCGACCAGCACACCGCCGGGGATATTGTTCTTGCGCATCTCGGCCGTCATCAGCGAGTCGGCGAATGCGGCGAACTCCGCCGCCGTGCCGAGGCCGCGCGCCGCCGCCGGGATGGCGGACACGAGCGAGCCGAGCGCCACCACCGCGCTCCGCGCGGCGAGCGTCGCGAACGAGGTCCTGCGCGTCTGGAAGTCCCTCCCGCCCCGCGTCGCACCGGCGCAGGCCTGCCCGCGCCGGCGCGACATCTGGGGCTCGTGGTCAGTTCCCGCGCATCGCCTGCGGCGTGCTCTTGCCGATCGTCTCCTCGAGGAACGACGCCACGCGCTCGTTGAAGTAGATCCGGTTGTCGAGCTTGGCGAAGCCGTGGCCCTCATCGGGGGCGATGAACACGCGCGGGTTCCGGCCGCGCTGCTTGAGTGCGGCCGCCAGCTGCATGGCCTCCTCGACGGGGACGCGCGGATCGTTGAACCCGTGCCCGATGAACATCGGCACCTGGATCTTGTCCACCTTGTTGAGGCTCGACACGCTCTCCAGGAACTCCTTGTCCGTCAGCGGCCCGTACTCGACCTCGCGCAGCGCGCGGCGGTAGCCGCTGGTGCGCTCGAGGAACGTGCGCAGGTTCGCGATGCCGACCACGTTGACCGAAGCGCCGAACAACCGCTCCTTCCGGGCCCCGCTCTCGACGCGCTCCTGGTCCTCGACGATGCACGCCACCGACATGAAGCCGCCGTACGAACCGCCGAACGTGGCGATGCGGCCGGGCTGCGAGTAGCCGCTGGAGACGAGCCACTCCGCCGCATCCACACCGTCACGAACGCTGTCCCAGCGCTTCTTGTAGTCGTCGAGCATCTGGAACTCGCGGCCGTAGCCGGTGCTGCCGCGGACGTTGGGCTTGAGCAGCCCGAAGCCGCGCGTCAGCAGGTACTGGTCCGCGGCACTGAATCCCGGGCGGTGCTGCGACTCCGGGCCGCCGTGGTAGTTGACGATGAACGGGATCGCCGTGCCCTTCTGGTAGCCGGGCGGCAGGAACAGGAATGCCGAGATCTCGCGCCCGTCGAATGCCTTGTATGTGATGAGTTCGGGCAGCGAGAAGCTCGCGAAGTCGATGCCCTGGTTGTCCGTCCACGTGAGCTGGCGCGTGGTGTGGTCTTCCGACTTCTTCGCGGTCTTGGAGAACGTCGTGGCGAACGCCGTGCTCGGCCGACGGGCATTGCTGAGCGACCAGATCAGCGTGCCGTTGCGGAAGCTGGAGACCCCCAGCACGCCCTTCTCGGCCGTGGGTGCGGGTAGCGGCTTGAAGTCCGGGAGCGTGTACATGTACGGCGTGCCGTAGCCGTTCTCGTTGACGGCGACCGCCAGGAACTGCCGGTCGTCGTCGGTGAGGGCGCCATCCAGTTCCCACTTGGACATCGAGGGGATCGCTTCCTTCACCGAGCCCGACTTGAGGTCGCGCAGGTAGAGCCGCGACCGGCCGTCCTTCCAGTCCGAGGTGATGAGCACGGCGCGCTCGCTGGGCATGTAGCCGACCGCGTCACACGCGGCGGTCCCACCCTCGGGCCGGATCGTCACGTCGGTGCGCTTGCCGGTCGCGAGGTCCAGCTCGAACAGCTCGACGTTGGAGGCCGAGACCAGGTGCCGGACGAGCATCCGCTTGCCGTCACGCGTGAGGTCGGCCGCGCCCCAGTCGCCCTTCTCGCTCAGGAGTTTCGTGACCTTGCCGTCCGCGAAGTCATAGCGGTAGACATAGAAGTCCTCGGGGCTCTCGTCGTTCGCCGAGTAGATGATGTACGAGCCGTCGTGCGCCCACTGGTTGAGTCGCGCCTGCACCTTGGGATTCGCCACGATGGGTGTGGTGGGTGCGCCCGGAGCCGCGAGTGGGTCGAGCAGCGTGAGCTGCGTGTTCTCATTGCCACCGCGCGCGTGGGCCAGCACGACGCGCTTGTTGTCCGGGGACAGCGAATAGCCCGCCAGTCCGTCCGGGAAGTTCGTGAGCTGCGTGACGGTGACCTCGCCCGGCGCGTAGCTCGGGTTCGTCGCGTTCTTGGGAACCGCGCGGAACAGCTGGAACACGCCATCCGGCCAGTCCCGATAGAGCATCGAACCGTCCGGAAGGATGGACGGCGACGCCGGCGTGCGGATCTTCAAGAACTGCTGGATGGTCGGCTTTGCCGCGTCGGCCATGGCCGGGACATTCAAGGTCGAGATCGTGAGGACCGCGACCAGCGCGAGCAGGACACTCGCGTGCAGGCGTCGCATGGGCACTTCCTGTTCTGGCGGGCCTCCGGCTCGGTTCGCCGGGGTCCTCCGCCGGTTGGGGGAGCACGCGCGGGCGCGCCTGGAGCGCGCCCGACACTGCCTCGTGGGACGCCGGCCAGCCTACCTGCTCCGGGGCGGCGAGGGAACAGGTTCCGTGCTCCGGCACGCTCGCGGCGGGTGGACCGCTGCGCCGTCCGCCAGGGACTTCTCGCGGCCGGGCCCGGGGTCTTATGGTGGGGGCCTCCGGCGGCGCTGCATGCTTCGGAGCGATCATCGTGGCGTGACCCGTCCGCTTCACGAGCGGTCACGCGTTCGAGCACCTCTCCAACGCGAGGCCCGCATGCCCGAGCCCCCCGTCGACCCGCCCCCGGCCGCGCCCAAGTGGAAGCCGCTCGACGCCCGTCAGCGCCGGGTGCTGGGCGTGCTGATCGAGAAGGCCAAGACCACGCCGGCGGCCTACCCGATGACCGTCAATGCCATCGTCACGGGCTGCAACCAGAAGAACAATCGCGACCCGCTCACGGCCTACGACGACATCGACGTCGAGAAGGCGCTCGACCAGCTGCGCACGCTGGGGGTCGTCACCGAGATCGACTGGATGGGGCGCGTGCCCAAGTACAAGCACCAGGCTTACGACTGGTTCGGCGTGAGCCGGGCGGAGCTGGCGGTGCTTGCCGAACTGCTGTTGCGCGGTGCGCAGCAGTTGGGCGAGCTGCGCGCGCGTGCCGCTCGCATGGAGGCGATCGCCGACCTGGCCGAGCTCAAGCCCATCGTGGACTCGCTGGTGGCTCGACGGCTGATCGTCGAGCTCTCGCCCCCGGGTCGCGGCCAGATGGTGACGCATGGCATCTACCCACCCAACGAACTCGCCGAGGTTCGAGCCTCGGCCTCGGGGATCGCGCCGCGCACGGTGACGCATGAAACCACCGGGGTGCAGCGAGCGCCCGCTCCCACTCCCGAGGAACTCGGAGCGCTGGTCGCCGAGCTGGCCGAGTTGCGCGCGGAAGTCGGCCGGCTGCGCGATCGCGTGCGCGAACTGGAGAGTCGGGGCGGCTGAGCCAGCGCTAGCCTGGCGCCTCGCGGCGTCGCTCGCGCAGTGAGCGCTGGACGGCGTCCTCGAGTGCCTGCAGGAACCGGGAGCGGTCCCGCGGCGTGAATGCGCGCGGGCCCTTGGTGATCTCGCCGGCGCCGCGAAGTTCGGCGAGCAGCGAGCGCGTCGCCATCGCGTCCCCGATGTTGTCCTCGGTGAACGGCAGCCCGGTCGTCCCGATCGCCAGCGCGCCCTTGGCCAGGCAGCGCGACGCGAGCGCGATGTCGGCGGTCACCACGATGTCTCCGGCGCTCGCGTGCTCGACGATCCAGTCGTCTGCTGCATCGAAGCCCTGCGTGACCACCTCGAGCTGCACGCGGCCGCCCGGGGGCACGCGCATGTGCGAAGCCGCCACCCAGGTGACGGGCAGGTCGTGGCGCTCGGCGACGCGCGAGACCTCGGACTTGACTGGGCTGGCATCGGCGTCCACGTACACGTGCGGGTGTTCCATCCGGTGAGTCTAGGGCAACCGTGCCCGCAGCGTCAGTGAGCGTGCACGGGTAAGCGCCGTGCCGGGAGGCATTTGCCCGGCAAAGTTCGAGCGGTTTCACGCCGCACCCGGTTCCTGACAGTATGGGGGTGTGCGCTTCCCCTCCCGCGGCATCGCCGCCTGTCTCACGGCCCTCGTGCTCGTGGCCGCCTCGGCGTCGGCACAGGAACTCGAGCCACGGGCCTATTCCGCTTCACCCGTGGGGGCGAACTTCGCCGGCGTGACGTACCAGCGCTCGTGGGGCTCGCTCGTGTTCGACCCCTCGGTCCCCATCACCGACGCCACGGCGGACCTCGACGCGATGGGGCTCGGGTACGGACGAACGTTCAGCCTCCGCGGCGTGCCGTCCTTGATCGTGGTGAGCCTGCCGTACATCCACGGCGAGTTCCGCGGCAAGGTCGTGGGCACGGACTCCAGCGTGGCACGCTCCGGCCCCGGCGACATGCGCGTGAAACTCTCGCTGAACCTGGTCGGTGGACCTGCGCTCAAGCCCCAGGATTTCGCTCGCAGGACGCCGAGCAGCGTCGTCGGCGGCGTGAGCCTCACCGTCTCGGCCCCGACGGGCCAGAACTCGCCCGACCGGCTCATCAACCTGGGCGCGAATCGGTGGGGGTTCAAGCCCGAGGTCGGTGCGTCCTGGAACTGGCGACGCAAGTGGTACACGGACCTCTATGCGGGCACCTGGTTCTTCACCGAGAACCCGAGTGCCTATCCGGCCGGCACCGCTCGCCGCCAGCAGGATCCCTTGAGCAGCGTGCAGGCGCATGTGAGTTACACGTTCGCCCCGCGTTCATGGGCCGCGCTCGACGGCACCTGGTTCTGGGGGGGCGCGACACACACGAACGGCGGTCCGGGCCTGGCTCGACAGGACAACAAGCGCGTGGGCGCGGTGCTGGCGGTCGGGCTCACCGCGCGACAATCGCTGAAGCTCGGCTACAGCTACGGAGCGTCCACGCGCGTGGGCGACGACTTCGGGACACTGGCGCTCGCCTACCAACTGCTGTGGTTCTAGCGGACGCGTGACGCGGCCCCGGAGTCGTGGGCCCCGAACGCCCTCAACACTCCGCGCTCGATCGCGGCCTCTCAATCGCACGGATCCGTGCAACGCGCCAGCGGCACGAGGGTTCGAGCCAGGCACCGAGTCGCCTCATCGCGGTCGCAGTGGCAAGCCCGTCGCGATCTGTCCGGGTCTGGTGTTCAAAAGCCTCGCTCCGCGGGCCGACAAGGCGTAGCGTCCGCCACCAGACGGTGCTCCACGAGTCTGCGCCCCCGTGCAACTCCGTGCGAGTGAAGCCAGCCCCCGGGCCCACCGAAGCGTCAGGATGAACCACCGAATGGGCGGGATCCGCGCCGAGAACCGAGCGCTCCGCCCGGGGAGGCCGTCGTGCGCATCGTCATCGCGACGTTGTTCGTCTCGTCCCTGCTCGTCCCGACTGTCGCTGCAGCCGCCGAGCTCCAGGTGCCGCTCGATCGCGCCGGCCGCGTGCAGCGCATCGACGCCGCGCTGGCCTACCGCATCCGGATGTTCACCGACCGTCGCGACTTCCAGGAAGCGCGGCTGTTCCAGGTCGCGGATTCGAGCTACATCCTCGAAATCACGACGCTCTCCGGGCCCCACCTCAGCCGTGAGCGCTTGCCGATGACTCAGGCGGGAGTGGACTCGCTTCGCGGCGTGGTGTCGTCGGGACTGGTCCAGTACAAGACCACACCCACGATCGATTCGGCAGGCCGGCCGCTCTTCGTCACGGCAACCACCGCGATGTGCTTCGGGTTCTACGGCTGGGCGATCCCATACCTGTGCTACGACGAGTACACGTCCTCCGAGGTGGTCACCGGAACCTACCTTGTCACCGCGAGTGCGGGGACGTTCATCCCGCTCTGGCTCACGCGCAACCGGTCGGTGGGCATGGGCACTGCGTTGATGAGCTGGTACGGCATGTCCCGGGGAACGCTGCACGGAGCCCTGCTCCCCTACGCGCTGGGTGAGTCCCCGCCCGAGAAGTCCCCCGTCGGCCTCGCCTTCGGGCTGAGCATCGCGGAGGGCATCGCCGGATTCGAGTGGGCCGCGCGCACGCAGATGTCCGAGGGCAGTGCAGCCACGATCAACACGGGCGGTGACTTCGGCATGCTCTATGGCCTCGGCTTCTCGCACCTCTTCGACGCGGAGGGCTCGGGCCGCGTGGCAGCCAGCCTGATCGGCGCCGGCGCGGGCGTGACGGCGGCCGCGATCTACGCACCTCGCCGGAATCACGTCTACGGTGACGCGAGCGTGATGCGCACGGCCGGAACGCTGGGCGGTTTCATCGGACTGGCGACGGTGCAGACCCTCGGCCCGGAGGAGTACACCAAGGCGAGCACCGCCGGAGCCTTGACCGGTGCCGCGCTCGGGCTCCTGGTCGGCGATGGGCTCGTGCGTTCCACGGATTTCACTTTCGGGCAGGGCGTGGTCGTGGATCTGTGCACCATCGGCGGCGGCCTGCTCGGCTTGGGAATCAGCACGTTCGCTTCGGGCGACTCGGAGCTCCAGCGCCGGCTGTATTGGAGCCTGAGCGCACTGGGCAGCGCCGGCGGGTATGGGATCGGCTACGGGCTGAGCGCGCGGTCGGCTCGGACGGCCGCGACCGACCGCTCGTCATGGCGGCTCGAGGTCCTGCCGCTGCCTCCGGTCGCGCGGGGAGGCCATCCGGGTGTGAGCCTTCTGCTAAGCACCACGTTCCAGTGAACTCAGCGGCTCCGGAACGTCACTGCCGCGCTGTACCACAGGGCCTCGGCATCGAGCCGCAGCGCGTTCGTCCTCGCCTCGACCACGAGCACACGGCTTCCCACGCGCACCGAGTCGCTCAGCCCCGCGGGCAGCTCGAACGGCGGGAGCTTCTCCACGGGGAGCTTCACGTCGAAGCCCTGCGTCTCCAGCATCGCGCTCAGCAGCGCGGGCAGGTCCACGCTCTCGAGCACCCATCCGCACACGCCCCTTCGACCGGCGAGCTTCGCGCGGAGGGCGTCCCGGGTCGCCTGCGAGGGCGACACTCGGAGCCTGACTCGGGGCTCGGAAAGCTCGGGCGCGCACACGATCCGGTTGCCGCGAGTGCGCAGGCTCATCGCGCTCGAGAGCAGGACTTCCGTGGGGACGACGGTGCCACTCACTTCCTGCGTGAGATCCAGGTCGCCGCAGGTGAGGTCGCCCAGGCTCTTGCTGCGCCACACGAAGCGCAACGTGGCCAATCCTCGGCCCTCTCGGATCCGGACCGGAAGCTGCATCGAGACGCGATCACCGCCGAAGGCGAGCTCGGGTCGCCCGGGACTCAATAACGCGCTCACCTCGTGGACGTCGATGTCGAAGACGTAGTCCCCGATCGGGATCACCTGATGCACCGACTTGGCGGTGTGCGCCCTGAGCCCTCGCACGCTCAGCCTGACATTGCCCGCGACGCCTCCGACCACCCCCTCGATGACGCTTCGTAAGGTTGCGGCGGGGATCACCATCACCACGTCGCCCTGCGGGAGCTTCTGCATCCGCGCGTCCGCTTGGACGAGTGCCTGGGCTCGCGCGCGAAGTGAGTCCTGCTCGGAAGCGAGCCGGCGGAGATCGCCCTCCCACGCCCGCAACTCACTTGTGGACGGACGGCGCGCGCAGCCGCAAGCGGCGGCGACCAGCCCCAACAGGAGCACCACCGACGACAGGCCGCGGCGCCTCACGGCTGACCTCGCGGCGAGCCACGGCGTGTGCTCTCGGGTGCTGCCCTGGCGGGCGCCCTGCCCACGGGCCTCGAGGAGGTTCCCGTTCGCTTCGGTTGGAGCTGCACGTCGATCCCGAGTCCGGAACCCGCCCGGCTCACCTGCCCGATCCCGGCCCGGAGCGTCACCCAGAGCTTGCCCTCCACGGCGAGCACGCGCTCGACCGACGTGCCGAAGGGCACCACCAGCGAGTCGAGTTGCAGGGGTCCGTCGTGAAACGCCGGCACGTGCAGGTCCTGCGTGAACACGATCGGTACCTGCAGCGGGGGAAGTGCCGCCTGCAGCAGGCCGCGTGCGTTCTCGGCGACGAAGCGCTTTCCTCCGGGCCCCAGCACCTTTTCGAGCGGCCCGCCGTCCTCCAGCTCGACGCGGTCCAGTGCGATGCTCATCGTGAGCAGGCCGAGCTTCGGGTCGATGCGGACGACGCCGAGGCCTCCCGTCACGTGCACGGCCGTCCGGCGATCCGCTGACCCGGCGCGGTGGATCTCGCCTTCGAGCCCGAAGCGACCGATGTTGTCGCGCAACAGCACCGTGGCGTCGCTCAGCCGGACGACGAGCTCCTTCCCGAGTGCCAGGTCGAACGGCAACTGCGACCGGAGCAGTTCGCCGACGACCTTCTCGTCCACGCCGACCAGGAGCCGGTCGGTGGGAACCAGCGAGCCGCGCTCCGCTTGGGCGATCAGCTCGCGGATGCCCTGGTTCTGCCGCTGCAGCGCGGCACGGCGAGCAGCGTAGCTCGACTCCTCGCTCGAGGGCGCGCAACCGACCAACGCGAGGACGACGAACACGAGTGCGGCGGGCGGCCTTCGAGTCCGCCGACAGCCGAAGCGTGCGCGCGTGGTGAAGATCACGCGCGGCCTCTCGCCTGGGGCCGGTCCGGCCTCGATGCCTGCACCATGCTCGGGAAGTCCAAGTCCGCATACGAACACGAAGCAGCCGGTTGGGGAAGCGCGCGCGTCGAGGCCCGGTTCGTGCGAGCCGGAGGGGCCGGCGGCTGTGGTCGCACCGGTACCCACGAGCGCGTGGGTGTGCAACAGGCGGACGCCGCCCCTTCGGCCGCTGCCGGGCGTGTGCTAGCGTGCGGCCGTCCGATTCCGATCCGGGGCTGACAAGGAGGAACACCATGCGCTGTCGGCAACACGCACTCGCGGCCGGCCTGGCGGGCCTGCTGCTCACCCTCGCGCTGCCGGCGGCGGCAGACATCACCGTCGTCGGTCGCTACACGATGCTCAACGGGGACACGCTCACCCAGACGAGCTACTACAGCTCCAAGCGAATGCGCACGCTGCTGCCCAACGGCGACGAGATCATCTACGACAACTCCGCGCACCGGATCGCGATCGTGGACCACGGCAGGAAGCTGTTCTGGGAAGGCCCGCTGGCGGTGGGCGACAGCATCGCGGCGCGGCTGCGCGCGGAGCGCGTGAAGGCCATGACGGACACCATGTCGGAGGCCACGCGCGCGACCTGGAACTCGGTCTACACCGAGCTCACCGAGAACGTGAAGATCGACGCGACCGGCCGCAGCCGGAAGATCGCCGGTTACCCGTGCAGCGAGTGGGTGCTCACGGCGGGCACGTACCTGCGCCAGGAGCGCTGGCTGGCGCGTTCGCTCTCGGTGCCGGACTTCAGCCCCGAGGTCGAGAAGGTCACGCAGGCCGCGATCCTGGATCCGCTCGGACGTGGTCTCATGAAGCTCGTGCTCCAGGCACGCTCGGCGAACGGCCTGGCGCTGGCGGGCCGGCTGACGGTGAAGACGTTCCAGAACCAGGGTGAGATGACATGGGAGGCGGTGAAGGTGTCCTCGGGCAAGATCCCCGAGACCGCCTGGGCCGTGCCCGAGGGCTACCAGCGCTGGGAGCCCGCCGCTCGCACTTCAGGAGACTGACCGTCGCGCGTCTCGGCCGAACGCTTTCGCCGCCGCGAGGACGGGGCCACACCATCCGGACCGGGGAGTTGGAGAACGACGCGCACTCACCAGGACGTTCCAGCAGTGGATTCGCTACAGGGAGGCGCCTCACCCGCCCCACACCGGCAGGCGCGAGGCCTTCGAACCGAGGGAAAGGAGCCCGTGGTATGAGCAACCGGATTCTCCCGCGCCTTGCCGCTCTCGCGGTCGCCATTCTGGCCGTCAGCCTGTCGAGTCTCCCATCGGAGGCTGCCGGTTACTGGCGCAAGGGCACGTTCGTGATGGGCGGCGGCTTCAACTTCCCCGTCAGCGAGACGGCCAACTACCTGAACAGCAGCGGCTCCATGATGATCGGCGGTGGCCGGCACATCTCCAAGAACATGACCGCCGAGGTCGAGTGGACGCACAACTGGCTCGGCATCGATCCCGCGGTCCTCGACCGCGCCGCCTCGGACTCGGTGACGTTCGACAACGCGTACGCCAGCAACTGGTCCGTGACGCTCAACCTCATCCGCCGTTTCAACCCCGACCGGGACATCGTGCCCTGGGTGACCGGGGGCATCGGGTACTACAAGCGCAACCTGCAGATCACGCAGACCGTGCTGCTGTACTACCCCCCCATCTGGGACCCGTGGTGGGGCTGGATCGACGGCGGCTGGGCACCCGGTGAGGCGATCACGGGCAGCCGCGAGGCCTACGGCTTCGGGTGGAACGTCGGCGTCGGGCTCGACTTCGAGATCGAGAGCGGAGCTTCGCTGTTCATCGACGCCCGATATCACCGGTCCGTGCTGGACGGCGTGGACGTCACGCTCGTTCCGGTGATGGCGGGAATCCGTTGGTAGGACCTCCAGCAACTCAGAGCCCCCGGGGTTCGTTCCCTCCCCGGGGGCTTCCGCATTTCGGCGTCGCGCGCCGCCGAGTTGCACGAGTGACGCGCACCGGCGGTTGTCGTTCGGAGCACCGATCCGCTCGTTCGAACAAAAACATTTGAGAACGAGTGCGCACTCTGTGTATGTTGTGCGCGTCCCGTGAAACAGGTTTCGACTCGACATGGAGCGTGCGCACTTCTGCGCCGCTCTCTCACGCGATCACGCGGACCTGAGGGACGGGACATCACAGGGAGGATGAACCTCATGGCCAAGAAGAAGGCCGTCCGCAGGGCTGTCCGACGCAAGGCGGTCCGCAAGGCTGTCCGACGCAAGGCGGTGCGCAAGGCCGTCCGTCGCAAGGCGGTGCGCAAGGCCGTCCGTCGCAAGGCCGTCCGCAAGGCCGTCCGCCGCAAGGCCGTCCGCAAGGCCGTCCGTCGCCGGGCCGTCCGCAAGGCTGTGGCTCGCCGCGCGGTGCGCAAGGCCGTCGTCCGCA
>Ga0315912_10003067_pt1 | contig 17010 bp, 23 predicted proteins | sample VfabasoilMG_FD_204469 | JGI IMG/M metagenome (GOLD analysis project Ga0315912, IMG submission 204469) | Garden soil microbial communities collected in Santa Monica, California, United States - V. faba soil | ecosystem: Environmental > Terrestrial > Soil > Garden | place: USA: California... | reverse complement strand
CGCTCGGCAGATAACGCGTCTCCGGGTCTTTGCCGAGATTACCGATAAGTATCACCTTGTTGACTGAGGCCATGTTGAAACTCCCGTATACGAAATTATTCAACCGATGTGTCTGATTGCGCCGTGCGAGCCGGCGCCGGAATACTCATTCCAAATGCGAGTATAAGCCAGATCGCCAGCACCATAACGCCGGGGATAACCACGCCGTTGACGCCCCAGCGGCTGTAGAAAAATCCACCTGCTGCGGCACCCGCGAAGGTGCCGAAAAACTGGATGCTGCTGTAGATGCCTAGTGCCGCACCTTTGGCATGTGCGGGTGCGAGGCGTGAGGTAAGCGATGGCAGCAGCGCCTCGAGCACATTAAAAGGTGTGAAAAACAACAGCAAAAACAATGTGATCGGCCACAGGCCGCTCATCAGCCACGGCATCGCCGCCTGCGTCGCCAGCAGTAGCCCGACGGCGGCTACAAACCAGAATTTAAGCTTGGCCTCAGAGCGCGATCCCATCACCGCCGGCAGCATCAGCACGAACGAGCACAGCATCACGGGCAAATAGATTTTCCAGTGCTGGTCGAGGGCCAGCCCGGCATTGCGCAGCGCAAATGGCACCGCAATGAACAAAGCCATCAGTACTGCATGCAGCGCGAATATCCCCCAATTGAGTCGCACGAGTTGCGGGTTAGCGAGTACGATGCACAAGTCGGCGACGAGTCCCGCTCTACTCGCGGATGCGGTTTCCGGTGCATCGGGCACCACTCGCCAGACCACAAGCATTGCCGCAAATGCAAGCACGCCTGTCAACGCAAAAATGCCCGGCACGCCGATGATGTCATTGAGCCAGGGACTAGCGGCAAGCGACACCGCAAACGCCACGCCGATGGTCGATCCGATCAACGCCATCGCCTTGGTACGATGCTCCTCGCGCGTCAAATCCGCAGTGAGTGCAATCACCGCCGCCGAAATTGCACCCGCGCCCTGCAGGATGCGCCCAAGTATCACCCCATAAATGTCGGGCGCGGCAGCCGCAATGAAGCTGCCTATCGCGAAAATAACCAATCCGATGTAAATCATGCGTTTGCGACCGAAACGATCGGACCACCAGCCAAACGGGATTTGCAGCAGCGCCTGCGTGAGTCCATAGGCGCCTATCGCTATACCCACGAGCGTCAGACTCTGCCCGCCGGGCAGGGTTTCCGCGTAAATTGCGAACACCGGCAGGATCACGAACATGCCGAGCAGCCGCAGGCCGAATACGGAGGCGAGCGCTAGGCTTGCGCGCCATTCCCGCGCGCTCATGCGATTCTCGGAAGTCATTGCGGAAAACAGCTTGGGAATTGGAACAAAAGGCGGGTATATTAGCAGGTTTACATTCTCCGCCACCTCACTTTGAACGCCATCCGACCCAACACGAATGTAATCGCACTGCCGCACAGCGCAACCGGGGAAGCCGAAGCACCCGCGCGCGCAGGAGAACTGATCCGCATTCGCGGTGCGCGCACACACAACCTCAAGAATATCAATCTCGATCTGCCGCGCAACCGGCTCGTAGTGATTACAGGGTTGTCGGGATCCGGAAAATCCTCGCTCGCGTTCGACACACTCTACGCCGAAGGCCAGCGGCGCTATGTCGAGTCACTGTCGTCGTATGCACGCCAGTTTTTGCAGATGATGGAAAAGCCCGATGTCGATCTGATAGAAGGACTATCGCCAGCAATTGCGATAGAACAAAAAGCAACCAGCCACAATCCGCGTTCTACCGTAGGCACCATCACCGAGATCCACGATTACTTGCGCCTGCTATTTGCGAGAGTGGGCGAGCCGCACTGTCCTGATCATGGCTTGCCGCTGCAAGCACAAAGCGTTGCGCAAATGGTCGATCATGTGCTGCAACTGCCGCCAGATACACGTCTTATGATACTGGCGCCGCTGATCGCTGGCCGCAAGGGCGAGCAGACCGATTTGTTCGAGGAACTGCGCGCTCAAGGCTTCGTGCGCTTGCGCATCGACGGTAAGATTTTCGAGATCGATGAGTTGCCCAAGCTCAAGAAGAACTTCAAACACACGGTCGACGTGATCGTCGATCGCCTGCGAGTGCGCGAGGATGCGAGGCAGCGTCTCGCCGAATCTTTTGAAACTGCGCTGCGTCACTCCGACGGGCGCGCGCTCGCAGTCGAGATCGATGGCGGCAGGGAGCACCTCTTTTCGGCAAAGTTCGCCTGCCCGGTATGCAGCTATTCGCTGCCGGAACTGGAGCCGAGACTGTTTTCGTTCAACAATCCGATGGGTGCGTGTCCGCGCTGCGATGGACTCGGCTCGGTGAGTTTCTTCGATCCGAAGCGCATTGTTGCGTTTCCCGATTTGTCGCTTGCCGCCGGCGCGATCAAGGGCTGGGATCAGCGCAATCAGTTTTTCTTTCAGATGTTGCAATGTCTCGCGCAACACTACAGCTTTAATCTCGATGCGCCGTTCAGCGCATTGCCCGATACGGTAAAGCGTGCGGTGCTCGACGGCTCCGGCAAAGAAAAAATCCGCTTCACATATGCCGGTGAACGCGGCAACAAATTCGTGCGTGAACACGCATTCGAAGGCGTGATTCCGAATCTGGAACGCCGCTATCGCGAAACTGATTCCGTGGTTGTGCGAGAGGAACTCGCGAAGTATCTCAACACGCAAGCGTGTCCGGAATGCGGCGGCGCGAGGCTGCGACGCGAGGCATTACGCGTCACGGTTCTTGATAAAAATATCAACGAAATCAGCAAGTTACCGCTATCGGAAGCAATGACGTTATTCACCGGCGTTGATCTCGGCGGCGCGCGCCAAGCCATCGCGGAACGTATCGTGCGTGAAATCTCCAACCGGCTGCAATTTCTGGTAAATGTTGGACTCGACTACCTGTCTCTCGACCGTTCAGCCGACACGCTCTCAGGCGGCGAAGCGCAACGCATCCGCCTCGCCAGCCAGATCGGTTCCGGACTCACCGGCGTAATGTATGTGCTCGATGAACCTTCCATCGGCTTGCATCAGCGCGACAATGCGCGGCTCATCGAAACATTGAAACGCCTGCGCGATATCGGCAATTCAGTAATCGTGGTCGAGCACGATCAGGATGCGATCATGAATGCGGATTACGTCGTCGATATGGGTCTCGGTGCAGGCGAGCACGGCGGGCGCGTCGTATCCGAGGGTACACCGGCGCAAATATCAGCGCATCCCGAATCGTTGACGGGTCAGTACTTGTCGGGACGGCGCCGTATCGACACTCCGGCACTGCGCCATCGCATCAACCCGAAGCGCCGCCTGGTGATACACGGCGCGAGCGGCAACAATCTCAAGCATGTCAACGTGGGCATACCTGTCGGCCTGTTCGTGTGTGTGACCGGCGTGTCCGGTTCCGGCAAATCGACGTTGATTAACGACACGCTGTATAACGCCGCCGCGCGCCATCTTTACGGCAGCGTAGCCGAACCCGCACCGCACGATTCAATCGAAGGCCTTGAATTTTTCGACAAGGTTGTGAATGTCGATCAAAGCCCGATAGGACGCACACCGCGTTCCAATCCGGCCACTTACACCGGTCTTTTTACACCGATACGAGAATTGTTCGCAGGCGTGCCGTCCGCGCGCGAACGCGGTTACGGCGCAGGACGTTTTTCGTTCAACGTCAAGGGCGGCCGCTGTGAAGCGTGCCAGGGCGACGGCATGATAAAGGTGGAAATGCATTTTCTGCCGGATGTTTACGTGCCGTGCGACGTGTGCCACGGCATGCGCTACAACCGCGAAACGCTGGAGATTCGTTACAAAGGCAAGAACATCACCGAAGTGCTCAACATGACAGTTGAGCAGGCGACGGAGTTTTTCAGCGCGGTGCCGGCGCTGTCGCGCAAGTTGCAAACGCTGCTAGATGTTGGCTTAGGCTATATCAAACTCGGCCAGAGTGCGACGACGCTCTCCGGCGGTGAAGCGCAGCGCGTCAAACTCTCGCTTGAACTTTCCAAACGCGACACCGGGCGCACGCTTTACATACTCGACGAGCCGACGACGGGATTGCATTTTCACGATATTGATCTTTTGCTGCATGTGTTACACCGGCTGCGCGACCACGGCAATACCGTGGTCGTGATTGAACACAATCTCGACGTCATCAAAACCGCCGACTGGGTGATCGACTTGGGGCCCGAGGGCGGCGGCGACGGCGGCAACATCATCGCGGAGGCGCCGCCCGAAGACATCGCGCGCGTGCGCGGTAGCCACACCGGCCGTTATCTTGCTAACGTATTCGACCAACCATGAAAACCGGTATGGCGCCTCGTGATCTTCTGACCGGCAGTTTCCATGCTGCTCTCAGCGCGGCCGATCCGCTAAAAATAGTACCTGCACATCTACCCGCGCCGCCCAAGGGACGAACCCTGGTGGTCGGCGCAGGTAAGGCCGCCGCGGCGATGGCGCTCGCGGTGGAGCAAAACTGGCCGGCCAGCGCACCGCTCGATGGTCTGGTCATTACGCGTTACCGGCACGGCCTGCTTACCAATCGCATTACCGTTGTAGAAGCGGGCCATCCGGTGCCCGACGAATCCGGCGAAAAAGCCGCGCACGAAATTCTGCGCCGCGTGCATGCATTGACGCCCAATGATCTGCTGCTGGTACTGGTATCCGGGGGCGGATCAAGTCTGCTCTCACTGCCTGCGGACGGCATCGGCATGGCCGACCTGAAAGCGACGACGCGCGAACTGCTGTTGAGCGGCGCACCGATTCAAGAGATGAACACGGTGCGTAAACATCTGTCGGCGATACAGGGCGGCCGTCTCGCCGCCGCGTGCCGCGCACCGATACTCGCACTGGTGATCTCCGATGTGACGGGCGATGACCCGACACATATTGCATCCGGCCCGTGCGCGCCTGACCCGACCACGTATCGCGATGCACTCGGCATTCTGAAACGGCATGGCGTGCACGCGCCTGCCGCTGTAATGGATCATTTGAATCGCGGTGCACGCGGCGACATTACGGAAACACCGAAACCTGAAGACAAGGTTTTTCAGCATGTCGAGAATCGCGTTATCGCCACGGCGCGCGCATCGTTGCAAGCCGCAGCAAATTTTTTCACGGAGCACGGTGTGTATGCCGCGATTCTTGGCGACTCAGTCACCGGCGAAGCGCGTGAAGTTGCCAAAGTCTATGGCGCGCTTGCGCGTGAAATTCGCCACAATGGGCAACCGTGGTCCGTTCCTGTGGCGCTGATCTCCGGCGGCGAATGTACGGTTACCGTGCGCGGCAAAGGACGCGGTGGACGCTGTACGGAGTTTCTACTGTCGCTCGCGGTTGATCTCAACGCCGCCAAGGGCATACACGCACTCGCCTGCGATACAGACGGCATCGACGGGTCCGAAGACAATGCCGGCGCGGTGCTCGCGCCGGACACTTTGCGGCGCGCAGAAAGCAACAAGGTGGATGCACGCGCGTGCCTTGATGATAACGACGGCTACGGATTTTTTAATCCACTCGACGACCTGATCGTAACCGGCCCTACGCGCACCAACGTAAACGATTACCGCGTGCTGCTCGTGCTGTAAATACGCGACTGCAACATGGCCAAACGCAAGCCGCGAGCCGCCGCACACCGAACGCCGCAGCCGCGCTCGGCGCGCTACACCTCGCCGTGGCTGCTCGCGGCCGCGTTCGTTGTCGTGGCACTTGCGCTCTACTGGAATGGCTTGCGCCATCCGCTGGTGTTCGATGACCGCTTGTTGCGCGACGATTTTCTCAAGTACTACGGCACATCGATATTTCGCCTTGATGCGCGCTGGTTTGCCTACGCGAGCTTCGGCTGGACCTATGACGTCGTCGGCAAGCAATGGCTATGGCACCGCGTAATCAACGTATTGTTACACGCGGCTACGGCGTTCATGTTGTTCCGCTTTCTGTCGAGGCTCTATGCGGTAACACCGGGCGCGCGCGATGGTTTGAATGAACTCCGCGAGCGCTGGCACTGGCTCGCCGCACTCGGCGCACTGCTGTTTCTCGTCCATCCCGTCACGGTTTATGGCGTGGCGTATCTGGCGCAGCGCTCGATTTTGATGGCAACGTTGTTCTGCTTGCTATCCCTGTCGCTTTTCCTCGAAGGTCTCACCCGGCAGCGCGCGGGTTGGCTCTACGCCGCGGCAGCCGCCTATTTTGTGGCAGTGTTTTCCAAAGAGCACAGCGTGGCACTTCCGGCGGTAGCATTCGCGCTCGTGGTGCTGGTGCGCGGGCCATCGTTGCGCAACATGCGTGATCTGATGTTGCCGTTCGCCCTATTCGCGGGCATCGCGGCACTCATCACGTTGCGAGTCAAAGGCATACTTGGCTCGCCATATGAACCGCTGGCGCGTGAAATACTCGCGCAACTCGCTGATCCGTCGCTCGGCACGGCAACAGAACCGGCGCTCGCCTTGAGCATCGTCAATCAGGGCTATCTGTTTTTTCGCTACCTGCTGCTATGGATAGTGCCGTTTCCGGGATGGATGTCTATCGACCCGCGCCCCCCTTTTCCCGCGAGTCTTTGGGGCTGGCCGCATACCGCCGGATTCATCGCCTGGCTTGCCTGGTTCGGCTACGCAGTCGTGCAATTACCCAAAGGCGGCATGCGCGCGCTGCTGGGGTTTGTAATGCTATTTCCATGGCTGCTGGCCTTGACGGAGATGAGCGCGGTGCGCGTGCAGGAGCCGATGGTGCTGTACCGCAGTTATCTCTGGATGTGTGTGCTGCCAGCGCTATTGCCGTTGATTCTGGTTCGTGTTCCCCTGAAATGGGCGTGCAGTGGAATCGCAATCATATGCGTGATTCTGATTTTCCCCATGCAAAACCGTCTCGGCACCTTCTCCAGTGCATTGAAGCTGTGGGACGACGCAGTAAGACACAACCAAAATTCCACCGCGCCGCTGGTGGAACGCGGCTATCACAATCGCGGATTCGCGTATTTGCAGGCCCGGCAATTCCCAGAAGCGCTCGCCGATTTCTCTAAAGCGATAACAATCAATCCGCTTGATGCGAATGCGTTCATGGGACGCGGCACGCTCTACACGCGCACCGGCAGCCACGCGCAGGCCATCGCCGATCTGAATCGCGCAATCGAAATCGACCCGCGCTACGCCGAAGCGTACGCGAAGCGGTGTTTTGTGCGCATGATGCAGGCCAATCCGGCAGCGGCCCTGCCTGATTGCGAAAAAGCAGTGGCCCTCGACCCGCGCCACCGCGATGCGCTGACCAATCGCGGGGTGGTTTACGCGGCGCTCAATCGCGTTAATGACGCAGCGGAAAGTTACAAGCGTGCACTGGATGTCGACGCGACGAATCCGGATGCGCATTACAACTTCGGTGTACTTTATCTTGTGCAGCGACGTACGGGCGAGGCGCGGGCACATCTAAAAATTGCGTGCGCTGCGCGCATCCGCGCAGCGTGTGAAATGCTGCCGCTACCCAATTCTGAAGACATTCGTAAGTAGTTGTTTTTATTTATAATTTTGTATTGACTGCATAGCAAGACTGTTCCGCATCTCAAACACGGTGCGAAAAAAAACCGGCATAAGGCCGGTTTTTTTCTGTCGCAATACCGCGCGATTATTGTTCGTTACGCCGTGGTATCCGCCGCAGCTGCGGGTTGTGCCACGACCTCTTCAGGACGATCCAGTAATTCAACATAAGCCATCGGTGCGTTGTCGCCTTTGCGGAAGCCGAACTTCAGGATACGAAGATAACCGCCGTTGCGCTTGGCGTAGCGCGGACCGATCTCGTCGAACAGCTTCACCACCATGTCGCGGTCGCGCAGGCGGTTAAACGCGAGCCGGCGATTGGCGAGCGACGGCGATTTGCCGAGCGTGATGATGCGCTCGGCGACGCGGCGCAGCTCTTTTGCTTTTGGCAGCGTGGTCTTGATGACCTCATGCAGTAGCAGCGAATTAGTCATGTTGCGCAGCATCGCGAGGCGATGGCTGCTGGTGACGTTGAGTTTACGCAGTCCGTGACGGTGACGCATGGCAGTTCCTTATCAGACTTTCTCGAGGCCGACCGGAGGCCAGCTTTCGAGCTTCATGCCCAGCGTGAGTCCGCGTGAGGCCAGTACTTCCTTGATTTCGTTCAGCGACTTGCGGCCCAGGTTGGGCGTTTTCAGCAATTCGGTCTCGGAGCGCTGGATCAAGTCACCAATGTAATAAATGTTCTCGGCCTTGAGGCAGTTCGCCGAACGCACGGTGAGTTCGAGATCGTCCACCGGACGCAGAAGAATCGGATCAACCTGCGTCGCACGCTTTTCTTCGATAAGCATTGGCGTGCCAGTGAGATCGGCGAACACCGACAACTGCTCGACCATGATACGCGCGGCGTAGCGCACCGCTTCTTCCGGATCGATGGCGCCGTTGGTCTCGATATCCATGATGAGTTTGTCGAGGTCGGTGCGCTGTTCGACGCGTGCCGAGTCCACCGAATAACTCACGCGGCGCACCGGGCTGAACGACGCATCAAGCATGATGCGTCCAACGCTGCGGGCTTCTTCCTCGGCAGTCTTGCGCGAGGTCGCCGCAACGTAACCGCGGCCCTTCTCGATCTTGATCTGCATGTCGAGTTTGCCGCCGGCCGCGAGATGAGCGATCACGTGTTCGGGATTGACGATTTCGACATCATGCACACCCTCGATATCCCCCGCCGTCACCAGGCCGTCACCTGATTTTTTCAGGTTGAGTGTCGCCTCGTCGCGATTGTGCAGCTTTAAGACTACGCCCTTCAGGTTAAGCAGGATATCGACAACGTCTTCTTGCACGCCGTCAATGGTGGAGTATTCGTGCAGGACGCCCGCGATTTTGACTTCAGTCGCGGCATAACCCGGCATGGACGACAGCAGAGTACGGCGCAGGGCATTGCCCAGCGTATGGCCATACCCGCGCTCGAACGGCTCCATGGTTAGCCTCGCGTGGTACGTTGAGAGGTTTTGCACGTCGATGATACGCGGCTTTAGGAATGCACTGCTGGACATGGCTATGACACCTCTTAATGATTACTTCGAGTAAAGCTCGACTACGAGCGACTCGTTGATTGTCGACGGCAATTCGGAACGCTGCGGACGTGCCTTGAACGTGCCCTTCAATGCTTTGGTATCGACTTCAATCCACTCGGCGCGGCCGCGCGACTCGGCGGCTTCCGCCGCGCCCTTGATACGCAATTGGTCCTTGGCTGGCCCTGCAACTTCAACCACATCCCCCGGACGGCATTGGAACGAAGGAATGTTCACACGCTTGCCATTCACGAGGATGCCGTTGTGGCGCACGACCTGGCGTGCTTCGGTACGCGACGCACCGAAGCCCATGCGGAAGGCAACAGTGTCGAGACGGCTTTCGAGCATTTGCAACAGCGCCTCACCGGTAACGCCCTTGCTCGCGGCGGCCTCCCAGTAGAAGCGGCGGAACTGGCGCTCCAGCATCCCGTAAATACGGCGGATTTTCTGCTTCTCGCGCAATTGCACGCCATAGCCCGACAGCCGGCTCTGCTTCTGACCGTGCTGACCCGGCGGATAGTTGCGGCGCTCAATCGCGCATTTGTCGGTAAAGCATTTCTCGCCTTTAAGGAAGAGTTTCTCTCCCTCGCGGCGGCATTGCCTGCATTTAGCTTCGAGATTTCTGGCCACTATCGACTCCTTTATACGCGGCGCTTTTTCGGCGGACGGCAGCCGTTATGCGGCACCGGCGTCACATCTGCGATGCTGGTGATCTTGAATCCGACGGCATTTAACGCGCGCACTGCGGATTCACGACCCGGTCCCGGACCTTTGATCCGCACTTCGAGATTCTTCACACCGCATTCCACCGCAAGCTTACCGGCATGCTCTGCCGCGACCTGCGCCGCGAAAGGCGTCGATTTGCGCGAACCCTTGAAACCGTTGCTGCCGGAAGTCGCCCACGCCAGCGCGTTGCCCTGGCGGTCGGTGATGGTTACGATGGTGTTGTTGAAGGAAGCGTGAACATGGGCAATGCCTTCCGCCACGTTCTTCTTGACCTTCTTGCGCACTCGCGTGCTTGCTTTTGCCATAATTTAAAACCCTTGTAACGAAACCACTCTGTACTTTGTGACCTAAACCGTCGTGCTCTTTTGCAGTTTCACCGCAGCCTTGCGCGGCCCCTTGCGCGTACGTGCATTGGTGCGCGTACGCTGACCACGTACCGGCAGACCCGCGCGATGCCGCTTGCCGCGCCAAGTACCCAAGTCCATCAAACGCTTGATGCTCATGGACACTTCACGGCGCAGATCGCCTTCGGTCGCGAATTTACCTACCTGCTCACGCAGTTTGTCCATTTCCGAATCAGATAGGTCTTTGATTTTACGTGTATTTTCTATGCCGGCCGCGGTACAGATCACACGCGCGCGGCTACGTCCCACGCCATAAATCGCCGTCAGCGCGATATCAGCATGCTGATGGTTGGGAATGTTTACGCCACCGATACGAGCCATGTTCTTACTCCGCTTTCATGCCGGCTGGAAACCGGGACTGTTTAATTCTGAAAATCATTAACCCGCCTTTAACCCTGACGCTGCTTGTGACGCGGATCCTTGCAGATTACGCGCACAACGCGTTTGCGCTTGACAATCTTGCAATTGCGGCAGATACGTTTAACCGATGCCAGTACTTTCATATCCATCTCCCGGCGTAGCCGTGGGTTCAGTAATTCTTCTACTTCGCGCGGAAAGTAATCCGGCCGCGCGTCAAATCGTAGGGCGTCAAATCCACGGTCACTTTGTCGCCCGGCAGGATGCGGATGTAGTGCATGCGCATCTTTCCGGAAATATGCCCCAGTATCTCGTGGCCGTTTTCCAGCTTTACTCTGAATGTTGCGTTCGGCAGGGTTTCCATGATCTCGCCCTGCATTTGTATGGTTTCTTCCTTCGCCATCTATCGCGTAGGGAACATTCCGCCCTTGAAGTTAGCTTTCTTCAGTAAACTTTCATACTGGTGCGACATGATGTATGCCTGCACCTGCGACATGAAATCCATCGTTACAACCACGATAATCAGCAATGAAGTGCCGCCGAAATAAAATGGTACGTTTTTCCACAAAATCAAAAATTCTGGCAGCAAACACACCAGCGTGACATAAAGCGCGCCCACTAGTGTCAGCCGCAGTGTTATACGTTCTATATGGCGCGCGGTCTGATCGCCTGGACGAATACCGGGAACAAACGCGCCGCTTTTTTTCAGGTTGTCAGCGGTTTCTTTCGGGTTAAACACCAGCGCCGTATAAAAAAAACAGAAAAAGATAATCGCTGACGCGTACAGCAGCGTGTAAATCGGCTGGCCCGGCTGCAACGTGGCAGCGGCATTCTTGAGCCACACGAAGCCCTCGCCCGTGCCTACCCAGCCCACCAGCGTTGCCGGAAACAGAATGATCGAAGACGCGAATATCGGTGGAATCACGCCCGACATATTCAGCTTGAGCGGCAAATGTGAGCTTTGCCCGCCATAGACTTTTCGTCCAACCTGCCGTTTGGCGTAGTTGACGAGTATCTTGCGCTGCCCACGTTCAACGAAGCACACGAAATAAGTCACGCCCACCACCAGCGCGAAAATCGCCAGCGCGATGGGAATCGCGATCGCACCCGTACGCACGAGTTCGAGCGTCCCGTGTACCGCTTGCGGAAATCCGGCCGCGATGCCCGCGAAAATAATCAACGAAATACCGTTGCCGATGCCGCGCTCTGTGATCTGTTCGCCCAGCCACATCAGGAACATGGTACCGGTGGTCAGCGTAATCATCGCGGTGACGCGAAACATGAATCCGGGATCAAGCACCAGCCCGCGCTGGCCTTCAAGGCCAATCGCAATCGCCATGCTTTGAAACAGAGCAAGTCCTGCCGTGCCGTAACGCGTGTATTGCGTGATCTTGCGCCGGCCTGACTCGCCCTCTTTCTTGAGTGCCTCCAGCGTGGGCGAGGCCACAGTCATCAATTGCATGATGATTGAGGCGGAAATGTAAGGCATGATACCCAGCGCGAATATCGAGAAGCGCGACAGCGCACCGCCCGAGAACATGTCGAACATGCCGAGAATGCCCTTACTCTGCTCCTTGAACAGATCGGCAAGTATCGCCTGATCGATACCCGGCACCGGTATGAAAGATCCAATGCGAAATACGATCAGCGCGCCGATCAGAAACAGGAAGCGGCGCTTCAGATCGCCAAGCTTCCCGGACGCGAGCAATGATTCGTTAACGGCCAATGTCTAACCCTCTGCCTTTTCGCCACTCGTTCCAGTCGCTGTAGCGACTTGAACACTTCCGCCCGCTTTTTCAATGGCGGCACGCGCGCCTTTGGTCGCCAGCACTCTCAATTCAATCTTGCGTTCTATCGAGCCGGCCAGAATAACTTTGGCGCGCAACGCCGCTTGCGGCGCGAGCCCAGCGGCCTTCAACGCGGTGAGGTCGATGATATCCACCTTCAATTTCTGGATGTCGCCCAGGCGAATTTCGGCAGTGTCGCCGGTCATCGGCGAATGAAATCCGCGCTTCGGCAGGCGTCGCTGCAGCGGCATCTGCCCGCCCTCGAAACCGACTTTGTGAAAACCGCCCGCGCGCGCATGCTGCCCCTTGTGTCCGCGGCCCGCAGTCTTGCCCAACCCGCAGCCGATACCGCGTCCTACACGTTTGGGAGCGTGTTTTGCGCCGGCGGGCGGTTTGATGGTGTTCAGTCGCATGTGGTTAGCCTTCGCTCTTTACCATATATGACACTTTGTTGATCATGCCGCGATTGGCCGGCGTATCGATGACTTCCACCGTCTGGCGGATGCGGCTCAAGCCCAGGCCGCGCACGCATGCGCGATGTTCGCGCCTCGTGCCGATTATGCTCTTGACCAGCGTCACTTTGATTTTTTTGCCCTGCGTCATGGCTTTATCCCGTGATTTCTTCGACCGATTTACCGCGCTTGGCAGCGATCTCGGCGGGCGTGTTCATGCGCGTCAATCCGTCGATGGTGGCACGCACCACGTTATATGGATTGGTGGAACCCAGACACTTCGCCAGTATATTGGTGACACCCATCACTTCAAGCACCGCGCGCACGGGGCCGCCCGCGATAATGCCCGTACCCTCGGAGGCCGGTTGCATAAGCACGCTGGATGCACCGTGATGACCGATCACCGTATGCTGTAACGTGCCGTTTTTTAGTTGCACCTTGGTCAATTTCCGGCGCGCTTCTTCCATCGCCTTCTGTACGGCAACCGGCACCTCACGCGCCTTGCCTTTGCCCATGCCGATGCTGCCGTCGCCATCACCGACCACTGTCAGCGCGGCGAAGCCCATCACGCGACCGCCCTTGACTACCTTGGTCACGCGGTTAATCGCCACCATTTTTTCGCGCAATCCATCGCCGCGTTCTTCACTGCCGGTTTGCATCTTCGATGCTTGAATTTTCGCCATGGGCTGCTACCTGTTTCCGATTTAGAATTTCAGACCCGCTTCGCGTGCCGCTTCCGCGAGCGCTTTTATACGCCCGTGGTACCTGTAACCCGCGCGGTCGAACGCAACCGCCTCGACACCCGCCTGCTTTGCTTTCTCGGCAATACGTTTGCCGACCTGCGTGGCCGCTTTGACATTACCGCCACTTTTCACATTCTTGCGCACATCGGCCTCGATAGACGACGCGCTGGCAAGTACTTTGCCGCCGGTGGCATCGATCACCTGCGCATAAATGTGCGAATTGGAACGCTGCACGGTCAGGCGTACTGCCTTCAGTTCCGCGATCTTCGCCCGTGTCTGGCGTGCGCGCCGCGTTCTGGATTGTTTTTTGTCTTTCATATGGCCTGCCTACTTTTTCTTCGTTTCCTTGAGCACAATCTTCTCGTCGAAATAACGCACGCCCTTGCCCTTGTACGGCTCGGGGCTGCGATAGGCACGCACTTCCGCCGCGACCTGACCAACCTGCTGCTTGTCGGCGCCTTTGATCAGAATCTCGGTCTGCGTTGGCGTCTCGGCCTTGACACCTTTCGGCAACTGGTGAACCACCGGATGCGAGTAGCCAAGCGTCAGATTGATTTTGTCACCCTGCGCCTGCGCGCGATAACCGACACCAACCAGCGTGAGTTTTTTCTCGAAGCCCTTGGTCACTCCGGTGACCATATTGGCGATTAACGCGCGCATCGTGCCAGACATTGCATTGGCCTGATTCGAATTGTCGTTGACCGTGAGCTCAAGTCGATTCTCGATTTTTTTCACGCTGACATTGGACGTAAGCTTGCGGCTCAACACGCCCAATGGCCCCTTCACCGAAATTTCGGTATGGGACAGACTAACTTCGACTTTATCCGGCAATACTACCGGGCTGCTGCCAACTCTGGACATTCTGGTCTCCGTTCCCGCTTACACACTCAGGCAACTATGCACAGCACTTCGCCGCCTACGCCCATGCCGCGCGCCTTGCGATCAGTCATGACACCCTTGGACGTTGAAACGATGGCAACACCCAGTCCGTTCATCACCGTCGGAATATCGCGGCTCGGCTTATAGATGCGCAATCCGGGGCGGCTCACGCGCTCGATCTTCTCGATCACGGGGCTGCCCGCGTAATACTTGAGGCCTATGTCAAGCTGCGGCTTGCCGTCATTTTCACGCACGGCAAAATTGTCGATATAGCCTTCGTCCTTGAGCACCTTGGCGATAGCCGCCTTCAGCTTGCTCGCTGGAACGGACACCGACAGTTTCTCGGACTGCTGCGCATTACGAATGCGCGTCAGCATGTCGGCGATTGGATCACTCATACTCATGCCATCATCTCCCGCGGACTGGTGTTACCAACTCGCCTTGATTACGCCTGGAATTTCGCCGCGCATGGCAATATCCCGCAATTTTCCGCGCGCAAGACCGAACTTGCGAAATACGCCGCGCGGCCGGCCGGTCAGCGCGCAACGGTTGCGCAACCGCACGGGACTCGCATCGCGTGGCAGCTTTTGGAGCTTGAGCCGCGCTTCGTAGCGATCTTCCAGCGAAATCGACTGATTGTTCACGATATCCATCAGCGCCTTGCGTCTGGCGGAAAATTTCTTGACGGTTTTGCGCCGCTTCTTATCGCGGTTAACCAAAGCCAGTTTTGCCATGCTTGTCTCTCAATTCCTGAACGGAAATTTGAATGCGGCGAGCAAGGCCCTTGCCTCGTCGTCGGTCTTCGCGGTCGTCGAGATCGTAATATTCATCCCACGGATCGCGTCGATTTTGTCGTACTCGATCTCAGGAAATATGATCTGCTCCTTCACGCCCATGTTGTAATTGCCCATGCCATCAAAGCTACGGCCGGAAATACCCCGGAAGTCGCGAATACGCGGCATCGCTACGTTTACCAGCCGGTCAAGAAAGTCGTACATCCTGCCACCGCGCAACGTGACCTTGCAGCCAACCGGGTAGCCTTGGCGAATCTTGAAATTCGCAATGGCCTTGCGTGACTTGGTTACCAGCGGCTTTTGACCAGCGATCTTGGTCATATCAGCAACCGCGTTATCCATAATCTTCTTGTCCGCAACCGCTTCCCCTACGCCCATGTTCAGCACAATCTTCTGAATGCGCGGTACCTGCATTACAGATTTGTAGCCAAACTTTTGCGTGAGGTCCTTGACCACGGAATCACGGTAAACCGTTTGCAGTCGCGCCGGTTCGGAACGTTTCGCCGGCTTACCCTTTGCCACTTTGGGCACGTCCGCACCTTTGGCTGCGGGCTTCGCCCTGGGTTCCTTGGGCTCCTTGGCCCCCTTCGGCTCTCGTGCCGGTTTGGCCTTTTTATCTTCCTTGTCTGTGCTCATGCGTCAACCACTTCGCCGTTGGACTTGAAATAACGCACATACCGTCCGTCTTCCAATTTCTTGACGCCAACACGGCTGCCCTTTTTGGACGACGGTTCGTAGAGCGCGACGTTCGAAATATGCAACGGCATTTCCTTCTCGATAATGCCCCCGGTTGTATTCTTCATCGGGTTCGGACGTTCATGCTTCTTGACTTTGTTGGCGCCTTCGACCACCACACCACCTGCTCCACTGATCAGCAGCACCGTACCGCGCTTGCCACGGTCACGGCCCGTCAACACGATGACGTCGTCGCCCTTTCTGATTTTCTTCACAGTACCGACTCCTTACAGCACTTCGGGTGCTAGTGAAACGATTTTCATGAAACGTTCGGTGCGCAGCTCGCGCGTCACCGGTCCGAAAATACGCGTCCCAATGGGCTCGAGCTTCGGATTGAGCAGCACGGCGGCATTGGAATCGAACTTCAACAACGAGCCATCGTTGCGGCGCACGCCCTTGGCGGTACGCACCACAACCGCATCATAAATCTCGCCTTTTTTCACGCGGCCACGCGGCGCCGCGTCCTTGACACTGACCTTGATTACGTCGCCGATACCGGCATAACGCCGTTTGGAGCCGCCCAGTACCTTGATACACATCACGGAACGCGCGCCCGTATTGTCGGCAACATCCAAAATGGACTGCATCTGAATCATTTTTCGCTTCCTGCTAGTCTCTTCTCCAACTTAGCGTGCCTGTTCGCAAAGCCAGTATTGGAGCCCGTCGGGCCTGAACACCGCTGTCAAAAGCTCGCACAATCTGCGTGCGTCCTGTTTCAACTACGCGGCGATGGAAACCTGCAATTATAGCCTATTTTTTAGGTTGTGCAAGTCAAACACCACGGGCTTTTTCGATCAGCTTCGCCACGCGCCACGCCTTGGTTTTGGCGATAGGCCGGCATTCCTCGATCAGCACCAGATCGCCTTCGTGAAATTCGTTTTGCTCGTCGTGAGCATGATATTTTTTTGAACGCGTCATCACCTTGCCATAGAGCGCGTGCGTGACGCGGCGCTCGACTAACACGGTAACCGTTTTGTTCATTTTATCGCTGACAACACGCCCGGCAAGCGTGCGCTTGTTTGCTGTTTCACTCATAAGCATGACTACCCGTTATGCCTTTTCCGTAATTATCGTGCGCACACGAGCAATATCGCGCCGCGTCTTCCGGATCT
>Ga0315912_10003066_pt1 | contig 17022 bp, 12 predicted proteins | sample VfabasoilMG_FD_204469 | JGI IMG/M metagenome (GOLD analysis project Ga0315912, IMG submission 204469) | Garden soil microbial communities collected in Santa Monica, California, United States - V. faba soil | ecosystem: Environmental > Terrestrial > Soil > Garden | place: USA: California... | reverse complement strand
CGCCGGTATTGGTCGCTCCTCTCGCCCGGGATCATCGTCATTCGATGGGTGATGTTGCAGCCTGTGAAGAAGGAAGCGGAGCGCCGTGCCAGTCACGTGGAGGAGGAGTTATGTCCGCTGTGATCTCAGATCGAGTTGTCATTTCAGGACGGGTCAGCCCCGGCTTCGAATCGATACGCGAGGCGTTCGTCGAGAACTTCGCTCGACGAGAAGAGCTGGGCGGTGCGTGCTGTGTGTATCACCGCGGCGAGAAGGTCGTCGATCTGTGGGGCGGCATTCGCAACCGGGAGACCGGTGAGCCGTGGGAAGCCGACACCATGGTCATCGTCTACTCCGCGACAAAGGGGCTGGCGGCGATGACGCTCGCGATCGCCCACTCGCGCGGCTGGCTCGATTACGAAGAGCGCGTTGCGCACTACTGGCCGGAGTTCGCGCAGCATGGCAAGGGTCAAATCACTGTGCGCCAGCTGCTCGCGCACCAGGCAGGCCTGTTCGCATTGGATGAAGTCGTCGATCGAAGTGTGGTTGCCGATCTGGATCGACTTGCGGTGGTGCTCGCGCGGCAGACTCCGGCGTGGGAGCCGGGAGCGCGGCTCGCGTATCACGCGATCACGCTTGGGTTCTACGAAGGCGAGTTGTTGCGTCGCATCGACCCGAGACATCGCACACTCGGGCAATTCTTCCAGGACGAGATCGCCACGCCGCTCGATGCGGACGTCTACATCCGGCTTCCCGAGAACGTCCCGGACTCGCGCCTTGCCACCATCGCGCGGCCGCGACCGATCGACATGCTGTTTGGCTTCCCGCTCCGCTTCACGATCGAAGCGATGAATCCACGTTCGAAGATCGTTCGGGCGCTCAGAGGCTCCGAGTTTCCTCATGACGAACGGCGCATCTACGCCCGCAATTTCGAGGTGCCGTCAGGTGGCGCTGTTGGCACGGCTCGCGCCATCGCGCACGCGTATGGCGTATTCGCAAATGGGGGCGCCGAGTTGGGGCTGCGAAACGAAACGTTGGCGCTCCTCGAGGCGCCGGCCGTTGCTCCCACGCACGGGTTCTACGACGAATGCCTCAAGGGGGAGGTGCAATTCTCACTGGGCTTCATGAAACCGAGCTCCACGTGGCCGTTCGGTAGCACGAGGTCGTTTGGATCTCCAGGGGCCGGAGGGTCTCTTGGATTTGCCGATCCAGAGATGGGAGTAGGTTACGCATACGTGACGAGCCAGATGGGAACGACGATCACCGGAGACCCGCGAGACGTGGCGCTGCGCGAGGCGCTCTCTTCCGTTCTCTCCAAATGAGCGTGGTTCAGCGACCTCGCGTCAGGACAGTGTTGGCCGAATAGACACAGACATCGCGCCGCAAAGGCCGAATTGCCACCTCCGCGGTGACATCGAGCTGGCACACGGATTGTGTTACGCCATCCGCTACCGCGGAGAGTGAGGCTGGATGAGCTGGGAGTGGCCTCCGATCGGGACCTTATCTCGGTGTGCGCTGCCCTTCATCCTTGTGCTGGCGGCCTTCCCTTCGTCCGCCTTCTCGCAGACCCTCTGTCACTCCATTCGAGGTGGTGAAACCGCCACACAGTTAGCCAGGCGCATCACCGGCGACAGCCGGAACAAGTATCAGCCGTGGTTTCAGATCATGGACGCCTCGTCCAGATCCGTTCCCAAGTCGCAATACAACCGCATCCGTCCCGGCTGGCGCGCGTGCATCGTCCGGGAAACGACAGCGAGTGTCAGCGTCCAGCCGGTTGTTCAACTTACGCCCGCTGAGGTTCCCGTTGTTACAGACGGAAGTCCGCGGCCCGTGGTGGCTGATGCGATTCGCCCGGCTTTGGATGGCGTTGACCTCACGCTCATGTGGCTAAGCGCTGCGATGGTCCTGCCGCTCTTTGTATGGAAGATCGCCGACGACTACATGGCTCGCCGGAAGACTGTCTTGCTCGTGATGCGGCACTATGCGCATCGGTTCGTTCGAGAGTTCGAACGGCCGTTGATTCAGCAGCCCGCGGATCTTCCGCTGCGCGCGCGGTTGCGTCTCAGCCCTGCTCGAGGGCGAGTGGACATCCTGCTCGCGCCCGGTGACGGCAGACGCTATCCGAATCTCTCAGACCACAGAAAAAACCTGGAGTACGACGTCGTTCGCATCGTGAAGTTTCTGGGCGACGACTCGTTCGTGCACGATTCGCTCTACATGCAGGCGGAATGGGTTGTGGTGCCCTTCCGATTCAACGTTGGTCAGAAGCAGACAGGTGTCTCATGAACATCCTTCTCCTCAGCGCTGGCGGCGGCGGTGGAAACATCCTGCGATCGCTGAAGGCGTCGTTCAAGCGCGATCTGGCGGTGACGCAACAGACCGATTCCAAGTACGCAGAGCGACTGCGGCGCGCCATCACGACTCGATTCCTGGACACCAACGAGTTTGCGCTGTCGGACGTGCCCAAGGACGAACGGTTCATCATCGGGTCGCAGACGACGGGCCGCCTGGGTGCAAGGCATGACCCGGATGTTGCCCGGCAAGCGCTGAACGAATCGCGCAGCGAAGTCGAAGCGCTCTTCAGCCGGCATTCGATCATCATCCTCGTGGGTACGGGAGGCAAAGGCACCGGCGCGGGCACGATGTTTCCGCTCGCGCAGATCGCGCGTGAGCAGAAGAAACTGGTCATCCCGATCTTCGTGCGGCCGTCGTTCGAGCGCCATGAGGTAGACAAGCGCCACTACGACCACGCAGTGCGGGTGGTCGAGCAATTCGATGCGGCCGGAATCCGCTTGATTGAGATCCTGAACGATCGCGGCTACGTGGAGCGCGACCCGCAGTCTCAGCAGGTCGTGTGGGAGCGGATGAACCTTCCGATCGCAAGAGGTCTGCGCGGTCTGATCTACGTGCTGTGGGATCTGTCTCAGGTCGATCCGTCCGATCTCTCTGTGCTGTTTGCCGGAAGCGGCCGGCTGCGAATCGGCTTCGCCGAAATCGATCCTCCTGCCGGCGGCGAACCAAGCGAAGAGCTGGTGGACGAAGCGGCCAGGCGGTGCTGTGACAATCCGTTCTACGCGTTCCACAAGCCGCCGGGCACGTCCTTGATCTGCATCCAAGGAGACTGGTCCAACGTTGTCGACGCCAAGCTCAAAGGGCGCCTCGCATCGGCGATGGGTATCGACTCCAGGAGTCCATATAGTCCTCTCTATGCCCGCGCCGTCGGAGCACCGAAGCCGTGGGGTGTGACGACGCTGTTTGCCGAATACACAGGCACGCATGCGCCGCTCGAAGTGGACTGGGCTCTCGAGCGCGGTGTGCGCACGGCAACAAGCTATCAGCGTCCCGAGCGCGAGCCGGCCCCGGTCGGCCATTCATCGCCAATGACGGTTGAATCCGCAGAGCCTGTTGCGGAGCCAGACGAGCCACCATCGTTCGCCGAGCCCGAGGTCGAGCGGGAGCGGACGTTCTCGACCTTCTGGGAGTTTGCGATGGCCGTGAATCGCTCCGATCCGACGGCGCTCGCCTTGGCCAGCAACGGCGCGACATCGACGATGCCGATCGACGCCGCGGAGCTGCGAAAGCTCCTCTCCGTGATGTGGTTTCGCACCGTGCTCGCCAGGCTCTCCCGCGATTGGCGCGACAAGCTTCTCAGCGCCATGGTCGAGTCCGTGCCCGTGTCAGATCATTCCGTGAAGGTCGGTCGTCACACGATGCACTTGCGGGAGCTGACTTATGCGCAACTCCAGGAGGTTGGCGCGAGGACGCTGGTGCCGGATGTCGTTCGGCCCGACCTCGATCTGCTGATCACCGTGGGCCGGTTCTGGGGAGCGGATGCTGTCAGGACGTTGCGCTTCGTCGACGCGCCCGAGCAGCCGAAGACCTCCAAGGTCGAAGGGCTGCTCGAGAGATTCCTGAACTGAGCGCGCCGCTCGTGAGCGCTACTTCGGTGGGCGCTGCACCACGGTCGTCGAGTCCGAAGGCGGTGCATCCCTGCATCTCCATGGGTGCCTTGATCTCCACACTCGTCCCGTTGGCGCGCTTGAGTGTGACCGTGCGATTGGCTTTGTCGATTGCCTCGATCGTTGCCGTGACGCTGACAGGTGTCGATTGCGCGAGTGGCCCTTGCCGGGCGCTCGCGACGAGCGGAAGAAGGAACAACAGCGTAGCGCAGCAGGCGAATCGGACAGTTCTTGTCATGGCGCCACCCCCTCCGATGCTCGAGACGTTACGGTAGTTTTGCGTCGCGGTAAAGGCAAGACAGCGATTCATCCGAGTTAGACTGCCTCATGCCCTGCGTAGTCATACTGTTTCTCATACTCCTGTTACCGGTGTCGGGCACCGCGTCGGCGCAAGAGCCGGAGACCCGCGAAGAGGCCGACCGCCAGCGTCGTGAACAGCAAGCCGCGAGCGCGACGGCCTACAAACCGAACGGCCTCGAGCGTGCACTCGATTTCGCTGAAGACAAGGCGATCTTTCTTCTCGACCGTGAAGGCTTTCATCCCAAACTCGGATCGCTGACGACTGGTAGCGGCTTCGCGTACGGAATCGGCTTCCGCGATCGCGATCTGTTCTCGAACCAGGGCGCTCTGGAAATCTGGGCCGCTGGCAGCATCAAGCGTTACTGGGCGACCGAAGTGCGGATGACCTTTCCGCGGCTCGCCAACAATCACCTGCATCTCGAGGCCTGGGGAAGCCGGCGCGACTATCCACAGGAGAACTTCTTCGGTCTTGGCCCCGACTCGAATCGCGACGATCGATCCGACTACGCGATTCGCACGGATCACTTTGGTGGCCGCGCCGGTGTCCGGCCCGTCTCACATCTGCTGGTTGGCGGTGCGATGGAGTACTTGAAGCCGGTGCTCGCTGCTGGGCAAAACGACAACTTTCCGGATGTGCCCGTGGTGTTCCCGCCGTCCGACGTGCCTGGTATCGACTCGCGGTCCAACTTCATGCGGTCCGCAGCGTTCGTCGAAGTGGACTATCGCGAGCCGCTCTACGCGAAGAAGGGCGGCTGGTATCGCTTCGACTACTCCCACTACGACGATCGTACGACCGATCAGTTCTCGTTCAATCGCCTGGATGCCGACGTCCGCCAGTTCTTCGGCTTCCTGGCCGGCCGTCGTGTGATCGCGACGCGGCTGGCCGTATCGACATCTGATACGGAAGCCGGGCAGACGATGCCGTTTTTCTTCATGCCGACGCTCGGCGGCAACGACACCCTGCGCGGCTTCCGTGAGTATCGTTTCCGCGGACCGCACGCGATTCTCGCGCAGGCCGAGTATCGCTGGGAGATCTGGAGCGGCTTCGACGGCGCGCTCTTTTACGACACAGGGAAGGTCGCCGATACGCGCGGTGACCTGAACTTCAAGGATCTCGAGTCTGACTACGGCCTTGGGTTTCGCTTCAACACTAATAGCGGCGTGATGTTCCGCGTGGATGCGGCGTTCGGGAGCACGGATGGCAATCATCTCTATATCGTCGTTGGCGGCGTCTTCTAAGGCGGCGATTGCCGCCGGCGCAGTCGGCGCGTTCGTGCTGTGGACGGCAGTGCTGCCGCAGTCGGCGTCGCCCCGCTTTTATCCGGACGATCCGCTATGGACCGACAACGACCGCGTCGCGGATGCATCGAAGGTCGTGTCCGTCGAGGACTCCAACAGCTACGACTTCGTCGTCAACACAGTCGGGCACCCTGGCGAGATCCGTGACGTTCGCGCTCTCAACGTCAACACCGTTGACGAAGTGCCCGACTCGAGCTGGTTTACCAACCGGATCGGCCGCAATGCGATGAGCACGGCGGACATTGCCAAGGGGCCCGACCGCGCCGAGCGCGTGGACGTGGCCGGCTGGAAAGTGTCTGGCGGCAAGAGCGCGGGTGTGCAGCCTGGGTTCCGCATGACCGACGCCGCGGGGCAGATCTATCAGATCGAAGTGGACCCGCCCTCGAACCCGGAGCTCGCGAGTGGCGCCGAGATCATCGGCACCGCGTTCTATCACGCGATCGGTTACAACGTGGTTGACGTGTACCCTGCGGAGATCGATCGCGACACGCTCGTGATCGCCGACAACGCCACGATTCGCGATCCGCTCAACGGCCGTCGTCGCCAGATGAAGAAGTACGATCTGGACAACGTCTTCAATCGAGCGGCGCGCCTGAAGAATGGGCACTACCGCGTTCTCGTCAGCCGCTTCGCGCCGGGCGCGCCTCTTGGCAACTTCCGCTACTACGGCAAGCGTCCAGACGATCCGAACGACCTGGTGCTCCACGAACATCGCCGGGAGTTGCGAGGCGCGCGTGTGTTCGGCGCGTGGCTGAATCACGACGATTCGCGCGGCATCAACAGCCTGGACATGCTCGAGCAGACGAACGGCCGCGCGTGGGTCAAGCACTACATGTTCGACTTCGGCTCGATTCTCGGGAGCGGCACCGTCTTCGCGCAGCGGCACCGCTCGGGAAACGAATACATCTACGAGCAGAAGCCGGGATGGCTGACGATGGCGACCCTCGGCTTGTACGTGCGGCCATGGATCACGATCGATTACCCGGACGTGCCGAAATCCGTTGGACGTCTCGAGGCCGAGCGTTTCGATCCGCTGACGTGGAAGCCTGAGTACCCCAATTCGGCCTTCGAGAACATGCGGCCGGACGATGCGTTCTGGGCGGCGCGGATCGTGTCGAAGTTCCCGGACGCGGCCATTCGGGCGGTCGTCCAGAAGGCTGCGTACACCGATCCTGCAGCGACCGACTTCCTGACGAAGACGATCATCGCGCGTCGAGACAAGGTCGTTGCGTCCTTCATCAACCAGGTCTGTCCGGTGGCTGACCCCACGCTGTCCGCCGACGGGACGCTGGCGTTCGTGAACGCGGCTGTTGAGGCGAAGGCTGCCACACCGCCTGAACGATATGAACTGAACTGGTTCCGGCTCGACAACGTCACCGATCAGCGCTCACCGGTTGGCGAACCGATGAGAGTGACGGCCACCTCGGCCCGTATGCCAAATGGAGTGACTGGTGATTTCGTCGGTGTGAGTATCACCGCTGTACACGCGCAACAAGCTGGATGGGCGACTCCATCGACCTTCTTCTTCCATCGTGGTTCTGGAGGCTGGTCGCTCGTCGGCGTCGAGCGCGGGCGTCAGTAGAGGCTCTTGACCGCACGCTAGCAGAGGTGGGTCTTGAGCCGCCTTCGATTGGCTCTGATTTCGCAGCCAGTGATCGTAGCCGCCAGACTCGTGCGGAGACGATCATGGACCTCAACACATCTGTTCTCATTGCCGGTGGCAGTCTCAACGGGCTGACGACGGCTTTACTGCTCGCGCATCGCGGCGTGCGATGCATCGTTGTCGAACGGCATCCCCGCACCTCCATTCAGTACAAGTTTCGCGGGATCTCTCCTCGCTCGATGGAGATCTATCGGGCACTCGGAATCGAAGAGGAGATTCGCGCACGCGATCTGATCGACGACTCGTCGGCGTATATCGCGTGCATGAAGAACCTGTCGGATGGTGAGATCGCATGGCAGGGCATTCCGTGGTCCGACACGAGCGACATCAGCCCGACGGCGGCCGCGACGTGCGACCAGGATCAACTCGAGCCCATCCTGCGCTCCCATGCGGAAAAGCATGGGGCCGACGTGCGGTTCAACACCGAGCTTGTCGACTTCTCGCAGGACGCCGACGGCGTGCGCGCTCGCGTTCGCGATCGCGCGAGCGGGGACTACACGTCGATTCGCGCTGACTACCTGATTGGCGCCGATGGTACGAGCAGTCCCGTGCGTGCGGCGCTTGGCATCGCACGCCATGGCCCCGGAGTGCTCCAGCATTGGATGAACGTCATCTTCGAGGCGGACCTGCCGGAGACGCTGCAAGGTCGCGCGATTCGAGCGGCATTTGCCACAGACATCAACGGAACGCTGGTGCCGCGTGGTGATGGCCGATGGCTCATGGCCGTCCAGTACGTGCCCGAGCGCGGTGAGTCTCCCGGAGACTTCACCCCTGACCATTGCCGCGACCTGATTCGTCGAGGCGCCGGGCGATCCGATCTGGGAGTGCATGTCATCGATGCGCGATCGTGGGATGCCGCGGCAGCAGTTGCCGATCGTTACAGCGTCGGACGCGCGTTCCTCGTGGGCGACAGCGCGCATGTGATGCCGCCCACGGGCGGCTTCGGTGGCAACACCGGAATTCAGGATGCGTACAACCTCGCGTGGAAGCTCGATGCGGTGCTCGCAGGCGCCGCGGGGCGAACACTGCTTGATACCTACGATGTCGAGCGCCGGGCGATCGCCGACGCGACAGTTGCGCAAGCGCTGGCCCGTCTGCAAGCCTGGTTCAAGGATCCCGGCCGCAAGCTCCCACCACCGGAGCCAATCGTCGAAGACAACTGCGTGATCTTCGGCTATCGCTATCCGGAGGGCGCGTTCGTTGTTAAAGACGATGCAGGCGGAAGTCTGTTTGAGAACCCTCGGTCGCCATCGAGCCGCCCTGGCTCGCGCGCGCCACATATCGTTGTCGAGCACGCAGGGCGAAGGGTGTCGACGATCGATCTGTTCGCGAGCCGATGGGTGCTCGCGTACGGCCCGAAGGGTCAGCCCTGGGCCGATCGATTGAATCGCAGCCGGCTGGCGTCGCTCCTTGGCGTGGAGTCGCGAGGAGTCGAACCGGACGGCGACTTGCGCGATGGCGATGGTGGCCTGCTGGCCGCATACGGCATCGACGCTGACGGGGCAGTGCTGATCCGTCCCGATGGTTTTATCGCGTGGCGTCAGCGCAACGGGATGCGTGTCACACAGGCCGACTGGGACGCGGTGCTGGAGCGAGTGTTCGCGACCGATCGTCAAACGACAGGTGCGCATCGAGGAGGTCTCGTGCGATGACGAGCATTACAAAACGATCCGGTCCGTTCTGGGATGCGATGGAGGGGCGCGCGCCGATGCCGCGGGCGGCACAAACGCTTGGGCTCAGGTTGCTCGCGGCAGACCCTCACGCCGGCGCGATGGAACTGGAGTTCAACGCGGTCGACGCCTTCACCAATCCGACAGGCAACGTGCTCGGCGCATTTCTCGCGGCGATGCTCTACGACACGATCGGACCGACGCTGCTGGCGACGTTGGATGCGGACCAGTTTCAGTCCACGCTCGATCTCAACGTGCGATTTATTCGTCCCGCTCGCCCGGGCCGCATCATCGGCCGCGGCCGCATCGTCCGGCGCGACGGCGACATCGCGCTCGTCGAAGCGTCGCTCGCCGATTTGACCGGCAACACGATTGCCGAGGCCACTGCGATTGCGAAAGTGATCCCGCTCGCCAGCGCCGCGAGTGCTGTCTAAAATCCGGACGGGGTCTGACCCCACACATCTGAGCGCCGACGTAGAATCGGCGCATGGGAATCCTGCGGATCGCAGCATGCTGTGTCGTTGTCTGGGCGGCTGTCGTCGGAGGCACGCTCCGGGCGCAAGGGCCCGAGCCGGCCAGGGGCGTCAGATACTCGCAGATCAGCGCCACAGAAATGAAGGAGTGGCTTGGCTATCTCGCGTCGGACGAACTCCAGGGACGTCAGGCGTTCACAGAGGGCTATGGACTTGCCGCGTCGTACGTCGCCGATCACCTGAAGGCATGGGGCGTGAAGCCGCTCGGCGACGGAGGCACCTACTTCGAAAGCGTCAGGATTCGAGGCTACAGGATCACGCGCAATTCGACGGTCACCGTGGTGTCGTCGAATGGGACGACCACCACGTTCAAGCACGGTGATCACGTCACGTTTCCCGTTGGCCCCGGCGGCAAGCAGACACTCACGTTCACTGGCGTCGAGTTCGTCGGCTACGGACAGCGAGCCGACCTCAAGGATCGCGACGTCAAAGACAAGCTCGTGATCTGGATGCCGAACCTCGCTCCTACTGCGGGCGCGGGACGCGGTGGTGGACGTGGAGGCGCTTTGGCGATCAACACGTACGGCGCGCGCGCCGCCATCGGGTTTGTGCCAACACCGAGTCCGACCGAGGCCGAGCGTGCACTCACTCAGGCGCAGGAGGCCCTCCAGAAAGCAACCGAGGCCGTGCAGCAAGCGCAAGCGCAGCTGCAGGGTCGCGGTCGCACCGGCGGCGCACGCGGGCGTGGCGGCGCAACTCCACCCGACTTCACAACCGCTCAGCGTGTCGATGCGCCTGGCACTCCGCAGATCGTCGGCGACGAGACCTTCTTCAACGCGCTCTTTGCCGGTGCCCCAGTTGGGTTTCCCGAGCTCAAGGCGAAAGCAGACAAGGGCGAAGCGCTTGCACCGATGTCGCTGACGCTGACCATCACGATTGCCGTGGACAACTCATTCGAGCCAGTGTCCGAACAGCGGACCAGGAACGTCGTCGGAATCGTCGAAGGCTCCGATGCATCGCTCAAGAGCAGCTACGTGATGTTCGGCGCGCATCTCGATCACGTCGGTTACAGCCCGACCGGCATCGGTGCGCTGCCGACTGCGACGAGTTGCAGAACTCGCGGTGATGCCGCACAGGCGGCGGTGAAGGCCGCGGGAAAGGTCGTGCAGAGCCCTGGGCGCGGACAGGGCGCGGCGCCGGGTGCGGCTGCGACCACACCGAGTGCGCCCGCTCCTTTGCCGTTCGATCAACGCGATCTCGTGAGCAATGGGGCAGACGATGACGGATCGGGATCGACGGCGCTGATGGCGATTGCGAAAGCATTTGCCACCGGTCCGAGGCCGAAGCGGTCGGCGGTGTTTGTCTGGCACGCCGGCGAAGAAGCGGGCTTGCAGGGCTCGCGGTTCAACGCCGACTTCCCGGTAGTGCCGCTCGACAAAGTGCAGGCCGTCTTGAACATGGACATGGTCGGCCGCGACGACTGCGACAACCTCGAAGGCGACTATACGAACTCTGTGTTTCTTGTCGGTGCGGATCGCATCAGCACTGATCTGCACAACGTGATCGTTCAGGCGAACGCGAATCAGTCGAAGCCGCTCACACTCGATTACGAGCTCAACGATCCGCTCGACCCCGAGAGCGTCTACACGCGAAGCGATCACTACAGCTACGCGGCCAAAGGAGTTCCGGTCGCGTTCTTCACAACCGGCCTGCATCCCGACTATCACAAGGTCACGGACACAGTGGACAAGATCCTCTTCCCGAAAATGGCGAGGATCGCGCAGCTGGTCTACGAGACCGGGTTCTCGATCGCCAACACCGATCGTGTGCTCGAGCGTGACAACAAGGGGCCGCGCACGGGGTTCGGCTCGAAAGCCGAAGTCATTCGGCGGTGATCGGCTAACGCACTTTCCCGGCGGGAGCGATGTCCAGGTCGGCCGCCATGCGAACCAGGTCGGCGATGGAGTCGGCTTCCATCTTTTCGAGCACCTGGCGGCGATGAATCTTGGTGGTGCGCTCGGAAATACCGAGATCGAAACCGACCTGTTTGTTCAGTTGACCGCTGATCAGATGTGCGAAGACCTCGCGCTCGCGCGGCGTCAGGAGCTTGTACCGGTCGCGTATCTCGTGCCGGCGCATTCGCACGGCGCGGCTTTCAACGTCTCGCACGATCGCGCGGGCCACAGCATCGAGCAGCACGGGAGCGTCCACCGGCTTGGTGAGGAAGTCAACGGCGCCCGCCTTCATCGCGCGCACGCTCTTGGGAACGTCGCCCTGGCCGGTGAGAAACACAATTGGCAGCGGGTTGTCGGCGGTCAGCAGACGTTCCTGCAGGTCAAAGCCACTCGACCCGGGCAGGTGCAGGTCGAGCACGATGCATCCGCCTGCAGTCGGTGGCGCGGCGAGGAACTCCTCGCCGCTGGCGTACACGCTCACGACATAGCCGGCGCCTCTCAAGAGCCGCGACGCGGCCACGCGGCTCGACTCGTCGTCTTCGATCACGTGCACGACAACCGGCTCGACGATAACTGATTGAGATTCGTTCATGTGGCGCTGCTGTGCACTCTACCTGACACAACCTTTCGTTACTATCGCTCGATTGCAGCCTGTTTTGGGGTACCTTCCGGTGAGCGTCTCGGCGGATGAAAATGTCTACCTTCACGTATGTCGGGCCTTACCCGCGTATCTATTGGCTCGCCCTCTTATGCACGTGGTGGGCTGGTAGCGGCTGGGTCTTTGCGCAAGAGCCCACTCAAGGCACACAGACTGAGGCGCATGAGGCCAGCGGCATTCGCGAAGTCGGAGGCCGGCTCGTCGTGTCTCCTGAGACTGTGGTGGTTGAGGGAGATCTCGATCGGCCTCCTCGCGATTCGTCGATTGCCACGAAGATTGAGACGCCACTGCTCGAGACCCCGCGGAGCATCACTATCCTTGACCGCGCGACGCTCGATGACATGGCGGTGATCAACGTGACGCAGGCGCACGACTACTCGGTCGGGATGACGCCGCAGGACGAACGCGGACCGGGCTTTGCGCGCGGGTTTCCGGTTGATTTCTACGACCTGCGTCGCGATGGATTGCGGACGTACTCGTGGAGCGTTCGCGAACCGGTCGCGCTCGAGAGGGTTCAGTATCTGCGCGGGCCCGCGTCTGTTCTCTACGGCGACGGCAGCCCTGGCGCGCTGATCAATCTCGTCCTCAAGAAGCCGATGCCCGTTCGGCGTGTTGAGCTCAGTGGCGCCGGCGGCGACGGGTTTGGACGTTTCGCAGCCGATGCCACCGGGCCGCTGAACGGGGCGCGCAGTGCCCGGTATCGCGTCATCGCATCCGGAGAATGGCTCGACAACGGTTATGACAACGGTGAGCGGCGATTCACACTGTTTCCGTCGCTGGCGATCGATCTTGGCTCGCGGTCCACGTTGTCGTTCGATACGGAGATCTATAGTCAGCGCGGCCGCAACTACCGTCACGTCGTTCCGGCCACTGCCGAGGCGCAACGCGGTGATTTCTCGCAGTACCCGTGGGACCTGAGCATCGCTGCTCCCGATGATCGCTGGACCGGTGGCAACGTGGCGCCGGGAGTACGACTCGACATCGGTCTTGGTCAGGACAGCGCGCTTCATTTCTCGGGCCGCTACACGCGGATCGACGGCGACATCGACATCCAGGCAATGGTCGGTCTCACCGCTGACGGCACCACGGCGTTGCGTTATCACTATCGTGAAATCAGCACGTGGGACGAGTATCAGACGGACACGTTTGCCACAACGGTCGCGCGCACCGGATCGATCCAGCATCGTCTCGTGGGCGGCATCGAGGTGGGAGTCAGCACGACCGACAGCCAGATCGGCGTGGGCCCTGCCGCACCGCTGAACATCGACAACCCGAATTACGGGCCGCCGCCCTCGCAGCCGGTGCTCGCGCCCACTCGATTCGACGTCAGACGCGTCGGCTTCTACGCGGCAGATCAGATGCAGCTGTCGACGCTCGTGACTGTCGTTCCGGGGGCTCGCTGGAGCCGGGTTGGGATCGACAACAAGGTCGCGGCGGCTGGTCCCGTGGAGTCCGAGTCGGACGACTCGCTCTTTTCTCCGAGCATCGGCCTCGTGGTGCTCCCTCGTCAGTGGTTCTCGCTCTATTCGAACTACACGCAGGGGTTCGAGCCGCCCGTGCCCGGGCAGTATCTCGAGGGTGGTGTGGCGCCGGCGCTGTCCGAGAACTGGTCCTTCGAGTCTGGCGTGAAGGCCGATCTTGTGAACCAGCGGCTCAGCGTCACAGCTGCTGCCTTCCGCATTCGCCGGACGAACGTGCCCGAGGCCGATCCCACGGGCTTCTATCGTCAGATCGGCGAGGGCGAGAGCCACGGGCTCGAGCTCGAAGCCGTGGGCGGTATTGCATCGGGATTGACGGCTCGCGCGGGATACGCGTGGACGGATACGGAAATCACGCGCGACGCTCTCGGTGCCACCGGGCGTGAGCTACCGAATGCGCCACATCACAAGGCGAGCGTGTGGATGCGTTACCGGTTCGATGTCAACGCCATTCGTGGACTGATGGTTGCGGGCGGAGTCGTGTACGAGTCGGAGCGATTCACCAACCGCGACAACGTGATCACCGCTCCCGCGTACACGCGATTCGATGCGTCCTCTTCGTGGCCGCTGCCGGGTAACCGCCTGACCATCGGTGTGGTTGCGGAGAACCTGACCAATCTTCGCTACGTGCGTTCTGGTGCCGGAGCTGTATTCTTCGCAGGCCCGCCACGCCGCTTCGCGGTTCAAATGACCTCGTCCTTCTAACTGTGCGCAAGCCCTGCATGCGTCATCTGGGTCTTCTACTGGCGCTCGTCATCGCGCTCACGATGACAGGGGACACGCTCAGCGCTCAGGAGGCGAGACAACGCGGCGTGCTGTTTCTGGCAGTCGAGGACTTCACGCGCCCGTACGTGCGCCTGATTTTCGAGGCCTTCAGCGATGAGTTGCTGCGCGCACCTGAGGCGCCCGCCATCTACTTCGAGTCGCTCGATGCCACGCGGTTCGAGCAAACGGGGTACATGGGCGAAGTGCGCGAATGGTTGCGTCGAAAGTATCGCGACACGCGCATCGACCTCGTCGTACCCATCAGCGAAGACGCGCTTGTCTTTCTGGCTGACGCACGTGGCGAGCCGTGGCCCACGGCCAAGGTGCTGTATCTCGAAGCCGGCAGCGTCAGGGTCGACACGCCCACGGTACTGCCGCAGGCCGGCGGAATCCTGCTCACGGACCACACCACCGACGCGCTGAGCGTGATCAAAACGATCCTGCCGGACACGAAGCACGTGGCCATGTTGATCGGCGCTTCGACAGTCGATCAACTTCGCTGGCGCTCGTTTGCCGACAAGGTACGGATGGTGGGCCTCGAGCCGATTGTGGTGGCTGCGTTGTCGATGGAGGACTCACTCGCGGAGCTCGCGCGTCTTCCACCTCTGACTGTTGTCTTCATCCTACAACCCGCGATCTTTGCCAAAGGGCATGTTCCAGCACCGAGCGAGGCGTGTGAGTTGATCGCGTCTGCGGGATACGCCCCGGTGTTCACTCTCGGTGCTCCCGATCTTGGCTGTGGCGTCGTTGGCGGGCTGATGCGCGACTGGACCATCGTCGGCCGCCTGCTGGGTGACGAAGCGCTCAGGCGACTGGAGAACCCATCGACAGACATTGTGTCCGTCCCGGTGGCGAAGTACACCACGCTGGCGTTTGACGACCGTCAGCTCGAACGCTGGAAGATCCCCGAACAGCGACTGCCATCGGGCGCGATCATCCGATTTCGCGAGCCCAACGTGTGGCGCGATCGTCGCGGTCTGGTGATCACCGTCGCCGCCGTGACTCTGGTGCAATCGCTCTTGATTGCTGGACTGGTATTCGAGCGCCGGCGCCGCCGCCAGGCAGAGATCGATTCTCGCCGGAACCTGGCCGCACTCGCCCATCTCGATCGCCGTGCGGCGATGGGCGAGCTCGCAACGTCGCTGGCGCACGAACTGAATCAACCGCTCAACGCGATTCTGCAGAATGCCGGGATGGCGCAAATGCTGTTGACGTCCACGACACTGCCGACCGAGCTCAGTGAGATGACGGACATCATCGGCGACATCCGGAAGGACGATATTCGCGCCAGCGAGGTCATCCGGCGCATGAGAGGGCTGCTGCAGAAGCACGAGCTCGAGGCACACCCGATCGATCTCAACGACGTCGCTCAGGAGACCGTGGCCATCGTCCTGCCTGATGCGAGATCAAGACAGATCGAAATGGAAATCGATCTGCTCAACGGTCTGCGTCCGATTCAGGGGGACCGCGTTCACCTTCAGCAGGTGTTGCTGAACCTCTTGATGAATGCCATGGACGCCGTCGCGGCAATGCCTCCGGAGCGTCAGCGTGTGCGCGTGTCCACGAGCCAGAGTGAGGGCGCCGTGCGCCTGAGCGTAGCGGACAGCGGACCCGGGATCCCGGCGGACACGTTGTCGAAGGTGTTCGAGCCCTTTTTCACCACCAAGAGCGGAGGGACCAGCGGCATGGGCATGGGGCTCGCCATCGCCCGCAGCATCGTTGAGGCTCATGACGGCCGCATCGTGGCCGAAAACAACATCACGACGGGCGCGACGGTCTGGTTCAGCCTTCCAGTCTCGTCGCATCAGACCAAGGTGCTATAGCCGTCTTCGGTGCGGGCCGATATCCTGCACCTTGGGCCAGCTGAGACAGTGAGTGCCACCGAGCCGCTCGTCGTGGTCATCGAAGACGACCTTGCCTCCCAGAAGACGCTCGCTCGGGTGCTGCGCGTCGGCGGGTACCACGCGGCGACCTACGGGTCGGCCGAGGAGTACCTCGCGTCGCCTCCCGAGGCCGCCCCAATCGGGCTGCTACTTGACGTGCACCTGGGCGGCATGTCCGGCCTCGACCTTCAGCGGCGCCTGAAGGCCGAAGGCTCCACGATTCCCGTGATCATCATCACGGCCTTCGATGATGCCCGCAGCCGGATCCAGGCTGAGAATCTCGGGTGCGTCGCGTACCTGTCGAAGCCGTGCGCAGCAGAGACCATCCTGGCGCTGCTGGGTGACCTCGCGAAATCCGCCTCGTCAGCTCAACAGAAGCCGCACTAGCACCAAGGTCCAATTGCTCCGCGACGGGCCGTCTTCTAGATTGTCCCGATGATGCGGAAATCTGCGCTCATCGGTCTCATTCTGTGTTCCCTGTCGCTCGGGGTGGCGCGGGCGGAGCAAGCGCCCGCGGCACCGCCCGCCGCCGCACCGCCGGCCGACAGTATCGTCGCGAAGCCCTGGACGGGCGACCTCGACGGGATGATCAAGCGCCGCATGATTCGCGTGCTGGTGCCGTATAGCAAGACGCACTACTTCATCGATCGCGGCGTCCAGCGTGGCGTCACCTACGATGCTCTGAAGCAATTCGAAGACGATCTCAACGTCAAGCTGAAGACAGGCAACCTGCGGGTGAACGTGGTGTTCCTCCCAACGTCACGCGACAAGCTGCAGGCCGCGCTCCTTGAAGGCCGCGGAGACATCATTGCCGCCAACGTCACACAGACGATTGAGCGCGAGAAACTCGCGGACTTCGCCACGCCGACCTACACCAACGTCAAGGAACTGGTTGTGACCGGACCAGGAGCGCCGTCGATCACGACCATCGACGACCTCG
>Ga0315912_10003065_pt1 | contig 17034 bp, 42 predicted proteins | sample VfabasoilMG_FD_204469 | JGI IMG/M metagenome (GOLD analysis project Ga0315912, IMG submission 204469) | Garden soil microbial communities collected in Santa Monica, California, United States - V. faba soil | ecosystem: Environmental > Terrestrial > Soil > Garden | place: USA: California... | reverse complement strand
GACGCAAGCACAGGTTGCTGAAATGGTTGGTATCACCCAACCCCGCGTAAGTAATCTCATGCAAGGACAGCTAAGTAAATTTTCAGTGGACACTCTGATCACAATCAACATGAAGCTTGGATCAACATTATCTGTTGACATTCAACCAAATAGTGGTATCAATATAGAAATGTACCTTCCGGGTGTTAATTCTACTTTGTGTAAATTTGCTCCTTTTGAGGCTATCTCATGATTTACAAAAAAGGTCGTTGGCAGGCTTCGTACAAAGATACATTTTCTTTGGATACAACCCTATCCCCAATCATCTACGCCGGTCTTTCACGTTTCCACGATGTCCTAGAACAAAAGAGCCGTGAAGGAAAATGTCTAGGTGTCCCAAGTGAATACTGCTCAGACTGTGAAACAGGACCAACAGACCAAGAAGTACAAGATTGGCTAGACGACATCAAGAAGATGATGTATGCTTTCGAGAACAAAGAGCCTGATATTAGCTTGTATGATTTCTCTTTGGAGATGGTACCTGTTCCGGGAGGTGTTGCTAGGGAAGGAATGAGCGTTCCGTACACAATTGAGTGTGATAATCTGGAAGAGAAAGCTAGATATTATGCTGATTGTGATGAGCATGGGAGGTTGGTGCAAGAGGGGCTGGACTTGCTAGCCAAACGATGGAAAAACTTATGGTGGTAAATTAATTTAATAGGAGAAATATATGAAAGTGAATTATTTTAGAAGTATCAGATCCGAACTACAGGATATTATAGTGGGCGCTGTTAGCAGTGATAAGCTTGTACAAAATGTATCATTAACCAGTGAAGAGCTTAACCTGCTCCAAAAAGAACTTGAAAAGGATAATGGAAGTCATCTTGTCGGCGGTATGCTGTGGGCTCATGAGGGTGAAATGCACACATGCTTGTCAGAAGCTGTCCGCGCAGGGTACCCTTTGAAGTATATGGGTCTCCCTTTGGTATTGGAGGGTAAATGACTTATATTCTATGCTGGTTCATCTGTTCAATCGCGTCATTTTATCTACTCAAAAACTACGTTGAGTCCAACCTTAAAGCTGTAGGCATCAAAGACGCTAGCATCGTTACAGCTATGAGAAATGCCGCCAAAAGAGACAGTTCTGTTGACCCAATGCATGACTGTCCAGACCACGTAGCTTCAGCATTGTTTTGGACTATTCTTTTGGTGTATAATTTGGTATGCTGGCCGTTCTGTCTGTGTACACTTGTGTATTGGCAGATTAATAAACAAGACTTTGAAGATTACAGGGAGTAATGTATGAAACGAGTAATTACATATCGGTATGAAACTTGGCTAGAGGGCTGCGGTTGTTGTTCAAATAGCTCATCCACCTATGACCTTTACGAAGACGACATTTGCGTATCCTATGATAATTGGTGCGGTTACTGTGAGAATGAAGCAGAGTTGAGAGAAGCTCTTGCACACTTGGATACTTTTGATATTGATGAAGACGATTGTAGGTGGTTTTGATGTCCACTTGCAACCTACCACCAGAGGGCTGGATCTGCACAAGAGAACTTAACCACTCTGGTCCATGTGCAGCTTACACATGTCTTTATGATAGAGATGTTATGGATGTGTTTGTGATTGATGATAAAGTGCATGTTGAATATTATGTACCAATACAGGAAGGAATATTTACCAAGGAAGATTTAGAATATTTAATTAAGCGGATTGAGGAGAAAGGTAGTGAGTGAAGATTGCCGTACCTGTGGAACTGCTATGTGGGAGTTAGACGAAGACTTAAACTGTCCGGGATGCTCACATCAAGACCCTGAGATTGACCTTCTAACAACATGTGGAACATTCAACACAAAAGACTGTGCAACCTGTGAGCAGTTGTGTAAATTACTTAAACCAAACGAAGGAGAAGATGTGTGACAACTGAAAATTTTGAAAGTGTATTAGCCGCATCTCAAATTGTAGCTGACAAAGTGGCTTTACTGGTAGATTCTGTGACATTGGCTGATCCCAACGAATTTCAGTTCAACCCTGTGTTTCTGGATATTTATAATAAACTTGTTACAATTGAATCTTGGGCTAATCAGAAGATTACTGAAGCTGACCAAGAATTAGTTATGAATAATTTTCTCAGTGAAATGAAAGTGGTGTTTGAGAAATATTCTGCAAGTTCGGCTATTACTCCTTTTGAAACAGGGTGGGGTGAGGATTATGGGCAACCGGGAATGGGATATGTGTTGACAGCTAGTTTTGAGGGTGTTACAAGTAGTAAGGACATTAGGAAATCTGTTATTGGATCGGGAGAATTGGTGTGAGTGCAAGAAGAGCTATAAGGGATGATTTGGTGGGCTTTAAATTTCCAACAAATAATGGATTCTGTACTGTTGACAAATATGTGACTTACTCTGAGGTGCATGCAACTTTTGATGATACTAGGCACTCAACCATCACAACATTGCAAAGGTTGAAAAATGGAACTGTGTACGATCCTTTTGCAAAGAATTTTTCAGGTGTTGGATACATAGGAATTGGTGAATATAAAACAATGGTTGATGGTAAAAGACCACCGTATTATATTAGATGGTCAGGGATGATCAGTAGATGTTATGCGGAGGCTGGAAGGAAAGCCAACCCTAGTTATAAAGATTCTTTAATGCGTGAAAAGTGGCACTGTCTTCAGAATTTTGGAGGGTGGTACGACAATCATCCTCACAGAAATGATTCTTGGGAGATAGATAAGGATATTCTGATTAAGGGTAATAAAATATACAGCGAGGAGACTTGTATTTTTGTTCCAAAACAAATTAACACTTTGTTCACTAAATGTAACAGCTGGAGAGGTGATCTGCCTATAGGTGTCCATCAAGTAGGTAAAACTGAGTGTTATAAAATGGCTTGTGGTGACGGCACTCCTAAGAGAATCGTCATATCTGGGTTTAAAACACCAGAAGATGCCTTCTATGCCTACAAAGAAACAAAAGAAAGTGTGATCAGACGGCACGCAGAAAAATACAAAATAGACCTCGAACCTAGGGCCTACGAAGCTTTACTAAACTACCAAGTAGAAATTACAGACTAAGGGATTATATGAAACAACAGGAAATAGAGAAATTAAAAGCATTGGACACCCAAGGCACTAATGGCACTTTGGCATCTGTTTTGCTAGACCCCAACATCAACCAAGCACATTATGCAGAAGTGTTGTATTATTTGTTGAGCAAGGTCTTGGAAGAGAAAGGATATTTGGAACGAGTCAGTAATGCGATGACTAGGGTGTTGCAGAGTGCGAACCTTTTGGATGAATTGAATAAATGTTTGGAGCTGAAAGAATGACAGAAGATTCTGATAACCGTATTGTCATAGCATTAAAAAGTCACGGATATCTACACTATGCAGAAGTCGTTAAGGAAATCTTAGCTGAAAATGAGAAACTGAAAGAAATAAATTTAAAACTTTCAGAGAGGCTATCTTGGAAGTGTGAGTGTAAGGGTTGCTTTAATGTGAAATGATATGTGATGAGATTCTTTAGAAAAAGCTTTACAAAGCAACAGGAATATGAGATTGTGTAGTGGCTGGAATATGAAGCAAAGAAAGGCGGTATAATTTAAATAAGGAGATGTAGGTGGAAGATTTTTATTCAAAACATATAGGAGAGGTTTATGGTAGACTGACTATTACTAGTGTAGTTCGTAATCCAAAACCTAAATTTGTGTGCAGTTGTTCGTGTGGTGGTGAGACTACTACAGATGTTCATAGCGTGTTGGCAGGTAAAACCAAGTCATGTAAGTGTATCCAAAAAGAGCTTATTCGTCAGCGTGGTAAAGAGAATCTCCGACCAGCTGTGAAATTAGGTGAGGTATTTAAATGCACTGATGGTGAACTGTTTGAGATTATTGAGTATATCAGTAGTAACAAGGTGCTTATCCGATTTACAGAGTCTGGTTTTGAGCGCTACAGTGCAGTTAAGGAGATCAAAGCTGGTAGAATTAAAGATAGGGCTAAGTATTTCAAGACCGGTGATCGTGTTGTAAACAAACAAGGCTTTGAGGCGACAGTAACGAAGCGAGTAAATGACAGTGAGGTGCATATTCGCTTTGATGATGGGTTAGAAGGGGTCTACAATACACATGGGTTGCGGAATGGTGTATTTGAGCACACTGGACATTACCTAAAAGCTGGTGACAGGTTCAAGAATACGCAAGGATGTGAGTTTGAAGTCATTGAAAGACAGAGCTATGCAAGAGTTAAAATTAAGTACCTAGACTCTTTTGGTTATGAAACATTCACCGGCACAGATCACATCAGGGAGGGTTCCATTAGGAATCCCTATCATCCCAGTGTTAATGCACAAGGTTATAGAGGTAACGGAGAGTTTTCTATACATACACAAGAAGGTAAAATAAAAAGAGAGTATACTTTATGGAGTAATATGATAAACCGGTGCTATGATGAGAAGGAGCTGATTAAACAACCAACTTATAGGGAGTGTTGGGTAGAGGAAACCTTTAAAGATTACCAGAATTTTGGGCCTTGGTGTTCTCAACAGATTGGATTCTATGAGAAAGATTGGTGCCTAGATAAAGATGTTATTTTCAAAGGTAATAAAATGTACAGTGAAGAAACCTGTGCCTTTGTACCGAGAGATATTAACAATCTATTTACACTTAGGATCAGAAAGCGTGGTGATTGCCCATTAGGTGTGCACTGGGATAACACTAAAGAAAAGTATGTTGCTCAGATAAATCGACACGGCAAGAGGGACTTTCTGGGCTACTTTAATGATCCTTTATCAGCATTTAATGTTTACAAACAAGCTAAAGAAGATTATATTAAGGAGGTTGCAGAGATTTGGAAAAGTAAAATTGATCCGCGAGTTTACGCTTCACTAATTAATTGGACTATTGAGGTAACTGACTAATGGCTAAAAGAAGCTTGGAACAAACTGTTCAGAATCGTTGGGAAAAGAAAGCTGAAGTCGGACGTGTAATTAAGAGCAAATTTCAAGATGAAAATTATCTTGCTGTTCCAGTTACTGCGAAGACTGAAGTTCAAAAACAGTTCCTTAATGCACTCAAAGAGTTCGATGTTGTGGTATTCTCCGCTCCAGCAGGCGTAGGTAAGTCATATTTGACTATGAGTGAAGCTGCCGATTGGTTGAAGAAAGGTGTTTATGATAAGATCACCTTGACTCGTGCTGTTATTCCAATGGGCCGCAGTCTTGGTATGCTACCATCTACACTTCAGCAAAAATTTGAGCCATACTTGATGCCTTTGCTTGAAGTATTGTGGAAGCGTTATGGTAAAAGCTACTATGAGAATTGCTTGGCTAATGGCTCAATAGAACTTTTGGCGCCGGAATACAGTCGCGGTCGGTCGGTATCTGGTGTGATGATCATCGATGAAGGGCAGAGCTTGCATCCGGATGAACTTTACACTTTGCTCACTCGTATGGAATCTTCAGCGAAATTGGTAATTATCGGGGACCCGAACCAGAGCGATATCAAAGGTTTGAATGCAATTGATTGGTTGGAAGGTTTTGTTGAAAAGAATCCAGAACTAACTAAACATATTAAAGTAATTAAAGCTGACAGTAATGATATCGTGAGGTCGGGCCTCTGCAAAGCAATGGTTCAAGCTCGTGAAAAGGAGAATAAGTAATGTCAGACATTTCAATGGTAAGTAAACCTAGCCAACTAATCAGTAAGACTTTCGTGAGTAATGAATATAACCTGTACTTGCACGGGGAAATCTCCCATGATGCCGATGAATATCTAGAGCACTTTGCTGTATACCATCAGGCCGGTCCAGAAGACCTGATCCGCTTATGGATACAATCTCCGGGAGGTTCTGTTTCTGTAGGCCATCAATACATTCAGCATATGAATCGTTGTGGTGCAACTATTGTAGCTGTAATTGGTATGGGTACAGCGAGCGAAGGTACGGCAATATGCTTGGCGGCTGATGACTGGGAAGTTGATGAAATGTCTACTTTTCTTGTTCACGGCTTCAGTTATGGCACTTATGGACACGAGGCTCAAGTTTATAATACCGCTGCTTTCAATAAGAAACTGAATGAACGTTCTTTGCGCAACACTTACAGTGGATTCTTGACGGAAAATGAAATTCTTGAGGCTCTGAAAGGTGTAGACTTGCTGTTTGATGGTGATGAGTTGATGGAACGTCTGCAAAGTTTCAAAGAGTATCGTGCAAGTCAACCGTGTAACTGTGGACAGCCTGATTGTCCTAAAAATGCACAACTTCAAGCTCTTGCAGAAATGGAAGACGAAGAAGACTTTGACGAAATGCCCTCTCTCAGTGAGATTATCGAGTCCGCTGTAGAAGCTGGTGTCAAGAAAGCCCTTGCTGCACGAGATGCTAAAGAGAAGAAAGCTCAGAAAGCTCCAAAACCAGCAGAAAATGTTGAATAATTAGCTAGACAGATATACGTGGAGGGCTTACACTAGACTCCACGAACACAAATAAATAGGAGAGAATATTATGAAAGGTCTTGCAACTTTAGCTTTACTTCGATTACCAACTTGTATCTGTTTTGCTGGAGCTATCTATCTACTTACAATTGGTGTAACTTCTGGTTGGGGTTGGTTATTATTCATTGGATTGCTTTGCTGCGGAAGTAGTTTCAGCTACAAAGAAGATGACTCTGATAAAGAGAAAGTTAAACAGTGAATGACTACGAATATAACGACCAATTGGAAGACTATCTAGCAACCGTAGAACCTAACTTTGATGTTGATCCTATGTGGAACTACGAATTAGACTTAGAGTATATGCAAGGGGAAATGATTTGAATCACAACGAAGTAGTTATTGAAGGTTTGGAAAGTTCGATGGAGTGCTGGATGTTGTCAGACGAAAATGATGTACGAGATACATTCGGTGACAATCTGTTGGAGGCAGTAAGGGAGGCACTGGAGAATGAGTAATTCAGCATACGATACCTTCTTAGATCACGAAGTTGATAAGTATTACGAAGAAATAGAAGACCTTGAAATTCCTTGGTCTGATGAACCAGCAATAGAACCAAATACCGATTACGACAACTATGACGGCTGGGATGATATGCAATGATGAGAGTAATTAAAATCATCCCTCATGTGCCGTACTATCTAGCCGAAGGAAATATTGTACAAAAGAAATGGAAAGAACCTTTCGTAGACAGAGTTGGGAATAAGGCAATATTGACAAAGGTAGAAGTTGTTACGAAGAAAGGGAAGATTGTAGAGTATACAATTCAGGTCAAATGGGAGAATTGATATGAGTGAGAAGAAGACTAAAGATCCCAAAGTGACAATTGTTGATTATCAAACTTTTACTGACTATCTATTCATACCACCTTCGACCTTTTACATTCAGAACGCTATGGGGGAATATTGGTTTGTACATACTTCATCACGAGTTGCTGCACAAGAATATATAGATTCTATTTACGGTAAAGGTCGATACACTGTAGTAGCTAGTAAGTTGCAGAAGACAGTTTCTAAGTCTGAAAGTGGTGAGCTGAGTTGTCGAGGGACAGCAACGAGGAAGAAATGAAAGCTAAAGATAAATTAACGTATGAGATTGCAAGTAAGTATTTCTATTACGATACCCTAAATGGCAAATTGTATTGGAAATGGAGAGATCCTGAAGACGAGTTTGTTAAAGCTCAAATGACAACTAAAGGGATTAAGATTTTCAATACTTGTAATGCAGGGAAACAAATAGGAACTGTTTACTCTAACAGGGCGGGCAATAACTACCTAACCTTTTCACTGAAGTTGAATGGAAAATCTAATAATTATTCTGTACATAGAGTGATCTGGCTTATTATGAATGGAAGTTGGCCTGAAGAACTGGATCATCTAGACGGCAACGGACTGAATAATAACTATACAAATATGAGGGATGTTAATAGGTCTGGTAACAGCCGAAACCACAGACTGGCAAGTAATAACAAAGTTACAGGCGTAACTGGTGTTAGATTTTACGGCCACACGAAAGCTCCACTTTGGCAAGCTTACTGTTACGATGGTGTAGAAAGAAAACAAATCCAACTTGGTAATTATAAAGACTTCTTTGAGGCTATCTGTGCACGAAAATCTTATGAGTTGCTGAATGGATACTCTGAGAGGCACGGTCGATGAAGTACGATCAGATGTTTATGGATTATGCGATCCGTACTTCACAAGAAAGTAAATGCCCACGCAAACAAGTTGGTTGCATTGTCGTAGCAGAATCAGGTATGGTTGCACCGGGACTGAACGGCATGGCATCAGGAGGCCCAAATGAATGGGAGTATTCAGAACAAGGAAATGAAGAGGTAGTTCACGCAGAAATGCAAGCGTTAGGTAAAATGCTAGAACAGGGTGTGAGCGCAAAGAATTCTTCCGTGTATTTAACCTTGTCACCATGCATTCACTGTGCTAAGCTTCTTGTACGTGCTAAAGTAAGTCGAGTAGTTTATTTGGAGAGTTATAGAAAAACAGATGGACTGGATTACCTGAGAAAATACAATATTTGTGTAGAACAATTTAAAGGAGAAGAAAGTGAATAAAGTTACATTGTACGGCCTGAACAAAGCGGGAGTCTACAAGCTCTGGTCTATTGAAACCAAAGATGAAGAGATTCATTTGGAACACGGCCAAGAGAACGGTAAGATTCAGCTTAAAATTGAATCTGTTAAAGGTAAGAACATTGGTCGTAGTAATGAAACTACACCAAGTCAACAAGCTGAGTTGGAAGCCCTCAGCAAGATTGAGAAACAGAAGGATAAAGGTTATCGTCTGAATAAGGAAGATTTGCAAGACCTAGACATCCTTCCGATGCTTAGTGCAGATTACACAAAGCAAGGTCATCGAATTAAATACCCTTGCTGGGGTAGCGATAAGATGGACGGTTGCCGAGCCTTGGCTATTTGTGAAAATGGTGCTGTGATTTTGAAGTCACGAGGCGGTAAGCTCTACGATGTAAAACACCTACAAGGTCAACTATCTGCTGTTATGAAAGATGGTGAAGTGTGGGATGGAGAGTTGTTTATCAAAGGTAAGTATCTTGAAGAGATTGTTTCTGCTATCAAGAAACCAAACCCTCTTACACCTTATCTCGGGTTTGTCGTGTTTGATATTGTGAATACTGAAGAGTTTAGCTCACGAGTGCATACAATCAATGCCCTAACAAAACGCATGTTAGGCACACAAGTCGAAGTTATTAAATATGTAGATATTGAATCTGAAGTGGACATGAAGCTACATCATAAAGACAGTGTTGCGCGGGGATTTGAGGGCCTGATGCTTCGTAATGGTTCCGGTGTGTACGAGTCAGGTAAACGTTCAGCAGACAGCCAAAAATATAAGGAATTCTTTGACGAAGAGTTTGAAATTGTAGCTGTAGGTGAAGATAAGAATGGGAATGCCGTTCTCTGTGTATTTGATCCGACAGCACAAGAGACTTTCAATGTAACTTATGGCGATTTTGAACAACGCAAGTATCAGCTATCAAACTGGAAAGAGTTTATCGGGAAGAAGCTTACTGTGAAGTATCAGACACGGTATAAGGACAGTAAGCTGCCACAATTTCCCACAGGTGTTATTATTCGCGACTATGAGTAAGGAGAACAAAATGCACAGTAAATCTTCACAATGGTTGGAAGATGAAATTATCGACACTAAACATCTTCAGATTTTCTCGCTTTGTCAGATGATGCGTGGCCTACACTACGAATTTGTAGAATACAAAGGCTCTGCCTCACGATTTGAAAGTAAACATCATTCAAACAAAGGTAGAGAAGTGTTGTCAGTGTCCAGCGCTATCAAGTTGTATAACGGAAGCCCTATAAAGTGTGTATTCGGAAAGAAACCAATTAGGCTCACGGTATGGAGTTTTAACGACTACGCAATAGCTCAGGCTAAGGCAGCTCGTATCTGTAAACAGGTGAAATTGCAATTCTGTCGTCAAACAAATACTTTTATTGTGCAAGATCATCGTATTCAGTTTGTATTGCCAAGCTTTAAACAACTCTTTTTGGGTAATAAATATTTGTAGGGGTGACTTATGAACCACGACAGAGTTTGTTTATTCAGTGACGGGTCTTGGTGCTGGAACTATGAGTATTCTCTTAAGGGTTATGGGCACCTTGGAGACTATAAAGAGGTCATCCTCGGGCAAGGCTGGTCTAATCGAGAAGTCTCTCAAATGCTTGCAGAATATTATCAAGAAAACCCACACATTTTTGAATAATTTTAAGCCCTTGGTCTTGATTGATCGAGGGCTTTCTTGTAAACTGAGGAAACCAAAATGAGAAAGTTCGAAGGATTATCTGATTTCTTTAGAAATGCTACAGACGAAGAGAAACGAGAAGTTTATTTAGAAGTAATAAAGAAAGCTAATGAAGAACAACTTAAAATTATTGAGAAAGCAAAGGAGATAAAAGATGGCACTGTGTCGCTGGTCCAGCATGAACTTCACATGTGATCTATACTGCTACGAATCCGAACACAGCGGCTACGTCACACACGTAGCCAATCAGCGTGTAATCGGAGATGTTCCTGAAGTAGATTACACATTATTTTCTAGTGAGAACAATTCTGGAGAGAACACAGAGAAGTTCTTTGCCCAATATAAAGCACAGATGGATTTTATAAGTACTGCTGAACGTAGGCCAATTGGTTTGAAGTATGATGGACAGACATTCTATGATGATAGGGAAGGATTCATCCCACGATTGAATATGCTTCGTGAAGAAGGGTATAGGTTTCCAGAGATTGTTGAGGAGGATTTGGAGTGACTAAGGTGCAGTTGGAAAAACAAATTAATATGTTGTTGAAAGATTTGAGTAGTGCGGATAAGCGTTGTAAGAAGATTTCTAAAGCCTGTGGTATTGAAGACTTCGAATTGATTTCTTATGCAACTGAACAGACACGTCTTGTACTTGAATATATTGAAAGCCTAAAGGAGAATAAGTAATGTTAGTACCTATGACAGACGAACAGCGTCAGGAAATTAAAGACAAACGTATTGCTGACCAAGAATATGCGAAGGAACACTTGTATACTGACTCAAAAGATGAACAATATCATCGAGAGCTAGGTGCTCAATATGGTATCCGTATGCCTTCTTGGTGGATTCCTTGCAGTGAACTTAAGTATGTTCGCAGAGCCTGTAAAAAGCTTGGTATTGAAGTATCTGAATTTGTGGGTTCTACGGGATTTAAGAATATTAAAGAGTTCACTCAAAATAATGCAAAATGGACTGCTTTTAGTGTTGTAGGACTACTTCTCGAGTGGTATCATGAGAACACAGTCCAGAAAGCTTCATAAATCAAGACGAAATGGGGTAAGTTGGCGTAGTTTTTACCCCTCAAATCAACGATAGACTAAAATCTATCTCCGTATTAAGGTGAACACAAAATGAGTCTTTTAACTATCTACATTATCGGAACAATATTTACATTCTATTACGAGACAGAAGACATTCTTCTCGGTAAACTGTTGGCATCTCTGAAAGAGACTGTATTCTTCTCCCTACTGTGGCCTGTAGCATTAATTTATGGTGCTTACACAATGTGGAAAGAGATCCTTGAAGAGAGGAAAGATCCTAAGTGTGGCGAATGTCATAATAAAGGGTCTGTTGGCCATAAAATGAGTTGCTCTAAGAGGTATCGGAAGTGATGTTAGAGACTCTTGAAGCTCAATTCCCAGTCTTCATTAAGCTTGCTGACGAAGTACGACTGGATGTAACACTGCTGCCCAATACTCAATTCAGCTTTGAGGATGTTAAAACGCAGGGCGCTTGGATGGTCTTTTCACAGGCTTATAGTCTAGGTGTTCGTGATGGAGAGAAAAATATGTGGGATCTTTGGGAGAAATAAATGAAAAATAAACAGAAAGGTTATCTTGGTAAAGGTCTTGAGAAAGCTATGACAGCTTTCATTATCATGCTGATTGTTGCCTCAGCTATTCTCGGTTGGATTAGTATTGAAGGTATTATTTGGCTGTTTAAACATATCAGTGTTGGCTTGGTGTAATGGCTAAAAGAGACTTACCAGTAGGATCAATATCAGCATACTACCGCAAGCTAGCCTCTGAATTGCCAATGGATAGAGAGAATAGGGATGTTCTCTACGAGGCTTATATGAAATATGCTAGTCAGGTGGATTCTAATGAAGAAAAGTTATTAGTAAAGTACAAGAAAAGAAGCTATAGTAGTAAACATAAATAGGGAGGGAAATGTAATGAAACGGGATAATACTAAATACCAGTATGTTGTCGGCGGGGATATTTATAACCATTATGGACTATTATTCTGGCAAGAGTGTTTCTTCTGTGCTAAAGAATTCAGACGTGAAGCTGGCTTTAGGTTTCAAATGCGGGCTAATTGTCCGTGGGTTTATTCCTGCGAGGGCTGTTCTAGTTCTAAGGAACATGTTAACTTGAATGTCCGAGAATTCTTTCACCATCGTCCACCAGCTCCTGCTGCACCACCGAGGAAACGATAATGACTATTTCTTTGGACACACAAACAATACAATTGGGAAGTCAGTTGATCAGAGTATGCATCAAGAAAGGAAAGCCTAATACGATTCCTCTTCTGATAGCGAACGGTATAGGTGCTAGTCTTGAGTTGTTAACTCCTTTCGTTGAAGCAATGCACGCCAGTAATCCAGACTTAGAAATTATTACATACGATAGTCCGGGGGTGGGTGGCAGTTCTACTCCTTGTTTACCTTATAGGTTTTCTGGATTAGCTAAGGTTGTGAGTCAGATGCTGGATGCATTGAATTATGGACAAGTGGACGTAGTAGGGCTTAGTTGGGGCGGAATGTTGGTTCAAGAGTTTGCTTATCAATACCCTCAACGTTGTAGAAAGCTAATACTAGCAGCAACTTGTGCTGGCGTATTGTCTGTTCCACCTAGCCTTAAAGTGCTGAGTATGATGTCTAGTCCAAGACGCTACACAGATCCAGACTACGCTAAACAAGTGTTACCAGAGATTTACGGTGGAAAATATCGCCACAGCAAAGAACTGTTAGATAAACATATCGAAAAGATGGCTAACAGCAGAGCTGAAACTGAACAGACTAAGTTAGGCTATCTCTACCAGCAGGGTGCTGTAATGGGCTGGTCTAGTTTATATTGGTTACATACCTTAAAACAACCTACACTAGTTCTCAGTGGGCTGGACGATCAATTGATCCACCCAGTGAATATGCGAGTGTTGGCTAATTTAATACAGAATGCTGAATTACATACATTTGAGGACGGGCATCTGTTTTTGATTACGAGTGTGGACGAAGTTGTTCCTATTGTTAGTGAGTTTTTGGAGGGGAAATGAAATCTAACGGTTGTAACGAAGATGGCTGGGACTTGTTTGAAGAGCAGACACGACAAGAGTTTGAATATTATGCTGTCCGTAGAGGCTATTCAGTGGTGAGGGATTCCGAGTATAGCTGGGTTTATGCTGATAAGCGTACAGCAGATGCTTGGGAGATGTACCATCACGGTCATGTTAAGGGGAGGACGTTTAATGAAGAAGTTCTTTAATCATTGCTACTTTGCAATCCGTTATGGAGATTGGGATATTGGTTGGGACAAAGAATGGCTTACAAAGCCTGATCATGAATGGTTCTATTGTGGGCATGTGTATTATGTGGTGATCATTCAGCTATTCGAATTGGTAAGTTTTATGTGGGAGTGAGTTATTGATGACACAAGAAGAGATTGATGAGGACGAAGATCGTTGGTATTGCTGGGAGGAACAGGATTTTATGGAGAATAGATTATTTTATGAGAATGATTTAGAGCATTTATTGGAATTGCCTGCAAGGCAGAATCCGAGTAAGGAGAAGCATCGATGAAATACTACACAGGAATCGGGAGCAGACAAACTCCGAAAGATATTCTAAAACTTATGGAAGATATTGCATTCAAGCTTGCACAGAAAGGGTACATCTTACGATCAGGTGCAGCAGGTGGTGCGGATACTGCCTTTGAAGATGGCGCTAAATATTACACTGAACAGATAGATGAAAGAGTTACACTTGCACAAATCTATATCCCATGGGCATCATTTATCAAGGGTGGTGATCATGACGATTTCTACAAAGACTGGTACAAAGTGCTGGATAGGATGACCAAGAAAGCTGAAGCTTATCAGCTAGCCTCTGAGACACACCCAGCTTGGGATAAGTGCTCTACTGGGGCTAAAGCTTTACATGCACGTAATACGTTTCAAATACTAGGACCAAACCTTAATAACCCAAGTAGCTTTCTTATCTGCTGGGCCAAGGTTGATAAACATGGGAATATCTCTGGAGGTACTAGGACGGCTTGGGAGTTAGCTAAGGCTCATGGTGTCCCTTGTTTTAATTTATACAATGAAGAAGATAAACAAAGATTGATTAAGTTTGTGGAGAGTGAATGATGAAAATAATACATCGAAAATCAGAAAAGTTGTGGTGGGTTATTGATTGTGATGGTTGGCCTACCACCTTTGCATACACACCTAAAGAAGCCAAGAGAAAAGCGAGACAATGGTACATGTATCTTACTGTAACGGACGAGGAACAAGCATACAAGTATTTGATTGGGGAGATTCAGGTTAAATGAATACCCTACAACAGATAACAAAGATCCAAGCACTAGATATTCTAGAAGAAGTCTTCGATTGTAAGATGCATAACTTGATGTACTATTCTTTTCCTCAAGTGTTTGGTACAACAGCAGGCCCATTTCTGAAACAAGGAGACTTTGCAGGGCAAGCCTTTACAGAGTATCAGATTGAAATATGGACAGATGGTCAACACGCTTTGGTGTTCTCAAGAGGTCGTGAGATTAAATGCATTCAGTGCAACAGCGAACCTTTCACAGTGGATTGGTATTTAGGACAAAGGGGTAATTGGTGATGCACGAGATGACACAAGAGCAAATGCTACAGCAATGGATTGAGGACTTTGTAGATATGTACAACAAACAGCCTTCCGAAGAAACTATGAAGCTTTGGGAGTACCAAATATGGGAACTACATTTTAATGAGGATGATGAATGAATATTGATAAAGTTTTCAAGGACGTGGTTAACCAACATGAGTGTGCTAAGAGGGTGTTTAAAGAAAGCTATTCCTTCAGTACCAAGCAACAAGACATCTTACATGGTGTGGAGATGGTTCTTAGAAAGCATCAATCAGAGCAACTGACCGATCAGAATAAGATGGCAGCTTTGAGTAAGAAAATAGATAAGCGACAAACTGTGATTGATGACCTAACTAAACAATTAGAAATAGTGAAGAGTGTAACAGAATTGGACATAGGTAATGATAGAGGATAAATACACAAAAGAGTCTATTGTAGACGACATACCTAATTACCCCATACTCTATATCAGAGATGGGGATTTTGTCTTTGTGGCTGATAAACATACAGGAGAAATATACAAGAAGGTTACGCTTTCAGAGTATGTAGACTTGTGGAGGTATGAGTGGGAGAACAATTCAACCCTTAAAGATTTCTACACTAAGGGATACTTCACCCCAAAGGACCAACCGGATACAGCAAAAGATATCGTTGAACTTTACAAGCTGTGTTCGGATAAGACTAGGCACCGTAAAGGCGATGATGGATTCCTTCTAGATTTCCTATGGAGTGATTCCTGCACTCTGAATGAAACTAAGCTATTCAAATATCTATGCGACAATGTAGCTGTCTGGAATTACTCTGTGATTGATCCTAATGACATGCACATCAAGCTAGAACTGAAGAGTAAGAAGAACACAGGACGAATCTTCAAATCCCTACAAGACAAAGGACTTATTAAACTTTTAGATGATAAGTTCGATGTAAAGGGTGAATGGAAAAGTCTTGTGAAGGTACACCCTAAAATCTTCTGGAAAGGTAGACACAGTGCGTGGGCTGTAGCTATTGGCAATCAATATGAGTATGGTGAAGATGTAGAATTGTCTTAGGGGATTCTGAAAATCCCTTTTGTGCTCTGTAAGCCACGTATTCTGTGACAGAGCAAATAGACATATATAATATAAGAGTAAGTTCTAGGTAGTATAAATATCCCAATTCCCCTCTCAGGACACTTAGCTTGGATTAGTAAGTGTCTATTTTTATATCTGCAAATATGCTGAAAGCCTCTATCTGTAAGGGGTGCAGTCAAGTTCATACTTTCAAAACCCCTGTCTCGGTATCATAGTAGCTTAACGCTTCCTTGTAGCACGTCACTGCCACCATTTAAGACTCTAAAATATCTGGCACTAACATCTTGTGCACTAACCTTTAAGGCACCATTCATTAGTTCAACAGACATTATCTGATCGATGACCTGTAGTGGTATTCCAAATGGTATTCCCAGCCACTACCTCTACTAGACAATCTCCTTTACTATCAACAACTTACCTCTTCGGTTCAACTTCCCACTGATCAACTGAACCGGATGTCTAGGTGAGGTAGCTCGATAGCCACCCTGTCAAGGCACACGTAGTGTATCCCTATTAGCCTACATGTACAGGGCTAGGTAGTGTAGTTGAGGTGTGTTGTCAAGGGATTATTGGTGAATAGATAGTGTAAAGGAATCGTTACGGTGTGGGAAATAGGTGCGGGACACTAACAAGCTTAACATTAAAGGGTATTTATCAACCCTAGTAGGCAGCCATATAATGACTAATAACTCTCTTTCAGTCGCATTATAGACTAAGTGGGACAAAGCTTTGAGAGGAATTGTAAGTGTTTATAAAGTGACTAGAATTGTGTTTGTAGTCATATTTAAGACAAAAGAAAGCCCCCTATTAAGGTGGCTTTCACATACCCTGCTTCTTTTGTCTTAACCTATCAAAGCTTTAACTTCTTCTTTGGTAGCACGGTTACCATTGATTTTCCAGATAACCCGACCTTTGAACTTACTCAGGGTGCTTCTTGAGGCGGTAGGGATAAAGCAGGCCAATACACCCTCAAACCTTGCGTAACCTCCCTCGAGGAAATTATCTTTTGCAAAAGCATCTTTCTTAGCTGCTTCAATCATCTGGAGAGTGTTCATGGTAGGAACCTTTGGTTTTG
>Ga0315912_10003064_pt1 | contig 17034 bp, 13 predicted proteins | sample VfabasoilMG_FD_204469 | JGI IMG/M metagenome (GOLD analysis project Ga0315912, IMG submission 204469) | Garden soil microbial communities collected in Santa Monica, California, United States - V. faba soil | ecosystem: Environmental > Terrestrial > Soil > Garden | place: USA: California... | reverse complement strand
GTCGGACACCGCGTTGTCGTAGCTCCACTCGTGGATGCCCATCTTCTGCGACACCAGCGTGGTGTGCGGCGGCGGGCGCTGGGCCACGTCCTCGCCCTGCAAGAAGCGGTCGATGGACACCGCCGCCTCGTGGCCATGGGCCACCGCGGTGATGATGTTCTTCGGCCCGAAGGCCGCATCGCCGCCGAAGAACACTTCAGCCCGGCTGGACTGGAAGGTGGTGGCGTTCAGCTTCGGCAGGCCCCAGTTATCGAAGTCGATGCCGGCATCGCGCTCGATCCAGGGGAAGGCGTTCTCTTGGCCGACCGCGAGCAGCACCTCGTCGCAGGCGAAGAAGACCTCGGGCTCGCCGGTGGGCTTCAGGCTGCGCCGGCCCTTGGCGTCATACACCGGCTCGACGACCTCGAAGTTCATGCCGACCAGCTTGCCGGCCTCGACCACGAAGGCCTTGGGCACATGGCAGTTGATGATGGGGATGCCTTCGTGCATGGCATCTTCCTTTTCCCAGGGCGAGGCCTTCATCTCCTCGAAGCCGCTGCGCACGATGACCTTGACGTCGCTGGAACCCAGCCGCCGCGCCGAGCGGCAGCAGTCCATCGCGGTGTTGCCGCCGCCGAGCACGATGACCCGCGGCTTGACACTCGTCACGTGGCCGAAGGACACCGAGGCCAGCCAGTCGATGCCGATGTGGATGTTGTCGGCCGCCTCGTTGCGGCCGGGGATGTCCAGGTCGCGGCCGCGCGGTGCGCCGCAGCCGACGAAGACCGCGTCGTAGTCCTCGGCCAGCAGCGCCTTCATCGACTCGATGCGCTGGCCGGACACGAACTGCACGTGCGGCATGTCGGTGATGTAGCCGGTCTCCTCGTCGATGACGCTTTCGGGCAGACGGAAGCGCGGAATCTGCGTCCACATGAAGCCTCCCGCCTTGGCCTCGCTGTCGAACACGGTGACGTGATAGCCCAGCGGCGCCAAGTCGCGCGCCACGGTCAGCGAGGCCGGCCCGGCGCCGACGCAGGCCACGCGCTTGCCGTTGCGCGGCGCCGCGGTGGGCAAGCGCGAGCGGATGTCGTCCTTGTGGTCGGCGGCCACGCGCTTGAGCCGGCAGATGGCCACCGGCTCGGGCTTGGCCATGTTTTCCTCCTCGACGCGGCCGCGGCGGCAGGCCGGCTCGCAGGGCCGGTCGCAGGTGCGGCCGAGGATGCCGGGAAAGACGTTGCTTACCCAGTTGACCATGTAGGCGTCGCTGTAGCGGCCCTGCGCGATCAGCCGGATGTATTCGGGCACGGGGGTGTGGGCCGGGCAGGCCCATTGGCAATCGACGACCTTGTGGAAATAGGCCGGATCGCTCACATCGGTGGGGCGCACTTCGTGTCTCCTGGCAGGGCCCGGCGCACGAGACGCGCCGCTGCGAGCCCTGCTTCTTGTCGCCGCGCAGTCTACGCCCGCCCCGGACCCGTACAAACCCGCAGCCGGCGTTCGCACACCCGCATTCGCGGGATTGCTGCACGCCAAGCGCGCCGCGTGCGGCACCGTGAGAATCCGTGCTCATCCACACACCCGGGATCTCGCCGCCTGGCGGCACCCGCACATCTTCGACACCGGCAACGTCGCCGGCGAGCGCGGCACGCGGCTGGTGATGTGGATCACCGCCGCGATGACGGCGATCGAGGTCGCCGCCGGCTGGTTCTACAACTCGATGGCGCTGCCGGCCGGCAGCCTGCACATGAGCAGCCACGCGGTGGCCATCGGCCTGAGCGCGCCGCTACGCGAAGGATCCCCGCTTTGCCTGCGGCACCTGGAATATCGAGGTGCTGGGCGGTTTCGCCAGCGCTGTCCTCTGCTGGTGGTGGTGGCGCTGATGGTCCATGGCTGGGTCACACGGCTGCTGCAGCCCGAGCCGATCCACTACCCGCAGGCGATGCTGGTCGCGGCCATCGGCCTGGGCGTCAACCTGTTCTCGGCCCGCATCCTCGGGGCGGCGCAGCCCGACCATCACCACCACCACGGGCACGGCCATGCTCAGGACCTGAACCCGAAGTCGACCTACGTGCACGTCGTCGCCGACGCCGCGACCTCGATGGCGGCCATCGTCGCGCTGGCCGGCGGGTAGCTGTTCGGCTGATCCTGGCTGGACCCGACGATGGGCCTCGTCGGCGCGGTGGTGGTGGCGCTGTGGGCCGAGGGCTCGCTGGCGGATACCTGCACGGTGCTGCTGGACCGCGAGATGGATGATCCGGTGGTAGACGAGATCAGCAAGGTGATCGCCGAGCGCGGGGCCGACAGCGAGACGCTGATTTCGGACCTGCACGTCTGGCGCGTGGGCAAGGGCGACGTACTCCTGTGCGCTGAGCCTCGTCACACACGACGAAGGGCTGACACCGTCGCAGGTGTGCGAGTGGCCGTCGGTGCACGAGGAGATCGCGCACTCGACCATCGAGATCGCGCGCTGCCCGCCGGGCTGATCGGGCGACGGACAACGCTTTCTGCAGGCCCGCCCCACCTTGCGCCCCCTGCGCGCCAACCTGCATGGGCTACGCGTGGCCGCTGGCCCTTCCGCTGGCCGAGTACGGCCGAGTCCGGCTGCTCGCGGTGAGTTCCGCGAAGCGGTGCAGGCTGCTGCCGGATCCGGCGCGGCTTCAACCTCGACCATGGCTGCCCGGCCGGCACGACACCCGTCAGCGCCTACGCGAACGGCCCGGCCGCGCCCGCCCGCTCGGGCGCAAGTGATGCCGGATTACCTGGAAGGCCTCCCGCGCCTGGCGACGCAACCGGTCAATCCAGGCGCATGCCGGTCCGTCGCGACAGCGCCGCGAAGCGATCGACCTCGGCGCGCAGGAAGCTTGCGAAGCCGCTAGGCGTCGAAACTGCAATCTCCGCGCCCAACTCGGCGAACTGAGGCGCGGCCTCCGGCGACCGCAAGACCTTGCCGAGCGCATCGGCCTGGCGTTCGACCACGGCCGCGGGCGTGCGCGCCGGCGCGACGAAGCCGAAGAAGCCCAGCAGCTCGAAGCCCGGCAGGAACTCGGCGACGGCCGGCAGCTCCGGGTAGCGTGAACTGCGCCGGGCATGGGTGGTCCCCAGCACCTTGAGCTTGCGCGCGCGCAGATACGGCAGGGCCGAGGCAAGCGTCACGATGCCGAAAGGCAGGTCGCCCGCCAGGATCTCGCGATAGATGTGCGCGCTGCCGTTGTAGGGCACATGCTGCAGGTCGATCTCGGCCTCGACCGCGAGCAACTCGCCCGCGATGTGCGCGGCCGAGCCCACGCCGAGCGAACCGTAGAGCGTCGGCGTCGAGGCCTTGCGCGCCTGCGCGATGAGTTCGCCAGCGTCGTCCGCCGGATAGCCGCTGCCGGCCACCAGTACGATGATGTTGTAGCCGCCCAGGCACAGCGGTGCGAAGTCGGAAAGCGCGTCGTAGGGCATGTGCTTGCGCAGCGCCTGGTTGATCGCATGCGCGGCGAACACCATGCCGATGATGCGACCGTCGGGCGGCGCGTTGGCGACCGCCAGCGTGCCGACGATGGATCCGCCGCCGGACCGGTTCTCCACCAGCACCTGCCGGCCGAGGTGCGGTTCCAAGCCCTTGCCGATCAGGCGGCCGAAATGGTCCGCCGCGCCGCCGGGCGCCTGCGGCACGATGAGCGTGAGCGGCTGCGGATCGGCGACGCTGCGCGCACCCGCGACCAAGCCCAGCCCCCCCAGCGCCAGTCCGGCGGCAAAGGTGCGCCGGGCACGGTTGGCCGCCACCGGCGTGGCCGCGCCAGGTCGGGCGCTCATCGGCGCAACCGTCGAGACACGCGCCGGAACTCGCTGGCAAGCGCCGCGGCCTGCGCCGTCAGCGGCCGCAGGGCTGAGCTCATCAGGTGCTGCACGATCGGTGCCAGGTCGAGCACGATCGGCAGTTGCTTCAGCAGGCCGCGCTCGCAGTACGGCTGCAGCGCGGCCACGCTCGTCAGCGTGACGTGGTCGGAAGCCAGCAGCAGGCACACCAGCGAGCTCGGCGATTCGCTGTGCGCCACGAAATCCGGCGCGGGCAGGCCACGCTCGTGGAACAGCGTGGCGATCACGGGCATGCCGGAGCCGCGCACGCTGAAGAGCCAGCCGCAGCCGACCAGCTTCGCCAGGTCATCGCAATCGGCCAGCGGGTGGCCCGCGCGCACGACGATGCCGAGATCGGAGCTGAAGAGGCGCTCCGTGGTGAGGTCGTGGGCCTCCTCGCCCGGCGGCAGCGGACCGATCGCGAAGTCGATCTTGGCCTCGCGCAGCGCGGCGATGGTCGACGACGATCTGCCGCCGGTGATGCTGACGAGCACGCCGGGCGTTCTCTCGCGAAACCGCGCCAGCGCCTCGGGCAGCAGCATGGCCTCGGCCGTCGCGGAGAGGCCGACATTGACGTCGCCGGGATGGCCGCCCTGAAGGCTGTCGAGTTCTTCCTGCAGCCGGCGCAACTCCGCGTCGACGACGCGGGCGCGGCGCAGGGCGATGCGGCCGTAGTCGGTGGGCTCGACGCCCTGGGCCGAGCGCACCAGCAGCGGCACGCCGAGCGATCGCTCCAGCGCCGTCAGGTTCTTGCTAACCGCGGCCTGCGTCAACCCCAGCTTTCTCGCCGCGGACCGGACGCTGCCGGTCTCGATGACGGCGATGAGGTCTCGCAGGTGGGCTTCGCGCATGGGATCCGGAACTCGACAGCGTCCGGATTTTCCCACGCTGGCCTTGCGCGAAGACGGTGCCGACGGCCTGACTTTCCCTATTGTGGATACCCACAATCAGCGGGCCGCCCGGGAGCTGTCGCGGATACCCGGACCAGGGGGCCCCGGGGGAGTCGGCGGCAACTCCAGGGAGCGGCATGCCGTTGCCGCCGGTGACGATGCAGTTCAGCGTCGCGTCGACGGCGCCGGTGACCTCGCTCCACAACCCTGTGAAGGTGCCAAGCAGGTCATCTTGCGTGGCGTCGAGGTCGACGGAACCGCCAGGGTTCCCGAGATCGCGCCCGTGCCGGGCACGAGCGTGATGTCGTTCAAAGACCGTCGGGCTGGAACGGCTTGTTCACTGCTGCTTGACCACCAGGTTGCCGCTGGTGAGCACGCCGCTGGCCGTGTAGCTGCAACCCTCGGTGCAGGTGACGTGGACGCGGTCGGGCTCGTCGGCGCGCGCGCCGTTACCCATGTCCTGCACGCAGGCGCGGAAGCTAGCCGGCTGGCCGTTGTAGGTGCCAGTACCGTCCACCTGCACCGCGTTGGCCCTGGCTGCGACCGGGCCGCAGGCATCGATCGCCGAACCGAGGCGGGTGACGTTCGTGACGCGGATGTCGACGCCACTGCCGGGATCCGACAGACGAATGGCGGCCATCGGGCCGCTCGCCGAACGGTGCGCATTCATCGCGACCTGCACGCGCTTGCCGTCGATGCTCAGAATCGCCGCGCCGCTGAGCCGCCGCTCCATGCAGCTGTTGTACTGCGGGTTGGTCAGCTCGATCGAGACCAGGCCACCCTGGTTCCAACCCGTGTAGTAGACGCAGTTCTCGGCGTCATAGCGCGGGTCGGGACGGGTGAAGTCCATCCTGTTGGGCGTGTGGCGCTCCTTGACGTAGTAGGCGATTTCCTTCGGGCTCGTCGGATCGGTCCAATCGGTGAAGCGGATGCCTCCCGAGGCGGCCGCGTAAACCGCCACGCGCATGTTGTTGCGATCGTCGAAGTTCAGGTAGTGAACCATCGGAACATTTCCGCCTTGCTCCACCAGCGTCGGGCAAACGGTCTTCTTGTTGGCATCCTGCTTGTAGGTGCCAACGATTGTCGGGTGCTTCTCGTCCGAAATGTCGATCATGCGGCCGAAGCTCTGCTGCCTGCACTGGCCCGGGAGGCCATTGGTGTTGCTCGTCGACAGGGCATACGACTCGTCGGTCGAGACGATGTACTCCTTGCCGTTGACGTGCCGCACCCACTCGGTCGCGTGAGTCGCGGCGGTCGAAGTCATCCGAGCGTAGCCCCCTTGCTCGAACTCAGGGTCGGGCTGCTGGTCGCACCACGAGAGGTAACTGACGTACTTCAACTGCGGATTGGCCACCCGATTGACGATGTCGCTCGAGTCGAGGATCAGCAGGCCGTTGGAGCAGGTCTGGTCGTTCCAGAAGGTGGTGTTGGCGTTGGGTATGTTGCCGGCCACCTGGCCACCACCACCGTACACCGAGAGATATACCCGCGTGCCATCCGGATTGCTGCTGACGTCGTGGACATTGGTCGCCGCCATGATCCGCCAGTTCTCGTTGTTCTTCACTTCTTCGGGCAACATCGACCGGTTCCAGCTCAGCAGCGGCTTCGGGTTCTTCGGATCGTCGAGGCTCGTGACATGCAGGTCGACGCGGTTCGTGTTGATGGTGTAGTTGGCCCAGTTCTTATCCGTGGGGGATGTGCCGCCCGTGACGAGCTTCGGGCCACCGTCCTTGGCCCCGGTGCCGAACGGGACGCCGTACCAGGTCTTGCCGTCGGGCGTGAGCCAGCCGTCGTGGTGGCCGCCGGGGGCCTGGTAGCTCGCGTTCAGCACGACAGGGTGCAGGCAATCGCTGACGTCATAGATGTCCACCATCTTGTTGTCTTTGTAGCCGGCCACCATGATGTTGCCGGAAAGCTCGAGGCCCGAATAGGCTTCGAGCGCAGCCGGGGTACGCAGGATCTTCCCGTTCGGGTTGACAGGGACGGCGGTGGTGGTTTGTTCGCCCCACTTGTTGGTGCTCGTCTGCAGAACGTCTTCGGACGGCGCGGTGCCAACGACCACGGTATCGCCGCTTGCGGGCACGACCTCCATCTTCGAGGGCTGCTTCATGTCGAACACGATGATGCCGCTGGTCAGAGCGGCATCGCCGCCAGCCGCGCCATCGCGATTGGAGGCATAGGCGCAGCGTCCTGAACCGCTTGCCTTGATCTGCAAGTCGCCGAAGGCGCCGCGGTTGAACAGCGTGTGCTGGGCGACCTTTCTCACCCCGCACCAGTAGCCCTGGAAGCCATCGGGGTTGGCGGGGAACATGGCTGATAGAGGGATGTGACCATTGACTCCCGGCTCTGGCCGGTCCCCGGGCCCGGGCTCGCACAGCGTGGGCGGCGTCACGTACGCCTGGGCCTGCGCGCCCGTTGCGGCGAAGTGCGACAGCATGACCACGGCCAGGACGGATCCGCCCTGCGCAATTTGGTGGCGAATCGTGGTTCGCGGTTTGATCATGATCGAATCCTCTAATGGGAAATTCGAGAGCGGCGTGAGCGCTGAGACGGTGAGGCCGCCGCCTTCGAGTCCAAGGTGCAAGAAGTGAGATCCCGCTGACCGACGGGCTGGCCCTGCGGCCCTTACTGTTGTCTCCGCTCTCCCTCATCTCGACAGGTGTTGCGATTAAGCGTATGCCCCCAGGGGTGGGTGCGCAAGATGTTCGAGAGTTAAGCGCATAACCGCAGGTGAGCTCCGTGTAAACCAGCAGACGCGCCTCCCAGACGAGTCTTCAAGGGCACCAGATCGTCACGCACCGAGGTCTATGACCGGCGGCTGGTCGACTCGGCATTCCTGGTTCCGTCGCTGGACGTGCACCAGCGGCAGTTCGGTCAAGCCCCTCGCTTGGTGTGCGGCCGACGCCGGAGACTCCCGGTTTCGACGATTGCGATCAGATCCCGCAAATGAGCATGGCGCACTTGTGCAGTGGTCGTTTTCCGTCCTAGCGGGCGATGGCCGCTGTTGCCGGTCAGCTCAGGGGTGGGGCGGCATCTCCCGTCAATGTCGGAAGTTGGCGCCAGCGTCCCACGGCGCCTCCCCCTCCGCATATGCCGCCGGCTCCACCTGCGAGGTAGGAAGGGGGCTGACTGCGCGGGAAGGCACAGGCGGCACGGGAACTGCCACCGTTCTGTCGACTTCGATCACGATGGGCGGCTGCGCCGCGCCAGCCAGCACGATGCGGTCGGACTCGATCGCAGTGACGGCCAGGCCGTCGACGCGGTCGCCCACGCGAAGCTGCAGAAGCTGCGAGTCCGTCGTGCGGCGCACCGTTGCGAAGCTGCTGGCGCCACCCACGGCCGTCCCAACGAGCTTGAGCGCCGGTGCGCGCGTCGCCACCGGGGTCGGTGCGCGAGCGGGACTGCTCAGATCGGGTGCGGGCATGCGCTTCGCGATCGCCGGGGCCGCAGCCGGCACAGGCATGATGGCGTCGTCGCCCCAGGGTCGCCACCACATCGCCATCAACACGGCAACCAGTGCCGCCGCGAGCCACCACGGCCAGCGGGCGCGATCCGTCAGGGAAGCTTGCATGACTTCATTGTGTGAGCCGCCAGCATGAAACGGACAACGGTGCAGCTTAGTCGCGGCTCCCGGGTGCCGGAAGATAGTCAGCGGTTAAGGAGTTCACCGCAGGTTAGCACGCGAAAGGCGCCATCGCCGCGCGGCGTCCGCCGCAAACCCGCGCAACTGCTGGCGTTGCGGCACGCGAACCATGCTTGCCCTGGGCGTGAGCGCCACTCGAGGGTTGGCCGCCATCCCTTGCACGCGCCTCCACCGCTGGTGATACTTCCGGACTCCACGCAAAGGAAGACGACGACGATGTTGTTGACATGGATCTCGGCCTGCGCGCGGGCCTCGATGACGGTCGCGGCCTTGCTGCTCGCGCTTCATGCCGCAGCCGGACCCGCGCGACTCGATGGGATACAGATTGCCGGTCACGACCCGGTCGACCCAGCGCTGCGGCGCTTCACCGGCAAGGTGACCGGCGTGGGCCAACCCGACAAGACGGATCGCGTATCCACTCTGCGCTTCGACCCGATCGGCCCGGACATGGTGGCGCCCAAGCCCGACGAACTGCGTGGCTGGCGGCTAACCTTCATCAAGGGAAAACTGTTCGGCCAGACCTTGTGGATCGAGGGCAATACCCCCAACGAGCTGACGGTGCGCGACACCGATCCCTCGCTGGCCGGGGTGGTCGAGGGCGATATCCTCATGATCGAGTTGCTCGACCCCAATCTGATTGCCCCCACCTCGCGCGGCAACGATGATGAGCCGCAGCGCGTGGTCTGAGCGCGTGCGCCCGCTGCTGGCCACTGCGAGCCTGGCGCTGGCCGGCGCCGCCGTGTGCGCGCAGTCCGTGAAGCTGCCGGCCGACGCCGTGGACGGCTTCCATGCGGCGCTGAAGCGCAAGGACACCGGCGGTGCACTCTCCTACCTGGATCGTGGGCTGGTCGTGTTCGAGTTCGGCAAGATGGACGCCACGATCGAGGCCTATGCGCTCAGCCACCTGCCGGGTGACATCGACATGGCCGCCGTCACCGACTGGAGCTTGCAGGCCCGCCGCCTGGGCGGCGGTGGCGACGATCGCTGGGTGCTGAGCACCTACCGCGTGACCGGCAAGCGACCCGATGGCAAGCCGATCGACGAGGTGATGCTGGAGACGGCCATCGTGCGGCGCGTCGGCGACAGCTTCCGCATCGTTCACCTGCACTGGTCGAGCGACAAGGGCGACCTGCAGACCTGGGGCCAGACGCAGCGCTCGGCACCCTGAAGGCGATCAGCCCACGATAGGCTGCGCCATGATCCACAGGCTCAGGCTGGTGTAGGCCACCATCAGCGCCATCATCGGAAGCTGGCTGCGCCATGCCGCGCGGTGGCTGCCGAAACGCCGCAGCGCTTCGATGTGCGCGACGAGAACCGCCAGCACGTGCCCGATGACGATGAGCGCCACGGAGGCGTACCAGTACACCGTGGGGCTGACGACCGTCAGGTCCACCTTGTACCCGCCCGTGCCGAAGAGGTTCCAGCCCCAGCCGAAGGGATCGGAGGCGAGCGGAACGAGGAACTGACCCGCCGTGAGCAGCAGCGAGTAGTAGTGCGCGAGGTGATAGGCCACGGCGATAGGCACCAGGCTCCAGACCATGGCCGTCACGTCGTCGCGGCCAGGGCCCGCGCTCCCATCGCGTCCAGCCAGCCGGGCCATCCAGCGCCCCACGACGGCGTAGATGGCGACGAAGGCGAGCGGGAACAGCAGCAGCAGGCCCGTGCGCAGCCATTCGCCTTCCCCGAGACCGGTTCCGGAGAGCACGAACAGCGCCTCTGCCACCGGTCTCCAGGTCTGCGCCCGCAGTTCGATCTCCTCCATCAGCGGCGTCGCGTGAAAGCCGTCGAAGGTCACGGTCGAGAGCATCAGCAGCACGAACACCGCGACGGACCACGGCACTGGTCCGTCGGACAGCAGGCCGGCGCCGTAGGGCCGCAGCCACAACCGTGCCGGGCCCTCCGGCGCCGTGCTGCGGACCTCCAGCGGCGCGAAGCGGCCGAGCATCCGGAACGCCATCGCGAAGGCATCGGCGCGGCTGCGCCAAGCCTCGACGCCGAACAGCAGCATGCCTGCCCACACGAGCACGGCATAGGCCGCGACGGCGGATGCGAGCGATGCCGGCACGTCCTTGTCGCGCCAGATCAGCTCAGCCCAGGCGAAGCCGAAGAAGAGCACCACGGCCGGCCAGGCGCCGAGGCGTTCGGGATACGGAAGATCGAAGGACGTGCGACGGATGCCCGTGAGCCGGCCGGTGACCCGTGCGCCCGCGCGATAGAGCGTACGGATCGGGTCGACCACCTCCCACAGGTCGCCCGCCAGGGCGCAGACGAACGCCATGCCCACCCACCAGACGATCCAGACCATGGTGACGATGAGATTCGCGTAGGCGTCCTGGCGGCCGAACCAGCCCGCCGCGATGGACAGCAGGAAAAGCCCGGCGGCGACGGCGCGCAGCACCACCGCTGCGACATGCGCAGCCCGGCGCGCACCCGGCCGCCGCAGCAGATCGATGCGGCGCGAAAGCCTGCCGAACTGCCACTCTCCGGCGAACAGCACCAGTGCGGCGAAGGTGAGCAGCAGCGTCGCCGCCGCGCCCGTGACCCAGAGCCACAGCGGCAGCGGCAGATCGAAGCGCTCGCCGAAACCATGGGCGGTGGCGCCCGAGGCAAAGCCGAGGGGCAGCGCCGCAGCGAGCGGCGGCAGCCACCATCCCCAGCGCCTTGGGCGCCCTGCAAGCCGGCAGCCCGGCGTCAGCCGGCTACGGATACACCTCGACAAACAGCACCGCACGATGGCTGCCAGCCCCCTCACGATGCTGATGCACCGGGAACCGGCCGGTCAGGTCGGCCTTGAACGCCAGCACCGACGGCTTCGGCGGCTCGACCTTGGCTTGAAGCTCGTAGCCGTGCAGATGCAGCACCATCGGCTGGTCGCTCGTGAAGTGCAGTTCCACGCGCTCGCCCTGCTTCACCTTCAGCGTGTCGCTGCCCTTTACCTTGCCGCCGGCCACCGCCACCGTGAAGGTTCTTGCCGCCGGCGGAGCGCTGCCCGCCTGCGCGAGACTGGCCGTCGCCACCACCGCTGCCGCGATGGCGGCGAGCCCGAAACGCCACGGACTCTTCGGGCTCATGCTGCATGCCCCGTCGATCGAAGCGTGTCAATCCGCATACTGGCCCGCGGCCTTGATCACCGGGCCCCACTTGGCGATTTCCGCCTCGACGAAGCGCTTGTGCCCTGCGGGCGTGATACGCGCGTCCGACGCGACCACCGCGCCCAGCGCTTCCTCGCGCTTCACGAACTCCGCGTCCTTCAGCGCAGTCTGCAACGCCGCGTTCAGCTTGTCGAGCACCGCCTTGGGGGTGCCGCGCGGCGCGTAGACGCCGTGCCAGATGCTGACGTCGAAGCCCTTGAGCCCGAGCTCGTCGAGCGTCGGCAGCGCCGCGAGTACCGGCGTGCCGAGGCGTTTCGTCGTAGTGACGCCGTAGGCCTTGACCTTGCCGGCCTCGATCTGCGAAGTGGTGTTCGTGGTCTGGTCGCACATGACATCGACCTGGCCGCCGAGCAGGTCCGACATGGCCGGCGCCGTGCCTTTGTACGGCACCGTCGTCATCTCGACCTTCACCGCGCTCATGAAGAGCAGGCCGCACAGGTGCGAGGCTGACCCGAGGCCGGCGTTGGCGAGGTTGATCCGGCCCGTGTTCGCCTCGAGCCACTTGCGCAGGTCGGCAAAGTTGGCCGCCGGCAGCGTGCTCTTGCCGATGAGCGTCATCGGCACTTCGTTGATGATGCCGAGGTACTCGAAGTCCTGCAGCGTGTCGTACGGCATCTTGCGGTACAGCGCCGGCGACGTGCCCATGCTGATGTTGTGCAGCAGCAGCGTATAGCCGTCCGGCGCGGCCTTGGCCACCTTGGTGGCACCGATGGTGCCGCCGGCGCCGCCGACGTTCTCGATGACCACGGTCTGGCCGAGCGGTTTGCGCAGCGCCTCGGCAAAGTCGCGCGCCACCTTGTCGCTCGGGCCGCCGGCGACGAAGGGCACGACGAGGGTGACCGGCTTGTCCGGATACTCGGCCCAAGCCGGCGGGGCGGCGGCAACGGCAGCGGCGAACACCAAGACAAGGTTCTTCTTCATCACGCGACAGGCTCCGAAAGGCAGGCGGCGCCGACCTGCAGCCGCATAACACGGCGGCCGCAGCAGGAAGGCAGATGCTAGAACGCGATGCGCGGGCGCAGAAGACGCCCGGGTGTTAAGCCGTTCACCTTCAGTGAACCCGGATAAACCCTCGCGGGCGCAGCCGCCCGGCCTCTTCCCCGCCAGGACTTGCGGATCCTGTGCGCGGACGCGGTGCGGCGGCCACGGCGCTGTCGGTCAGCCTCATCGGCAGCGCGCTGCGGTTGCAGGCGTCGAAGGTAGACCGAGCCGCGCCCGGCTTCGCCTCAGCCCAGCGATAGCACCTTCTGCAGTCCAGCGATCTTGCGGCCCTTGCGCGCACGCCGGCCTGCGTGCGCTTCCCATGCAGCGGGCTTGAGCAGCTCTTCCTTCGGCTTGCCGCCACGCCCACTGCCCAGCACACGCAGGCTGTCGCCGAAGCAGGCCACCGCGACCAGCGGCGACTTGGGATCCACGTCCATCAGTGTCAGCCCGCGGCCGCCGTTCGATTGCAGCTTCAACTCGTCCAGCGCGAAAATCAGCAGCCGCCCGTCCTGCGCCAGGCAGGCCACCTGCGACTGGCCCGCTGCTGCGAGCGCGGGCTTGATGAGCATTTGGCTAGCATCCAGCGTCAGGAAGGCCTTGCCGGCCTTCTGTTTCGCGTGCAGGTCGCCGGCCCTGGCCAACAGGCCGTAGCCGCCGCTGCCGGCCAGCAGCAGCACTGTGTCGGCTGCGCCGGCGAAGTAGTGCGCCGGCTGCGTGCCCGATTCCAGTTCGATCAGCGAGGTGATCGGCGTGCCATCGCCGCGTCCGCCCGGCAGCATGCCGACGGCCACGCTGTAGGCGCGGCCGTTGCTGCCCAGCACGACCAGCGTGTCGACGCTGCGGCAGACGAAGGTGCCGTACAGCCCGTCGCCGGCCTTGAAAGCCAATGTGGCCGGGTCGACCTCGTGGCCCTTCAGCGCGCGCACCCAGCCCTTGGCGCTGATCACCACCGTCACCGGCTCGTCGATGACGCGGATCTCAGCGACCGCGCGCTTTTCCTCCTGGACCAGCGTGCGCCGCTCGTCGCCATGCGCCTTGGCATCGGCCTCGATCTCACGCACCAGCGTGCGCTTCAGCGCGGCGGCGCTGCCGAGGATCTCCTCCAGCTTGCCCTGTTCCTCGCCCAGGCTCTTCAGCTCCTGCTCGATCCTGATCGCTTCCAGCCTTGCCAATTGACGCAGCCGGATCTCGAGGATGTCCTCGGCCTGCCGGTCGCTGAGACTGAAGCGCTCGATCAGCGCCGGCTTCGGCTCGTCGGCATTGCGGATGATGCGGATCACCTCGTCGATGTTCAGCAGCACGATCTGCCGGCCTTCGAGCACGTGGATGCGCTCGAGCACGCGGCCCAGCCGGTGCTGGGTGCGCCGCTGCACCGTGGCCTGGCGGAAGTCGATCCACTCGGCCAGCATCTGGCGCAGGCTCTTCTGCGTCGGCCGGCCGTCGCGCCCGACCATCGTCAGGTTGATCGGCACGCTGCTTTCCAGGCTGGTGTGGGCCAGCAGTGCGGTGATCAAGTCGCCCGAATCCACCGTCCGGCTGCGCGGCTCGAACACCAGGCGCACCGGCGCATCCTTGTCGGACTCGTCGCGCACCGCGTCCAGCACCGCCAGCACCGAGGCCTTCAGCTGCAGCTGTTCCTGCGACAAGGCCTTCTTGCCGGCCTTGATCTTGGGGTTGCTCAGCTCCTCGATCTCCTCCAGCACCTTCTGCGCGCTGGTGCCCGGCGGCAGCTCGGTCACCACCAGCTGCCACTGGCCGCGCGCCAAGTCCTCGATCTTCCAGCGCGCGCGCAGCTTCAGCGAGCCGCGGCCGCTGGCATAGGCGTCGCGGATGTCGGCGGCGCTGGAGATGATCTGCGCGCCGCCGGGAAAGTCCGGCGCTGGCAGCAGCGCGAACAGTTCGTCATCGCCCAGGCGCTCGTTGCGGATCAGCGCCACCGCGGCGGCCGCCACCTCGCGCAGGTTGTGGCTGGGGATCTCGGTGGCCAGGCCGACGGCGATGCCGCTGGCGCCGTTGAGCAGCGCAAAGGGCAGCCGCGCCGGCAGCAGCGAAGGCTCCTGCGTCGAGCCGTCGTAGTTGGGCACGAAGTCGACCGTGCCTTCGTCGATCTCGTCCAGCAGAAGGCGGGCAATCGGCGCGAGACGGGCCTCGGTGTAGCGCATCGCCGCCGCACCGTCGCCGTCGCGGCTGCCGAAGTTGCCCTGGCCGTCGATCAACGGGTAGCGTTGCGAAAAGCCCTGCGCCATGCGCACCAGCGCGTCGTAGGCCGCCTGGTCGCTGTGCGGGTGGAAGCGGCCGAGCACGTCGCCGACGACACGCGCGCTCTTCACCGGCTTGGGCGCGCCGCCGGCACCGAAGGCCAGGCCCATGCGCTGCATCGCATAGAGGATGCGCCGCTGCACAGGCTTCTGCCCGTCGCACACGTCGGGCAGCGCGCGGCCCTTGACCACGCTCAGCGCGTATTCGAGGTAGGCGCGCTCGGCGTAGGCGGCCAGCGTGATGGCGTCTTCGGGGTCGGCGGGGGAAAGGTCGAACAGGTCGGGTTCTTGGGTCATGCCATCACGGGTATCGGGCTCTAGCGCGGGAACTGTTCGCGCAGCTTCAGTTTCCAGAACTTGCCGGTGGAGGTGCGCGGCACCGAGCTTATGGTCTCGTAGCGGTCGGGCAGCTGCCACTTGGCGAAGCCGTGCGCCAGCAGGTGCGCGTTCAGCACCTGCGCGTCGGCCGCCTGCCCCGGCTTCAGCGCGATGCAGGCCAGCGGCCGTTCGCTCCACTTTTCGTCGGGGATGGCGATGACCGCGGCCTCGGCCACCGCCGGGTGCGCCATCAGCGCGTTTTCCAGGTCGACCGAGCTGATCCATTCGCCGCCGGACTTGATCAGGTCCTTGGTGCGGTCGGTGATGCGCACGAAGGCCAGCTCGTCCATCGTCGCCACGTCGCCGGTGCGCAGCCAGTTTTTGCCATCTGCATCGGCGGTGAACTTGTCCTCGCTGACCGGCACCTCGTGGTAGCTGCCGGTGATGTAGGGGCCACGCACCTGCACCTCGCCCATGGTCTTGCCGTCCCAGGGCGCGTCCTGGCCGTCCTCGGTGCGGATGCGGAAGTCCACCAGCGGCACCGGCACGCCGGCCATCGCGGCGCGGCGGTAGCGCTCGTCCAGGCTCGCGTCCTTCAGCTCGTGCCGCGGGTAGGACACCGACGCCACCGGCGAGGTCTCGGTCATGCCCCAGCCCTGCAGCAGCCACACGCCGTGGCGGTCGAAGGCACGGATCAGCGCCTCGGGCACGGCCGCGCCGCCGACCAGCGAGCGCATGCCCTTGGGCATCGCCCAGCGGCCGGGCTGTTCGGTCAGCGCCCGCTCGAAGAGCTGGATCAGGCTCATCCAGATGGTGGGCACACCCAGCGACAGCGTCGGCGGCTCCAGTTGCATCAGGTCCAGCAGGTCTTCGGGGTGCAGGTGCGGGCCCGGGAACACCAGCTTGGCGCCGGTCATCACCGCGGCATAGGGCACGCCCCAGCTGTTGGCATGGAACATCGGTGTCACCGGCAGCACCACGTCGCTGCCACGCAGGCCGACGTAGTCGCCCAGGCTGGCCACCAGCGTGTGCAGCACGGTGGAGCGGTGCGAATAGACCACGCCCTTGGCGCGGCCGGTGGTGCCCGAGGTGTAGCACATCGACACCGGGTCGGTCTCGGCATGCGGCGCGTACTCGAAGCCGTCCGGGTCGGCGCCGGCGAGCAGCGCCTCGTAGTCGGCGAAGCCGTCCGGCACCGGCGCGCCGGAGAACGGGAACACGATCACACCCTCGAAGGCATGCAGCGGCGCGAACTGCTTGTACAGCGGCAGCAGGATATCGTCGACGATGAGGAAGCGGTCCTTGGCGTTGCCGGCGATCCAGCCGATCTCCTCGGCCGCCAGGCGCAGGTTCAGCGTATGCATCACGCCACCGGCCGCCGGAATGCCGAAGTACGCCTCCAGGTGCGCATGGTGGTTCCAGCACAGCGTGGCCACGCGCTCGCCCTTCTTCAAGCCCAGCTGCTGCAGCGCCGAGGCCAACGCGCGCGTGCGCCGGTAGTACTCGCCGTAGCTGTGCCGGCGCAGCGATTTGTCGGGCAGCCGCGAGACGATGTGGTTGCCGGGGAAGAGCTTGCCGGCACGTTCGAGCAGATGGTTCAGCGACAGCGGCACGTCCATCATCGTGGCGATCATCGGGGGTCTCCTTGGGGGGGAAGCTCGCCCTCCTGGTTCAGCGCCAAGCGGGCCTGGTATTCACGGTCGAGCATGCTCATGACCACCAGCGAATCGTAGCCGTCGGCGCCGTCGATCGAGACGCGCACGCTCTCGCGCAGCCGCCCCTCTTCGACGAAGCCTTCGCTGGCATACAGCGCCAGCGCGCGCGTGTTCAGCTGCTTCACGTCGAGCCAGAAGCGGTGCGCCTTCAGGTCGCGGAAGGCCATCTGCTTGAGCAGGCGCACGCAGGCGCGGCCGTAGCCCAGGCCCTTGGCCTGCAGCACCAGACGCTTGAGCTCCACGCTGCGCTGCGGG